>Ga0163144_10003169_pt1 | contig 37546 bp, 27 predicted proteins | sample OliLak19BULKMAT1_FD_123175 | JGI IMG/M metagenome (GOLD analysis project Ga0163144, IMG submission 123175) | Freshwater microbial mat bacterial communities from Lake Vanda, McMurdo Dry Valleys, Antarctica - Oligotrophic Lake LV.19.BULKMAT1 | ecosystem: Environmental > Aquatic > Freshwater >...
CCGCGCCGTGGATAGATTCGGCGCTACCTCGGCCTCTATCAGAAGGAATTGTGCTTTTGATCTCGATCGTAAATTTCCGCCCTTTGAATACTAAGCCATCCAAGCGCCCGAACAACGCTGAAACGTATGCAGCTTCTTGGTGGAATCGAGCAGGATCGAACTCAAGCGCCCTATCAACATAACGATTGAGAGCTCGAATCGCCGCTGGCGAAAGTTTCATTCATCGATCTTCGCAGAACTCCGGCACTTGCAAGTGGATTCTACGCATGTGCTGATGCACCAATATAATCATTCCTCAAAACCACACTGCTGCCCCAGCCAACATCGGCTATTCTGTATACGGAGCGTTCGTTGGCTTCTTGGCGGGTCCTCAAAATTTGATCCAACAGTCAAAGTCATCGGGATCTTAACTCGTTTTCAACGCCGGTGAGCAAGATCGGCCATCTTCGGGTGGCGTCGGATAAGCCTAATGGTGTGCGGTGGGTCCCACCCTAGCTTAAGCAAGGGTCAATGACGGGGATTCGTACGCTGACGTTCGCTCCAACTTCTTTGAAACCTTCGGAATGAACCTCCTCTTCATCGGCGACATCTACGCCTCCACCGGGCGAAACATGGTCGCTTCCCACCTCTCTGAGCTCCAGTCCACCTACGGCGTCCAACTCACGATCGCCAACGCCGAAAACTCCGCCGGCGGCTTCGGCGTTACTCCCCAGATCGCCGACGAACTCTTCTCCATCGGTGTCGACGCCATCACCACCGGCAACCACGTCTGGGACAAACGCGATTTCTACGAGTACCTCGACCGCTCCCCCCGCGTCACCCGTCCAGCCAACTACCCCGCTGAGCTTCCAGGCAAAGGCTTAATCTACGTCGAGGCCCGCAACGGCATCAAGGTCGCCGTCATGAACTTACAAGGACGCGCTCTCATGACCCCCCTCGATTGCCCCTTCCGCAAAGCCGACGAACTCATCGCCGAAATCCCCAAAGGACTCAAGGTCCGCTTCCTCGACTTCCACGCCGAACTTACCAGCGAAAAAATCGCCATGGGCTGGCACCTCGATGGTCGTGTCTCAGCAGTCATCGGCACTCACACCCACGTTCCCACCGCCGACACCCGCATCCTGCCGGGCGGCACCGCCTACCAGACCGATTGCGGAATGACCGGCCCCTACGAAGGCGTCATCGGAGCCGACAAAGACTTGGTCCTCAAGAAGTTCCTCACCTCACTCCCGGTTCGTCTCGAAGCCGCAAAGAGAGGCGGCGAACTCCACGCAGTCCTCATCGATGTGGATGAAAACACAGGACTTGCCAAAAAAGTTGAGCGAGTGGTACGCCCAAATCCCCAACTGGACTAGGACTTTTGTCCTAACAACCCTCAAGTTTCAACTCTTCCCCGTCGATACCCCAAGTGCATTTCTTTGCTCATGAAGCGTCTCCTGACATCCGCGCTTTGGACTTGGGTCATCATCCTCCTTGCCCTGCTGTGCCTGTTCGCTGGCAATCAGCAAATTCATACCGTCCAAAACCACCAGGAACGCCTCGAACAATGCACCAACCTCGGTAAGGCATTTAATCGCATCGAAGAAGGCCTTTGGAATCTGGAAGCCGTCGTGGGCGTGCGCAAGAAAGACGATTCTCCTGAAGTCCAACAACGCATGATTCAGGATCTGGTGCGGCTCAAGAAAGACGTCGAGCAGGCCAAAGCTCTTCCTGCCATCCACACCGAAACTCAAGGCTCACTCATTCGCCTCGAAACGGTCCTTATCCTGCTAGAGCGCAATCTAAGCGTCGAATCCGCAAATCTCGAAGAAGCCGATAGCAACCTCCGGCGCGCCGTGCAGGAAGTCCGCAGCGCCTCCTCACGCCTCTGGAAGCAATACCGCGAGATTGCTGTCGAAATCACCAGCCGCTGGCAGGAGGTCAACCTTCTCGTACTGGCCAGTTGCCTTTTAGCTGCGTTCCTCGCCTTTCTTCTCCGCGCATACCATCGCGACCTGATGGATCGTAAAGAAGCCGAGCGTGCCCTCCGCGAAAGCGAAGACCGCTACCGGCGCCTTGTCGAAGTCAGCCCCGATGCAATCCTTGTTCATCGTGAAGGCAGGATTCTGTTCGTGAATTTCACTGGCGTCAAAATGTTCGGTGCTGAATCCGCCAAATCTCTCCTCGGCATGGATCTTCAAATTCTCGCCGGAGACGATTCCTCTCCAGAAGCCTGGGGCCATACCCGCAGCGAAAAGTCGAGCGAACATTCCGAGGTTCGGCCTACTCACCACCGCATGCTCCGGTTCGATTCCAAGTTGATAGATGTCGAAGTGGTCGCCACTCGATTCGCCTATCAGGATCATCCTGCAATCCAGATGGTCATCCGCGACGTCACCGAACTCCGCCGCCAGTCAGAGGCCCTTGAAGCCAGCGAGCGACGCTTCCGCTCTCTATTTGAAAATGTTTCAGAAGGGGTCTATCGCTCCACGGCCGCTGGGCGCATCATCGATGCCAATCCAGCGCTCGTGAAAATGCTCGGCTACGACTCCTTTGAAGACCTTCAGGCCACTTCCATCGAAACCGACCTCTATGTCGACCCCGTTGACCGGGAAAAAGCCGCTCTCCAACTTACCTCCACAGGCTCTCTGAATAACTTCGAACTTCGCCTCCACCGCAAAGACGGCTCCTCCATCACTCTGCTCGAAAATGCCCGCGTCGTCACCAGTTCTACCGGCGAAGTTGAATTCTATGAAGGCACCCTGACCGATATCTCTCACATGAAGCGTGCTGAACAAGCTCTGGTCGAAGCCCGCGATCAAGCCCTTCACGTTTCCCGGCTCAAGAGCGAATTCCTGGCCAACATGAGTCACGAAATTCGTACTCCTATGAATGGCATCATCGGCATGACCGAACTTCTCTCCGACACTTCCTTGTCGGATGAACAGCGTGAATACGCCGATGCTGTCCGCCGCAGCGCCAGCTACCTGATGAACATCATCAACGATGTTCTGGATTTCTCCAAGATCGAAGCAGGTCGTGTCGATCTTGAGCACATCGAGTTCAACCTCCGCGAATGCGTTGAGGATGTCGTCGAGCTACTCGCCGAACAGGCTCAAGAGAAGAACCTCGATTTTGCTGCCACCTTCGATTCCGACCTTTCGGCAACCTTCAGCGGCGATCCATACCGCTTCCAGCAAGTCCTTACAAATCTGGCTGGCAACGCCATCAAATTTACGTCATCGGGTCAGGTTGCAATTCGAGTCCACAACTGCGCCACCGAAGCTTCTATTTCCACAATTGAAATCGAAGTTCTCGATACTGGCATCGGCATATCGCCGGAGTTGAGGTCACGCCTTTTTCAACCATTTACCCAGGGAGATGGTTCAACCACGCGCCGCTTCGGCGGCACGGGATTGGGCCTTGCGATCAGTCGCCAGCTGGTCGAACTGATGGGGGGGACGATAGGAGCAGAAGTGAGGCCCGGAGGGGGCTCACGTTTCTTCTTCCGTATCCCCCTGTCTGTAGTTTCAGAGCGTCCTGCGATCTCGCTGGTCCCCCATTCATGGTCTTTAAAAACCTGCAAAGGCCTCCTCGCCGTACCGAGAGACGAACAACGAGAGAGCGCGCTACAAGTGCTGATCGGGCTCGGAATCATGCCCGTTCATGCCGCCAGCGGTCAGGAATTGATACTTCTCGCTGAAGACGCAATGTCTCAGGGGGAAGCATTCCCGGTCATCATTGCGCACGACGAACTTCCCGACATGCGTTCCGAGGCGCTCGCTGGCCACCTGGCTCACGCCGGCGTCGCAACCTCTGACACGCTCATCCGCTTGGTGCGCGTTCGCAACCGCTCCACTGTTCGCGCGGAAGACCATTCCTTTGCCGCTAATTTGTCGGATCCCTTCCGCCAACGAAGCCTGATCGAAGCAATTGAAAGAATAGTAAGTGGCGATTCCCAGACCCAAAATATCGCGTATCTTAGCCGCCACCTTGTTGCCGATGCCCTTCGGCGACCGGCCGCCGGGTATCGGGTGCTGATCGCCGAAGACAATGCGATCAATCAACGAGTTGCCACCAGAATGCTCGAGAAGCTGGGGCTCAAAGCCGACATCGTCGAAAATGGCGCCAAAGCTCTTCAAGCGATTCGCGAAACCGCCTATCCGCTCATTCTGATGGATTGCCAGATGCCTGAAATGGATGGCTTTGAAGCTACCCGCGAGGTTCGCCTCTGGGAATTGTCACAATGCCTCACCCGCACTCCAATCATTGCCATGACTGCTCATGCCATGCCCGGAGACCGTGAACGCTGCCTCCAGTCGGGCATGGATGACTACCTCTCGAAACCCATTTCACTGGCCTCCCTCGAAGCCGTCATCTCTCCCTGGATGAATCTTCAGACTCACCACAGTTCAGAGCCGCATGCCCTAACCGGCGCCGTTGGAACCTGACATTTCTGCCCTCTGTTAAATTGAGAAGGAATGCTCAAACAGACCATATTCCGCGAGTATGATATCCGCGGAATCGCCGACCGCGACCTTTTGTCCCCCGATATCGAAACCCTTGGCCGCGCCATTGGCACTTACCTCATCCGACGCACTGGCAAACGCGTCAACCTCGGCCGCGACTGCCGCTTGTCCGGTCAGCGTCTCCACGACGCCCTCCTCAAAGGACTCCTCGAAGTAGGCTGCGAAGTCACCGATATTGGGGTCATCCCATCTCCGCTGCTCTATTACTCCGTCTACAAGTTCGGCGCCGACGGTGGCGTCATGATCACCGGCTCGCACAACCCGGCTGACTACAACGGCTTCAAAACGATGGCCGGCAAGGCCGCCGTTTTTGGCCAGGACATCCAGGACATCTACAACCTCATCCTCAACCAGGACTTCGAATCCGGGGTGGGTTCAGTCAAAGATTTAGACATCATTACCCCTTATGTCGAAGAGATCCCCCAGGGCTTCGACTTCAAACGCCGCATTAAGGTCGTCTTTGATGCCGGCAACGGCACCGCCGGTCCTACCCTCCACCGCCTCCTCGAAAAACTCAACGTCGAACCCGTCGAAAAGTTCTTCGAGATGGATGGTAATTTCCCCAACCACCATCCCGATCCCACCGTCGAAGAGAACCTCGAACTGCTCAAAGCTGCGGTCAAAGAACACAAGGCCGAAATGGGTATCGCCTTCGATGGCGACTCCGATCGCATCGGCGCCGTCGACGAGAACGGCACCGTCGTCTGGGGAGATCAGCTCATGCTGATCTATGCGCGTGAAATCCTTACCCGCAAACCCGGCGCCACCTTCATCGGTGAGGTCAAATGCTCTCGCCTCATGTATGACGAGATTGCCCGCCTCGGCGGCAACGCCATCATGTACAAGACCGGGCATTCCCTCATCAAAACCAAGATGAAGGAAGAGCACGCCGAACTGGCCGGTGAAATGTCCGGCCACATATTCTTCGCCGACCGGTTCTATGGCTTCGACGATGCTCTCTACGCCGCCTGCCGCCTGATTGAGATCGTCGCCGCTTCCGGTCAACCACTCTCCCACCAACTCGCCGGCCTTCCCAAGATGGTCAACACCCCCGAGATCCGCGTCGACTGGCCCGATGAAACCAAATTCCAGATAGTCGCCAAAGTGGCAGCCTATTTTCGCGATTTATACCCGGTCAATGAAGTCGATGGCGTCCGCGTTACCTTTCCAAAAGGTTGGGGCTTGCTTCGCTCATCCAATACCCAGCCAGTGCTCGTGATGCGCTTCGAAGCGGAGACCCCCGAACTCCTCAACAGCTATCGCGTCACCTTCGAATCCGCCCTTTCCGCCGCCAGCGCATAAGACGCGAAAAGCCCGCCAGCCTCTCGGCCGAAACGCGGACCTCATTCGCTGAAGAACAGCTCTCCCAACGACCAGGATTTGACCAACCATCGCTTTCCTCAGTTCAAACGACGTTTAGAGCGGTAAAATTGAGGCAGAGCACTTTGCTACGCATAGGCTGATCATTCAGGAGTTGTTCGGTTTGAAAGAAGTTCTCGAAAGACATCGTTTGCTGATGAAGGCCACGAGTGATGCGGTTTATGACTATGACCTGCGCAACAATCTGGTGGAGTGGAACGATAATCTCGAACTCTTTGGTTACAAGCCGTCTGAAGTAGAGCCCGGTGTCAATTGGTGGGCTGAAAAGATTCATCCCGATGACCGGGAGCAGGCCATCGGCGCAATGGATCGCGCCATCAAGTCGGAATCTGGCATCTTCGAATCCGCCTACCGGTTCCGCTGTGGCAATGGCCGTTACCGCCACGTTTCAGACAAGGCTTTCGTGCTTAAAGACGAAGATGGCCAACCGATCCGAGTCGTCGGCGCGATGCACGATGTACACATTTACCGCGAGATGTTTGAGCGCAACCCTCAGCCGATGTGGGCGTTCCACGTGGAATCACTTCGCTTTCTCGCTGTCAATGAAATGGCCATTCGGTTGTATGGGTATTCGCGCGGCGAATTCCTTTCGATGAGCCTGACCGACGTTCGGCCACCGGAGGATGTTCCTCTGCTCCGGTCGGCAATCGCCAATCCCGACCGTGAACATGAAGGCCGTGCGATCTGGCGTCACTTCACGAAATCTGGTCAACTGCTGCATGTCGAAGTCCGAACTCAGGATATGTTGATCGACGGGGCTCCTGCCCGAATGGCGCTCATCACGGATGTGTCCCGCCGTATCGAAGTCGAGAAACAGATTCGCGAGGCTCACAAGCTCGAGGCCATCGGCCAACTTGCTGGGGCCATCGCTCACGACTTCAACAACCTGTTGACGATTATCCAGGGTTTCTCGCAAACATCGCTCAGTTCGCTGGCTCCAGATCACCCCCTTCGCTCCGGGCTTGAAGAAATCGATGCCGCCTCAAGCCGGGCCGTCTCGCTCACCCAGCAACTCCTCACTTTTGCGAATCAGAAAACTGTCCAGCCGCGGGTTTTCGTTTGGTCCGATGTCATCGCAGCTTCGGAATTGCTCTTACGAAAGCTCCTTCCGAATCGAATTCAGATCGAATTTCTAACGTACACCGGCCCCGCCAGCCTGATGATCGGGAGCGGCCAGATCCAGCAAATCCTGCTCAATCTCGTTGGCAATGCTCGCGATGCAATCCCTCAGGAAGGCTCGATCCGCGTCACATCCGCGGTAGTGACCATCCAGCCCGACCATCCCGATTTCCGGCCTGGAATGACTCGAGGTTCTTACTTCCAACTTACCGTCGCCGATACCGGTACTGGAATGAGTGAAGCCGTGCTATCCCACCTGTTCGAGCCATTCTTCACCACCAAGCAAGCGGGCCAGGGAACAGGGCTTGGACTCTCGACCGTTTACGGGATTGTGCGGCAGGCCGGAGGAGCGATTCGGGTCGATAGCGAGCCAGGGCAGGGCACTGAGTTTCGCGTTTACCTTCCGGCAATCGTGCCTGAACCCGCTGTTAGTTCTTAACCTTTTTGAGAATCGGTTTCAGCGCTTTTTCAAACACGTCGGCTTGCCGCACGTAACCAAGGTCTGTTGGATGAGAACTGTCTACAGTGCCCTCTCCGTCACTTCCGAGCAGGTCTTCGCCTTCGAGGTAGTAGAGGCCCTTTACGTTCTCTTTTCGCAGCCGGTTGTATGCAGCCTTGAACGCGGCGCGGCTTTCAAGATTCCTCTTCCGCTTGGTTTCTACTAGGAAGGCATCCTGATAGGTACGGTCTTCGACCAGCAAAATCGGGGTGTCTGGCCGGACCCGCTTCAATTCCTTGACGAGCGGTTCGGTTCGCTCTGTCACCTGAGCAGCCACAATGTTTGGCAGGCAGTCGATCACATAGACGGCGGCTTCCAGTTCGGTGAGCCGCTTGGCTATCTCAATTTCCATGCGGCCGTTGCCCGAGAAGCCGAGGTTCATTACAGGCCGATCAAAGCGGCGTCCCAGGATGGAGACATGCGACATTCCGGCTCGTGAAGCGCCAGCGGCATGGGTGATTGAGGTGCCGTAGAACACGATCGGCAGGGCGGTACGCCTGTCTGCGGCTTCGATTTGGCTTCCTTCCGGCACACCAATTTCAAGCGACTGAACCGAGTTGAATAACGGGAGGTACAACGTATAGTCCCGCCAGCCTTCCGGCATGCCGCTGATCAGAGCCCTGGTGCTTTCTGGAAATGTATCAGGCGCTCCGAATCCGAGCCAGCGCAGCTTGCCGGCGCTATCGCGGACGTAGAGGTCAAGTCCACTGTGTCCGATGCCCGGAGTATTTGCGGCGGCCAATGCCTTGTTGCCGACGGACCACTTGGCATGGATGGCCTTGGCGTTGGTGCGGAAGCGAACCTGAATTCCAGAGCCGTGACGGCTGAGGTTCCAGACCTCTGGCCTCACCAGGGCTTCGGCTTTGGCCGGCAGCCGGTCGTAGGGGGACTTGGTGTGGGTCCAGCCCTGCCCTTCGATGGTCAGCTCACGGGCATTGCGCCAGATGGGCATCTCTTCCACGACTTGCGTGCGCCAGCAAAGGCGCAGCGCATCCAGCTAGAAAGCTTCTACGGGTATTCATGAATTCTTAGAATCGCTGCCGCTGGCGTGGCTGGGGCTTCGCTCCCACCAGTTCGGCAAACAGGGCGTCGAAGCCAGTGACTTCTTTGCCTCGCACTGCCTGAAGGACAGCCACCGATGCAGCGAGATTCAAGCTGGCTTGCGGGTCGGCCTTGAGGGCGAGCGCGACCGGGTGCATTTCGTTCCAGGAGAAGTCGTCGACCTTGGGCCGGTAAGTTAAGCCTTTGGCTTCGTTTGCGCCAATTTTGGTGATGGGCGAAGGCCAGTCTTCGACCGGTGTGGCCGCATCCCCTACGAGGTAGAGCATTTTTACTTTGGCTGCGACGACGGGCCTGGCCGTGTGCAGCTTCAGTAGGGAGCGCAGGTTCTCAGTCGTTCCGGTACAGATGATGACTGCGTTGCCGTCATGGAAAGCCGTCAATTGATTCCGCATCAGCGCGTGGGGCTCTGAGGTATCGAGTACAGACTTGATGAGGACTGTCTGGCCTTCCATCGCAGCAGCCAGGATCTTCGAAGTCTCAGGCCGGACTTTGCCGGTCATCATTCCGATGGCTGCGGGTCTGCCGCCGTACATCTTCTGGTAGACCTCGAACAGGCCCGCCGAAAGCAGGTTGTCTTTGGTCGTCGACATCGAAGCCACGCGGCATTCATTCTTGCTGTCCAGGTTGTAGAGCAGGCTTAATGCCACGAGGTCATCGAGGTTATCTCCGAACGGCGCATCGAACAGAACGCCCGTCGGGGGGCGCATCCCTCCAGGTGCTTGCATCTCTGACTATGCCAGATCCAGCCCAGCCAACCGGCCTGTCGCGTCTCCGAAGTGATCGACGTGAACGCCCATTCGGTCCATCATCGTCAGGAAGAGGTTCGACATTGGGGTTTCGCGACGTGCAGTGATGCGGCGGCCGCTCTTGATGTAGCCTCCGCCATTGCCTGCGATCAGGGTCGGAAGGTCTTCGTGGGTGTGGCGATTGCCATCACTCAAGCCAGCGCCGTAGACGATCATCGAATTCTCTAGGACATTCGAATCGCCTTCTTTGGCTGACTTCAATTTCTCGATCCAGCCCGCGAACTGCTGCATGTGATAGGTGTTGATCTGTGTGACCTTTTCGATCAGGTCGGGCTTGTTCATGTGGTGGGTCAGCGGGTGGTGGCCATCGGCGATGCCGATTTCGCGGTAGGGGCGCGAGGTGCCTTCGCGAGTGACCAGGAAGGTGACAACGCGCGAAATATCGGCCTGGAAGGCAACCGTAATCATGTCGGTCATCAGCTTGAAGTGTTCGGCAAAATCAGCAGGGACGCCATAGGGCTTTTCCATGCCGGGATTAATGACTGAGTTATCCTTCTCGGCGCGCTCAAGTTGCTGTTCGATCGAGCGGATCGAGCTGAGGTATTCGTCGAGCTTGCGGCGGTCTGTCGGGCCGAGATTGGCTTCGAGCTTCTGGGTGTCGCCCTTGACGAAGTCGAGGATCGAGCGGCGGTACTTCGCCTGACGGGCACGGGCTTCAGGAGTCAGCTCAGCGCCAGTGCCGAAGAGGCGTTCGAACAGCGCACGCGGGTCGAGGATGGGCGGGAGCGGCTGTGTCTCGCTGCGCCAAGCCAGGTTGTTCGTGTAAGCGCAGGAGTAGCCGGAATCGCAATCGCCGGCTTGTCGAGCGTCTTCGAGACCGACTTCGAGGCTGGCGAATCGGGTTTGTTTGCCGATTTCGTTGGCCACGATCTGGTCCATCGAAACACCGGCTTTGATATCCACGAAGCTCTTGCGCGGCTGGACGCCGCTCAGGTAGCTGCCGCAGCAGCGGCCATGGTCGCCGGCCCCATCAAGGAGCGCGCGACCGCCGTTGTGCGTGAGGTTCGAAAGGATCGTGATGTCCTTCTTATAGGGTTCAAGCGGCTTGAGGATGCGTGGGAGTTCTGCTGGCAGAGCGCCTTCGCCGGCCGGATTCCAGTCCTTCATGACGATGCCGTTCGGCACATAGACAAATGCCATGCGAACGGGCTTGGGCCCCGGCAACTGGCTCGATGCGAATGCGGGTGCCATTGCGTCCAAGGCAGGCAGCGCGATCGACGCGCCCATGCCGCGCAACATCGTGCGACGTGAAAGTGCTTTTCGGGTCATCATTTCCTGGCCAACTCCTGCTTGTTAAATTCTGCGCGCTTCGATTGAAAGGGCAGGCTCTTCACTACTTCAAATATCAAGGTCTGAAACTTGTAACCATCGGCTGCGAGTTTTTCGCGAATGCCGGCGACCGTACGGCGGTCATAGCGCTCAAGGCCTCTGCCTAAAGCATATGTCAACATCTTCTCCGTGAGGTTGTGGGAGAACTCGACCAGGTCGGCTGCGAGTGCGAGGCGCAACTCGAGCGGATCCTTGAATGCCTTCCCGGTTGGGAGCGTGCCGCTGGCATCGATATCGAACTTGCCATCCTGGGTGCGCCACTTGCCGGTGCCGTCATAGTTCTCGAGGGCAAAGCCGAGGGTGTCCATACGGTTGTGGCAGCTCGCGCACATGGCGCTGGAACGGTGCTGCTCAAGCTGCTGTCTCAGGGGGCCGGTCGAGCCGACCTTATCCTCGTCGAGGGTCGGAACATCGGGTGGCGGAGGCGGAGGTGGCGCGCCGAAGATGTTTTGCAATATGTACTTGCCTCGGATGACGGGTGAAGTGCGGGTCGGGTAGCTGGAGACAGTAAGTACGCTGGCCTGGGTGAGGACGCCGCCGCGCTGGCCGTTGGTCAATTCGACACGCCGGAAATCGGGGCCTGTTACGCCATCGATGCCATAGTGCTTGGCGAGAGTCTCGTTGAGGAAAGTGAATTTCGCATCGAGGAAGGTTGAGATAGAGAGGTTCTTGCGGAGGACTTCCTCAAAGAACAGGCGGGTTTCTTCCTGCATCGCGTCGCGCAGTTCCGGGTTCCATTCGGGGAATTTCTTGGGGTCGGGCTTGACGCTTGAGAGGTTGCGAGTCTCAAGCCACTGACCAGCGAAATTCGCCGCGAGCGAAGCGGATCGTGGGTCGGACAATAGACGCTTGACTTGCGCTTCAAGGACGGCCGGTTCCCGCAACTTGCCCTGTTCCGCAAGTCGCATCAGTTCTTCATCGGGCATAGAGGACCAGAAGAAGTAGCTCAGTCGCGAAGCGAGTTCGATCAAGGTGACTTCATGGATCTTTGTTGGGTCTTTGGGGTAGAGATCACGTTCGATGCGGAAAAGGAAGTGCGGTGAGACCAGCATCGCGGTCATCGCGACTTGAAGGCCCTGTTCGGCTGTCTGGCCTTCGGCTTTGGCGAGGGCAACGAACTTTGTGAGGCTCTTTGCTTCAGCGGCAGTGACAGGCCGGCGCCAGGCGCGGTGGGCCAGCCCTCCGAGGATGCGTTCGATGCATGCGTTACCAGTTTTCGGATCACAGATGAGCAGCGCTTTGCGGCTGGCCGGTTCGACTTTCGACGGATAGGGGCCGACGAATTTGATCATGTTCAGATACTTGTTCTTCTTGTCCTTATACAGGTCAGCCGGCTCAAGGGTTTTGATGAACTCGTCTTCGATGAAGCCGGCGCGGAAGCGGTGTTCGCCAGCAGGCAGGAATAGCCGGAAGCGCTCAGCCGAATAGGGGTTGAAGTAAACGAGGCCCGAAGGCTTGGTCTCGATCAACTGGGTATGGAGCAGCTTGCCGTCCATCCAGAAACCGAGGAGAACCGGAGCGCCACCGACGCGTTCGCCGGGCAGGCCGATTTCGATGTCATATTCTCCGTCCCATTCGACGCGTTGGGCGCCTTCGATGAGCGAAGGGGCGACGCGACGGATGCGCTTGTCCTTGCTGTGCATCTCGATCTCGATTGGCTTCTTCGGCAGGGGATCGAGGCCAAGGGCGCGGGCTGAGATGCGCTCGGCGGCGTTCAGGTATTTTTCCATCAGCAACGGCGAGATGGTGAGGACGTCACCGATGTTGTCGAAGCCATGACCGCTGTCGTCGGTTGGGAAGTCCTGGTCCGCGCGGAAATCGACTTGCAGCAGGTCGCGGATGGTGTTCGTATATTCCGTGCGATTCAAGCGGCGGGCGGTGACGCGGCCCGGGTCGGCCTGAACTTTGGCATCCGCTTTTTCAAATTCATTCTGGACATAGCCGAGGACCTGGTCGATTTGAGTCTGTGCGGGACGGGGGAAGCCTTTGGGAGGCATTTCGCCCGACTTGATTTTCTTGATCAGCCGTTCCCAATCCTCGCGGTATTCGGTCAGAGAGCTGGGATCGATAAACGGCTTGATGTTTACGCTGCCGGAGGCATTCGCTTCGTTGTGGCAGGGAAAGCAGGATTTGACCAGCATCGGTTTGACCGTTCCCGCAAAATCATGCGTCTGACCCATGCCGAGGGCTGGGATCAGGAGGACGAACACGGAAAGCAACTTGGGGTTTACGATCATACAAAAATTACAGTTGATTCATTCTATGCCAGTTGGACTATTCCTCCAAAATTCAAAGGAGGAATGAAGCGAATTCCTTAGAAGTCGATGGATTAAGGGAGTAGTGCTGATGACAAAACTAGTTTTCACTTCGCTGATACTGATATCGATCGCCAGTGGCCAAACCCTGACGACAAATTCTTCGGCTCTAAGATTTACGGCGACCGTTGGGGCTGCTACGTTACCCGCGGCCCAAACTGTCAGCGTCCAAAGTGCGCCGACCGGGGGCAGTTTCACGGTTGCGGTGACTGGGGCTGCTCCGCACTATGCCGGCTGGCTGCTGGTTTCAGCTTCCAGTGGCCGAGCGCCCCAGACGCTGAGCGTTCAAGTGAATCCGACGGGATTGGCGGCCGGGAGCTATTCCGGCACCATTACCCTCACCGGAACGACTGGTTCGCCCGCACCGACCGCTATGGTCGCCGTGACCCTCACAGTTGGGACGCCGCCACCGACCATTACGGTTTCGCCTACCTCATTGACGTTCACCTATACGACCAGTCAGCCCGTTTCGGGCAACCCGGCGCTCAATTCGACATTCATCCTTTCCAATACTGGTTCTGCCACCCCGGCGACGCTCAGTATCCAGAGCGCGCCGTGGCTCAAAGTCTCGCCGACCGGCAACATTACGCTGGCCGGACTTTTCAATGCAATTTCCGTGACTGTCGACCCTAGCGGGCTTGCACCGAAGGCCTATTCGGCCAACATCACGATCAAGTCGACTGGTACAGCCAACCCGTCGCTGACCTTGCCGATCACGCTCAACGTGGTTGCGGCGGCGCCGAACATTTTCAGCACCTGGCCGCTTGGGGTGATCCAGCAAGCGCCGACTAGCTTCGTCACCATTTATGGCGAAAGTTTCTTTGCCAACTCGACCGTTGCGGTAACGGGCTTCACCAACGAAGTTACGATCACAGCGAGCGACGGAACGACCACGGCGACCGAGAACTTCTACATTCCGGTTTATCCAAGCTCGGCGGCTGGACTGCGGATTGCGATGGGATCGCCGTTGCCGGCCGGTTCCGTTGGCGTTGCCTTTCCTACGATGACTCCGACGGCGGCGGGCGGCACCGGCCCCTACACCTGGAGTTTGGTGGGCGGAGCGCTGCCACCGGGTTTGAATCTGGCTTCGAATCAAATCACAGGGACGCCGAGCGCGGCCGGGACCTACTACTTCACGTTGCAGGTGGAGGACTCGACCTCGCCAATTACCGCTATGGCCTACATGCCGTTCAAGATGAATGTTATGCCTGCCAGTTCCACATCTCTACGCATCACCGGGCCAGGCGCAGTACTTGCCGCGGGCACCCTGAGTTCGACCTATCCGACTGGAAATGGACCGCTGGCCGCCGGAGCGGCTGGAACGGTGACCTGGTCAGCGACTGGGCTGCCAAATGGGTTGTCGATCAATCCGACGACAGGAGCAATCACCGGAGTACCTGGCTCGGTCGGCCTACAGGGCTCGCTTAGCGCCAAGCAGGTTGGCGAAAACGCGATGCTTGTTACCGTGCCGGCGTCCTACATGCTTGCCGCGGGTTACCTGCGGATGGCTGTGACCACACCCAATCCGGGAGGCGGAGTTTCGGGCGAGGCCCAGTTCCGGATTTACGGCCCGAGGCCACAAATTGGAGCAGTGGTGGATTCAGCCAGCTACTCTCAAGGGACGATATCGCCGGGGCAACTGATCACGATTTTTGGACTGGGACTGGGGCCGTCGGCATTGACTCTATTCAATCCCAACCTTGCCCCGCCACAGATTCCGACTGCGTTGCCGGCGACTGGGCCAGCGACGAGCGTCTCGATCGGAGGCGTAGCAGCACCGATTCTTTATACCAGCGGCGGGCAGGTGAGTTGCGTGGTTCCGTACAGCATTCCCGGCTCGGCGGCCGATTTGATTGTCAGCTACAACGGCATGGACTCGCTCCCTGTCTCGTTGTCCTTTGCTCCTACGACACCAGGTGTTTTTACGACCGATGCATCGGGACGCGGGCAGGGAGCGATTCTGAATTACAACCTGACGACGAACGACTACACGCTCAATTCGAATGCGACCCCGGCTTTAAAGGGTGGGATCGCGGTGCTTTATGTGAGCGGCATTGGGGCCACGAATGCTTCGGCGCTGAATGCCACGGCAGCAGCGTCAACGCTGACCGCACCCACTGATGTCATTACGCCCACTGCGGCAGTGAGCGTAACGGTCGGTGGAGTTGCCGCCTCGGTGATCGGGGCGATTTCACCCGTCTATAGTGTTCCTGGCTTGTTGCAGGTAAACATTTCTATCCCGTCCAATTCTCCGGTTGGAGCAGCGGTGCAGGTGATCGTAAACATTGGCGGGGTGGACTCCCAGGTGGGAGTCACCATGGCCATCAAATAAGGAGCGATCTAGAAGGTTAACCGCAGAGCGAACTGAACCTGGCGCGGGGTACCGACAATGCCAGTGATGATGCCGGCGTTGGGGTTGCCGATGCCTGTACCGGGCAAATCGAACTGAGTGTGGTTAAAGAGATTGAAGAACTCGCTGCGGAATTGGAGCTTCCAAGTCTCGGTCAGCATAAAGTTCTTGAACAGGGAGAAGTCGACGTTGGTGCGACCGGGTCCGCGGAGGGGGTTGCGGGCGCTATTCCCGAAGGTGAAAACGGCAGGGGCACCCCAGGCGGCTCCGCTGGCGGCGGTGCCAAAGGAGGTGTCGAACCACTTGGCGATGGTCGGGTTGTCAAGCTCGCCCGACTTGTAGCGGTCTGGACGGCTACCACCGGCATTGGAAACCGAGGCGGCGAGAACGGGGGTAAAGGGGAGACCCGTCTGAATGGCAGTGATGAGGTTGGAATCCCAGTTGCCGACGATGTTGTCGAGCAGCTTATTGCCGGTGGAGAACTTGCGTCCATGACCGAAGGGGAGCTCGTAGTTCATTGAGTAGACAAAGCGGTGGGCGATGTCGTGACCAGAAGTGCCTCGGTCGGCATTGCGGAAGCGGCGGTCTTGCGGAATGGGGCCATTGTCGGCTCCACCAAACTGGTTGGGAACGTTGTCGATGGAGTGAGCCCAGGTGTAAGCAGCCAAGAAGCCAAGACCGCTTGAAAAGCGGCGCTCGACGGTGGACTGCAGAGAGTGATATGAGCTGAGACCGTCGGAAACGTTGTAGTCGATATTGACGATGCCTGGAGCCCGGGCAAATAGGGGACGCCGGGGGGCAGGTGCGCCCGGGCCGGGGATTGGTTGGTTGAAATTGTAGACACTGTCGAGGCGGCGGCCCATGTTGCCGACATAGCCGATTTTGAAGACAAGCTCCTTGGGGAGCTGTTGTTGGATCTGGAGGTTGTACTGCTGGGCGATACCGGAGCGGAAGTTGGGATCGACACTGAGGAAATTACCGACCGGGTTGGCGACGGCTGCTGCAAAGGAAAGGTTCGGGATGGGGGGCAGGCCGTCAGAAACCCGGCGTGGGTTAGCGACGAACTGGTTGATGTCGATCGTGTTGATTGGCCCGAAGGGCAACTGTCGATGGCGGCGGAGCATGACGCTTTCGCTGCCGGCCGGGTTGTAGAAAATGCCCGCGCCACCGCGGAGGATGGTGCCGGGGCGGAGCTTGTAGGCGAAGCCGACGCGGGGGGCCCAGTTGTTCTTGTCGCCGTTGACTCCGGTACGCGCGTCGGTGTTGAAGCCGGAGATCAAGAGCTTGGCCTGGACTACATCGTAGTTAGTCCAGCGGTTGGTGACTTCCGTCGACGGCGTGTCGTATTCATAGCGGATACCGAAGTTCAGCGCCAGGCGGTCATTGACGCGCCAGTCGTCCTGAACGAAGAAGTTATATTCCCAAATACGGATGCCAGGAGCGAAGAGGGTAAAGTCCTGTTCGATCAAGTTGGCGGTGCCGAGCAAGAGAGATGCCATCGCGTCGCCAGTGGCGCCGGCATTGTTGGGATTGTCGGTGAAGGTGCGGCCGAAGTTGAAGCGGCCGTTGCCACGGTTGGTCTGAAATTGGGTGACCTGGCGGCGCCGCAAGTCGGTGCCGAACTTGAGAGTGTGGCGTCCGCGGAGGTTGGTGAAGTTCAGGCCTGGGTGGTAGGTATTCTCAATGCGGATGATGGGAAGCGAGCGCGTCTGGCCGATGCCGGTGTAGCCGGCGGGCGAGAAGATCGGGATACCGTCAGAGCTGGGGCCTTGGTTGGAACCCCTGACGCCGAGCTTTTCGCCGAGTTGCGCACCGGGGGCGGCGCCTTCCTGGACGAAGTTGAGGGCGAAGCGGTTGAAACCCATCCGCGCTTCCATGATGAAGGTTGGCGTAATGGTGCGGACCCAGTTGAGCACCGAGTGGTAAGTGTGAAGATCGGAGGAGCCGGCGAAGGTGGCTTCGTTGCCGAGGCTGACAGGAGCCGAAATGCCGGCCAGGGTGACGGGCGCGAAAGTGGAAGGACGGGTGCTGACTGTATCCTGGCGCGAGTAGCGTCCGAACACGGTATTGCGCTCGTTCCAGTTCCAGTCGGCTTTCAGGTCGCCCTGATCCCATGCCTGTTTGTCACCTGGGTTGGTGATGTGGTTGTTCACGACGCCTGCGCGCTGGGGCAGCGGGTAGGCGGCGATCATCTTGGCCATGATGGGATCGAAGCGGTTGGCCGGAATGGTGCGGTTGGCGAAGGGCGTACGGGTGAAGCCGGTGGCGGCAGTCGGATCGGCGCGCAGTGAGGCGGGATCGAATATGTCGCGAAGTTCACTGAAGTTGCCCTGGCGCATGAGGGCGGTGGGAACGGTATTGACGAACGTTTGCTGCTGGCTGCGGCGAAAGCCTTCGTAGTTGCCAAAGAAGAAGAGCTTGTTCTTTATGATCGGGCCACCGAGGGAGGCGCCGAACTGATTCTGGCGAAGGGTGGGTTTGACTGTGGAGAAAAAGTTGCGCGCGTCGGTCTTGTCGTTGCGGAGGAAGTCGTAGGCGCTGCCGTGGAACTGGTTGGAGCCAGACTTGGTGATCACGTTGACGGTAGCTCCGGAGTTGCGGCCCTGATCGGCGGTGAAGAGGTTGGTCTGGATTTTGAATTCGCGAACCGCCTCCACAGAGGGGCGTAAGACGATGGAAAGCGTGAGGCGTTCGTTGTTGTCGATGCCGTCCCAGAGGAAGTTGTTGGAGCCTTCGCGGTTGCCGTTGGCGAAGATTTCGCTGCCCGGACGGAGGTCGTCGGGACGGGTGCCCGACATGATGGTGCCTTTGGCTCCGAAGCCGACGCCTGTGACCCCCGGTCCTAGGGTGGCCAACTGGACAAAGTTGCGGCCATTCAGCGGGAGTTCGGCGACTTGGCGTTGTTCGACCACTTGGCCAATGGAAGATGTATCGCTTTCGATGAGTGGGTTGGATGCTCTGACTTCGACTGATTCGGTTACGTTGCCGACTTCGAGCGAAAAGTCAAAACGGGCGATCTGGTTCACTTCCAATGTCACGTCCTGGAAGACGGGCTTGAAGCCTGACTTACTGGCGCTGACCTTGTATCGGCCCGGCGGCAGAAAAGGGATGGTAAAGATGCCGTTCTCATCCGTGATTGCGTCTTTGGAGACTTGGGTATCGAGGTTTTGGACGGTAACTTTGGCGGCGGCTACCGAGGCAGCGGATTTGTCAGTTATCGCTCCGGTGACCGAGGCGGAACTTTGCGCCCAAATTGAAGCAGTAAGGGCGGTAAGGAGTAAAGCGAGACGCAACATTGGTTGTAATTCCTCCGTGGGAGTCAATTTCAAATGCATGACGAGATGCAAGTTGGCCCAATTTTATACTCGAAGCCCTGTTGCGAGTGAGTTTTATGGAAAAAAACTTAGGCAGCACTCGAGGCTTCTTGCCTTTGATTTAGGATTTCTTGAGGCGAAGTGAAGTTAGCGGCTGGATTCTTGATTCGCGCGAGCGATATCGACAAGATGTTGCGATTTGGGCGCAGTTCTGAAAGAGGCAGCGTGTGTTGGAGGTCGAGTAGGGCAGGAACCTTAGCATCTGTTTGAGTTGTGTAGAGAGTGTGGCAGTCGACAGTGACCGCGAGGATTCTGGAAGCGATCAATCGTCTCAGCTCTTTGAGCGCATTATTGATGGAGAAATCGAGGGAGCGTCTGTTCTTCAGGAAAGCCTGGTAATTTCGCTTGAATGCGGCGTTATCCGGATCGGATGAGAGCTGGAACAGGGCATGGTCTTCGAGGGAGCGGGCGCGGTCGAGCTGCCAGGAAGCATGGACGAATTGCTCGAATAACTGGTGTTCCAGGGCATTATGGGGCTCAATCTGATCGAAGAGGGATGCGCGCAAAATATCGTAGGACTCTTGCTGCGCTTGATCCAGGTGAGGAATAGTCTTCGTGTAGAAATGCGTCCGAATAAATGCTGCGGTATTGTCCATGAGGATTAATATGAAGCATTATTACGTTAATTGCAAGAATTATTCTAAGGTTTTTTGCTGAACTTTTATTTCGAAAATACCTAGATTGATTTCTGAACACTTTAGGAATATATACTGATGTTGCGTGACCACAGTACTAGTTTACTCGTGCATCTTTGGGCTCTGGGTGGTGTCCCCACTGCTGGGCGAGGTTTGCTGAGGGCTGGCCCTGATTTACTGGTGGTTGAGGGTTTGTTGGATGCTGCAACTGGACGATGCGGAACTGGCGCTGGTAGTGGAGCGGGATTTTCGAACTCTGGAGCGATTTGGGGTGAGCCGCTAGGGCTTTAGCAATTCGAAATCAACCCAGTTCGAATAGGTTGGGGACTTGGGCGAGCGGGGGATGACGAGTACCTGGAGGACATACTCACCGGGCGCGGAATTGGGGCCAAGTGTGAATGTGCCGCCGGATTGATTCGATGTGATCGGGATGCGTTTGCCTTGCCAGACCAGTTTGTCGTTTTGAAGGATGCGCGGTTCCAAGTCGTAAGTGGCTTTGGCGGGGTTGTGATTGTGGAGAGTGAATGAGTAAGAAATGGGTCGACCGGGTGTGAAGGTGCGGAGGATCTGGCTGGTGGGTTCAGCATTGAAGATGGTGAGGTTGGACAGGACGGGGGTTGATTTATTGAATTCAGGGATTTCGATGAAGGTGGAGACGGCTCCGATTTGTTTGGAGTTGACGTCGAGAACCGCGGCACGAATCTGGTAGGGGCCAGGCTTCACAATTACCGTCTGGAGCGCGTAGATCAGGCCGTCAGTTTTCAGCTTCGGCAATTCGGCGGCGGAGGCGCGGATGGTGTAGGCGAGCTGGGTGGTTGCGTCTTTGATTGGGGACTCGCCTTCGGTGACGGAGACGATCTGGATAGCCGCGCTCGAAGCGCCACTCGGGCCATCTTGCTTGAATTCGAGTTTTGAGCAGTCGATGTGGAGGAGGGCTCCGAGTTGGGATTCGGATTTTTGCGATGGGGCCGAAAGCGGAAGAAGCCGAAGGGGAATGTCGGTGGTGGCGAAGGGCGAGGCGAGCGCTTGCAGCAAAGTGGAGCGCGTGTCTTTGAACTGTGGGGGCAGGGCCTGCTTGCGGTAGCGGATCTGGAGGGCGGGGCGTTTGAGGCGGATCAGCAGGCGGCTGTATTGAGGGTTTGCTTCGTTGGGCGTGAAGGTGAGCAGATAATAGCCGGATTGTTCTTGGAGGATTGAGGAGACGCTGTCGAGAATGTCGTTGGAGTGGAAGCGGGTGGTTCCGCCGGTTTCGAGAGCGAGGAAGCTGAGCCCTTGCTGGTTGTCGGTGAAGGTGGCGCGTTACTTGTTGAGTAGCTCGTTGACCTGTTCGACTTCGAGGCCCGAGAGGTCTTCTTCGGCCTGGAGGGGAGGAGGAAGGATTCCGCGGGTATCGACGGCATAGATAACGAAGGCGGAGCGATTGGCGGAATCGGAGACTTCGCGTACCTCGCTGATGGTGACATTGGGGTCTTTGATGGACTGCTGTTTCGAGATGGCTAAGCCATCGGAGAAGAGCACGATCGACTTTCTGCCGGGCAGACCGCGCATGCCTGCGGCGATGAACTTGATGCCGGAGAGCGCGTTGACGGCGAACTGGCGTTGGGTGAGGAGGGCGATTTCGGGATTGCCGCCCGCGTCGGTGTTGACGGTGGCAGTGTTGAGCTGGTAGCTGGTGCGATCGACGGCGCGGTGGAGGATGCGGGGATCGGTGGTGAATTGCTGGATGGCGGTGAAGCCGCGGCTGGTGGAGAGGATGGCGATGAGGTCGCCGGGGGCGAGTTGTTTGTCGATGAACTGGTGGAGAGCGAGGCGGGTGCGGTAGACGGAGGCGGGGGACATTTTGATGTCGTCGATGAGGAAGGCGATGGTGCGCGTGATCTGGCTGCGGACGATGCGCTGGCCGGTGGGGATGGCGGTTGCGTTGGTTGTGGCGCGGGTTGCGGATTCGATGTAGGTGGCGCTTTGGAGAGGGCGGCGGATGCCGTCGGCGAAGACTTCGAAGTCATCGACGGAGAGGGGCTTGACCAGCTTGCCTGCTTTGGTAGTGACGATTGCGTCTACCTGGGCGCGGGTGACGTCGATGCGAATTGTATCCTGCGCGAGCAGAGTGGCGGCGAGTGCCAGGAGTAAGGCGGGCCGCATGCAACTGGAGTTTATCCTATGAGGATGAACTACGAAGGGCGCAAATTTCGGCCGGTGGAGAATACGCCAAATGGGGAAGTGAATGGGGCTACTTTGTTTGTTTACCGGCAAAGAGGGGATTTGCTTGAGGCTTGCTATGACGGGGGTGGGATTCGTTGCGGGCAGATGTTGGGGCGGGTTTTGGAGGGTAGTGTGTTGGAGTTTTTCTATCAGCATTTGACGGATGAGGGGGAGTTACGGAGCGGGCGGCGCCGGTCTGTGCCGGAGGTGCTGGCGGACGGGCGGGTGCGGTTGCGCGAGGGCTGGAAATGGACCAGCGGAGATTGCAGTGAGGGTAGCTCGGTGGTTGAGGAAGTCCGCTAGAAGATGATCTGAGTCATCTTGGCGTCGACTTTTTCCGGATTGATGCCGGGGGCCTTTTTGAGGTCGGCGAAGGTCTTGAACTTGCCGGTCTTTTCGCGGTAGGCGAGGAAGGCTGAGGACTCGGAGCGCTTCATGCTGAAGCGGCTCTCGAGATCGATGGCTGAGGCCGTGTTGACGTTGATCGGCGGCATGGCGTCGGCCGGGTAGTACTTGGCCAAGTATTCGGCAACGATGGCTAGCTCAGATTCAGGGGACTTCATGCCGAAGCCGACCATCTTGACGATGGTCTGATTCCAGCCGTTGAGGTCCTGGCGCAGAGAGATCGAGCGCTCGATCTCATGACAGGTTTTGCAGTTCTTGTCGGTTTCCTTCATTCCGGGAGCCTCGACCAATTGGGCGGGGAGCAGGGCGGCGAAGGTTGCGAGGAGGAACACGGGACGCATGTACATATTCTATCTAGTGCTCCATGTAGAAGCCGAAGGCGTATTGAGTGCCATCGACTGTGCTGAGGTAGACGCGGCCACCGCCGGCTGCGAGTCCGCCAGTGGTGATGTTGGAGGCGATGGTTGAGCCGCTGTTGTAGAGTTCCTTGCCGGCGTTGGCGTCGAGGGCATATAGAACCGCTTTGGCGCCCTTGGAGTTGCCTGCGTCGGCGGCAAAGATGACGTCATTGATGATGGTGGGGGTGAGCGGGGCGGCCATATCGCGGGAGGTCCAGCCTTTTTCAAAGCCCGCGTCGGTGAGCTTGAGGGCGGTGATGTTGGCACCGGTGGGGACGAGGATCCAGCGGACCTTGTTGTCATCCTGCCAGGAGGCGAGTGCGCCTACCGCGAAGCCGGGTTTGGCGATCGGGTCGCTCTTGGCGACGGAAGTCATGTTGGCGGCATTGACGACGTGGATTCGGCCATCGGCGGTGGAGGCGGCGACGTAGTCTTTGCCTTTGTATTCGAAGGCAACAGGTGAGGAGACGAAGGGGGAAGCGCCTGCATCGTAGGCGGCGCGTTGCTCGAGCCTGGCTTCGGTGAGGGCAACGAGCTGGTTGCCGGAGGCGACGAAGACTTCGCCCTCAGGACCGACGGCGAAACCAGTGGCGCCCTGGATGTTGCTGCCGGTGGCCTTCCACTTGGTGACAGCTTTCGATTCGAGGTTGATGGCGTAGATGCCGTTTTCGACGCCGTTGCAACCGTTGATGGTGGCGACGTAGGCGACGCCGTCATGAACGGTGAGGCCGAGGGAGTGAGCGCCCGCGGGGAGGAACTGCATGGGAACCTTGGGCTCTTCACCGTTCGATACGTACATTTGATGGAGCATGCCGTCGCCGGTGAGGGCGTTGACGTAAAGAGGAGTACGGCCGAAGGGATTCGGGGGGGCGGCCACGCGGCGGCCAGGTTGCGCGGGAGCGGACGGGGGCGGACCTTGGGGGGCAGGGCGGGGGGCCATGCGTTGTTGCAGGATTACTGAGCCTTCGAAGGGTTCGCCGACACCGGAACGGGCGGGGTTGGCGCGACCGGCGCCTCGGTTGGGATTGGGCAAGTAAGGGACCTGAGTGGGACGCGTGATGGTGGAGGTCATGCCGCCGGGGCAGGCGGGAGTGCCGGGCTTGGCCATGGAGGCACCAGCGCCGTTTTGCCATTCGAGGCGGGCGAGGTCAGTATCAATGCCGATGGTGGTGTCGCCGGAACCGCCGAAGAAGCCGAGGGTGCGGAAGCCACGGTAGCTGATGTAGAAGTCGAGGAGGGCGGGTGAAGTGAGGGCATGCTGTTGGCGGGTCACGTTTTTCGGCTTCATCTTCCACTGGAGTTCAAAGCCAGGCTTGCGCATGGTTTGCTCGGAGATCTTGCCATCGAAGCGCAGCCAGAAGGAGCGCTGGACATCGTTGCCGATGGTCATCCAGTCGTTGCCGCCGCGTTGGGCCTGGAGCAGACCGAGGGAGAGCAGAGCGCACGATGCGGCCCTTGCGGCGCGCGAATTATGAAACATGGAAACAACTCCTCTGATGGGGATCACCGAACAAAATCATATACCCAAAGACGTTTGTTTTGGGTGAGTGATGTGAGGGTGGTTTGGTATATATTGGTCGATTCACAGGAAGAAAAATGAAGATTGCACTGTTATTGCTGATGGGGACGGTTCTGGGCGCATTCCAGGCGAGCTGGCTGACGGATGGGGGCGATCCCCAACGGAATAATTGGCAGAAGGACGAGAAGCTGCTGAGTGTGTCGTCTGTCAAGGACATACAACTGTTGTGGAAGGTGAAGCTTGAGAACGAGACGCGGGCAATGCACAGTTTGTTGCCGCCGCTGGTGATTGGCAGCGTGGATACGGCTGCGGGGAAGAAGCAGTTGGCGATTCAGGCGGGTGTGTCGGATCACGTTTATGCAATCGATGTCGAGACGGGGAAGGTGTTCTGGCATACGCAATTTGAAAACACCTATAAACCGGCAGAAGGAACGCAACCCAGCGTGTTGTGCCCTGGAGGGATGACGGCGAACGTGACGATTGGCCCGGCGGGGCCCGGCAAGTATACGATCTATGCGGCTTCGTGGGACGGGCGGTTGCATCAGTTGAATGCTGCTGACGGTAAGAACATTACCGCGCCGAACAAATTCATGCCTCCGAACGGCAAGCCCTATGCGATGAACCTGTGGAAGAACGTGATTTATACGCACTCGGCGCAGGGTTGCGGCGGGAATCCGAATGTTGCCTATACATATGATCTGGCGACAAACAAGGTGGGCAGTTGGGGTCCGGCGGGTGGCGGCATGTGGGGGCGATCGGGACCGGCGCTCAGCGCCAAGCACGACACGATGTACACGGGTACGGGCGATGGGCGGTGGGATCCGGAGAACGGTATTTACGGCAATGGCATGATTGGCGTGCGTCAGAACAAGACGACGAAGTCGCTTGATTTGGTGGATTACTACGGGCCTTCGAATGCGGAGTGGCTGGTGAAGCGGGATCTGGATATGCAGGTGACGCCGACGATTTTTGAATACAAGGGCAAGGAGTACATGGTGGATGCGAGCAAGGAATGCCGCTTGTATTTTATGGACACCGAGTCGATTGGCGGAGATGACCACCGGACGCCGCTGGAGCGGACGCCGCTGATCTGCAATGAGATGGTGGACTTTGCGGAGGCGGGGATTTGGGGGTCGTTGACTTCGTGGGAAGACTCGAAGGGGCAGCGCTGGGTGTTGACTCCGTTTTGGGGACCGAAGCATTCGAAGTACAAAGCGCCGATCGAGAATGGACTGGTGAAGAAGGGCGCGATTGCGGCGTTCAAGGTTGTGGATGGCAAGAACGGGAAGCCGACGTTGCAGCCGGCTTGGATCTCGCGCGATATGGATCAGGCGGAGCCGCCGGTGATTGCTAATGGAGTTGTGTTTGCGTATGGGAGCGGTGAGAATACGGCGCAGGCGTTTCCGGATGTGGGTTTGGATTTCAGGCTGGAGCGCCGGGCGGTGAAGTCTACGCACGCGGTGTTGTTTGCTCTTGATGCGCAGACGGGTAAGGAGTTGTGGAACTCGGGCAAGCAGATCCCGATGTGGAATCACTGGAGCGGGATCGCTGTCGCTAATGGTCGAATCTACATCAATACTTTTGACGGCGAGCTGTATTGCTTTGGTCTGAAGCAGTAGTGATGCGGTGGTTGTATTTGGTTGTGGCGTTGGGTCTGCCTTTGTTGGGGCAGACTCGGGCGGAGCTTGAGGCCGAGAACGCGCGGTATCTGCGGCTGTTGAGCGATTGGGGACAGTTGGTGAAGTATGGCAGCGACAACGCGGAGTTGCGCGCGCCGAAGCCGGGCGAGAACAGGGTTGTGTTCTTTGGGGATGAGATTTTTGAGAAGTGGGAGGGGTTCTTTCCGGGGAAGCCGCATTATCTGAATCGTGGGATTACGCATCAGGCTACGCCGCAGATGCTGGTTCGGTTTCGGCAGGATGTGATCGGGTTGAAGCCGAAGGTGGTGGTGATTCTGGGTGGGGCCAATGATTTTGCGGGGTATGCGGGGCCGGCTACGGAGGGGACGATCAGTGAGAATTTCGAGACGATGGTGGAGCTGGCGAAGCTGCACGGGATTCGTGTGGTGCTGGTGTCGGTGACGCCGGTTTGCGATTGCTACGCGCTGTTGAGTCAGAGGCGGCCGCCGGGGCGGATTCTAGGGTTGAATGGATGGTTGAAGGGGTTTGCGCGGCGGTCGGGTTCTGTTTACGCTGATGTTTATGCGGTGCTTGGGCAGGGGCGGAATATGAGGAAGGAATTGACGGTGGATGGGTTGATTCCGAATGCGGCGGGGTATGCGTTGATGGCGCCGGTGATTGAGAAGGCGATTGAAGAGGCGTTGGCTAAGCCGTAGGGGATGTGGGGACGGGTTTGGCACGAGAGCCGTCATTGGAGGGTTTCGCGGAGTTCGAGGTTAGCTTCGATTTCTTTGCGCGAGCGCCAGATTGGGCGGAGTTTCTTGTCACTTAGTAACTGGAGTTGGTCGTCGTGATGTTTGCTGCCAGGCTGGCTTGCGTTGCTGTAGCTGAGGAGGCAGTTGGCCTTTTGGGGTGTTGAGAATTCGATGGCGCAGATCCAGGTTTCGCCGTGGGAGGGGTAGATTCTCGAGCCTTTCTTTTTGGAGAAGGTGATGGTTCGGAATAGGCCGAGGCGGCCGGCTCCGCCGTTGCCGGGGAGGTCTTTCGTTCCACGGTCGAAGCGGTAAACATCGCCGTATGGGACGTCGAGGGCGTTGTAGTTTTTGAGGGTGTCTTCGGCGGCGATTTTCAGGGCTTCGTAAGCGGCGGGGAGGTCGGCGATTCCGTAAGAGGAGTTGAGCGGATCGGCGGGGTTGAAGGGGACTCTCAGCCGGGCGTTGTTGAAGTCGCCGGTGCCGAAGTAGCGATCGCTGAAGGCTTGGAAGAGGACTGCGCCGCGGCTTGTTGCGTCGAGGTGGCGGTCCCATTTCGTAAGTACTTCGATGGCGCGCTTGACTAAGGGGTCTGTTACTTTGTCGGCGTTTTTGAGGAGGTCGGGCAGGGTGGCGTCGGCGAGTTCGGCGCGGGTGTCGTGTTTGTAGCCGATCAGTTCGTCGTAGGTGATCGATTTGTCCTCAGAGATCATACGGAGGCTGCGCTTGGTGCGGAAGGTGACGGGGCGAGTGGGGGGCGGGGCGAGGGCGGGGTTGAATTTCGTTGGGTCCAGTTGCGGGATGGTGGTGAACCAGGGCTGCTCGTTGGCGTTCTGGTTGAAGCCGGACTTGGGGTCTTCGGACTGAGGGAGTTCTTCGAGTTTGAGATAGTCGGTCCAGAGGTAGCCGGAGGTGTCGCCGGGGAGGACCTTCGAGTAAGTTTGCCAGTCACCTTTTTTGCGGCGGGGGACGGTGCCGTTGCAGACGAGATAGATGTGGCCCTGGTCGTCGGCGTAGTTGGCGTTCCACATGGGGACTGAGTTCATGCGGAGTGCTTCTTTGAATTGAGTGAGATTGGTGGCGAGGCTCATTTTGTGCCATTGTTCGAGCATCCTGGGGCGGTCGATGCCGGCGACTCGCATTGCTACGGTGACTCCGAGGTTGTCGAAAACGACAGGGCCATGGACGGAGTGTTTGGTGGCGATGGCTTCGGTCTTGTAGGTGTTGTCGGATTGTTTGATTCTGATGGTTGAGGTTGTGGTGGTGAAGTCCTTCCAGGCTCCGTCGAACTGGTACTTGTTGCCGTTGACGGTGAGTTTGTAGAAGTCGACGGTGTCGATTGTATTGACGGTGCGGCCCCAGCCGGCGTGTTCGTTGAAACCGATGACCGGGACAGGGAAGCCGATTTGCGGAGCGCCGACGAAGTTGTAGCCGGGTGCGTTGAGGTGGACTTCCATGTAGGAGTAGAAGCCGTCCCAGGCGAGATGGGGATTGATGATGAGCATGGACTTGCCGGAGGCGGAGCGCGAGGGGCCGACGGTCCAGGTGTTGGAGCCGGCTTCAGAATCTGCCGGCGGATCGGGGATGGCGCGGGCGAGGGTGGCATTGGCGGCGGGGTTGAGCAAGGGCGAGACTTCGGTGCGCATGCGGGTCATCGAGCCCATGTACATGTAATGGACGGCGCGGAGACAGTGGCCGATGACGTCCGTGCCGGTGATGGGGAGGACTTGACGGAATTGGGGGCTTAGGTGGTTGGGGTGCTTTTTTGCGTGGTCGTTGATGCCTCGTGCGAAGGCGTCGAGGTTCTTGCGGAATTCGGGGGTTTGCGCGGCGTACCATGCGCGGGCGCGAGTGGGGACTCCGTTGGTGTGGAGCCAGCGGTCGAGGGCTAGTTTTGAATCGCCCCAGTATTCAGCGCCTTTACCTCGGGATTCGCCGTAGAGGCTGATTAGGAGGTCGGCCTGATTGTGCATTTGCGCGTAGCCGTGGGCGTAGAACATTTCTTCGGTGGTGGCGGCGAAGATGTGTGGGACGCCGTATTTGTCCCAGAGGATCTCGGTTTTGGCGGAGAGGAGGGTGGCGGCGAGAAGCAGGCTGGTGAGGCGCATGAGTTTTGGTTAGTCTATCGCAGGCTATTATTTGGAGATGGAAGAGATTCGTCGAGGCGTGAGGCGCTTTCAGCGCTATGTTTATCCGCACCGGGTGAAGCTGTTTGAAAAGCTGGCCACGGGCCAGACGCCGCAGGCATTGTTTATCACTTGCGCGGATTCGCGGGTGGTGCCTTCGTTGATTACGTCGACCGATCCTGGGGAATTGTTTGTGGATCGTAATCCTGGGAATTTCATTCCACCGTTTCATGGGGAGAATGCGAGTGAGGCGGCGGGGATACAGTATGCGCTGGAGGTGCTGCATATCCGGAACATCATCATTTGCGGGCATACGGATTGCGGGGCGATGAAGGCGGTGTTGCATCCGGAGAAGGCTGAGGAGCTGTCTTGCGTGAAGAAGTGGTTGGTGAATGGGAAGGAGGCGCGGAAGCGTGCGCTGGCGAAGAGGTTGCCTGAGGAGCAGCAGTTGCAGGAGATTACTGAGCGGAATGTGGTGGTGCAGTTGGAGCACCTGAGGACGTACCCGGCGGTGGCGTCGCGGTTGAAGGCGGGGACGCTGGAGATTGCCGGGTGGGTTTATGACATTGAGCACGGGAAGGTGCTGGAGTATGACGAGGCTGGGGATGTGTTTCGGGTGATGCGGGTTTGAGGGGTAGTTAGCTGATGGCGAGTTCGACCCATTCGATGCGGGTGGGGGTTGTGGCGGTGACTTCGATCAGGTTGGTGTTTGGGTTTGTTGCGTTCGCTTTAAATTCGTAGAGGGTTGTGTTGGGGCCGGGTTTGAGGGCGTCAATGGGGTTGCCAGCGGGGAGTTCGATGTTGTTGAGGCGGACCTTTACGTTGGGGTTTGTGAGGCCGAGGCGGACTTTGGCGTTTGTGGCGGCGGGGCCGGTTTGGAGGCGGAAGGTGGCGTAGCGGTTTGGTTGCAAGTCTACCGGGAGGCTGTAGTTTGGTTGCTCGCCCGGAGCCCAGGTGTCTTTGTAAGTTACTACGTGTCGTCTTGGCTGGGAGGAGTTAGTAAGTTGCTTGAGCAGGTTTGGGTATTCGATTGGATTGTCGAGCGTGGTGTCGGAATCCATGTAGTTGAACAGGTAGATTTTGTCGGCTCCCATTTTCAGGTAGGCGAGGGCGGAGCCTCTGGCGGTTTCCAGCGAGTTCGATTGCCAGGGTTTGTTGCCGGTGGCGACCGAGGCGGGGAAGGCGTTGCAGCCGAGCTCGAGGCCAGCGGCGAGGGTGGTTGATTTGGGCAGCAGTTTGCGCCATTCGTCGATTGGCATGTTGTTGTCTACGGTCCGCCAGAAGTTGGTTGGGGTGACGTAGTTGACCAGGCCGGAGTGAGCCCAGTTGAGAGCATCCATGCCGAGCTTGAGTGAGGTGGCGGGGGTACTTGGGACTCTTACGGCAAGGCCGATTCTGTGGCCGCGTTTGCGTTGCCAGAGGTTGAGGAGCTTGCGGACTTCGATTTGGTAGTTGGTGAGGATTTTGGGGTCCTCTTTGCCGGGAGGGAGATGGAAGCCGTGGCGCATCCAGTCGAGCTCGAGGGTGTCGAAGTCGTAGCGCTCGCAGACCTCTTCGATGTAGCGGAAGTAGTAGTCGCGAACTGGCTTGTGGGTGTAGTCGAGGCCCTTGTCACGTTGTTCGTCCCTGTATTGCACGCGGCGGTATTGCTTGTTTTCCATCCAGAACGAGGAGTGGAGCGGGTGGACTTCCTGATCGACATTGTGGAGGTCGTTCATGCGGATACTGAGCCAGGGGGAGAGCTTTTGTTTGCGAATTTCAGGGATCCAGATGGCGTAGAGGTCGAGCTTATCTTCGTTCGCCTGCCAGGCGCAATGAATCCAATCGAACCAGGTTTCGCGGGCGCTTGGCGGGAGGGGCTGGAGCAATTCCTGATTCGGGCCGGCCTTGGGGTCGAAACCGGTGAACCAGGTTTCGCGGTGCTTTGAAGGGAAGCTGGACCGCATCGCATTTACGTTCAGGACGAGCTCGTCGACGAGAGTGTTTGCGTACTGATCGACCCATTGGCGAATGGATTCGCGGGTGAGGCGTTGTTTGCGGCGATTGACGAAGAAGTGGTTTGGGTCTTCGTTGAGAGTAATGCCGGTGCGGCGGGGGGCAGGAAGTGGGGCGAAGAGGGCAAGGGATTGCCTGCGTGTCAGCATCATGCTCAATTTTAGTTTCAATTAAGGGTTGGTCTTGAGCTTCGTCCAATTTCTGGTGGGTAAAGGCAGCACGCCAGTCATGGCCCGGGCGACGATTGGGTCCTCCGTGGGGGAGAGCAAGAGCCAGACTTCGGCCTGAGGCGAATGTTGACCCAGATTGAAGCTGTGCGGTGTATCGACGGCGATCGGGTTTGTGATTTTGACTGGCGTGATGGTTTCGCCGTCGACCAGGAAGGCGTAGGCGAAGGTTGGGCTCGCGACGCGGAGATTGAGCGTGTTGTTGCCGACGATGACGAAGGTGGGCTGTATTGCCATGGCGGCGCGGGCGCGTTCGGCTGTAGCCATTAATCCGCTGGGGGCGAGTTCTTTGGCGGCAGAATCGGCGAGTGCGGAGTTGGCTTTGGCTTCGGCCTTCTCGACCGGTTGAGCTGTTGCGGGCGCGGCTGCTTGCGGCGGTGCTGGTTCTGTGCGCGCAGGTGGAGGCGAAGTTATTTGACGAGGCGCGTTGCCGGGTCTCTCTTCCGCGACGCTAGCTTGCCTTCGCTTCGGTAGGGCCGGTTTTGCTTCTGGAAGGGCCTCAGGGAGTTTCTTCTCGATGACGGTATTGGCTGCCATTTGCGCGGTTTTGACTTCCTGCTTAGCCGGCCAATAGTAGAGGGAGGCGGCTCCGATGAAGAGAGAGGCGGCGAGCCCGACCCAGAGCCAGCGGCTGGGACTCGGGTCCTGTTTGTGTTTGTGCTCGATGTGGTTGAGCGTGCGCAGCAGTTGTTGTTTGACGAGGGGACTGGCGAGGGCGGCGCGCATCGACTCTTCGCCGGCGAGTGCGTCGAACAGGGTCTGGTTGTCGAGCGCTTTCTCGAAGAGGCGCTTTTCTTCGTCTTTAGTTAAAGTGCCCGCGGCATAGGCGCTGAGCAGGGCGTGCATTTCGGAATCGATCATTGCGGCCTCCTTTGTGGCGTCATGAGGCGTTTGAGTTCTTCGCGGCAGCGCGATTCCCAGGTGTAGACGGTATTGATATTGGTGGCACCCATGGCCTTCTGGATTTCCGGGAACGAGAGACCTTCGAGTTTGAGGCGGAAGATTTCGCGGCAGCGATCGCCTAGCTGGGGCAGGGCGTGGTGGAGCCGGTCAAGCAACTCTTTTTGCTCGACCTCGTGAATGAGATCGACCTGGGGGTCAGCAATTGGTTCTTCGTCCACGTCGATGACGCGGTTCTCGCCACGACGCGCGGATTTGCGGGCCTGGGATGTCAATTTAAACCGTGTGATCTGGAGAGCCAAGGGCACGAGTTCAGAGATTGCAGTGACATTTGAATACTTTTGATGGATCACGAGCAGAACCTCCTGGGCGATGTCTTCGGCGATTTGCCTCCCATAACGAGATGCCGCGAACGAGATAATCCTTTCACGCAATGTCGCGAGCACGTCCATAATGTGAGAATAAAGGAAGCTCCCATGGAAATGACACGATCTTTAAAAGAACGTGGCGTCCGGTTGACCCGGCAACGCCAGGTACTGCTTGAACTGATCGACAAGAGCGGACAGCATCTCGATGCCGAGACCCTTTACCTGAGGGCCCGGGAGAGCGACCCCAAGCTGAACCGCGTAACTGTTTATCGAACGTTGAAAATGTTGAAGGAGACGGGACTGGTGGACGAGCTCGACCTTTTGCACAAGGACGGGGACCAGCACTACTACGAGACGCGGATGAAGCGCGAGCATGCGCACGTGATTTGTCTGCGCTGCGGCAAGGTGGAAGAGTTCTTTGGCGAACCGTTGCAACGGATGCGCAAAGAAGTGGAAGATACGTTTGGTTTCGAGATCCGGTTGGTGAGGACTGAGATCGGCGGGTATTGCTCGCATTGTCAGGCGCTGCGGGTTGAGGAGATGGAAGCCGTCAAGCGTGCATAGAATATAAGGCTAGTGCCGTACGAGCTGACAGTAGTCAATCCTTCGGGTAATTCGATCCAGGTGCCACTGGATCACTTTCCATTTTCGATGGGGCGGCACAGCGAGAACCAACTGATCCTCAGGGATAGCCGCGTGTCGCGCAAGCACGCGTTGATTCTGGAGCGGGGTTTGGAATTGTGGGTGGAAGATCTGGAGAGCCTGCATGGGGTGCGGGTGAATGAGCAAAAGGTCAGCGGCAGCCAGAAGTTGAGCGCGGGGGACATGATCGATTTCGGCCTCGAGGACGGGTACCGAATCATCATTGTCGAGAAGAGCGACGCTGAGATTCGAAAGCTGATGGGTCGGATGCCAGCGGCGCGTGGGGCGGAGACGGAGTTGTCAAAGCTGAGGGCGCTGACTGAGGTGGCACGCAGCCTTGAGCATGCGATGTCTACGCACGATGTGTTGGCAGCGGTGGTGGAGGCGGCGTTGACGGTGACGGGTTGCGAGCGCGGGTTTTTGTTGTTGGAGAGCAAGGCGGGGCTTGAGGTGGAGTTGGGACGGGATGCGGCGCGGCGGCCGCTTGGCGGGGAACACTTGCCGGTGCCGCTGGCCGTGATTCACAGGGCGCTCAAGGAGCGCAATGACCTGTTGAGTTTCACTTTCGATCCGCTGGCGAATTGGTCGGCAAGGTTCAACGATTCACTTGGTGGACTCGATTTGCGTAGCGTGTTGTGTGTGCCGCTTTTGCGATTGCGCGGTAGTGTGGCGGGCGGCGAGACGATGGCGGCCACGATGGACGACACGGTCGGGTTGATCTACATGGATTCGCAAGCGGCCGAGGTGGTGAATGCGCAGGGGAATCGCGAGTTGCTGCAGACGCTAGCGCTTGAGGCCTCGACGATTCTTGAAAATGCGCGATTGCTTGAGGAAGAGCGCAAGCGGCATCGCCTGGAGCAGGAACTTTCGCTGGCGCGGACGATTCAGGCGAACCTGTTGCCGCGGAAGTTGGGGGCGCAGGGTTTTTTGTCGGCGGTGGGGAGTTCGATTCCGACTCATCAGGTGGGCGGAGACTTTTACGATGTGTTGAAGCGGCCGGATGGAAGCTGGTTGGCGGCGGTGGCGGATGTGTCGGGCAAAGGTGTTGGCGCGGCACTGTTGGCGGCGCTCTTGCAGGGCGTGTTGCTCGAGGCTTCGAGTTCGGGGGCAGGACTGGATGAGTGGCTGCCCCGTTTGAACCGGTTCCTATTGGAGAGGACGGCGGGGGAGAAGTACGCGACGTTCTTTGCATGTACGGTGGATGCGCAGGGGAAGGTCCGTTATGTGAATGCTGGGCACTCACGACCCTTTGTGCTGCGTAATTCGTTGGGCGGGCCTGAGTTGGAGGCTCTCGATGAGGACGGGTTTCCGATTGGGCTGCTGGAGATGGCTACATATCCCGTGTCCGAGATGCAACTGGGGAGCGGGGATACGCTGGTGATTTTTAGCGATGGGGTGGAGGAGGGGCGGCGAGGGCCTGATGAATTCTTTGGGCGCGAGCGAATTGCCGCGGCGATCGTGGGGAAGGCAGGGGCTTCGTTGCAGGAGTTGCACGATGGGTTGCGGAACGCGCTTACGCAGTATCTGGATGGGGTGGAGCCGCATGATGACGCTACGTTGCTGATGTTGCGGTATCAGGCGTAGGGCTCAGCAGCGGATGGCGCGCACGATGATCGCTGCTCTCGCCGATTGTCGAGGCAAAGCACAGGATCAAGAAATAACCTGTTACGCCCAGTAGGTTTCGCCGGGGGCCAGGTGGGCCTTGGCGGTGTCCGGATTGATCTCGATGCCGAGGCCCGGCTTGTCGGTGGCGGCGATGTAGCCGTCTTTAATGTATGGGCCATCGAGGAGCAGGACCTTGTCCATCCAGTCGCCCTTGCCGGTGACCGTTTCGCAGGCGATAAAGTCGCGGATGGAGGTCGCCCACTGGGCATTGGCGTAGGAATTCACCTGGCTGCCGGTGTTGTGGGTGCCCATAGGCATGCCGAAGGGCGCGGCGAGATCGGCGATGCGCTTGGTTTCAAGGAAGCCGCCGGAGTTGCGGAGATCGGGGTGGAGGATGTCGGCGCCTTGGTTGAGAATGAAGGGCAGAAAGCCTTCGCGGCGTGCGAGATTTTCTCCCATGCAGATGGGGACGTCGGTGCTGGCGCAGAGGCGCTTCCACGAGTCCGAGTAGTCGACGGGGAGTGGGTCTTCGAGCCAGACGGGCTTGATGGCTTCGACGGCCTTGGCGATTTGGATCGCGGTACGGACGCCATACTCCCAATGGCAGTGGACCATAATGTCGTGGTCCCAGCCAATGGCTTCGCGGCAGTTCTCGAATCCCTTCTGAATGTTGATGAGGTCCTTGGTGGAGAGGATGCGGTTCGAGTGCCTCTCGTGGGGAAAGCCGAACTTATGGCAGGTGAAGCCAGAGGGGTTGGCTTTCACTTTGGCGGCCCACTGCTGGCAGGAGGCTTTGTCTAGCATGTTGCTCGGAGCGGCGTGATCGTACATCCGGGTGCGGTTGGCGAAGCGGCCGCCGAGGAGCGTAGACGCGGGGACGTTGAGCAGTTTGCCAGCGAGGTCGAAGAGGGCCATGTCAATGGCGGAAGCGGCGCGGAGGAAGTTGTGGGCCGAGCCGTCGGTGCGCGTTCCGGAAAGGTTGGAGGCGCCTTGGCCGAGGAGGGTGAAAATCTTGTCGGTTTCGAGAGGGTCTTTGCCGACGAGCCAGGGCTTGAGGGAGTGGATCTGTTCCTTGACGCCGAAACCAGGGGTGCCGTAGGCTTCGGCGATGCCGTAGACGCCGTTGTCGGCGGTGATCTTGACGAGGATGTAGGTGCGTCCGCCCTGGAGGGTCATGGTCTGGACGTTTGCTATCTTGTGGCGGGCGGTGGCGGCGGATGCGAGGGAGAAGAAGGGGAGGGAGGCGAGGAGGGTGCGACGAGTCATGCTTGGGGGATTCTATCCAATTGACTTGCATGATGGGGCCGAGGGGAGGACATATCCTCAACTCGGCCTCTCAGGATCATACGACACTGAGCGCCGCTCACGCGATAGACCCGTTCGAGAAGATTCAGTTTTTCTTCGACAATGGCCGGCGGATTGGGCGTAGGTTCCGGAAGCAGGGCCTGGAAGTACTGAGTTGGTGTGAGCCTGGGGCGATGCTGCCCACGGAGATCGGCAGTGGGGTCGCAAGCGAGATTGAGCCTTTGCCTTTGGCTTCGATCAGGTTTGCTGAAGGATGAAGATTCGCCCGTCTGGAGCCGAAGGACATCAGGACCAGCCAGTCCCGAGGCGACGAGTGTTTCAGTGGAATTTGAAGGAGGCGTTGCGGCAGTAAGTGGAAGCGCAAGCTGCTTAGCGAAGGCCGCCCGTGTCGAGCCTTGCACGGTAGACGTAGCCGGTGATGCGGTCCATGTCAGAACTGGTCAGGTAGAGCCAATTGGCGTTGGGTCCGCGGCCGAACTTGGCGTTGGTGAGCGCCTTTTGGGCAGTGGTGATGGTGGCCAGGGAGTTGCCTGTGGCCGGGTCGATCTTGTGGGCGATGCCATGGGAATAACAGGTGAGCCAAAGGTTGCCCTGCTTGTCGATGTCCATGCCGTCGGCCTGGCAGGGTTCGAGTTTTGCGACCTGCTCCATCTGGCCCGAGGGGAGCTTCCAGCGGACGATGTTGGAGGTGTCTTTGGCGGTGTTGTGGCTGACATAGAGCGTGGACTGGTCGGCGCTGAGTATGATGCCGTTGGGGCCCGTGATGGCCTGGGAGAAGACTTCTGCCTTGCCGTCCTTCGGGATCCTGTAGATCGTGCCTTTGGGTGAAGTGCCGTCGTAGCCGTTGGGTTCTGTGAAATAGATGGTTCCATCATTGGCGACCACCAGGTCGTTGGGGCCTTTGCTTTTGCCGGGCATGGTGTCGAAGTTTTCGGCAACGACAGTGACCTTTTTGTCGGGTGCGACTTTGAGGATTTGTTGCTCGCCGGTGGCGGTGACGTACATGTTGTCGCTGGAGTCGAAGTAGAGGCCGCCTGGACCTTCTTTGGTGGCAACGGCCAGATATTCCTTGAAGCCGTCTTTATCGTTCCAGGAGATGACGCCTTTGTAGGAACCGCGGGAGGTGAAGTAGAGGGTTCCCTTCGAGTCCATGGCGGGGCCCTCGGTATTGCCCCAGGTGGCGTTGGCGCCGATGAGTTCAGCGCGGGTGTTGTTTGAAGGCTGGCAGGAGATCAGGCCGAACAGGAGAAGGAGCGGAGCGTATTTCATCACACGTCAATGTATTTCATTTTGCGAACAGGTGGAATGATTTGATTCGTCAAATGAAAGAAAGGCAGGTTTCAGCTAGCGGCGGACCAGACCTCGATAGTTTTCGCTTTCGACGAATTCAGTGGCGGCATCGGTGAGAGATCGGAGGCCGGCAATGGCTTCTTTGCGGCGCGCGGCTGGCATGCGAGATAGCATGGCGGCGATCAGGTCTGGCTCAAGGACCTTCTGTTTCCTCTTGATTCGATCTCCTTCAGCCGTGAGAAAGATCATGGTGCGGCGGCCATCGGTGGAGTCTTTCCTTCGTTGCACATATGCGCCTTTTTCGAGGCGATCGAGGGTGAGAGACATTGTGGAAGGCGCAACGCCGACGTGGCGGGCCAAGTCGAGCACAGTTGTGCCTTCTTTGGCATTCAGGAATTCGAGGACTGATTGCTGGTGGGTACTGATGGATGGACGCGACTTCGGACCGGAAACACCGCGGACGTGGCAGGCGAAATGGATCCTAACGTAGCATTCCAGTAAGGTTTCTACGTCAGACTTCGCAATCATTTTGAGTTTAGTTTTGCGCAGTCTGATTGGCCTTGTCTATCCAAATTTTTGATGAGGAGCGATGGTAAAATCAAGCAGCACAAATTGAAGTGCAAATGGAATCGATACCTTAGGCTCGTCGCAAAAACAACTTGTAGGGGGGCATCGGACATCCATCATTCTGGTTTGCCAGCGGCCTGCTGATCGACCGAGCGCACCTTTGCGCCGAACCCCTATTTCTATTGTCATTTAGCTCATCAAGCCTTACTGTTTCGACGTACGCTTAGTTATGATATAGTTCCGAACGTA
>Ga0163144_10003171_pt1 | contig 37537 bp, 51 predicted proteins | sample OliLak19BULKMAT1_FD_123175 | JGI IMG/M metagenome (GOLD analysis project Ga0163144, IMG submission 123175) | Freshwater microbial mat bacterial communities from Lake Vanda, McMurdo Dry Valleys, Antarctica - Oligotrophic Lake LV.19.BULKMAT1 | ecosystem: Environmental > Aquatic > Freshwater >...
CGTCTCCGTCACCCGCACGCCGTTCGCATCGAGGAAGGTCTGCACCTCCTCTTTGCTCACCTTGCCCGGCTGCATGTCGAGCCACTCGTTGATGCCGGACCATGTGATCTCGTCCTGCTTCACACCCTTGGTCGTCAGGCCCAGGAGGTAGGCCTTCCAGTGCTCGGCGGTCCCCTTGCCGGGGCCGCCTTCGATCTTGCGGGCGAGCGCGCTGTAGAACGGCGTCTCGGCCGCGCGGCTGAACCGGGTGTCGTCGGTGCCGAAGCGGGCGAAGGCTTCGCGCACCACGGCCGTCGCCAGGTTGCCGCCCATGTCGTCGAAGTCGCCGCCGTGGAGCTGCTCGCCGAGCTCGCGGACCTTGTCGATCGGCACCATGCCAATGACCTCGGCGGTGTAGGCGCCTTTGGCCGGGAACGAGTAGCGCACGCCATGCCGGCTGTCGACGCGGCCGACGCGCTCCTGCTTCAAGCCGCGCCCACCAGTGCCGTCCTCGTACTCGGCGAACGGCTTGTCGAGCACCACGCGGTAGGCGGTGATGGTGTCGGACGGCCGCGTGCCGCCAGCCGGACTCGATGCGTCGACGTCATCCATTCGGCCGAGGAACAAGCCGATGGCCTGGGCGTTGCCGCCGTTGCGGTTGGCCAGGTCGTTCCCCAGGCCGACCCGGTAGACGAGGAACGGCTGGCCCGGCTTGACCGGCTCGGCGCCTTGCGTCTCGTCGGCGAGCTTGTCCTTCTTGCCCTTGCGCTTCATGGCCGAAGCCTGGTATTCGTCCGGGTTGGTGAACATGCGCGAGCGCGCCTGCTTCTTCTTCTCGCCCTTGAACAGATCCGGGTGCTGCTTGCGCGCCGCGCCCTCGAGGTCGGTGCGCTCGTTGCGGATGCTGGCCAGCATGTCGGCGGCAGCCGCGCGGGCCGCTTCGTTCGCGCCCATGCCGCGCGCCTGGTTGGCGGCGACACGCGCCAGCAGCTCGGCGTTGTCGGAGTCGCTGATGCTCCCGGCGACCGAGAGGCACTTGGAGAGGCTCATGGGATGCTGTACGGCTTGGCCGTGATGGTGACGACCTGGCCGGGAACGACGACGACGGCACTACCGTTCAAGTCGCTGGCGGCCAGGGCGTAGGTTCCAGTCTCGAAGCACACGCCGGCGCTCGAGGTCAGTCGGTAGTGGCCGATCGTGCCGCCGGTCGTGCAAACGGCCGACCAGATGCCGAGCAGCGTCTTGGCGGCCGAAGCGCCGTTGTTCAGCCAGTCGTAAGGCAGGGTGCCGATGCACAGTAGCGTGCCGCCCCCGGCCGCATCGGCGGCGGCTGGCGCGCCCGTGCGCAGCTCGATCTTTGCGCTTGGGCCGGCCGCCGTCTCGAACGCATCGAGCACGGCGTTGCGGATGAGCGTCGAGAAGTTGACGGTCATCGCGCCACCTTGAGCTCGGCGAGGATCTTGCCGAGCAGGTCGTTCGTGATGCGCTGCTGCTCGAGCAGGGTGTCGTCGTCCTGCATGGTGTCGGCGAAGTCGTCTTTGGGCGGCTTCGAGGCGAGCGATGGCAGGGCCTTGACGGCGTCGGCGTTCTTGACGGTTTTCATGCCAGGCACTCGATCAGTTTGCGAAACGTGGACTCGCGGGAGTCGAGGTCGCGGAGCTCTTTCGCGGCGTCGACGGTGACCTGGACGACCTTGCCGCTGTCGGCCAGGCGCACGGGCAGGGTGAGCTTCTTGCCCTCGAGCTGCTTGTAGTCGCCGGAGAGCGGGCTGGCCGGGATCGGCTTGCCGCGCGTCACGAAGTCGCGCGCCGGGGCGATGAACGATCTGATGATCTCGGCGTCGCTCAACTCGAGGTTGCGGAAGGCGGCGATGTTCTCGCGCAGCCATGTGCGGATGGCGGCGATTGCCTTCTGGACCCAGGTGTTTTCGGGCTTGGTCTGCGCCAACGCGGCGAGCACCTCCTCCGCAGCAGTCAGCCGCTCGGCGCGGTTCGCGTAGTCGAGCCCGTACTCCTTGGCCTTGGCGCGAACGTCGGCCTCGTGGGCGACGGCCATCTGGCGCAGGACGCCGTCGAGCGACGTGCCGAACGCGCCACGCAGGCCGAAGTGGCCCAGTGACTCGTGGAATAGTGCCTCGGCCACCTCGCGACCGCCCTGCAGCTTGTTGGCGACGAGAAACACGCCGCCGGCATGAAAGAACGCGGAGGGCGACCCGTCGGCGCCCCGCTGTGCCTGGGCGTCGGCGGCTCGGCGCACGGCCGCCGGCGCGTCATCCATCGAGGCCAGTACCTTGATCGGCGGCGCGTTCTTCCAGCCGGCGGTGATGGCGTCGGCCAGGCGCTGCACGCGCGCCACCTGGGGCGCCACGTCGCCGGTCGCCCGGGCGAACAGGCTCGCCTGGTCCTCGTTGACCGGCGCGGCCTTGCCGGGCTTCCTGGCGGCGAGCACCTCCTCGGGCGACGGCCCGCCGAACATATCGCCGGTGTTGTCGGCGCGTCGCTCGACGCTCTGGCTCTGCAGCGAGAAGCCGCCGCGCTCGGCGTCGATCTGCGCCTTGGCATCGAGCTCGTCCGCGCGCGACTCGCGCTCGGTCTTGGCCTTGAGGTCGGACCGGGTCTGGCTCGAAAGCGTGGCGTAGGTCGCCGCTTCCAGCATCGTGCGCACCGCGACCAGTTGCCGGTCCACGGCGCCGAGCGCCGCCTCTCTTGACGGCCGCCCCTCGTTGCGGAGGTTGCGAGTGACGCGCAGCACCGCCGCCCGGTCGTCAGGGTGGAGATAGTCCTTGGACTTTTTCAGGCAACTCGTCAGGCTCATTCCATTTCCTCAACGGTGGCCGCGATCAGGATGATGCGCAGAATTGCAACCATCGCGTCCTCTTGTTCGATCCTCCTGCCGGCCGATCCGGACAGGCGTCGCATACCTCCACCACTGCCATTACCGCTACCCGCATCCGCCTCCAACGGCGGCGCCGAACCGTCAGACCCCGCCCCACCCATCCAAAACGCCAGCAAGCCCCGATAGCCGGCTTGCCCTGCTGCCCCTCCCGCGCCGGCACCGCCGGCCCAGAATGCGAGAAGACTGCGGACGCCCGCGGCCATGCTTACGCCGGGTCGTTGCCCGTGATCGGGTCAGCGCCTGGCGTCGTCGTTACCGCCGCGGTCCACGATGCCGTTGTGTCGTCCTCCTTGTTCACGGTGAGCGTGGAGCCAACAAGCGTCCACCTGTTGCGCAAGAACCGCAGCGCCTGGCGCACGGTGCGAACGGTCGGACTGCCGGAGTCGGTGCCCGTACTCATGTCGCGATTCAGGAGCGCATCCGCGGCAGCGTTGTTGCCAGCAGCAGATAGGGCCGGAGTGGCGGCGGATGCTGCCGTCGTGACGGACGCAATCATGGCCGCCGTCAGGTCGCCAGCGGTTGGCGCGTTGGTGAGGTTCGTCACCGTAGCGATGGTGCCGGCCGTGATGTTTGTCGTGCTTGCGACCGTGCCGGGGAACGTAGCGGCGAGAAATCCCGCGGGCTGGGTGTAGCCGACCATTCGGCTGCCGACCGCCGCGTCCAGATTTGCCACCCGCGCATCGCCGAGCGCCGTCAGGCCCGCGCCGGCAGCACCGATGCGGGCGAAGCTGTCGCCGGTTTGCGCCGTGCTCGTCGCCGCGGTGCCGACGCTGGCCAGCACCGTGACTGCGCCCGCAGCGGTGACCGCCTGCGTCTTGATCGTCTCGATGTCCACCTTCTGCGTGGCTGCGACGGTCGTGCCGGTCAGGGCCAGTGCAGTGGTCGGACTGCCGACGTTGGCCCAGTCCACGCCCGCCTCGCCGCCTGCCGACACGTCGAGCTTGCGCGCGACAACGGTGGGCATCAGCGCTGAACGCGCCTCAATCGAAAACTCGGCTACAACCTCGCCGACCACAGAAATGGCGTCAACCGTCCCGGCCGTGATGACCAGTTGAACATTCGTCCCTGCCGCGTACCCGTTCGCGGCCGTTGCGACGACCCGCACGTTGTTGAGGCCGGTGCGCGCGTCGAAGTCCGCGGTCAGCGTGATGCCCGCCGTCAGCTCCGTCGTGCCGTTGCCGACATAGGCGGAAATGACGGGCGATCCAGCGAGCGTGAATGGTGCACCCGTCGAAAATCTCCGGGTTGTGAATTTGAAGTCGATGGTGTCATCGAGCCGAATATCGCCGCGATAGGTCATCCTGCTAGCCCTCCGCCACCAACGATTTTCAGACCCCCGCCACCGCCTCCGCCTCCGGCGTAATTCCCGGTCAGCGCCGTATTCTGCTGACCGTAAGTGACGCCCGACCTGACATCGGTGATCGCCGGCACGCCGAGCAAAAGGCGATGCACGATCGTCGGCGCAAAGTCGATGTCAACCAGCGTCCCGATGTTCCCGCGATTGGCGCGACTGGAAAACGCCGTGTCGAACACGATGTCGGTCAGGGCCATTCAATACTCGCGCAGAACCGCGCGCACCTTGATGTTGTCAGCCAGCGATATCGGGGTCACGCGCACGTACGTGTTGTCGTTCGCGCGGTCGGTCGTGTTGTAGGCCACCCATGCGCCGCCGTTGTTCGTGGACTTGGCCCAGGTCCACGCCTGCGTAGTCGAATCGTCGGAGCCGAGAGAGGAGCCGGTGACCGCGTCGTACAGTTCGCACGTCAGGCGCGGAACGGTCGCTCCATAGGCCACCGAGAAGTAGAACCCGAATATCTTGCTGACCAGGTCCGTCCCGATGTTGCTGCTGCCCATCCAGTAGTCGGACATGCCGTTGTCGTCGTAGACCACCCCGTAATTGCAGATGCGGGCGGGCAAGTTCAACGTGCCGATGGTGCGAAATTCGATCATCAACTGAACTTGCGTTGTCACGGCAGCGTTCACCAGCCCGCTGGAATCAAGCAACGTCCATGAGCCTGAGTTGTCGTTCATGCCGCTGGTGCGGTAGTACATGCGCCACGGCTCGGTGTTCAGTCCGAGGTTCTTGCCGCTGCCGCCGTTGACGCCTAACACCTGCACCTCGGCTGCGAATGCAGAGGCCAGTTTTCTGCCGTTGATCAGCGTGGTGATCGGGAAAACAAGTCGCGCGCCTGTGGTGACCGCGTACTCCCAGTCCGCACCCATTGGCACGGCATAGAGGCGGTTGGTGATTGCTGAGGTGCCATGCGTGACGAGATAAACCAGCCCGCCCTCTGACCATATCGCGTAAGCCGCCGCCGCAGTTGCTATAGGCGTGGTGCTTGCATCAGCCACAACCTGGTCAATCTGTAGGGTGGTGGCCCCGAACAGCCGGTCCATCTGTCCGCCATCAGTCCGAAACTGGCTGACGTAGCTTCGTGAGCTATTGGCGGTGCCGACTATGAATTTATCAAGCCCCGTGGAAAACTCGATCGACTGCATCGCGCCGCCTGCCGCGAACGTGTTAACGCTGCCGGGCGGGTTTTCCGTCATCACATACCCGCCGGAAAGCCACGTGGTCGATGCAGTCGTAATGCCAGAAGTCGGCGCGCAGTAGATCCGGGTGCTGGTAGTGAAGTACAGCGCCTCGACGCCGGAGGCCGGGCCGTGAGCGGCCGTAGCGATGCGACCGTTATTTAATTGCGTTGGGGTGCCCACGACCGCCCCGCCAGCTCCGGTCTTGAACTGGAAAGCATCGGTCGACGCGCCAGAGGCAACCGTCAGTGCCGCCCGCACGTTGTTCTTGAACACCGTCTGGTTTGCGATCGCGTCCAGCGAATAACACATCTGCGACGTGAACGAAGTCTTTGCCGGGAGCCCCATTCCAAGCCCGACGAGGTGCGTTCCTGTTGCCGCGTCTTTCAGGAAGTATGAAGCGCGGAGGCTGTCAGTTGCTACCGCCGCCGGAACCGTGCCGCCGATGGTGCTGAACGCATCGACGTTCAGCCCCTTCATCACGTAGATGCCTCCGTTCGACGTGGTGACGCTGGTGAGCAGAACAATGCAGCGCAGATCTTCAATCACGTAGGGCGTGCCACCCCCGATGGTTCCGGCGCTCGACGACAACGTGATGCCGGTGTCCGAGGCCATCGCGCCGATCTCGTACCACGTCGAAATCAGCGACGGGTCGGTTGAACCGAAACCAATTCGGTTGCCTATACAGGCCTTGTCCGCCAGCCACGTAGTGCTCGTGCCCGTGACCGCCGTGCCGCTGACGGCCACGGTGCCCGCTGTATGCAGGTCGTACGACATGCGCAGACCGCGGACGATCTTTGCTTCCGACGTTCCGGGGAAGGTAACGGTGACGAACCCCCTCCACGAAAACGTGCCAGTGCGCCGGTTGAACACATAGGCGTTGATGCGGCGCGTCGCTGCTGCGGTCGCAATATCAGCCAGAAATATCCAGTCGATCTCCCCGGCGGTATTGTTTTGCCATTGCATCGCCCACGGGTACGAAGAGGCTATCGCAATCGACTGCTCCATCGGGCGCGCGAGTGAAACAGGGATAGGGCCTGCCCACTTGTCTTCATTACCCGCGCCGGTGTATTGGAAAATCTGCGCGCCAAGCCCGAGCTTGGTCGAGTCGTAGGGATCAACCCCGAAACGATAGGTCGAGAGCGAACCGAGGGATTGATGAACTGCGCGCCTCATGGGAGCATCCCCGTCGCCACATACTGGGCATGGTAGGCAACGATCTGCTCCGGGAAGCGCACTCGATAGACAGGCACTAGATCGGTGTCTGCGTAGTCGCCGCCGGCAAGGACGCACCACTCGTTATCGGTGAACATCGGCTGGTCTTGGGCCAGGGTAATCATCGTCATCGCTAATCTCCGTGAAATTTTCAGTCGATCCTTGTCATCTTGGCGCCGGTCGGCACCGAAGTGCCGAAGCCGTACTCAAACTTGATGTGCCACCCCTTCGCCGGTGCTCGTTCGTTGAAATGAACGGTGGCCGGCGCGGCAGAAACGGTCACATCGGGCGCCGCGATGCGCACGCCCTTCAATGCCGCGGCAATCGCCTTGCCGATCGCGTCGCCGTCCGCCCTGGATTCGACCGCTTCGACCAGGTCGCTCAGGGCGGTGCTGATCTCGGTCAGGGTCGTCTCGAACGCGGCCGACTTCGATTCGACCGCTTCGACAAGATCGCTCAATGCGACGTTGGTTTCTGTCAGGCTCGTCTCGAAAGCATCGCGACGCTTCCCGGCGTCTGGCACGGGGCCGCTCATAGGCAGGCCCTCAGCGATTCAAGGACCGAGACGCGCTTGCGGAGCTCGATCAGATCAGCGGGCCGGTCTGCGGCGCGGTCGGGCGTGCGCTGGAAAACCGTCATGCCCCGGTTCGGCTCGTTCCCGCGCTCAGCAGCCGACGTGCCGCTATCCGGGTCGAGCATGTCGAGCAGCCGGATGTCGCTGAGCTGCAACGCCGAGGCGATGTTGTCCGCGCCCCGCGAGCTGATGATGCCGCCGGGGTTCATGAGCAGCGCGGCCGACGCGCCCGCTTCTGCCGCCGAATTGATGAGCGCGTTGTAGCGGTTCTCGACGCGCAGCGTGGTGACCGCCTGCGGGTCGACCGGCACCCATGCGGTGATCTCTCGCTGCGCGTTGAGGAAGATGATTCCCGGCTTGCCGTCGGCGATTGCCGCGCCGAGCCGCTTGGCCTCGGACGGCGAGTCGATGACCTTGGTGTCCCTGGCACCGGCGAGCACGATCGTCCGCTCGACGATCGGCACCGTGAAGAGGGCCGGGCCGGGTTCGGGCAGGGTGCCCGAGAAGCGGCGCACGTTCTTCTCGTCGATGGCGGTGAACGTCAGCCCCTCGGCGGCGCGACGGCCGACGGCGGCGACGCCCTGGTACTTGACCGTCGAGGGATCGAAGGCCAGGGCCATCGCGCGGGACAGGTTTTCGTCGGCGCGCGAGAGCTCGGTCTGGCCGCTCGGGTGGTTGTGCACCGCCCAGGCGAAGGCGGCGCCCTTGATGCGCAGCGCCTCGGCGAGCACGGTCGCGGGATAGACCGAGGTCTGGCTGACGGCGCCCTTGAACGAGCCGACGACCGCCAGCGGCTTGCCGTTCTTGTCGGTGATGAGCATGTCGAAGTGCTCCACCGAGAAGCGGCTCATGGCCGACAGGGCCAGGGCGGCGTCGGCCCAGGTCTTGACGCGCTCGACCGGGAGCGCGTGCTTGCCTACTTCGACGAGCTGGCTGGTGACGTTGTAGACGCCGGGCATGGCGGCGTCGGGTCGGACCGATACGGTATTGGGGGCTGGTACGTTCCCAGCCGCGGAGGCACGCCCTGGCATGGGAGCTCGACGAGCTCCTCGGTCCGCGGGTACGGTGTCTGGGAACAGGTCGAGGGAGAACTCATCGGCCTGGCGGGCGGTGAACGGGGCGAGCTTCTCACGGAGGGCGAGGCCGGCTACCGACGTGGCGAGCTGGTACTCGCCAGCTTCGGCGGATCCGCGCGCTTGAGCTCCTCGAGCGTCGCCTTGTGCTCCGGGCTCAGCGACCCCTTGAGGAGCGCCGTCATCAGACTGCCGCCCGCCTTGCTGTGCCAGATCTGCTTTGCTTGCCGATTCATGGATGGCTCCGAGAATTTGCGCCCGGCTGAGCTTGTCGACCGGGCCGAATATGTCCTCTGACGGCTTGCTCGCCTCCTCGTGGGCAAGGGTCGCCGCTGCGCGCAGTATCTCACCGACTTTCTTGGCGCTGCGCCCGTTCTCGGCGAGCATGCGCAGGACCGAGGCGGCATCCGGGTGGAGATCCATGTCGCCCTGGGCGGCGTAGTCGGCCAGCTTGATGCCGCGGCGCTTGGCGTTGATCGCGGCGCCGGCCGCGTCGGCCACGGCCGAGCGAATGTCGAGCGCGCCCGCGTCGCGCAGCCGCATCATCTGGGGCGCCGCGACGGCCAGGCCGTTCATCACGACCTTGCTTTCCGGGTCGGTCGCCTGCGCAAACAGGCGCACCAGCGCCTCGCTCTCGTAGGCTTGCCAGAACACCGCCGCCGTGATCCGGTCCTGCGCCTGGCGCGTCGGCGAGCCGTCGGGGTCGCGGAGCGCGGTCTGCTCGCTCACCGGCATGGCGTCGACGAACTGGCGCACGGTCGCTGACGTGAGATCGCCGTTCTCGTCGAAGTCCAGCGACTCGAGGTTGAGGCGGCGAGCATCGTCCTTCGCCTTCTCGAGCGCCGACTTCTCGGCGATGCCCGAGACGTTCGACTCGTCGCCGATGTTGCCGGTCACGTCCTCGGAGCGCATGACGCGCACCAGGACAGGCCTCTTCATGCCCTCGATCGCCCCGGCCGGGACGCCGTGCAAGGCAGCGTCGGCGGCGATGCCCTTCTTGTAGGCGGCGGCGTTGCCTCGCTCGTAGGCGGCTTGCAGGCCCGCCGCACGCCCGTTGCCAGCGACGACGCGGGCCTTGCCGGGCTTGCCGTCGGTGTAGCCCTTGTTGGCGCTGCCGTCGACCGTGTTGCTCGGGAGCAACGTGTCGGCTTCGACGGCGGCGTACTGGACCGTGATCTTGCGACCGCTGGCGGCCGTCACACGCTCCTTGCTGCCCATCGCCATGCCGGCCACGGGTTCGTTGAGGATGACGGGCGCGCCGCTCGAGAAGTCGCGCGAGAAGGAAAGCCGATCAGGGTCCGGGTCGGCGGCAATGCCGGCCATCTGGCCGATGTAGGCCGGCTCGGAGCGGTTGCGGTTCTGCAGGACCGGCGCGGGGGGCGCCGGCTCCGCGGGAGCTACTTCGCCGGCTTCGGTGTCATTGTGGGCCAGTCGTCGGGCAGTTTGCCCGTCTGCTCGTTCAAGTTCTGCACGGCCGCCTCCGCGAACTCGCGGCTCCACTTTTGGTGTGGCGTCTCGGCCGGACGTTGCCCGGTAGACGTCATCGGAGATGTCGCCGGAGCGATGGGCTTCGTCGAGGGCAGCACTGAGTTTTCCTTCAAGGCCATTATAGTCGAAACCACGCACGAAATCGAGGTCCGCGAGCCTGCTGTTCCGCTTGCCACGGGTGTTGTCAACAACGTGTACCGCGACGCGCGGATCGTCCTTGTAGAGCTCGACGAGTTGCGGCAACACTTCGGCGGCGCCGCGATGGGTCTTGGCGTGCTCCGCCAGGGGCACCGTTCGGCCGGTCCCGAACCGCTCCGCCTGGTGCATGGCGCGAGGCAAGGCCCCGACGACGAGAGACTCGACGGGGTCGCGCTGTACGTGCATCAGCATGACCAAAGCCCCGGCGGAGAGTGCTTGGTCGATCTTCTTGCGCGCCGGCTCGAACGTGCTCATGTTGGTGTCGTAGACGATCCCGGCCGCGTCCTTGAGGCGCTTCATGGCCGGCGACTCGTTGATCGCCGACGTCTTGCCTGCGCCCGTGCCACCTGACGTGAAAATCACTGGTTGCCCAGGCTGCAGCGCCTTCAATTTGCGCGCGTAGAGCTGCTTGACGAACCAGCTTGCCGGCTCGTGCACCGCGGCAGACAGGCCCCGGTTCTTGGTGTAGTCCTCGGAGAGCTCGCGGGCAATGTCGGTGTTGAGGATCTTGCCGCCCTCGGAATCGGGCAGCGCCTCGTATTCACTGACCGCAGCGTCGAAGCCGGCGGTCAGCTTGTCGGCCAGGCGCCCCTCGATGGCCTTGCTTTCGGGCGACAGGTCCGAATCGCGGGGGATCGGCGGCATGGCCGGCTTCGGCTTGAGGTTGGCGAGTAGGGCCGCGCTGCCGGCGTCGACCGGCGGCGTCAGTGCAGCGTCACCCCCTCGTCCAGCTCCTTGCGCGCCATCAGCTTGCGCGCCAGGTCCAGGTGCTCCCGCGGCCACGGGAACGCTGCCTTGCCCAGGTGCCGCTGGTGGATCTCCACCACGGTCCAGCACTCCGCCGGCGTCAGCCAGTGCGGCACCAGGGTCCACGGCCACGCCGTCAGCGGGTAGTCCTCCATCGCGGCCTCCGATCGCTCGCTCGGCGATGTCGGCGAGCGCGCCTTGCGGCACCGCCGCGACGCCGATCGCCTCCGCCCGTGAAACATTCTGCGTCCCTTCGTCGATCGGTCCGACCGGCAGGCTACGCCCGGTAACTGGCGGCGTTTCAGACCCCTCGCCGGGCAGTTGTTCCACGGGCTGCGGCGCGATCGCCAGGACCTGCTCGACGCTGAGCGGCGTCGTCGGCATGTCGCGGAGCTGGATCGGCGCCGGCCGACCGCCGGTCGAGATCGTCGCCCGGTCGGTCTGGTAGATCGTCTCGGTCGGCGTGAGCTGCGGGCCGGCATCGAAGGTGTTGCGCGCCTGGCTGGCCAGAACCCCAGGCGCCAGCGCACCGAGCTCGGCCTGGGTCTGCTCGAGCAGTTGCATGCCCTGGTCGAACGCGCGCCGCTGCATCGCGCCGCTCACCTTGCCAGCGCCATGGGCGACGCCGCTCATGATCGCGGTCTGCTTGGCGACGTCGACGGCCTGGTCGAGGTACTTCTCCCAGGTCATGTTGGGGTCGCTGCCGGCCCGGCCGAACTTGTCGTAGAGGCTCTGTAGGACCTGGGTTCCCTGCTCGCCGCCCTGCTGCTTGAGCGCTTCCTTGAGGGCGTCGGCCGGCTTCAACCCGCGCATGACGCCGTTCTCCCAGACCATGCGGCCCAGGCTGGGGATCGACACGCGCTCGCCCAGGTACTCGGCGAAGCCGAACACCACGGCCGCCTCGGTCGACGCACCGATGTCAAAGCCCATGTTGCGGGCTTCCGAGTACTTGTCGGCCCCGCTCTGCCCCGAGCCGAGGGCTATGGCGCCCGACGCCCCCCTGAGCGCGACGCCGAACAGCGCGGTGCCGAGCGACTGAATCGCGCCCGTCATGTTGTGGTCGCCGTTCGGGTTGTCGAGCGACTCGAGCGCCTTGTCGCCGGCCTTCGACGACGCGGCGGCGAAGCGGGCGAACTCGTCGGCGCCGACGACGTCAGCCCCGAAACGCAGCACGTCCCAAGCGTTCTTGGCCAGGTGCGGCACCACCTTCGCCGCGCCGCGGCCAGCGTCCAGCGCGGTGTCGGCCACCTCGAACGCCGTGCCGGCGATGACGCCCTTCGGCTGGGCGGCCTTGATTTCGGCCTGGCGCGCCTTCCTGTCGGCCCCCGGATCCGGCAACAGGCTCGGCGCGTTGCGGCGCGACGCATCGGCCAGCTCGCGCAGGCGCCGCTTCTCGAGCTGCTCGCGGCCGGCTTTCGTCTGGCCAGTCTCGGCGTCGGCGAGTTCCTGGTCCGAGAGCGGCACCGACTGGCCAGCCGGGCGCATGAGCGACTCGGCGAGCGTCTGCGGCTCCTGCTGCGGCATGCCCATGCCCATCGGCTCGGCCGGCGGCCGGTCGGCTGCCGCGGCCAGGGCGCCCTGCGGCCGGCCCTTCGGTAGCGGCGGGTTGACGCTGCCGCGGCCGGCGCCGGCGCTCGAGGGCGTGACACCAGCCGGGAGCGGGCGCGCCGCGTCGGGGATCTCGGTATCGATCTCCCAGGCGCCGCCGGCCGTGGCGATCGGCCCCTCGCTCTCGACTTCCCAGGCTCTCATGGGGCCGCCCCGATCAGTTGACGCGGACGGGCTTGCCGCCTCGAAGGGTCCAGACCTGACCGTTCTTGAACCGGGTCTGCGTGCCTTCCTTGAGCAGATTCGCGGGCGGAGCTCCGCCGCCGGCGCTCGACAGCGCGCCCTTGCCCTTGCCGTCGTCGGCCACAACCGCGCGACTGCGTAGCTCTCCGATGCTCTTGGCCAGGGCATCATCGCGGGCGTCGAGCTGGACCCGCCGAGCGGCGAGGGTCTTGCGCTGGGCGTCCACCTCGTCGCCGAACTGGCCCTTGAGCGCGCCTTCCTGCGCCTTGACGTCGGCGCGGCTTCCAGCCAGGGCCTTGCGCTCGCTCTCGAGGGCGGCGGTCTGCGCCTTGATCGACGTCTTGCCGTCGCGCTCGTCGGTGATCGCGCCGGTCTTGGCCTTGTGCTCGCCGGCGCTGGCCGAACTGTTGCCGGCCGCGGCCATGTCGCGGGTCCGCTTCGCCTCGGCGACCGTACCCTTGCCGACAGCGCCAGTCGAGACGCTGCCGTCCTCGTTGTAGGCAGGCTTGCCCTGGCCGATCATCGCCGCGTCACCGGCGCGGTTGTCGCCGGCGCGGTAGTCGGCGACGTTCTTCGTCACCTGGTCGGTCCCCTGGCTCTTGCTTAGGTCGTCGGCGTGGCTCGGGTCGGCGAGCTTCATCGCCTGGTACAGACCGGCGATCGCCTTGTCGCGCAGCGCGGCCGCGCTGCCAGGGGTGTACTTCGGGATGGCCTGGTCGTGCGTCGCGCCGGCCTCGTCCATCCGGTCGGGGTTGCTGAAACGGCCGGGCGACATCGTCACCGAGCCATCGGTCGGCTGCTTGCCGCCCTGCATCGCCACGTAGTCGTCGGCCTCCTCGCGGGACATGCCGCTGAGGCGGGCGAGCTTTTCGGGGTCGCTGGCGATCTCGAGCGCGCCCATGGCCGGCGCGCCGCCGCCGCGTCGGCTGGTGCCGCCGGTGCCTTGGCGGTCGCGCAGCAAGTCCTCTCGCATGGCCACCCGCTGATCTATGCGGTTCTGCCGCTCCTCGTCGGCGGCGGCGCGGCGACGCTCCTCGTCGGCTCGCATCGACTCCTGCGCCTGCTGCTGGCCGACCTGGGCGGCGCCGCGGCCCGCCCCCTCGAGCGCACCGAGCGCCGCGTAGCCGAGGATGCCCATTACATGCCCCCTTGCGTGGCGAGCGCGCCGGGGCCGCCGGGCGGCGGCGCTGGCGACGGCCCTGGCTGTGGGGCGGCCGGCGCGCCACCCATTTCGCCGAGCTTTTGCTGCATCTGCTGCATTTCCTCGGGCTTGATCTTGCCGGCCTGCTGGTCGAGCTGCGTGTACTTGGCCAGGCTCTGCTGCAGCGCTTCCTTGAGGAACACCTCGATCTGATCCTCGGGCAGGTAGCCCTTCTCGAGTGCCACACTGCCCAGCACCTTGATGACCTGCATGCCGGCCTGAATCAGGATCTCGAACGGGATCGGCTTGCCGGCGTCGTCGGCCGCCTGGGCGACTGCGTGCAGCGCGGCGGTGCCGAAGCCGACGGTCGCTTTGAGCGGGTCGGCCTTGAGCGCGGTGTCGAGGTCCTGGCTCTGCTTGCTGACGGCATCGAGCGTGCGGGCGACGACCAGGTCGAACACCTCTTTGCCGCGCGGGTCGTCCGGCGAGCCGGGGCCGCCCTTCGCGGCGTCGGCCGGGAGCTCCATGCCGCCCGGGGAAGTTTGATCACCACCCCCCTGTTTACTTGCATCGGCCGCGCCGGCGCTGGGTTCCGGTGGCGCCGGATCTGCGGTCGGACCCGGGCCGCGGTACTCGTGATCAGGGTCACGCCCGGGTGGCGGCGCGCGGCGCGAGGCCCGAATCTGGTTGGCGCTCGGCGGCTTGCGCTTCGGCGGCACCTTCGGGCCGCGCGGCGGCGTCATGCCCTTCTTCTGGCCGGTGCCCTTCGGGTCGCCCACGCTGTGCCGGTCGCCTTCGGCGCGGCTGTGGCCGACGTCCGGGGTCTGGCCGCCGCGGAACTTGTCGGCGCCGCCGTGCGTGGCCATCGCCGGCGCTGCGTTGCCGCTGTCGCCAGGCTTGTCCTTCGAGGGGCCGCCGCGAAACTCGCCGCCGCCCATCGAGGCGAGCGCGCCGGCGTTCACCACCGGCGTCGCGCGCTTCGCGGTCGGCCCACCTTTGAACTTGTCGGTCATGGCATCAGCCTCCGGGCGAGTAGACGGTGCGCCGCGGCGCCCACTGGGTCAGGCCGGAGCCGCTTCGGTACTTCGAGTCGTAGGCGCGCTGATCGGCCGCTGCCTTCGCCTGGGCGGCGCCGTTGGCCATGCCCGAGAGCAGGTTGCCGCCGACCTGCAGGAGCGCGCCCTGCCCGCGGTCGCCGAGCGACTTCCAGGCGCCGGTGACCTTGTCCCAGACGGCATCGGCGAACGGCTTCGGCGGCGCGCCCGGCGGCGTGGCGGTCGAGGCGCCGGCGGCAGGGTTTCCGCCGCTCGCCGCCGCGCTGTTCTCGAGCATCCCGTACCGCGCCTGATCGGCGGAGATCCCGCCGCCGCCGCCGCCGGCCGGGTTGAAGTCCCAGGCGTCGAAGCTGGTGTCGCCGGCAGCGTTCGCGAGCGCGCCCCCCTGCTGGGTGGCGCCGGAAGCGGCGCCCGTCACCGAGCCGGCGGCGTTCTCTGCTCCCGCCAGTGCGCCGAACTCGGAGGGGTCGAGCGCGCTGACGTTGCTGACCGCGCTCGCGCTGCTTTCGCCGCCGCCTCCGAACGCCCCACCGGAATACGCCAGGTACACGGCACCCGCGATGCTGGCGACGGTGACGAGGTCCTTGCCGAATACCTTGCTCGCGGCCTTGTCGATCTTGGCGCTGATGCCGGTCACGGCGAGCGCGAGCGACACGCCGATGGTGACGGCCGCGCTGGCGCCCGCGGCGGCCAGGACGATCGGGACGATGATGGCCATGGGGGATCAGCCTTCCAGAGTGAGGGAGAGCGCCGTGCCGACGCGCTTGTAGCCGCGGCGCCGCTCGAGCACGTTGGCCAGGCGGTCGTCGCCGATGTAGTCGTGGGCGATGACGGCGATCGCGCCCATCGAGCGGGCCCACTCCTCGAACTTCTCGAGCAGCGCCAGGCCGGTGCCGTCGGTCGCATAGAGCACGTACTCGAGGGCGAAGGTCTTGGCCGAGAACCCGGTCGGCTGCACGAAACCGAGCAGGTAGCCGCCGTCGCTGCGGATCGCGGTGCGGCCGAAGCCGCTGATGAACCCGGCGATCGTCGCGCCGGCGTATCGGCGATCGAACTCGACGTGCGACCAGAGCGAGCGCGCGTGCTCATCCGCCGCGAACTCGACGAGCTGCGGAATGTCGGAGATGGTAGCCAGGCGGATCATCAGCCGCCTGTGCTATCGAAGTCGGTGTAGGGGACGCCGGGGGTGCGCGGCGGCGGCGGCGCAGTGGCGGGCGGCGGCGTCCTCGGCGGCGCGGCCGGGGGCGTCGTGCCCGTGGTCGGCATGTCGGGCCAGTCCGAGGGGCTTCCCAGCGAGGCGCGGATCGACGGCAGCACCGAGGTGTAGAACCAGTCGGATAGGGCGGTGATCGCGTTCGCCTTCGCCTCGGCGTTGAGGTTCGGGCTCGTCTCGAGCTGGGTCCGGGCGTCGAGGTAGGTCCGCTGCAGCTCCTGCTCGAGCGTCGCGGTCTTGAGCGCTCGCTCGTCGTCGGTCTGCTTTGTGCGCAGCGCGAGATCCTGGTCGAACTGCGAGGTCTTGACGTCGCGGTCGAGGCCGGACTGGGTGCCCTTGAACTGCTGGTCGGCGGCCTGGGCGTCCTTGTTGTAGCCGGCGCTCGCCGCGGCCAGCGCGCCCTGGCGGGCGAACTGGTTGGCGTCGAGCGCGAAACTGTTCTTGACGTTGGCGTTGTCGGCCTGCGCCTTGGCGTTGACCTGCGCGTCGCCCTGGGCGATCGGCAGCGCCGCCTCGATGGCCGCCGCCTCGCCGGCGCCACCCGCGATCGAGCTGTTGAGCAGGCCGCGACTGTTTGCGTACTGCGCCGCCTTGGTGCGCGCCAGCGTCATGTACTCGCTGTCGCCGCTGATGAGCTTCGTCAGATTCTTCGAGACAAGCGCCGTGTCGTCGGGGGTGTAGCTGGTCGAGCCCTCGGTCGTGCCGACCATGCTTTGCATGTTCGAGGCCGAGTAGTCCTGCGGCCCAAGCCCGGCCGCGGTGGGCAGCGCGCCGCTCGGAGCGGTGCTGGGCGTCGCTGGTGCGGGCGCGGGCGCCGCGGACAGGCCGTCGCCCTCGCGGACCTGGCCAGTCTCGGGAATCTGTTGGTCGGCCATGGCTTACCTCAGTACGTCGCGATGCCGCCCGGCACGCGCTGTTCGGTCAGGCGCCGCGCTTCGGCCGGCGCTGCGAGAAGTTGGCGCAGCTCGTCGCACCGCACCGCCGCGGCCAGGCGCTCGGCCTCGCTCAGCGTCGGGTTGGTGCATGTCGCCGCGTGCTCGGTGATGCGCAGCGCCGCCCAGTCGGCGACCTTGCGCCACTCGCCGCTGGTGGCGTCGACCGCGAGCAGGTTCAAATGCCACTCCCCTGCCGCTGCTTGACGACGAGCTCGGCGTTGAACTTCTGGGCGTCGTGCTCACGGCCCGCGGCCTTGTCGGCCAGGGTGGCCTCGAGGGTGGCCATCTGGATGCCGTACTTCTTCTCGGCTTCCTCGCGGGTGATGCCCTCGCGGCTGGCAATTTCGGCCATGCGGAGCCGCCCGCGCATCGTCTCGATGCCGTGCTGAAACTGCCGGTCGGCGTCCTTGTCCTTGATCTCCTCCTGGCGCAGCTTGATCCGCTCGAGCTCGGGGTTCGGCGGCGGCGGGGCGTTGTCGATCTTCTCGGCCATCGCCTTCGTCTCGGCGTCGTCCGGGAGAATGTCGACGGTGTCCAGGCGCATCGCCTTGCCCATTTCGCGGAGCTGGGCGACCTTGCGGGCGAAGGGCATGGGGATATCTTTCGCCTGCGCCATGAACATGTTGATCCGCTGCACCTGGCCCTCGGCCTCAAGCAGCGCGCTCGTGCCGCGCGCCAACACGCCGAGGTCGCCCTTGATCGACGCCTTGGGGTTGTGCTGCATGTTCCAGTCGACGAACCCGGTGATGAGCGGCGTCGTGACGTCGTCGTCGTAGTTCTTCACCGCCCGGCGCATCCAGATGTTCGAGGCGTTGTAGGCGACGCTGGCCTGGTAGTCGGTGCGCGGGCTGAGCGTGCCCTCCTGGCCCTGCATGGCCATCTGCGAGCCGGCGATCTCGTCGAGCAGCGCCTTGGCGCCGTTGAACACGGCGAGGATCTGCTCAACGTGCGACGGAAACTCGAAGAACGCGAAGGCCTTCGTGACGTCGGTGCCCTTCTCGAGTGCTTCCCAGAGCTTGTTGGGCTCGATGCCCATGTGGCCGTTGCTCGGCGAGATCATCTTGGTGTTGACGACCGTCTGCCCGCCGACCGAGAGCCCGAGGTTGTCCATCGCCGCCCGGAACGTGCTGTTCGCGGTGTCCTGCAGATCCGTCACCTCGTAGGGCAGGCCGAAGCCAAAAATGCTGCCGCTGTCGCGCTGCCAATTCCAGACGCGGTAGGGGCGCTCGCCCGTACCCATCGGGTTGATGATCGCCTTGATGACGATGCCGGTCTTGGAGAACCAGACGACGCCCTCGTAGATATCGAGCGGGTCGTCGCCGCACTTGACGCCGCACGCCTCGAGGTCCTCGCGCTCGATCGGCCCGTGGTACTCGATGATCTCGTAGCGCGCGTCCGTGACGCCCTGGGTGCCGCTCGCCTCGCGCAGCGCGTTGCGGTTGTTGTCCATGACCGCCGGTGCCTTGTTGCCGAGGATCGTGCGGATGGCGTCGGCGTCGAACCCCGGTTGCTTGGCCAGCTTGGCCAGGTCGAAGGCGTTGAGCCAGTGGCGCTCGTACTCGCTGACCGATTCGCCCATCGTCCGGGCGGCCATTTCCGGGTAGAAGTCCCAGGGGTTGACCTGGACGACCGTCGGCGACAGGTCCTCGGTCGGATTCAGCGTGGCGACGCCGTCGAGCACCTTCCAAGACTTCTTGACCCGGTTGAGCACCATCGGGCCCTTGAGCACGCCGGTGCCGATGACGATGCCGTCGTGCAGCATGCGGCGCGCAACGGTCGGGTAGTTCGCTTCCTTGAGCTGGTCCTCGACCTCGCGCAGCATGTTCGTGGCCTTGGCCTTGGCTTCCTCGCGCAGCTCGCGGATGCCCATGGCGACGGCGCTGGCCTGCAGCGGGGCTCCGCCTGGGCCAGCGCCCTGCACCATATGGCCGGGCGGCAGGCCCTGGGCCGCGGCGTGCGCGTCGTCGAGCTCCGGCACCGGGCTCGCCTGGATGTCGTAGTTCCGGTCCTCGGTCGGGAACAGGAGATCGCCCAGCCTGGCCTCGACGATGTTGCACAGCCGCCGGGTGAGCGGCACGAACATGGACGAGCCGAACTTGCGGTTCTGCAGCGGCGCCAGCACGCTCGCGTCGTACTGGCCGTTGTAGCGGCGCAGGTCCGAGTGCCAGCGGGTTTCAAGCTCGATCCGGGTGGAGACGCGGCGGTCGAACTCGCCCTGCAGCGCCTGGCCCAGGCCGATCACGCGCGCCTGGCGGGCATCGGCTTCTTCTTGCGCCGAGGCGAGAATGTCCGAGAGCTGCTGCTGCACATCCTCCGGCAGGTCGGCCAGCAGCTCGTCCGGCATCGCCATGAGCTCCTCGAGCGTCAGGCCCTCGGGCGCGGTCGGTGCGTCGGGGTCGTCGAGGACGGGGGGCGCTTCGATCATGAAGATTGGCCCCAGGGCGGGGCGACAGCTACGGGGGCTTCATGAGCGGCGTGAAAGGCGGCTCGGGCGGGATGATCGCGGGGGGTGCCAGGCCGGTCGATAGCGGCATATATGCAGGGGGGGGGTCAGTAGTTCCCGCGGGGGTAGCTCACCGCCTGCTGCGGCCTCACGATTCCGGCGCCCTCGGGCCTGTAGCCCTGGGCCCATGTCCGAAAAGCGTCCGACGGGTTCGAGGCCCAGTTGTGCAGCGGCTTGTGCGACCAGGTGCCGCTCGTCTCGATCCACTCGTACTGGTAGTTATCGAGGCCGCGGATGCCCTCGGAGCATCCCTCCTCGTCGATGTAGGCGTCGGCCATGCGCCGGCGCGTCTCCTCGATGGCGATGCTGATATCGGTCGTGCGCGGCACCGAGACGGCGACGCCGCCGGCCGGGTTGCCGGCGATGAGCTCGTTGAGCAGCGTCTCGCGGGTCGTGACCTCGACGTGCTGGATCCGCATCGCGCCGTCGTGCGGCAGGTGGTGCACGCCCCACTTGAAGTCGAGCTCGACGCGCAGCTTCTCGAGCTCACGCCAGTAGTAGCCCATGCCGTGCCCGGTGCCGTAGACGCACTTGAAGAACCGATCGGCCACGCCGACCCGCTGGTGCAGCCAGATGAAATTGGTGTCGCGCAGGCCCAAGTCCCAGAACGTATTGACGACGGCCTGCGGGCGGACCGGCACCAGGCCCAGCCGGCCGAGCCGGCGCATCATGGCCATCTGCGTCGCGTAGACGGCGCCGTCAACGGCCTGGGCGAACGCCTCCTCGGGGAACGACGGGTGCTCGCGCTTCATGTCGCGGTCGAGCGTCTCGCACTTCTTCGACCACCAGGCGCGCTGTGCCGCGTCGAGCACGATTCCGTGCTTCTCGGCCAGCTCCTTGAAGTAGCGGCGTGCCTCGTCGCCGATGACGACGCCTTTCGGCTCGATCCGGTTGGCGGGCTTCCTCCACCAGGGGAAAAAGTGCAGCCGGAAGTCGAGCCGCGTCTCGGTGGCCTTGGCCTGCTGGCGCTTGAGCGCGGCAATCGTCATTTCGTAGAACTGGCCGGCGTTGCCCTCGGCCGTCGACTCGACGAAGATCATGCCGGTCTGGGCGGCCTCGAACGAGCCGGTGACGATCTCGCGCGCCTTCTCGGGGAACTTGCGGGCGATCTTGCCCATTTCGGAGATGTGGAGCAGGTGGATCGTGCCGCTGCGCGCCGAGGTCGTGACGCTGATGCTCGAGCCGTTGGCGAACACCAGCTCGCTGCCGGTCTGCTTCACCAGCGGGCAGGCCCGCCTGATCTCGTCGGGGAGCTGCTGGTACGGGTGCAGCACCTTGGTGCGGAAAATCTTCTCGGCGTTCTCGCGCGTGTCGCAGACGACGGCCGCGGTGAAATTCTTGTTCCACATGCACTGATCGAGCGCGAGCAGCTCCACAAAAGTAGTGAAGCCCAATTGGCGAGCCTTGAGGATGACATTCAGGTGCCAGAGGTTCGCGTAGAGCTCCTCCTGCTCCGGCCGCATGCGGAACAGGTAGTCTTTGCTCTCGTCGTCGATGACGTGGTAGAGGTGATTGAGCCGCCAGTGCGGGTCGGCCCACTTGTCCGGGTCGAGCCGGGGGTCGAGCATCGCGGCGCCCATCATCGGAGGCCGAACTCGGCCGACGAATGCACGAAGGCGACGAAGCCTTTCCAGCAACCCGACCACCGCTGCGGGTCAAGCCACTGCTTGCGCATGATCCGGCGGCGGCGCTGGCGCTGTTTCACTTCTGCCTCTTGATCGGCAGTCGCGATTCCTGCGCCTGAATGGCCTCGAGCAGCGAGCCGACGGCGTCGGCCTTCTGCTTGTTGTCGACCGCGAACAGGCCGTGGTACTTCATGGCCTTCTCGAGCGTGCTGTTGCGGTCGAGCAGCTTGTACTTCTTGGTGTAGCCGACCAGGCACCGGTCCTCGCCCTGGCCCTGGAACTCCTCGACGATCTCGAGGCCGCTGATCGCCGGCACGGTGTCGTCGTCGAGCTGGTGGATCGGCACCGCGTTGCCCTTCTCGTCGAACAGGCGGCGCGGATCCCACATCAGCATCTGCTGCAGCTTCTTGAGCACGTCGGCGACGCTCAGCCCGGCCTCGCCCATGCGCTTGTCGCGCGCGGCCTTTACCAGCGCCTGCACTGCGGGGCGCTGCAGCGCCCGGTGGCCGCTGCGCTCGCAAGCGACGATCGATGTCTTGGGCGCGGCGCGGTGCCAGGCCTGGGTCGCGTTCATGTCGACCAGGTACTCGACGGCGAACAGGCGCTCGAGCGGCGTCAGGCCGTCGGCGTCGCGCGTGCTCTGGCCCTTCGCCCTGGCGGGCCGGACGCGGCTGCGCTGGGCGGCTGGGCGCTTGGCGATCGGCATGGCCTCCATGGCCGCGCGCATGCGGCGGTTCTTCACGTCGGCCGGGTGCGGCGTGGCCTTGCGGGCGGGCTTGGGCTTGGGCTTGCTCATCGCCGCCGATCTCCCTCGGACGGGATCATGCCGCGGGCCCGCAGCGCCGCCATCTGATCGTCGGACAGGGGGGGCAGCGAGCCGGCCGACGGGTGGAGATTGATGTGCTCGAGCAGGGAGTGGTGCGCCTCCTCGAGGGCGGCGAGGAGCTCATGCGAAAGCAGTGCGTAGCGGTCCTCGCCGCTCAGGCCCATGCGGTCGGCGGTGATCGACACATTGCGGATGGTCCACTGCGCGCCGCCGTCGCTGAGCTGGGTCTGGGCTCTGGCGTTCATCTTCTCGTAGAGCTCGCGCCGGATCTTGAGCATGAAAGCGAGCGTCTCGTTGTCGCGGTTCTCCAACGCCATCATCATCGAATTCCTCATGCTTCTTGTCCCTTGGCCCACTGGTAGCTGTTGACCTGGCGCCGACCGTTCGACTTCTTGCCCTTCGTCGCCTTCTTGCGGTGAACGAGCTTTTGCAGGATCGAATTGACGTCGTTCGCGTGGGCGGTGTAGCGCACGCTCTGGATCACTTCGCCGAGGGTGAAGGCCCGGCGCGGAGCGGCGCTGAGTATGGAGACGACCTCGCCCGTCAGCCCCCCTCGACTTTCGATGGCGCGGTCGTCGAGCCGGTGCACGTTGACGCGCGGTGCTGCGGCGGCGGCGCGTGCAACGTGATCGAGGAGCTGCTGCGGGTCGAGCACGCGCACGTTCAGCCCTTGATGGCCTTGTATCCGGCCTCGAACGCCTCACTCGGGCTGAACGAGCGGTAGCCCTCTGCGTACTCGACCAGGTAGCCGCCGACCTCGGGCTTGTGGCGGACCATCCACTCCTCGCCCATCGACACGTAGCCCAGGCCCTCGACGGTGACGCCCTGCTCCGCCCAGTCGCGCCTGGTGGCCTCGATCTTGGCGGCGCGCACCTTCTTGTGCGACTGGTAGAGCGGCATCGTGGCCGGCTCGGCGACGGGCCCCGGGTCGATGTTGACCGCGGCGCCCGGGTTGCCTGGCGCGGTGGCGATCGGCAAGGTCGACGTCGGCTCGGCGGCGGGTGGCCGTGCCACCTTCTTGGTGCGGACTTTTGTTGCGGTAGCCATGGTTGATCTATCTCCGGGGTTGTTGGCTCAGGCGAGCCGGGTGGTCATCCCGCCGTCTCTCGACGACCGGAAGATGTGAACGACGCGGAACTCGCAGGGCATCGCGCCCGATGCAAGGGCGTCGTGCTTGAGCTGCTCGGCTTCGTGCGACAGGCGGCGGGCCGTGCGCACGGCCGGGTCGGGCCGCTCGGCAAGCCAGGCGGCGATGTCGCGCAAGAAGGCGGCGCTCACCGTTGCGCCTCGAGTTCGAGCGCCTCGTCGAAGTCGGCTTCGGTCATGTCGCGGAGGCGTGCTGCTGCGACGCGCGCCCGGCTGGCCAGCGCCGCGTCCTTGAGGTTGCCGCTGGCGCTTTCGCCGGCGGCCGGTACGCTCAGGCCACCCTGCGCGGTCCAGTCGAGCCACCACTTCGGGCTGGCCGGGCCGACGCCGTACTTGGCGCGCAGCCGGTTGAGGTCGTCTATGTCGACCAGGCGGGCGATCGCGCGCAGCGGCGACTCGACGATGAGCGCCTCGCCTTCCTTCCAGGTCCGGCGGGTGCCGTCGACGGGATTGCGGCCGACGTCCAGGCAGGTGTGCGGCTGGCCGGCGCGGCGCTTGCGCTCCTTCTCGAACTTCGGGCTCTGGCCGCTGTTGCCGTAGGTGGCGGCGCGCTTGAGCAGCTTGTAGGCGGTGGTCCGCTTCTGGCCCCAGGCGTTGCCGTGGGTGTCCCAGCCGCGCAGGTGGTTCTTCGGGTCGATGCCGTCGACGCGCTCGCTCGGGGGCGGCGCAGTGGAGAGGGCTTCTTTTCGCAGGGCGCGGGCGACTTTGGCTCTCATGTCAGTGAACACTCCGGTTTGGGTCGATCTCAGCCTGCCTTGTCGCGGCGGGCCCGATACGGTCGACGAGCTCGAGAACCTGCAGCCCGACGTACTCTTTGGCCTCGAATGCGATGACGCAAGAGGCTTTGTCTCGAAAGGCGAGCGCAACCAGGACGACGCCGGGGACGTTCTTGTCGTCGGTCCAGATACTCATGGGTACGCCCGGCGCGATCTCGAGCTGCTGCTCGGCGAGGGTGCGGACCCGGTTCGAGCAGGTCTGCAGGTGGGGGGTGAGTTGGAAGGTCATAGGTCGGCCGGGCGGGTGGCGGCTTCCCAGATCTTGCTGAGCGTGTCTGTCTGCCTGGGCGTCAGCGTGCGGCCGTCGGCGAGATACTTGCCGATGGAGTCGATGAACGAACGATCCCGGTCGCTGAGGCGAGACTCGCGGGTGATGCAGTCAGAAACCATGGTGGCGTGCTCGTCGGTGCTTTCGCTCATGGCTCGATCCTTCGGAGAACCTCGGCGAGGAGGTCGAATTCGCTGAGAACGCCCAGGGCACGCAGGAGCTTCGCCTTGTCGTGGTGCACGCTGGCGATACCGTGGACCTTTGTGGCGTGGTGCGGCGGGCAAAGCGGTAGCGTCAGGTAGTCGTTTCTGGCGATCCGACCTTCCCTGATGTGATGGACCTGGGCCGGCGTCTCACCCAGGTGCAGGAGCAGGCAGGCGATGCAGCCGATGCGGGCGACGCGGCCCATGTGGCGCTGGGCGGGGGTAAGGCAGTTGCTCATAGCTCGTGCAGCTCCGCCAGGATCGACTCGATCGCTGCGCCCTGCTGTGGCAGCGACAGGTGCTTCCAGAGGGTCTTGGTGGCGTGCGGCGTGCGCAAGAACGTGACCATATCGTCGTGCACCTGCTGCATTTCCAGCTCCTCGAGCGCCGAGTAGCTGATCGACTTCGGCACGGGGATGACGCCGCCCTTCGGACCAGGGAACCAGTCGACGAAGCCGGCGCCGCACTTGAGCCAGACCCGGAAGTCCTTGAAGGCCTGGAACCGCTCTTGGGCCTCGAACACGCGCTGCTCGAGCAGCATGTGGCGACGGTGGTGCAGGCCGATCCGCTCCTTGTGGGTGCGGATCTCGACCATTTCGCCGGGCTCGAGGCGCATGAGCATGTTGAAGAACCGGCGCCACTGCTTGCGGCCCTGGTCGCCCAGGCCGTCGACGATGCCGAACAGCACCTTGCGAGCTGCGTCCTTGTCGGCCGGCTCGAGCGGCAGGCCGGCCTGGCGCACCAGGGTGATCTCGCTCACCGCGCCCTGCCCTTCGCCCGCGCGCGGATGACGCTGACGTACTCGAGCTCGCCGACGACGCGCAGGTACATGAGCGCCCGCTCGAGCGCCTCTATCCGGCAGTCGAACTTGTCGCAGGCGTTGCGCTTGGTGAGCTCCTCGTCCGGGTTCTCCTGGAAAAACTCGCGCAGGCGGTACGGCAGGGCGCCGTTGCGGGGGCCGGTCATGCGTGCACCGCCTCTCGCACGTCGACCGCTTGGCGCACGCGCTCGATGAACGCCTTGAAGGTTTCTGCGTCCGGCTTCCCGTGCTCGAAAGCGTACTGGTCCCATGGCGCAAGGCCGAGCTCGGCAGCCTTCGCGCGGATCGTCCCGCCGTCACGGTCCCAGGCGACGACGCCGCCGCCGGGGGTTTCGTTCGGCGTGACGTCATCTTCCCAGCGCTTGCCGCGCAGGTAGGTGAGCGGCGCCTCGATGTGGCCGCCCTGCCACTTCTCGGTGCCGCGCTTGGTGTGCACGTCGGCCAGGATGACGTCGGCCACCTGGTCGAGGTCGCGCAGCCCCCAGTGATCGAGGCACTTGGCCTTGTCCTGCTTGCGCTCGTTCTTCGGCCACTTGAGCCAGAAGTCGTCGAACCGCGCACCGCTCCCCCGCTTGCGGGGGTTGGGGGGGTTTCTTTTGCTCTTAGGTATAGGTGATGGTGTAGGGCATAGCTTGGGCAATGCTTGAGCAATGCTCAGAACATTGCCTGAGGGAATGCTTGGAGCATCATCCGAGGACTTCCCCCAGCGTGCCGCGGCTGCTGCTTTGGCCTTGCTCGAAGCGCTAGCCTTGCGCAGGCTGGCCGCCTGCAATTCCTTCTCGGCGCGGCCATGCACCCAGGCGCCATCCTCCTCGTCGAAGAACTCGAGCAGCACCGGGCGCAAGCGCCTCCACTCCGCCGACGTCGCCTTCGCGGTGTTGGCCAGGCGATCGCCGTCATCGCGCAGCGGCCCCTTGTTGCGCCAGTAAGCCATGAGCAGCAGGAAATAGCCGCCGTGCTGGTCGCGCGACAGGTGCGTGGTGTCAGCCAGGTAGGAGCCGATCCACAGCGGCATCCAGGCGTCGACCTTCTCGTCGCTCATGCGCCCGCCCATGTCTTGCCGGTCCACAGCCAGAGGCCGCGCGGCGTGCTGTGACTCTTGGGGTCGGTCGATGCACCGTGGCCTGCGAAGGTCACGTAGCCGTCGCGCTCGGCCATCTTGGGCACCTGGCCCCAGGCGCGGGCGTTGGCGACGGCGGGCACGATGCCGACCGATGCGAGCCTGGCCTCGGCGACGCCGACGGACGACCGCGCGTTCATGGCGAACGTGACGAAGTGGCGCAGCGCCGCGGCGCGAAAGCGCCCGCCGGTGTCCTCGTCGGCCTTGTCGGCGGCGAGCTGGGCGCCCCGCTCTGCCAGCGCGCGGCCGGCCTTCGGCGCGCGGCGCACCGTCACCCTGGGCGGCGGCAGATGCACGGCCGGCGGCGTTACGCGACGGCCAGCCTGCGGGTCCGTTTGCACACCGCCGAAATCGAACAGGTCAGGGGTCTGGCCTTGCGGTGTCATGCTGTGACCTCGGCGAACAGGGGTGAATCGGCCTCGAGCCTCGCGCGGGCCATTGGAAGGTTTCGAGAGTCGAGGTCGACGCCGATGCAGTCGCGGCCCATCTGGTCGCACGCCAGGGTGGTCGTGCCGCTGCCGAGGAACGGGTCCAGAACCACGTCGCCCTCCTTCGAGCCGGCGGCGATGCAGCGGCGGGCGAGCTCGCTCGGATAGGTGGCGTAGTGCGCGCCCTTGAACGGCTCACTCGGGATCCGCCAGACGCTGCGCGGGTTGCGCGTCTCGACGGTCGCGCCGTTCGCGCGCACGCGCTTGCCATCGTCGCCGGTCGTGGCGAGGGCCGCCTTCGGATTGATGCCCGGCCGCATACCGTTGCTGGCGCGGCCTGCCTTGTGAAACGAGCCGTGCCCGTCCTGCCCTGTGCTCGTGTCCCACCCGGCCGGCGCCTTCTCCGGGTGCAGGCTCAGGTGCGCGCTGGACGCTTCCTTCTTGGCGCGCTGGCGATCGGCGTAGGCCACGAGGCCGCCCTTCGTCCGGTGCTCGCCGTCGCGGTCGAGCGCCAGGCTCTCGGTCAGTTCGCCGTGCGTCTTGTTGCCGGGCCCGCGGGCGTGCGCGCCGCTACTCACGGGCTCCTGCACGGCGTTGAAGTTCCAGAAGTAGGTCGAGCGCTTTGAGAGCAGGAAAATGTGCTCGTGCGCTTTGGTGCAGCGGTCGCGGCAGCTTTCCGGCATCGGGCCGGGCTTCTCCCAGATGATCTCTTGCCGGAGCCACCAGCCGTCGGCGCGCAGAGCGAAGGCGACCATCCACGGCTGGCCGATCAGGTCTTTCGTCTTGAGGCCGGCGACCTCGGCGCGGCGGCCGCCGCGTGACCCGTTCGCCCATCCGCCGTGATCGACGGCGGCGCTGGCCTGCCTGCCGGCGCTCGTGCCTGTGCTGTAGGAATCTCCGAGATTGAGAAAGAGCAGGCCGTCGTCTCGCAGCACGCGCCGAACCTCACGGAACACCTGCACCATGACGCCGACCCACTCGTCTACGGTGGCCTCGCTGCCGATCTCGAGGTGCTTGTCGGGGTGGCCGTCAGGCAGGTAGCTGCGCAGGCCCCAATAGGGCGGCGAGGTCACGCACATTTGCACCGAGCAGTCGGCCAGCGTCGGGAGCACGGCGCGCACGTCGCCTTGAAGAATGCGGGCCGTCACGGCATCAGTTCCGATTGTTCAGGCATCAGCTCCGCCGGCACCGTCGGGATCCAGCCGCCGGCCAGGTAGAAGTCCTGCAGCGAGCGCTCGGCGACGAGCGGCTGCGGGTGCGGGAGCAGATAGGTGTCGCGCAGCTCGAGCTCGCCCAGGGGCTCGACCTTGGGCTGGCGCTGGCCGTCGATGACGATGGCGCTCATATCAGGCCGCTCGCTTCAATGAATGCCGCGGCGGCCTGCGGGACGATCGCGTTGCCGTAGGCGCGCAGTCGTCCCACGCGGGCGGCAGCCCCATGAGCCAGCGGGAATGTGCCGGGTCTAACTGCCCGGGCTTTGCCGTCTCGGCAGGGGAGCCAGTCGCAGGCGGACCAGAAGCCATCCGCGCCTGTTCGTTCAGCGGCGGCCCCTTCCCGCCCCGGTCGTGAATCCCAGCCGTGTCCGCGCCCTTGTGGTCGCGTGCCTGGGGTGTCGCCCACGAGCCGAGGCCCTTCGTGATGCTCGTGAGCGTGTGGCCGCGCGTCCCCACCCTCGACCCGTGAATGTCCGAGCCGAGCGGCGTCGGCCACGAAAAATAGCCGCTGTCGGATGTGCGGTGCGCCGACGCCCGCAGCGCACAGATCCGCCGCCCCGATGGCGTAACCCTCAGTTTCCACGTCAGTGCAAACAGCGTCGAGCCAAGCGAGGCCGTCAGCAGAGGCAACCTGCTCGCCAAAGACAGTTGCAGGGCGGCGCTCGCCGATGAGCCGGAACCAAGCCGGCCAAAGGTGCCGCTCGTCTTGATGCCCTTCGCCTTTGCCGGCGGCGCTGAATGGCTGGCAGGGGCAAGAGCCTGTCCAAACAGGTCGGTCATCGGGCCAGCCGGCAAGGCGCAGGGCGTAGGACCAGACTCCGATGCCGGCGAAGAAGTGGCACTGCGTGTAGCCGGCGAGCTCGGCGGGGTCGAGATCGACGATGCTTCGCTCATCGACGACGCCCGGCGCGATGTGTCCGGCGGCGATGAGGTTTCGGAGCCAAGCGGCGGCATGGGGCCCGATCTCGTTGTAGAAGGCGGTCACCGACCGCTCTCGACGGGGCCCGCGTCGGCGGGTCGCCCTGCGCCCAAAGCGCCGACGCGCGGGCTGGCGGGGGTGTATTTCGGTGCAGGCGCGAACCAGTGCGTCACGAAGCCGCGGCCCCCAAGCGATCGTGTAGACGACGGTGAGAAACACCATGCCCCATTGCTCGCCTTGAATCGTCTCGAGGAACCAGGCCGGCTGAGAGCAGAGGCCAAAGACGCTCGACCAGCGGCGCCGCGAGAGACGCCTGTCCTGGGAGAGAACGATTGCCGCAACGCCGAACACAGCGATGACGGCCTGAGCGGGGCTCAACACGGCGCGCTCTCCGACAAGACCATGGCGCCAGGGCGGGCAGACGCGCTCGACGAACTCGGCGACCCTGCCATCAGGGGAGCCTCGGCCTGGCCATAGGCGGCGCTCATAGATCCCCCGGTTTGGTGTCGGAGGCGCTGAGCTCCTCGAGCTCGCGCTGGTCCATCCGTACCCGAGCCTTGAGCAGCGCCCGCTTCTCCTCGGCCGAGACGAGAATTTCGTCCTTGTGCACCACCCTCATGTCGAAGGCGGCGAGCACCTGGATCGCGCGCTCCATGTGGTCGTCGCGGAAGTCGCCGAGCGTGCTCTTGGCGACCCCCAGGCGATGCGCAGCGACCTCGTAGGTGACGGTCGAATTGATGAGGAGCGTGTTGCCGCGCGTGTAAATTTGACGACGAACGTCGTCGTTCATCACGAAGGGTTTACCCATTGCGGCGCTCGTTCGGGTTTGTCCGGCTGACCGGATTTACCGGCCGGCGCTGTTCGCCTACGTCCGGGTCAAGGCCGCGCACAGTGCGAGGCATGGACACCGATGTGTGGGCAAAAGCAAAGGTCGCGGCGCTGCTGGCAAGCGCGGCGCGGCTGTTTGCGGGCGACATAGCGGCCATGCAGGCGGCGCTCAAGTGATCGACTCAGGCGGCCAGCTTCTGCCGCTTCTTGCTGGCCAGCTCGGCGTGCAGTCGCAGCAATGCCTGCCCGAGATCGAACCCAGGCGAGGCCGTCTTGCCGGTGGCCAGGTCGCTCACGGTGGCCTGAGCGGCATTGCACTTCGACGCGATATCCGTCTGCGTGAGCCCCGCGCCAGTGAGCGCGGCAATGATCTTCTTCCAGTCCATCGGGACGCCTCGGTTACCGAACATCGTTTTCCCGATATTAGACCTAACGGTTTGCCGATTGTCAACCTCGGCAAAGTGGACGCCATGTCCAGGGAGCGCAGCGCCTTCGGAAAACGCATGCTCGAAGCCAGGCAGCACGCCGGCCTCACGCAGATGCAGGTGCGCGCGGCTTTCTCCCCGCAGATGGCCCAGAGCACGATCGCCGAGCTCGAGCGCGACGCCCAGGGAAGCAGCCGCACCGCTGAGTTCGCCCTTCTCTACAAGTGCGATGTGCAGTGGCTGGCCACCGGGATAGGCTTGCCCCACTTCGGAAGGGCCCACAGCGAGCCGCCGCTGGTGCTGACCGCCGCCGAGCGTGCAATGGTTCTCGCTTTGCGCGCCGGCCAGGCCGTGCCGATCGGTCAATCAACAGGGCCGCGCAGAGAGAAGAAGCGCGCGCCGTTCAACCTGGCCGCGTCGCCGACCATGGGAGCGAAGAAGGCGGCGAAGAAGTGAAGCTAGAGCTGGTCCGCCAACCGATCTCGGAGAACGTGATCGAGGCGCTCGAAGAACTACTCGCCGACGCCAGGGCCGGGCTCTACACCGGCTTTGTCATCGGGCTGCTGCGGCCCAGGCAGCGCTACACCGTGCATTGCATCGGCGAGGCCTGCGAGCGCCCGACCTGGGCGCTCGGCATATGCTCCGTCATGGCCCACGAGCTGCAGAAGGTCGTCGACGCCGAGAGTCAGGAGGAGACGAGGTTCTAAAGCGACGGCTCCGTCAATCCCCGAAAGCCCGCCGAGGTGCGGGCTTTTTCACGCCTGGGTCGCCCTCGGGATGACGATATCGGCAAACCGTTGACAAGCGTATCGGAATGCCGATAATAGGGGGGCCTAACAACAGGGAGCCCGTCATGTCGTCACTGTCCCCGAAATTCGCTGCGATCGAGCAGGCCGACCAGGTGCTCCGCGCCGCGGGCCTGCCGAGCTACTCGCAAATGTTCGGCCGGATGCAGTACCTGGTTTCCCAGGCGAAGCTGTTCGGCATGGAGGAGGCAAGCAACGGCGCCTACCTCAAGGGCAAGGAAGCGGTCGAGCAGATCCTCTGCCTCGAGCGAGGTGGCCGCGTGAGCGCCGCCGCCAGGTTTCAGAAGCAGTTCCGCGGCAGCAGCCCGGTCTTCACATGCCGCATCTGTCGGCGCCGCACTCGTGACACCGGCGACAACGGCGGCGTCGAGCTATGCCCCGAGTGCAACGAGCACTCGATGATCGAGAACGGCATCAACGACGGCCACTACGCAGCCGGCTCGCCGGAGCTGGCCCAGGCCGAGGCCTCGATCCTCCGTCTCAAGGAAGCCGCCGCCAGCAAGGGCGGCAACCGCGCACGGCTCGACCTGCCCCCCGGGTCTATGAAATAAATATCGGCAAACCGTTGACAGACCCGTATCGGCGTCCCGATAATCAAGGCTTACAACAAAAGGGGAATGGAAGTGGAAGCGGTATCAGCAATCAGCGTCGGCCAGCGCATCGCCTACAAGGGCGACATGGCCAACGCCAGCGGAGAGGGCGTTGTCGCCGCTGTCCGCAACCAGGGCCCCGGCTCCGGCCGGATGTTCTCGATTTCCTGGGGCGCCGGCCAGATGGAGCCGGTCGACGACAGCAAGTCGTTCGACGTGGCGCTCGAGGATGGCCGGGAGTTCAAGGGGGTCTACGTCAGCAACATCGGCGGCGAGTTCGCGAACAAGTCCTGCCGGTTCATGCTCCTGCCCGGAGTGGTGAGCAGCGAGCGGATCGCCAAGCTACAGGCCGGCGTCGCCGTCAAACAGGCGAGCGACGAGGCAAAGGCGAGCGCTGCGCTGATCGCATTCGACGCCGCCCGCGCGCAAGCCAAGGCCGCCGGCCTGGCGCTCGGCCTGGTCCCCGCCGCCGAGTTCAAAGGCCGGGGCAGCGCCGCCGCCGCCAACCTCCGCAAGGAGCTCAAGGCGGCCGGGATCAAGTGCTCGCTGGTGCAGCGCGGCTACGACGCGATCGACGTTGGCATCGCTGACAACGAGCAGATCGCCGCCGCGAAGGCGATCGCCGAGAAGTACGAAGCCGGCAGCTTCGACGGCATGCAAGACATGTACGTCTACGCCGCCGGCGCCTGGGGCGCGGTGTTCGGCGACGTGCGCTACGTGTTCGTGCGCAGCTCCGAGGGGTATCTCAAGTGAGCGCCGCCCTCGCTTACCTGTTCAAATTGATCGACGCCGGTATCGAATTCCCCGACGCGCAGTTCAAAACGTGCGTGAAGTTCGGCGTCAACAGCGACGAGCTCGCCGACGCCTACGACGCGCAGTTCTCGCTGAAATGGCTACAAGAATGAGCGCCATGCTCGGCTACCGCGGCCGCGCCCCCGCTTCCCAGGTCTGGGCCGTGGGCGAGCAGGTCAAGGCCGGCTTCCTGTCGCTGCGCATCGTCGCCAAGACGGCCGCCGGCTGGAAGCTGGTCAACCGCGACGGCTCGAAGCACTACGAGTTCGAGCCGCACATCGGCCTGTTCCGGGTGTTCGCATGAGCGCCGCTTGAAAGGCCCCCAATGGAAACGACCCCCTCCTACCTGATCGACGCCGACGAGAAGGCGCGCAGGCGCAAGTACCTCAAGACGCCCGAGCGGATCACCGCCATGGGCGGCCTCGACCCGGTCCCGGCGACGCCGCCGGCCGGGTTCGTCGCCAAGTTCATCGCCGCAGTCGATGAGCTCAGCGGCACGCACTGGGACGGCGCCCGCCTGGTCCGGCACCGCGAGCTGACGCCCGAGGATCGCGACGAATTGCTGCGCGACAAGCGCGACGCCGAGCGCGCCCGCTACGGCTACGGGAGCGGCGAGTGAGCCGCGAGCCCCGCAACGAGGCCGAAGCGGCCGGCGCGGTCGGCCAGGGCGCCGACGCCTGGCTCAACACTCAGGCCACCGTGCACGAGTGGGCCGCCTGTCAGAGCGGCCCGTGCCGCCAGGGCAGCAAGATCTGCCCGACGCCGCAAGCCTGTCGCCTGGTCGAGGGTGGGGCGCGCGCCGACGCCAACCCTCGCGCGCTGTTCTGGCTCGGCTTGGCCGCCGCGCTCGTGGCCGCCCTCGCCTGCCTCGTGGTTTTCGGGGGCAAGCCATGAACTGCCGCAAGGGCGACCTCGCCTTCATCGTCGGCCTCATGCCGGCGCTCGACGGCGCGAACGATCGCGTGGTGCGCTGCATTGAGCAAAGCGAGGGGCTGGGCGAGGAAACCATGTGGCGCCTTGACCGCGACATAGAGCTGGTGCTACCCGTCGACGGCCGCTGCAGCCGCACCAACACCTTCTTTCCGGCCGGCTCGGTCGTCTACTTCGACGAGCTGCCCGACCGGCACCTGCGCCCGATCCGTGGCGGCCTGGTTGACGCCTACGACGCCCGAGTGCCCCTGGTCACGCGCCTTGAGGTGACGGCATGAACTACGACCGCTCCGATGAGTTCTGGCCGCCACCCGGCCTCTACTGGCTCTGCGGCCTGCTCGGCGCGTTCGACGTCGCCGTGCTCCTGCAATTCATCTTCCGGGTCCTGCCCCGCTTTTTTCACTGAAAGGATTCCCCGTGACTTCCGCCATTGCCACCAAAGACGCGAGCCCCGTCGCCGCGTTCTCGAGTTTCATGGACCGCTTCAAGCCGCAGATGGCGCTCGCCCTGCCGAAGCACATGAACGCCGACCGCATGGCCCGCCTGGCCGTGACCGCATTCAGCACCACGCCGGCGCTGCAGGAGTGCACGCCCGTGTCGATCGCCGGCGCGGTGCTCACCGCCGCGCAGCTCGGCCTCGAGATCGGCGTCAACGGCGCCGCATTCCTCATCCCCTACAAGGGCCGCGCGACGTTCGTGCCCGGCTGGAAGGGGCTGGTCGATCTGGTGAGCCGCAGCGGCCGCGCGACGGTCTGGACCGGCGCCGTGTTCGAGGGCGACGACTTCGACTACCAGCTCGGTGACTCGCCCTTCGTACGTCACCGCCCTGGGCTCGAGGACGACCCGAAGAAACTGCGCTACGTCTACGCGATTGGCCGGGTCAACGGCTCCGATTGGCCGGTCATCGAGGTCTGGTCGATGGCAAAGATCTGGAAGCACCGCGACGCCTACAACAAGGTCGGCGCCAAGCATTACTCGTTCCGCGACGAAGAAATGTACGCGCGCAAGGTGCCGCTGCTGCAGGTCATCAAGTATTTGCCGTCGTCGGTCGAGCTCTCGAATGCGCTCGCGCTCAACGCCGCGGCCGAGAGCGGGCATCGCGCCACGCTCGAGGGCGACTACGTCACCGTCATGGACGACGACAGCCCATCATCCAGAGACGAGCCCGTCACGCCGACGCTGAGCGACGAGGAGTTCGAGAAAAAGAAGGGCGAGTGGCAGGAGCTCATCCTGGCCGGGCGCAAGACGCCCGCCGGGATCATCGCGATGGTCCAGACCAGGACCACGCTCACGCCCGAGCAGCTCGCCGAGGTGGCTGGCTGGAAGGCGCCGCAATGAAAGCGCTCGACCTCATCCAAGGCTCAGATGCCTGGCACGCCCACCGGCGCCGGTACTTCAACGCGAGCGACGCCGCGGCGATGCTGGGCTGCTCACCCCACAAGACCCGAAGCGATCTGCTGCAGGAGCTCGCCACTGGCATCTACGCCGAGGCCGACCCGATGACCCAGCGGCTCTATGACGACGGCCACCGCACCGAAGCGCTCGCCAGGCCGCTCGCCGAGAAGATCATCGGTGAGGAGCTCTACCCGGTCGTCGGCACCGAGGGCAAGCTCTCGGCATCGTTCGACGGCCTGACGATGAGCGAGGAGATCGCGTTCGAGCACAAGATGATCAACGCCGACCTGCGCGCCTGCCTGACCGCGGGCGCCACCGGCGCAGAGCTGCCCCTGGCTTACCAAGTGCAGATGGAGCAGCAGTGCATGGTGTCGGGCGCAATCCGTGTCCTGTTCGTGGCATCGAAGTGGGCAGGCGACACGCTGCTCGAGGAGCGGCATTGCTGGTACACGCCGGACCACAAGCTCGCCGCCCGCATCCGCGCCGGCTGGGACCAGCTCGAGGCCGACCTGGCCGCCTGGGTCCTGCCCGAGCAGGCCGCGCCGAGGGCGATCGGCGCCGTGATCGACGCCCTGCCGGCGCTCCTGGTGAGCGTCGAGGGCCGCGTCATCAACAGCAACCTCATCGCCTTTCGGACGGCGGCGAGCGCGTTCCTGGCCAGGATCAAGACCGACCTGCAGAACGACCAGGACTTCGCCGACGCCGAGCGCACCGTGTCGTTCTGCGAGGACGGCGAGAAGCGCCTCGAGCTGGTGAAGGCGCAGGCCCTGGCCCAGACCGCCAGCATCGACGAGTTGTTCCGCACGATCGACGGCATCCGCGAGGAAATGCGGCAGAAGCGGCTGCAGCTCGACAAGTTGGTCACGGCCCGCAAGGCTTCGATCCGCGCCGAGGTAGTGGGTAACTGCCAGGCCGAGCTCGATGCTCACGTCGCCGGCCTCAATTCGCGGCTCGGTGCCGCCTGGGTGCCGCGCACGCAGGGCCCATTCGGCGAGTCGATCAAGGGCAAGAAAACCGTGGCCACCGTGCGCGAGGCCGCGGCGTCGGCGCTGGCGAACGCCAAGATCGACACGAGCGCCCTGGCCGATCGCCTCGACGCCAACCGCAAGTCGCTGGTGCGCGAGGGCAAAGACTGGTTCTTCCTGTTCGCTGACTTCGCCCACGTCGGCAACGCACCGGCGGAGACGTTCGGCGCCGTCGCCGCGCAGCGGATCCAGAAGCACCAGGCCGACGAGGAGAAGCGCGCCGCGGAGCGCGCCGCCGCCGCCGCCGCCGCGCCACCGCCGCCACCGCCGCCGCCGCCGCCGCCGCCGCCGCCGGCCCCGGCCGTGGTGAAGGCGACGCCGCTCGCTGCTCGCCCTGCGCCCGCCGGCGCGCCGCCCATCACGACCGGCGCCGTCTGCGAGCGCCTGGGGTTCACCGTCACCGCCTCGTTCCTGCAAGAGCTGGGCGTCGCCGGCTTCAAGCTCGAGGGCAAGTCCGGCACGTACTTTCATGCGGCCGACTTCCCGAGCATCTGTGCCGCGCTGGTGAGGCACATCGAATGGGCGGCGGAGGAGGTGGCGACGTGAGCGCCCGGACCGAGTACCGCTGCGTCGTCCTCTTCGAGGACGAGGTACGCGCCGCCGCCAAGTTGCTCGCTAAGTTCTTTGAGCCTGCTGCGCGCGACCCGACTGGCGAGGAAGCAATTTCGATCATTGAGGCGTGTTATGCAGCGCTGCAGGGCGCCGAGGACGATTCCGCGGTCGTGATGCTTGGCCGAAAGCCGATTGAATCGGCCGTCCGCTCGGAGGTGGCGACGTGACGCGCGGCGCGGTGCCCGCCAAACTAGGCCGCGGGCTCTGCTCGTTCGCGCGCCTGGTCGCCGCTCTCAAGGAGGAGCCGCGCACTGCCGATCAGGTGCAGGTCAGGTTTAACATCAGCACCAGCACCGCCAGGCGCGCGACGCGCCGGCTGCTCGACCTGCGCGTGCTCTGCGTCGTCGAGCTCCGCGCCGCAAACATGGGCCCGGCTGCTCGCGTGTACGGGGTCGGTGAGCCGCTGGCCTGCGTGCCGCAGCGCCCGGTCAATCGTGACGGTCGGCGCTCGCGCCACTGCGCCACGGCCAGCGTTGCCCCGGCGCACGAGCCGACCCGGTTCGCCGCGGTCTGGCATGCGCTCAAGGCGCCGAGCTCTGTCGAGGACCTGTCCGCGATGACAGGGGTCTGCCCGCACACGCTCTACAAGCTGCTGCGCTGCATGCGAAGCCTGCGCCTGGCGCGCATCGGCGACTGGGAAGTGGGTCGGGGGGGCGAGCGCACCGCCCTCTGGTGCTTGGGCGCAGGAAACCACAAGACCAAGCCGCCGCCGATTGATCTGACCGAGCTCAACCGTGCCTACCGCGAGCGCCGCCGCATGCGCGAGAGCGGCCCGCGCATCACCCGCGCGCTGGCCGCCAACGCATCCATCTTCACCCTCGCAGGAGCGGCCTGACCATGCCCATCGAATTGAAACCCGTCGCCTCGTCGGCGATCGCCGCCTTCGGCTACGACCCGGACAGCCGCACGCTGGCCGTGCAGCTCACCAGCGGCAAGCGCTACGACTATGCCGCCGTTCCGCCCGAGACGGCGGAGGCCTTCGAGAAGGCCGAGAGCCTGGGCCGCGCCTACGGCTCGCTGATCCGCGGCAAGTTCGCCCTGGTCACGGCGCCGGCGGCCGAGCCCGCCGCGTCCTGAGTTTTCCCCCCTGTGCCCGCCACTTTTTTTGAAAGCGCCAACCCATGCCACGCCCCATCTTTGAAACGCTCCGCCTGCTGCAAGGCGGCATGTTCCTGGACCTCTGCAGCGACCAGCTCTCCGAAGCCGTCAAGGCCGTCGAAGAAACCGGCAAGGCCGGCAAGCTGACGATCACGCTCGACCTCAAGCGGGCCAGCGGCGCGATCGAGGTCGTCGCCAAGGTCACGAACAAGGTGCCCGAGCCGAAGGCCGACGGCACCCTGCTCTGGGCCACGGTCGATGGCAACCTGGTCCCCGAGAACCCGCATCAGCAGAAGCTCGACCTGACGCCGGTCACGCAGACGCGCGAGATCCGCGCGAGCTGAACCCCCCC
>Ga0163144_10003173_pt1 | contig 37534 bp, 21 predicted proteins | sample OliLak19BULKMAT1_FD_123175 | JGI IMG/M metagenome (GOLD analysis project Ga0163144, IMG submission 123175) | Freshwater microbial mat bacterial communities from Lake Vanda, McMurdo Dry Valleys, Antarctica - Oligotrophic Lake LV.19.BULKMAT1 | ecosystem: Environmental > Aquatic > Freshwater >...
CGTCGGTGCGAACAGTTATTTTGACGCCGACCAGCTGACTGGCGCAAATCTGAAGCAATGGGGCGTTGGTGCAGAACTTCTCGCAAATAATTGGGAAGCGCGAGGAAATTACTACCAGCCATTCGACAGCGATTCGACACTGACTGGCCAGCAGGTGGCACCCGGGAGCGTGGCATTTGCGGGTCAGTTCATCACATATTCACGGATTGATACGTTCGCAGAAGCGTTAAAAGGGTTTGACGCAGAAGCAGGATTCCTGTTACCCGGCGCTCTGTCCGAACGCTTAAATCTGCGGGCATTTGGTGGCGGCTATCACTATGAAGGTGCAAATATTCCTGGGTTTACCGGCTGGTCTTCCCGACTGCAGTCCGATATCGGTGGCTGGCTTGAACTTGGTCTGAAGGTCACCGATGACCAACTCTTCGACACCACAGTGTCGTTCAGCGCTGTCGTCCATCTTGGCGGATTCAGCAGTCAGGAGCATACGAAGCGTTCCGCCATCCAGCGCTTCCGTGAACCTGTTCGGCGTAACATGAACATCGCAGCAGCCCTTTCCGATAACGTCGTCGGAGGTCAGGTGGCCACATCCGTCGTCGACGGTACACCTATCACCGTCGCGCACGTAAACAGCACCGCGACGGGCCCTGTCTTTAACGGAACCGTGGACAATCCGTACGATCTGCTGACTCAGGGCCTCGGAGCTGGCACGGACCTTGTTTTCGTGCATGCCGGTAGTGTGTTCAACTCAGCACCACAGAACGTTGTCAATCTGTTGTCGAGCCAGCAAGTTATCGGAGAAGGCTTTATCCAGCCAGGTCGTGACACCAATTCAAAAATCATCGTCGATCTTCTCGGCACGCCAACTCCAATTCTGCTGCCAAAGTCACCTACCTTTGCCGCAAACCCGACGTTCCTGCGACCGACACTCAGCAATACTCTGGGCAACACTGTGACAATGGCACAGGACAGCCAGTTCTCAGGCTTTATCGTCGACAGTCCGACAGGCAGCGGGATCGTCAGTGACGGCGTGGGAGACTGGATCATCAACGATGTCCTTGTCCGGAATGCAGGTGTCTCCGGAATCAGCCTGTTGAACACGATAGATACCGCAACAATCACGAATACCACGCTGATTTCCAGCGCAGCAGCGACCGGCCCACTGTTCCATGTGAACGGTGGCAATGGGATCGTGACCTTTGGCTCTACAGATCGCTCCGCGAACGGTTCGACGAACATTTTCGGACTGGCGTCGCTCACGAACACGTCCGCACAACCGTCAGTCCTGATCGAAAACATGACCGGCGGTCGTGTTGATATGACGAACTCAAACAATACCTCCACAGGCGGAGGCGGCATACTCATTCAGAATAACACGGGTGGTGCCGCGACAATCGATAACCTGTCAGTTTCCAACAGCACCGGTAACGGGATCGCTATCATCGACAGCGCCGGAGTCTACACATTCAGGAAGACCAATACGCAGTTGGCTCAGATTACGATCGATAATGCGGCACTTCAGAGTGTCCTGATCAACAATGCATCGGGCCAGGTGAACTTCACCGACGCACTGCTGATTGCAAATCGAAATGCCGAAGGGATCGAGATTCGGCAGTCTTCCGGGGCAGTCATATTTTCGGATGTCGTAACGATTAACGGACTTGGCACCGGAGTGGGCGCGCAATCGGCGGTCTCCATACATGATCAACTGGCCGGGAGCTTTGTGACGTTCCGGGATAACCTGGTGATCTCGGCTGGAGCCCTTGGTCGTGGTAGTAACGGAAATGGCATCAATATCAGCAACAACCTGGCCGGCAGCGGCGTCAATATTCTGGGCAATGTTTCGATCGACGCCACAGACCTGGCGTCCATTTTGGTGAACACGAATGCAGGTGCTGTCCAGTTCCGCGGCTCGACCCGAATTACCCGACGCTTGCAGGAAGGCATTCTGGTCACGAATTCCTCGGGTGGGGTCCAGTTTGGTGATGCATTAGCGGACGTGACAAGCATTCTGAACGACAATGTTCTTCCGTCGCAGTTTGCAGCGATGTCATTCACCGGCAACTCGGGTGGAATTTCTGTCCAGAACGCCGCCATTCTGAATGCCCAGGGCGGAGCTCCCGGCGGAGTCCCCGGCGGAGCCGGCATCAATGTTGTGAACAATACCGGAGCGGTCAGCTTTGGTGCGATCGATGTTGAGTCGTTTGGGGGCATCGGACTCTTCGGTTTGAATAACACCAGCATTCGCATCAACGATGGTAACATCGTGACAGACGCCGCCGCAGCCGTGGATATTGAAGAAACAGGTATCGACATCGTCCTGGAAAGCGTCACAAGTACTAACTCTCCGAACTACGGCATCCGGCTGGTGGAGACCAACAAGACCGGATTCCGGACGTTTGATGTCGATCCAAACATTGTCAACGCAGTTCCCGGTGACGGCGGTCAGATTCTCAGCGCTAATGGTGACGGACTGGACAACAATGATTCCGCAGGCGTCTTCCTGAGCAATGCCGGTCAGGTGCGTCTGCGAGCCATGCAGATTGAAGACAACGAATTCGGTATCCGCATTCGCAACACCGAAACGACACCGGGCCTGGCCGACAATATCAAACAGAACTTTGTCCTCGTGACATCCAGTGTCGTCGATTCCGATATTCGCGGACTCGACAGCCAGGACCTGATGGATCTGGAGATCGAAAACTCGACATTCGACAACAACGGCGACGATCCCGCTGTCGGTCGCGAATCGATTCTGCTCGGATACACGGTTCGGCTCGATCTGGATACGATCACGCGCTTCGATCAGGCGAACGACCCGTTTCTGGTGCTGATCCAGGATACAGACTTCATTTCGAACACGACGGACGTGATCAACATCACCCAGTCAAACGGTGCGGCAAATGGAGCTGCCATCCAGACAGATCTCTTCCGCAATACATTTACAGTCAGTGACACAAGCGACCCGACTGGTTCCGGCGTGTTCGACGATGCCTTTATCTTCGACTGGAACGGTCCAGTGCGGGCTCACATCAACGGCAATACGTTCGACATGATCTCTGCCAATCAGGCCCAGGCGATCAATTATCGAACGCGCTCACTCACTGATGAAGTTGAACTCTCAATCCAGAACAATCTGATCAACGTCAACAATGTGACCCAGAACGTCGGGGCAGTCGATGTTCGAATCGACGGTCCGGCACGCATGCAGACGTTGGAATACCGCACGGCGAATAACCAGTTGAATGTTGGTGATGGCGGAGCTCTGGGGGTCGTGGTCGGTGGTCGTCCGACTGGTCTGCGGTACCAGCTTGCCGCGAATACTGACATCGCTCTGATTAACAACGACATTATTATCACTGGCGACGGAGGTACTGGAATTGAGTTCGTGCGGACTGCCGCCAGTTCCAGCTTCCAGATCGAAGGTAACCGCATTGGCCTGTCTGACTTTGGTACTGCGCAGGAAAGCGGAATTATCTTCAGCCAGGTCACGGGTGTTGTCCAATTGTTCGGCAATATCAATAATCTCGTGGTCATCCAGCAGAACCTGCTGCCCGGAAACGGCGTTGTGGAACAGGAATTTCGTATGCCAGTCGGTTCAAACAATGGCCAGATTATCGTGAACGGAGTCCTGGTGCCGTAAGGAACGTTCGAGAATTTATTGCCGCATCCGCGTCAGCCGCCACGCGCTAGCGTCCGGTTTCCGCAAGAACCGTGGGCTAGCGCCCAGCGGCTGATCGTCAGATCGGACACTTATTTCTCGAACGGTCCCAACGGCTGTGTGGTCCCCGACGCAGTCAACAACGAGATGTCCTGTTTGCCTGCCACGCTGCTATTTCCGGTTCATCGACAAATGAAGTGCGCGGTGACATTTGTGCATTAAGTGTGTTGGCGTTGATCGACGATGTGAGTGCTGCGACTGAGCCTGAAAGGCTCGCGCATATCAGCCTGGGGCAAGAGAATCCGCGAATGCGGATGAACGCCGCCCCAGGTTGATATCTGAACACGAACCCTGAAAGGGTTCCACAATGCTGGTATGTGTGGCCCGTTCAGGGCAAAACGTGTAGCTGCCGTGGAAACGTGGGGCGTTGCGCAAGGTGACCGAGGCGTTCCTGGAGACGCAGCCCGAGTCCGTCATTGACTCGAATCGCACTATTGCTGGCTCGCCAGACTCACTCTCCAATAAGCATCGTTCGAACCATCAAAGTAGCCATTCGCTCGCGAGCATGGCCAACGCTGATACTGCCGCATCGACCGCTAGTCGCCACTTCCAGAACGTCTGTACAGCAGAATCGCGACCGCTGATGGTCTTAACGAACAATGCGATGAAGATGTTACAGCAGATGGTCCATCCAAACAGAATAACCGCCATTGCGATTTTGAGGCCCTGTGGCTGATTCATTCGTACCAACAGTTGTGCTTCCATCGCGATCACAAAAAACAATCCGGCGAGCATATGGGCCAGCCACCAAAACGCTCCCACAACTCGCACGACGGCAGGACCGTTTCCGAATGCGCTCGCCACCGCCGGGCCGATCGGAATTCGACCGCAAAAGGTGCAGACCCAAAGCTGAATCAGAAAGCGACCTTCCAGAGAATAGACCAACGTGAACAGGAGCAGAAGAAACAGGGGCAACGGAATCCTGAGAGCCCACTGGTTTGGCAACACGACCACGAGCACAAAGAAAAACGACAACAACGTTCCCGTAAACGCTGACAGCCACGCTTCAATTCTTTCCATCATACGGTTGCCATTGAGCCTGGGATTCACTGAAATGACGCATTGTTCACAACCTCACACTCCCGTTCTTTGTCCCTGCGGCGGTGCCGCATTCCGGAATCCTCAAATGATACCACGATTCACTCGCCGTCGGCTTCTGTGTTGCCTGTCTCTCGTCGCAAGCGGAACCCTTCTGGTCTCGCCGACAGTCGCCGCCGAAGAAAAATCGCCTGGCATTGCATGGAAGATGCACACTATTAACGATCAGTCACCCTATGAAGCCTGCGGTGCGGCGGACTTTAATGGCGACGGGAAGACGGACATCTTCTGCGGCGATTCGTGGTATGCAGCTCCGAAATGGACAAAGCACAAAGTTCGCGATGTTCCGGCGAGCGGCCCGAATCCGCACTACTATGAAGACTTTGCTGACTCGCCGCTGGATGTGAACGGCGACGGACGTCCTGATATCGTGACCTGCAACTATTTCGGCAAACGGGTTGGCTGGGTCAAGAATCCCGGCGGCGACTCAACAGCACCCTGGACTGAACATGAAATTGATACGCCTGGAAATATGGAGACCGGCGAACTGGTCGATCTCAACGGCGACGGGAAACTCGACTTTCTGCCGAACACGGGCAACGTCGTGGTCTGGTACGAGCTGACACAGCAGAAGCCTGCCGTCGTCTGGACCAAACATGATCTCGGCAGCGAGGGGGCAGGGCATGGTGTCGGAGTCGGTGATATAAACCGCGACGGACGCCTCGACATCATCACGCCAAAAGGCTGGCACGAACAGCCTGCGGACGCAGCATCAAACACATGGCCGTTTCATGCTGAATTCGAACTCGGAGCCGCCGGGATTTTCATTCACGGCCGCGACGTCGATGGTGATCAGTTGACTGATGTCGTCTACGGCATGGGCCATGGTTTTGGTTTGAATTGGCTCAAGCAGACTGCCTCATCCAACGGCCAGCGAGAATGGACAAAACTGAATATCGACGACACATTCTCTCAGGTCCACACGCTGGTCTTTACCGACCTGGATGGCAAAGGCGAACCGGAACTCGTCACGGGCAAACGGGTCTACGCTCACGAAGTCGAACCCGGCGACACCGATGCGTCCGTGGTCTTCTATTACCAATTCGACCGTGCCGCGGCAAAATGGAAGAAGCACACGATCTTCCACGGCGACCCGGCCATCAACGCTCCGAAAGACGCCAAAGACCGTTGGGCACTGAAAGATTTTCCAAAGGGCAGCGCTGGCACAGGCCTTCAGGTGGCCGCAGTTGACATGGATGCCGACGGCGATATCGATCTCGTGTGCCCCGGAAAATCCGGCTTGTATCTGTTTGAGAATCTCAGTCAGTGAGCGGAAGAAAAGTCCGCGCAGGCGTTCTGCGTCTGGCAAGATCAAGGGCTCCACGACAAATTCGTCTCGTGTTTGCTGAAAGCTGCGTTAGCTGCGATCATCTGGCGGTTGTTAATTGTGTGTAATTCTCATTCTCCTCCTGATTATTCTTCTCCGCATGTTTACACGCATCCAGACCCGTGCCTTTCGGTGCCTGCAATCTGTCGATCAGGAACTGGGTTCCTTTCGCGCACTTGTGGGCCCGAACGCCAGTGGAAAGACGACATTTCTGGATGTGATCGCATTGTTAAGTGAGCTACTTCGCAATCGCGGCGACGTTATCGAAACCATTCAGAACCGCAGCACCAACTTTCAAAAGCTGCTCTGGATGGAACAAGGGGCGGCATTCCAGCTGGCCGTCGAAGCAGAAATGCCAGCAGCTGTTCGCGAAGCGATGGCACCGGAAAAGCGAAGATTCAGCAACGTTCGATATGAGCTGGAAATAGGCCTTGATCCATCGACGAACCAGATCGGTCTGAATCACGAAACTCTCTGGCTGCTTGAGCCTGAGCTTCCTCCGATCCGTGCTCGACGCGAACTTTTCCCCGCTCAAAGGCGGAGATGCCCTCGATCCTGTGTTCATCCGGAAAGAAAAGACAGACGACTCTCACAAAGACGCCTAACGGCAACGACAACTACTACACTCAAGGTCGGCAAAGCTATAAGCCTTCGTTTAGGCTGGGCCGTGGACGATCTGCATTGGCGAACATTCCGGCTGATACGGAGAGTTTTCCAGTCAGCATTTGGTTCAGGGAATTTCTTGAGAAGGGAGTTCAGTCACTGGTACTTAACAGTCAATCGATTCGAAATCCAAGCCCTCCCGGACTAGGTCGAGCATTCCTGCCCGATGGTTCAAATCTGCCGTGGGTCATCGCCGAACTGCAAAGAGATGAGTTTCGATTTCGTGCCTGGCTTGACCATGTACGAACTGCGCTCGGGGACATTCGAAATATCACGACGTCCGTTCGCCCGGAGGATCGCCATTGTTATCTGACCGTCGAATACGACAACGGTGCGAGCGTACCTTCATGGTTGGTCTCTGACGGAACCCTTCGATTGCTGTCTCTCACGATCCCTGCGTAAGTTCCCGACCTGCAGGGAGTGTTTCTCATCGAAGAACCAGAAAACGGCATTCATCCACGAGCAATCGAAACAGTATTGCAGTCGTTGGGGTCCATGTACCAAAGCCAGGTGCTCGTAGCGACTCACAGTCCCGTCGCCTTGAACATGCTGGAGCCGTCCAAAGTCCTCTGTTTTGCAAAAGACACCAGTGGTGCCACAGACATCATTTCTGGGGATGAACATCCTGCGCTCAGAGACTGGAAGCGTGGTGAGCCCGACTTAGGTGTTCTCTTCGCATCAGGAATTTTGAGTTGAGTGAGGTTGGGCATGCAGGATCTGGTGTTGCTGGTTGCTGATAAGAACGCGCAGTTTGCCATTAGTGGAGCTTTGCATCGGCCTCAGGCGATGGGGATTCGCAGCATCGAATTCGTTTTTCTGGTCCACCCCGGTCGTGATGGTGGAACACGTGAGACCGGACCAGACATCCTCAAACTGGAGGCAAGTCGCTTTCGGCATGCAATACTGGTTCTCGATCTTGAAGGAAGTGGCTCCGAGTGTTCCGAAGCCGTCAGTCTGGAACAACAACTCGACAAACGATTGACAGCCACCTGGCAGGGGCGTGCAAAATCGATCGTCATTACGCAAGAATCCGATATTTGGCTGTGGGGTTCTGACAACGCGATGCAGCAGGTTTTGAGATGGACCGATTCCATGCCGATTCGGGCCTGGCTTCAGGAAAAGGGATTCGAATTCACATCTGAAGGAAAACCCACGCGGCCGAAAGAGGCTTTCGAGGAAGTGGTGCGAAAATGCCAGTTGCCGCGATCTTCATCGCTATACAGCGAGATTACTGGCAAGCTGAGTCTTAGTCGCTGTACAGATTCAGCGTACCAACGTTTATCTGCAAAGCTGAAAGAGTGGTTTCAGCCACCCGAGCTTTCGTTGTCCATGTCAAGTAACGGGATCATCGCCGGGCGTATGCACAGCATGGAATGGCACGTAGAGAAACCAGGGGTTCTGTTATTCTTCAATGCGACGCACTGCTTCAGCGGCGATCAGCTCTGTCGCGTTCCTTTCTTCTTGAAGAGGCTGGCCAGATGATGTCCGGACCGAAGGTCAGTGGCAGCGTTGCAATTATGCGAAAGGAGTTGCGTCCTGTTTTCCTTCTGCTATTGTCTCCCCACGGTCAAAATCGCCGTTTGCATTTACGGATTCCAAATCATGACTTCTGTTGTCGTCCTGTATGAACCGGTTGCTGATGGCGATCACGGATTCCCTCTGCTCAGCGTGCGGCTCGGCGAGCCCGTCGAGACAATTATTGCCAATAACCCGGAACTGAAGGTTGAACAAACTGCTGACGGAGAAACGGTTTTCACGTCACCCACCGGAGGCGAAAGCGGAATTCGAAATTCGGAAATCAATGCCGCTCTTGTCATCTGGGCTCGCGGTTATGGTGGCGTAGTCTTTGACTCATCAACCCTTTTCCGACTTCCCGATGGAGCCCTTCGCTCTCCGGATGCCTCGTGGATTCAGGCTGCGCGATGGCAGAGTCTGTCTGATCAGGAACGAAAAACGTTTCCTCCGGTTGCACCGGACTTTGTGATTGAGTTGCGATCACAGACGGATCGACTCACCGACCTTCAGGACAAGCTGAAGGAATACGCCTCCTGCGGTGTGCGGCTGGGATGGCTGATTGATCCGCTGCTGAAGCAGGTTCACATTTATCGTTCGAGCGAAGCGCCGGTAGTCCTTAGTGAGCCGAACGGGGTTTCAGATGAGGCTTTTCTGCCCGGGTTTGTTCTGGATCTGAGCCGGATTTTTGCCTGATACCATCGGAGACAAACGACTGCCGGGCAGGTTTCAGGGGAGGACTTTTGAAATTCCGCCCGCAATCTGCCAGAATCCCACTTCATCAGGACATCAACACAAACCGCAGGACGGAGATTGCAACATGGCCACCGAGACGAATGGAAGCAAGGAGCTCACCCGGCAGATGACTGTCGATCAGGTCATTCATGCCCTGCGATATTGCGATGATGAAGCTCCGGTGGCAGCCCTTCGAGCTGCTGTCGCGTATGGATCTGAAATCGTACCGGCGCTCATGCAGGAAATCTTGAATGCCGCTGAGGACTCTGCGAACGGTGTTCTGCCTCTGCATGATTCTCATCGCCTTGCGGTGATGCTGCTGACAGTGATCAATGCACGAGACACGCTGCCGGAAATCCTGGATGCGTTTCGTGACGAAGATTCCGTTGAGGTGCCGCTCTTCGGCGAAATGCTCATGGACACATTTCCACATGTTGTGGCGCAATTGGCAGACAGTGCAGAAACGATCATCACAGAGATGGATGATTCGGGTTGTGAATCGTTTTACCATCAGGCGCTGATTGAAGGGCTCTTCGGACTGGTCGCTGAGGGAAAGACGTCGCGAGACGAAGCAGCCCGCCTGCTCCTGCAACGAGTCGCGAAATTCACTCTGGCGACCGATCGGGAGTTGATGACATCAATGGTCGTCGCTCTCACTGATCTGGCCGCGCCGGGCACTGAAGAACTTGTCATGGGAATCTTCGATCGAGAGCCCATCGACCGATCCATCATTGATCCAAGCGCGTGCCAGGAGGCATTTGCCCACGCCGACGAACACTTCGAGCTCAAAGCCGAAGAGTTTCGCCGGAACCGAATCGGTGATCCAGTGGAGTATTTCCAGCGTCTCCCGCAAATCTTTCCGGATGAATGCCCGCCACAGGACGTTGATGAAGCGATTGAACGGATCCGCGAACGTATCTACGTGAACGATGTTATTTCGGCAGTCCGATGGCTGCGGCGGCACCGTGAAGAGTCCACGCCAAGGCTGATGCAGATCCTGAAAGAGGCGGCGACATTCCGCGACGATGAAACCGATGAGGAATGGCTGCACTCTGACGCTCACGACATTGCCGCTGTGCTGCTGACGGAGTTTAATTTTGCGGATGCACTGCCCGTCATTCTTGAGGGCGTCTGCCATCCGAATCCTGAAGTTGTGAGTCGGTTCCCGCAACTGATCGAGGAATACCTTGATCAGATTGTCGGCCGCCTGGCGGACAATCCTGACGCGATCCGCAAACTGGCGGAAGACCCAAATGTCGATGAAGAGGTTCGCGCCGAACTCGTCGATGGAATCTACTGGATGATCATCGAAGGCAAGCTCTCTCGAGAAGCGGCGATTGAGTACCTTCGATCCTGGATGAATCAGGCAATTGAGGATTCTGACGCGGCCCTGACGACGACCATTGTTCTGGTCCTTCTTGACATGGAGGCTAAAGAGGCCGAAAACGATATTCGGCGAGCCTTTGGTGAGGACTGTATCGACGAAGACCAGCTTTGCGAGGAAGATGTGGACGACTGGCTCGAGGAACCAGACGTTGATTTCAGGGAGGAACTGGAGAATCGACGTCGCTGCAGGCGGATCGAAAACTCGGTGATCGAGGTGCGGTCGTGGCAGGCAGACAGAGACGATGAATCTGCAGGATATCACCCCGAGGATTTCGATGATGAGGATCTCGACGAGGATGGTTTCTCCAAACGGGCCCCCCTCCTGTTTCTCCCTGGTCGCGATCTGGAAAGTGCGAATGAATACGTAAGCGGCCTTGAATCATTTCGTCAATTGCGACTGTCCGAGCAGGCACGTCAGCACGATCCTGACGATTATTATAACCCCGCTCCGGTCGAGACCATCCGCACGGCTGCCTCCAAAGTCGGTCGCAACGATCCCTGCCCTTGCGGCAGCGGCAGGAAGTACAAAAAATGCTGCCTGAAGGGAGACGAATGATCGCCAACAATTACTAAGAGTTCGACCTGTACCGCACGCGGCTGGCACTGACACGTTGAACCGCGTGCACAGCGGGCCGGGCGAGCAGCGTCCAGCTGGCTGGATACCCAAGCGCAGGGCGTTGCACACGCGGTTTCACGCATGTGCCAGGCTCAGGTCGTTCGCAGAGAGCGGATCATGCCGGACGCTTTGTGGAGGGTCTCTCGGTATTCGTCAAGCGGGTCAGAGTCGGCGACGATACCACCGCCCACGGGGAATTGGACCCAGCCGCCTTTAAGTGTGAATGTACGAATGAGGATGCTGCTGTCGAAGTCGCCACATGGTCCGAGGAAGAACAAACTTCCGCAGTAGGCTCCACGAACGGTTGGTTCCATCTCAGCGATGATTTCCATCGCGCGGATTTTGGGTGCACCGGTAATCGAGCCGCCAGGAAAACACCTGGCCATCAAGTCCCAGACATCGCAGTCATCGCGCAGGGTTCCCACGACGGTTGAGACCAGATGCAGGACCGTTTCAAAGCGTTCAACTTCGCAGAGGCCTGTGACGCGAACGGTTCCCGGCCTGCACGACCTGGAAATGTCGTTCCGCAACAAATCGACGATCATGACGTTTTCCGCGCGATCTTTTTCGCTCGTCGAAAGTTCATCACTGGCGTAGAGATCAGCAATCGGGGAAAGTGGTCTGCGGCGAGTGCCTTTGATCGGTCGCGTTTCCACCTGCCCGGCGCGATCGACTTTCAGAAATCGTTCCGGTGACGCGCTGACGATCGAAAAATCGTCGGCCTTGAGCAAGCCGCAGAACGGGGCGGGGTTGTTGGTCCGGACGCTCGCGTAAAGTTGTACGGCCGTTGCGGACCACGGCGACATGAGTCGCTGCGACAGGTTAGCCTGAAAGATGTCGCCAGCCCGGATGTATTCGATGACTCGGGCAACTGCGGACGTGTATTGATCGCGAGTGAAATCGGAATAAATCCCGGAGCCTGGTTCGATCCGATGATGCCGATCAGCGGTCGCGATTGACTGCAAACTTGAAGTGTCTACACAGACGGATGTCGGATTGTGATTGATGTCACGCTGAAGACGTTCGTCAATCCATGCGCCTCGGTCATGGTGCGTCATTGTTGATTGCGGCGATTGAGCGTCCTGGAGTTGCAACACGTAACGACGAACGGTACCGGCGATGTGATCCCAGACGATGGCCCAGTCGAACAGTCCAACCAGCAATGCAGGAGTTTTGAAATCGTCGATTGCGGGATTTGGAATTCTCTCGAAAGCCTGACCGAGTTCGTACGACAACAAGCCCGCGATTCCACCGCAAAATGGCGGCAGCGTTTCGCGTTCCTCGTCGGAAAAGGCTGGGAGACGTTGTTGCCACGTTCGAAGTACGCCAAAGGGATCGTCTCCGAGCACTGCTTTGTCGAGCCGCGTCACTGCCACAGGATCGGCGGTAAGTATCGTGTAGCGCGCGTCACGTTCCCGATGTCGGGCTGCGCTGTCGAAAAGCAACACAAATCGTTCATCCTCAAACGCTGCCAAAGTGCAGAGGACATCGAGAGCGGGATCGAGATTTGAGATGAGGACCGATACGGGCATGATTCAGACGGTATGGATGGCGACTGACGTGGCTTACGCTCTCCGCCGTCGATAAAGTGCCGACGGCAAGCTGGGTGCGTACCCCACGGTTGAATCCAGGCACCGCATTGGTCTGCGACCATGGCGCAAAAGAACTCAACAGACCATACTGTAAGTGAGAACCACCATACTTTGCGAGCAGCGGCCTCCCCTTGCCATCATCTGCCCTCGTCGATCGCCGCAGGGAAAGTCAGCATTTTCAGTTGCTGATCCCCGATGACGGAGGCAAATGATCATTGCGGGAAGTTTTTTTCGCGGATAACATTCAGTTCTTTGTCAGAATGCTCACGATTCGATAAAACCCGTCGTCCTCTGGTCGCCGCCGTTCCGCTCCTGAGCGTAATCCCGTCCCGCAATCTGAAAGTACGTCCCATGTCGATTGCCGAGAAACCCAGCGCCCGCGCGACGCGTTCGGTGCGTTCGCCACATATTAAGCTCACAAAATACGACATCACGGTTTCGGCACTTTCGACGACGGCGATGTGCGCGATGCTGACGCTGATCGTGATGATCCTCATCTGGTTGTCGAATCTGCTTCCATCGCCGCAAAAAAAGCAGGTCGTCATGCTCCCTCCTGGTGACGGCGGCTGGGAAGACGGTGACCCGAACGCAACGCCAGACGTGGAATCGCCCGAAGATGCCTCTCTCGATCCGTCACTCGCGAATGAAGAAACCGACGTAACCGAACTGGAAGAAGTCGTCGAGCAGATGATTGAGGTTTCCGAAGATGCCGCCGCGGTTGTGGCTCCGAATGAATTCACCGGTTCAAAGAATACAGGAATCCCCGGCAGCGCCGACGGGACCGGTGGTCGGCCATTGGGGACGGGTGGAGGTGGTCGCGGCGGCACGAAGCGGGAACAGCGGTGGATCGTCGAATTCGCCGACAAAGGCGATTTGATAAGTTACGCCGCACAGCTGGATTTTTTTGGTATCGAACTGGGGGCGATGTTTCCTGCGGAAAGTCGCTTGGTCTACATGAGCAACATGAGTGCAGCCAAACCTACCACGCGGGAGATCAAGGAAGGCGCGGCTGGCGCGGAGCAGAGATTGTTCATGAACTGGGCCGACGGCAGCGAAGATCGCCGTGCGGCGGACGTCGAGCTGTTTCAGAAAGCGGGCATTGACGCATCAGTTGCCGCGGTGCTGCATTTCTACACTTCAGAAACAGAAACGTTAATGGCCACGATTGAACAGGAATTCGGAGGCCACACTGTCGATGAAATCCGAAGAACGTATTTTCGGGTTCGCAAAGCCGGCAGCGGCTATGAGTTTTTTGTCCAGAAGCAGTTGTTAAAGTAGTATGTTTGGAAACGGGGTCAGAAGCCAACAGCCAAATGCCCCGATGGGTGCTTCGCACTCTTTGTTCCTGGCACCGTTTCCCTATTGAATTTTTTTTTTACCTTTCCGATTCTCCTCATTCGTCTTCTCGGAATGTCCTATGAACTGGTTGCAGAACGGTGCTGGCTATGTCTTCATGCTGGCTCAGGATAAAAAAGTTGAAGCGTCGTTCATGATGAAGTTGGTGGAAAACTCCATCTGGATCGGAATTGGAGCATGCGCGATGCTGGGAGCGTTTTGCGGCTATCTGTTGTTTCGCAGGATCAAGCAGAAATCATTCCCAGGGGTGGAAGCCGAGCAGACATTTCTGAACGATATTGGAGCATGCTTTGATCGCAACGATTTCGACGGAGCGCTTGCGCTGTGCGATACGCCGGCACTCTGGAATCGAGCTTTGCCGCAGTTGGCAACGCTGGCTGTGCAGCAGCGTGAACGTCCGATCGGAAAAGTCCGCCAGATGCTGATGGAACGATTTGAACGCGACATCATGACGGGGCTGGATCGGCTGAACAGTTGGGTTTCCACGAGCATCAAGACCGCGCCGCAGTTGGGACTTCTGGGCACGGTACTCGGGATGATCAATGCGTTTTCAAAAATTGCCGGTGCATCGAATTCCGGTGTTGAACCGAAAGAACTGGCTGCAGACATCAGCTTCGCCCTATGGACAACTGCCGCTGGAATGGCGATATCGATTCCGTTGATTGTGCTGAACTCCGCTGCACAGAACAGGATCAACGGTCTGCAGGAGTCTGTCGATGAAGGGCTCGGACCGATGCTGGAAGATCTGGCTGCGGCTCAGCATCGCGTCAATGGGACGGCGTAAGCTTTCGTTGTTCGCTGTGCAATGGCATTGTCACAACATATCTCAGCAACCTGCTTTGACGTTGACTGACCAGATTTTGCAATCGGGATTCCCGTATGTCCGATGTGGCTGAAAATGATGACGAAGTGTTCGTGCGCAAGAAGCGTAAACTGCCGAACACTGAAATCGATATTACACCGATGATTGACGTGACGTTTCAGTTACTGATCTTCTTTATGGTGACGTCTACGATGAAGGGCAATCCGCCCGCTGATCTGCCACCAGCGAAGTCGGGAGGTTCCATTGAAGTCGCAAAGGTCATCAACGTGGTGGTGAGACCGGCTGCAGTATCCGGCGAAGCACCTCAGATAGAAATCAACAAAAAAACAGTGAATCTGGACGAACTCAAACTGACGCTCGAAGAACAGGCAGGCGCAAGGACAGACGGGATTCATGTGATGCTTCTGGCCGACCGCACGATGAAAAACGGGGATTTGAATGAGATCGAGGTGCTGCTGTCTGAGATTTCGGGCGTGACTTATCATTTTGGGGTGCAGGATCGACGAGACTAGGCATCGAGCGGTTTATGACTGTCGCATTAGCCGGAACGCGTTAGCGTCCGGTTCCGTGAAAACCGTGAGCTAACGCTCAACGGCTGATTTCGACGAGACAGTTATAGGCTGCTCGATGCTAACTCGATGTCAATGCTTGATTTTGGGTAGGACTCAACCGAATTCGTTAATCCCGACGACACAGTAGAGAATTAGGTCCGACAGGTGATTTATGGCCGATCTGACAGAAAAAAAACTGGGCGAGTTCCAGTTACTGCGACCGCTGGGCAGCGGCGGTATGGCTGATGTTTACCTCGCGGAACAGACAACGCTGCAGCGTTACGTGGCGGTCAAGGTCATGAAGCCGGCACTGATGTCGCATTCGGGACAGGACATGGTGGCCCGCTTCAAACAGGAAGCGATGATGGCTGCCGGACTCAATCATCCGAATATCGTGCTGGTTTATACCATTGGACAGGAAGAGGATCTGCATTACATCGCTCAGGAATTCGTGCAGGGCAAAGACCTGGCGACGATCATCAAGGGTCGCGGTAAACCGGATGTCGCGTCAGCTCTGCATGTGATGCGACAGGTCGCTTCAGCACTGAAGGCGTCGGGTCACGCAGGCATTGTACATCGCGATATCAAGCCTGAAAACATCATGGTCACGAAAAAGGGCGAAGTCAAAGTTGCGGACTTTGGGCTGGCTCAACTGGGTAAATCAAACACGGAAAAGAAGGGCGTCACAATGGGGACGCCGCTCTACATGAGCCCCGAACAGGTCAGCGGTCGCGAACTGGATCCGCGATCGGACGTGTATTCGTTTGGAGTGACTGCCTATCAGTTGCTCTGCGGAGATACACCCTTCAAAGGCAATACTCCCGTAGCCATCGCGATGCAGCATCTGAAGAATTCTCCACCGCCGCTGAAGGAAAAAAACCCGGCTCTCCCCGATATTCTGTGCCGACTGGTGCATCGCATGATGGCAAAGCGTCGGTCACTGCGATATCAGTCTGCGGATGAGGTGCTGGAAGATCTGAAGAAGTTGATCGTGGCGCAAAAGCAGGGACGATCACTGGATCTGGTGCGGTTACCACGTCTTGAGGAACTGGAGCGGCTGGCTGAACTCGAACGCGGCAAACAAAATCATCCGCGCACCGCCGGATCGGTCGCCAGTGCGGACGATGAGGAAATGCTGCTTGGTCCCGACGTCGCGGTCGGGGTGACCACAGTGATGCCGACGCGACTGGTCGAGTTCAAAGAGTTCAGTGATCCATCAATGACACGGTCGTGCCTGGCATCTGGAACTCAGGCATTGAATGTGATTGATGAATTGCCGCCGATTCCGAAAAAGAAACGAGTCAGCCAGGAAGCAAACATCGACCTGACACCCGCCGTGGATGTGACGTTTCAGTTGCTCATCTTTTTCATGATCACAGCGTCGTTCAGTCTGCAGAAAGCGTTTGATGTACCACCTGCCAAAAACTCGGACGGGGTTGCGATGAATGTTGTGGTAGAAATGCCGGACTCAGGTGTGCGAGTAGAAGTGGATCGTGACGACACCGTGTTTGTCGGCGATAAGCAGGCACAGAACTACAAAGAGATTCTGGAATTGCTGACGGCTGAAAAGTCATTAAACAGCCGTGTGAATGACGTGGATCTGATTCTGGATCCGGATTCAACGCACGAAATGCGGCTGACGGTGATTGATGCAGCGATGCAGGCCGGTTTTCTGCGGGTGAAAAACAAGATTCAGGAATTGTGACCGTATCCGAAAAGGGGTCTGACCCTCTCCGGGAGTTGAAACTAAACACAATTGACCTGCCTCCAAAGGGTCAGACCCCTTTTCGGATTGCAATGGCCCCAGTGAAATTTGATCGGATATCAAAGTGGCTCAGAAAGAATACAACGACGAAAACGATGTGGATGCTGCCGAAGAAGCGGCTCGTGCGCAGCAGGTTGCCAGAGCCAGACGACAGTTGTCCCGCGGGCGATTCTCGCAGATCACAGAGAAACTGACGGGCGGACCGGAGCGACCTGGTGAACAAAAGATTGGCCGGTCACCCATTGTCCTCGGGCTGACCATTGTGACGATGGGGGCACTTCTGCTCTCTGGCATTTTCTGGTTGATGACTGCGAGCACGCGGGAAGAACGACAACTCAAGGAGGCCGTCGCGTCGCTGGATCAACAGCGATATATCGATGCTGACGGACAGTTTCTGAACTTTCTGGCAAGTTATTCACAATCTGCTTCGGCGGATCCGGCAAGAATCGGCCTGCACCGCACGCGAGTCGAAAAAAACATCATGACGGAGTATCCGGATGTGATCAAAGGGCTGGAAGAACTCAACCAACTGCTGACCGTCTGCCGCGACCTGGCAGGATTTGACGAAATCAAAGATCACGTGCGACGTTACGCAGATCGATTGACTTTCGCGGGGGCGATTGTGTCACAGGCCACCCAGGATCAGAAGGCACTGGATGCCAGCCTGGCCGCGATGGAGATTATGAAACGCTATGCTGGAGAAGCAGGCATTCCTCCGGCTCGCCATCAGGAACTGGAGCGTTTACAGCGACTGGCATCTGCCGCAGTCGCAAAAAAAACCGAGTTCCTGACTCGCGTGACGGAGATTCGCGGACTGTTGGAAGCCGGTAAGACAATTGACGCAATCGGCGTGCGAGATCGATTGATTGATGCCTATCCTGGTTTGGCTGAAGACAAAGATCTCACAGCGATTCAGACCGAAATTCTGGGGAAAGAAATGGAGCTTGTAGCACGAACTGAAGGCGCCGATGCGCTCACGACTGATGACACAGCCGCAGATTTCAAATCACTTTCCCTGGCTCTCAGGACTCAGGCGGCCACGGATTTGTCCTCGCAGGGGCGTTCCGTGTTTGCAATCGGCATTGACAGCGTCTTCGCACTGGATGCCGACACTGGTGATCCGATCTGGCGACAACCGGTTGGCGTGGATTCACCGTTCGCTCCGATCCCGGTCAAAGGGACAGAACCTGGCGTGTTGGTTTTCAGCACGCTGTCCGACGAATTGCAGCTTCTGTCGCAGAAAGACGGGCATCTTTTGTGGCGACAACCGCTCCAGGGGCGTCCCAGTGCCATGCCGCTTGTGGTTTCAGATAACATCTTCATCACCACACAAAACAATGAAATGTGGCAGATCGCCGTCGCGAATGGTCGCGCGCTGTCGCGATTAAAGTTTTCGCAGCCGATCATTGGCCCGCCAGCGCTGGCCAGCGATGGCTCAAAACTGGTGATCCCGGGCGATGAGACGCTGGTCTATACTCTGAGCCTGAATCCACTGAGTTGCATAGCCGTTTCACAGATTCCGCACAGGGCCGGCAGCGTGAAAACGCCGATGCTGGCGGCAGGAAAATACTTCCTGATGTGCGATAATGTGTCGGCTGAGAAGGCTCGAATTCAGACTTTGAATATCGACGACAGCGGCGTACTCAGGGTTGAGACCGCAGATTCCATTGATGGACAGATCAACGATCCATGCCTGCTTCGTGGCTACGATTTATTTGTACCTTCGACACCACAACGCGTCACAGCGTTTCGAGTGGCAGAAGAAATTGGTCAGCCGCCACTTTCTCGCGTCGGTACGAATCAACTTGAAGATGGTGTGCAGACTCGCATGTTTCTGCTGGCTGGCCCGAGTGCCCAATTGTGGCTGGCTGGACGCGATCTGCGAAAGTTTCAGACACGCACCAATACGATACTGCTTGATTCCGGCATCACAGCGGAAGGCATTCATCTGCAGCCGATTCAGTTTGTGGATGAAGCCGTATTTCTGACGACACGCAATCCGCAGTCGTCATCAGTATTTTTCACACGTGCCAATCGTGAAGAGATGAAAGGGACATGGCGTACCGTGCTTGGTTCGAAGCTGGTGGCTGTGGGGCCTGCTGCCGGGGGAGATTCAATCCTGGCTGTTGGGGATTACGGCGAAGCGTACCGCGTGTCGATGGCCGATATCGCGAAGGGTGGATTTCAACTCGAATCCACCAGCCGCATTCGGCTGCCGGATAAACTCACGTCATCGGTTGGTGGTGTGGCTTTGAAAGATGGTCGAGTCGCTGCGTGGTGCGGGGCTCCCGAACCTTCCATGTGGACATTCACTCCGACGGGGCAGTTGGAGCGCAAATGGACTCTGCCTGACGGACCTCAGTTGCCACCCGTTGCTCTGGATGGCGGTGTCGTGTTCGCCATGCCGGGTAGGCTGCATATCTCAGCCACCGCTGGCGGACAGGCGGCAGAAGATTATCGGGCCGCTCAAACGCAAGGTCAGCAGCAGCCATGGAAATCTCTGACGGCAATTTCACCGACTCAGGTCCTTGCCGTGAATGCAGACAATCAATTTGTCCGCGTCGAATTCCGTGCGACGCCGCGTCCGCAGCTTGCGGAATTGAGTGTGACGAATGTGCCGTATGCAATTGAACTGCCACCGGCGGTTTCCGGCGAATTTCTGTTTCTGGCGACTACCGATGGAAAGCTCGTCATGATGCAGGCGTCCACACTGGAAGTCCTGGCCGAAACAGATCTCGGCGTAATTCCGGGTGCGGTGCCAAAAGTCGCTGGCAACCTTGTCTTTGTGGAACTCGCAAACAAAGAAGTTCGCGTGTTCAAAGTCGAAGACGGGCTGCCGCCGGCAGCGTCGTTTCCACTGGATGGTCACGCTTTGGCCGGTGACCCGTTGTTGCTGTCCGACAAAAGTTATCTCATTGCACGCACGGATGGAGCGCTGATTCGTATCAACTCTGACGGCACGGTTTCCGATTCCGTGGTGCAGCTTGGCCAGTCGATTCAACAGGGCCCGCTTCACATGAATGGTCAGATCATCGTGATTGGCAAGGATGGCAGCCTGTATCAGCTGGCCGAGAACATCGGGAAGTAGCAAACTGGATTCCTGTAGACTCAACACATTTGAAACGAACTTCTCGGCAATTCAATGAGCCTCAATATCACGTCCGACAACTTCATTTTTCGCACGCCATGCTGGTCTGCGGCCATCGCCCTGGCGATCAGCCTGTTGTGCAGCGAGCATGCCTCAAGGGCCGATGAGAAGGTCGAAAGATCGGAATTGCTGAAACTGACAGATATGCCGTTGCCGACAGCCGATGATTTGTTGCGTGCCGACGACAGGAATGGCAAAGCGTATGACTGGATCGTGCTGAAAGCATCGCTTGAGGCGGACCGCACAGTCCTTGTTGTCAGTCCATTGGAAATACGTCCGGATACGCTCAAAATAATGGCCGAAACGTACGTTAAAGTTGAAGCGACAAAGCCGAAAAACGAAGAAGAACGCAACGAACGTACGACCCGCCTGAAGAATCTGAAGCAATTGATCGTCAAGCTGCCAGGCAATGCGGTTGCGGATTACGCTCTGCCGCTTTCATCGATCGATCATATCATTCTGTTTGAAGAGCTGATGCTCCGTCGAGCTGATGAGTTGCTGAAGGAAGGCGATATCCGCAAAGCGTACGAACTTTTGTTGCGCGTCGAAAAGGAATTTCCGGCGTGGGAACTCTCAAAGCCACGCTTTGAAAGTCTGCTCCTTGTGGAATCAGGATTGCGTGCCCGAGACGGCGATATCTATGCGGCGTTGGCGCTGCTGGACGAGCTCGCGAATCGCAATATCGACAATCCCGAACTGAGACCTCGCTTCGGGGAAATTGTCGCACCGATGATCGAGACTGCGGTGGCAGCCAAAGACTACAATAAGGCGCGTTATCTGATTTCACGGATTGACAGAGTTTTTCCAGGGCATGAAACGGCGAAGGCCGCGCAAGGCCGGATGCAGTCGATGGCGGACAGCCTACTCAACGATGCGAAACAAAAGACAAGTCTGCGAGAGTTTGCCGGTGCGGCGGATCTGGCATGGAAAGCAGAAGCGATCTGGCCATCATCCGGCAATTCACGGGCGATCTTTGCGCAGACCGTGGCGCGGCATCAGGTGCTGCATGTCGCAATTGATGATTCCAGATCGTCTGAGATCGTTTATCCCTCTCCACGAGAATCTGACGAACGGCAACTGGAACTGGTCGAAGTGCCATTGTTCGAACCGACGAGCGCTGATGAACTGACCTATTTCCGCTCCAGCTACTTTGAAATCTGGGACCCGACCGATCTGGGCCGCGAAGTCGTCTTCACACTGCGTGAGACGCGCCCGACATGGCAGTCTCAGCCATTGTTGACCGCGAATCAGATCGCCGATGCGCTGGGACGGCGCATGGATCCCACCAGCCCTTTGTTCAATTCCCGACTGGCGTCGTTTGTGCGTGAAGTCTCGGTACGTTCGCCCAGCGAAATGAAAATCAGGTTTTCACGAGTTCCTTTGAGTATTGAATCACTATTACGATTCCCCATCATCGCGGCTGCGAGTGTCGCTGATGCGGACAATACTGATGCGACGGCGACGCCTGGCCAGGCTGCTGAAGTCACGGCTGCCGACGCCACCAGCGTCACGCTGTTATCGACCAGGTTTAAGCTGGTCGAAGCCGACGCCACAGGAGCATCGTTTCTTCGCGAACGTCCGGAACCGGATGGACTGGATCCCAGCAAGTATCATGTTGCGGAAATCCGCGAGAAAAATTTTGCGGATCGCAACGAATTGCTGAAGTCTGTGATTCGCGGCGAGATTGACTATCTGCCAAATCTGTTGCCGTGGGAGGTCGATGCGTTCAAATCGGCACCAGCGTTTCAGGTCCGTCAATATGCTTTGCCGATCACGCATGTGATGACTTTTAATCCTCTTTCCGAACGCATTGTGAACGCTCAAATGCGGCGTGCGTTATCGTTTGCACTGAATCGTGAAGCGATTCTTAAATCGATCGTATTGCGCGACCAGTCAATGCGTTATGGTCGACCGACAAGCGCTCCGTGGCATCTCAAGAGCTATGCGACGAATCCATTGGAAAAGCCGCCTGAATTCAATCTGCGACTGGCGTACGCATTACGCTACGCAGCGGAGCGACAGTTACAGTTAGCTGAACTTACAAGACTGGAAACTGACGCAAAGGCCAAAGCAAAGGAAACGGGGGACAAATTTGAAAGCGTGGAATTCCGCAAAAACACCAATGTCGATTACATCAGGTTGCCGCGTCTGCGGATGGTCGTTGATCCGGATCCGACAGCTATGGAGGCTGCACAACGAATGGCGGTTTACTGGGGAAAAATCGGCTTTGAAATCGATCTGATTCCGGGCGATCAACCGGGCACACCGCTGCAGGACGCTGACTGGGATCTGTGTTATCGTCGCATTCGTATGGAAGAACCTTTATTGGAGCTCTGGCCGCTGCTGACAAATGATGCTTCGTTCGATATGAACCGTCTGAAACTGTTTCCGGACTGGATGCGGCAGGAACTGGTCAACCTTGACTACTCAGCCAGCTTCGTGGACGCTCAGGATCGACTGTTCACGATTCACCGTCACATGTCGGCTGAAGCATTCATCATTCCGCTTTGGGAAGTGGATGAGTTTGCCGTCTGGAAAAAATCGACTCTGGGAATTCCCGATAACCCGATGTCTCCTTATCAGAACGTTGAACGCTGGATCGTGCGCCCATGAAAAAATTGATTGCCGATTTCCTGCACATTGCGGTGCTGGGACTGATCGTCATGGCGAGCGTCCCGGCTCATGCACAGGACGCAGCGCCGGTGACCGATGCTGCCCCTGTGCCAGCCGAAGCAGCCTCGTCCACGGAGGAAAATCCGGAGAAAAAAGCTGCTGTCAAGGTGCCGCCCAAGGTTGTGATTCCATTTGCCCGGGAAGCGTATCGCGTGGTCGTGGAAGTCGGATTTGACGGCATTGCGACAAAGCAACCAGCGTTGCGACAGAGTTTCGTTGATCAGATTCGCAAAGGTCTGGATCGGATGTACGGCGCTGCATGGGCCGCGCAGGTTCAAGAAAGCGAGTGGCTCATTCCTGGCGGGGCGGAACGACTGCATCGATTGACCGCAGAAGCACTCCTGCTCAGGTATCCGGAATCATCGACTCAGAAAGTCGTGTTGATCGGGATCGAAGAGACGAACGGCACGTTTCAGATCAGTTGCCGGGAATTTGACACGCGCGTTCAGGAAATGTCGCCTGTGTTGACGGAACAAACGGGTGAAGAACAGAATGTTGCGAACGTGGCCACGCGCCTGGCGCGTGATTCGTTCAGGCCGGTATTGCTGTTCGCGAAACCCACAGTGGTTGGTGGCGAGCTGGAATTCCTGCTTCAGGCCGGAGAACTGACGGTCCCCGACTCGACTGCCGCATTCATCCGCGATGGTGATGTCCTGCGAACGTTTCTGCGACAGATGGAACGCCGCAATCCCGATAAACTCAAGCTCCTGCAGCGCCTGGACCTGTGTTACGTGCGCGTGACCGGATTCAACACCGAACTGCGCGCCGATGTTGCGTCCCCGGAAGATAAGCCCGTCTCGGTTGAAGGCGTAACCCGCGACACTTCTGCCGTCTATCACGATTCCGGTCATGTGCGTGGCGTGCTGATTTCACATGGTCCGGTGCCTTACGGCGGTGCCGGTCGCAGCGTGCAGCAGATCGCACTGCGTCAGCGTCCGGCTGCGACAACGAGCCGTGTCAGGCTGGTGCTGCAGACTCGGATCGATCGACCGCTGATCTGCTTTCGCGTCGATAAGGTTTCCAAGCTGCGACATACCGATTCGAACGACGCACCTGGCAAGCGCGTTCTGAGTGATCGGAATGGAGAGCTTGAGATTGAAGTCGATCCGGAAAATCCCACGCTTTGGCTGTATGTGTACAGCGGAAGTTCGCTGTTGGCTCGCGTGCCGTATGCCCCTGGACTTCTCCCGCAGGATACAATCAAACTTCCGGACGACGGGCTGCGACTGGGAGTGGAGGGAGAACTCTATCTGTTCCGGGACGCGCTTGTGGACACCGTGGCTCAAAAGGCGGTGTTGATGAGTCTGGCAAAAAAGGCCTCCGCAGAAGGCAAGCTGGAAGACGTCGATAAATTGATTGTTCAACTGGATGAGATGCCGGGCCAGAAGGAGTTTATGTCCCGCCTGAACACAATCAGAACACCTGCGACTGAAAAAGCCGATCTGCAGCGCAACGCCGGTGTCAAACGCAAGATCGAAAAGCTGTGTCTGGCGATGGAAGAATCCCTGACGGCCTTTTACAGCAGCGACAATAAGATTCGCGAAGCACAGGAATTGGAGCAACTTCGCAAATCTGCCGAACGTAAAGCCGCCATAACGCCAGGTCTGGTACCTCCGCCTTAGTAATTCTGCGGTGCAATTGAAATGCGATGTCGCCGACGTTAAGCACCCGTGCATAAGTTTCTTCGTTTAACCGCGTGGGCATCGCCCCGCGCTTTCGCGAGTAAAACGCGGCCCGATGGGCACGCGGTTAAACAAGTTGTGTGCGAAAACTTGTGCGTGGGTGCTTACTTCTCCGACCATGCGCGAAATAATTCGCTGCGATTGCACCTGGCCCTGAAAAAGGTGAGAATGGCAACGCCTGCTGTTCGCCTGCGACATGTTTCGCACTTTGCAAAGGGATCTCTATGAGCCATCATTTCTCGCGTCGCAGCTTCCTGTCGTCGGCATCGGCCGGAGTTTCAATCCTGACAACCCGGCAGCTTGTGGCGGGATTGTCGCCCGTCAGTGATGAACAGTTGCGAGGTACGGCAGGTGGCATCGTTCAATTGCGGCCGGAGATCGAACCTCTGGTAAAACTGATCGAAGACACGCCGCGCCAAAAACTGCTCGAAGAAATCGGGAGTCGCATTCGGAACGGACTCAGCTATCGCGAGCTGCTCGCCGCATTGCTGCTGGCTGGAATCCGCAATGTTGAGCCGCGACCTGCGGTGGGGTTCAAGTTTCACGCTGTGCTGGTGGTGAATTCAGCACACCTGGCGAGTCTTGCGTCGCCGGATGCGGATCGGTGGCTCCCCATTCTCTGGGCACTGGATGAATTCAAGGGATCTCAGGCGAAGGATGTGACTGAGGGTAACTGGACGATGGCGCCGGTCGATGAAGCTGGAGTTCCTTCAGCCAGTCAGGTTCGAGATTCTTTTCATCGTTCAATGCAGCAATGGGATGTGACACAGGCGGACGTCGCGGCCGCAGGAGTAGCACGATATCTGGGAGCCGCCGAGACGCTCGAATTGTTCGCCGGATATGCGGCTCGTGATTTTCGCAGCATCGGCCATAAGGCTATCTTCCTGGCCAATGCGTGGCGAACGCTGCAGACGATTGGCTGGGAACACGCGGAACCTGTGCTGCGGTCGCTGGCCTATGCGGTGCTGAACCACAACGGCGAACCGAATCCGGCAACCAGTGATCTGGCTCCGGATCGTTCGTGGAAAACGAATCAACAATTGGCTGCAAAGTTCCGGGCCGGCTGGGAATCCGGGACGCTGGACTCTGCCGCAACAAGAGAACTATTGACAACACTGAGGACCGGTTCCGCCGATGAAGCCGCGACGCTGGTCGTCGATTTAGTGAACCGGCAGGTATCTCCGCAATCCATTTACGATGCCATGCATCTGGCAGCGGGCGAGTTAGTGATGCGTCAGTCAGGCATCGTTGCACTGCACGCGATGACAACCACAAATGCACTTCGCTTCCTGTTTGACCATGTCGGAACTCCACAGACCCGCAAACTGCTGTTACTACAGAATGCTGCATTTCTGCCCCTGTTTCGGGAAGCAATGCAGGCGCGAGGTGAGATTGGAAATTCGACGATCGATTCATTGGTGGCTGTTGAAACAAAGGAACCCGTCACCGTCGATATGGTCTTTGATGCCGTCGGCCGGCAACCGCTGCAGGCGGCTGAGCACACGATGAATTTCCTGGCATTCGACCATCGTGCAGAAAGTCTGATGAATGCCGCGCGCCGGTTGATCTTTCTGAAAGGTACGGACGCACACGACTACAAATTCAGCACGGCAGCGCTGGAAGATTACTACAAGATCAGCCCTGCTGTCCGAAACCAGTTTATGGCTGCCAGCATGTACAACCTCAAAGGCACCAGCGCCGCTGACAATAGACTGGTCGATCGGATCCGGGCAGCACTGAGTTGAATGTCCATTCCAGGGGAAAAGTGTCGATAGTCAGAGAAACCGTGGGTTTTGGTAGAAGTTTCGCCATTCAATTCATCGCATTGTCACCTATTATAGAGTGCTGAGAGAATCTCCCTTCCTGCCGTCGCTGGTGTCATTTTCCTGCCTTGTTTAAAAAAGGGGTCAGGAACCAACAGTTCGTAGCACCCTCTGGGCCATTTGGCTATTGGTTCCTGACCCCTTTTTTAAGCTTCCAGCGCAATCCTCCTGAACTCGCTCGATATGTCGGATCCGGGACCATGAATCCGTCGTTTTGCTGTGCATCGTGTCACTTTCGATTTCGCGTCGGGGAGCGATTCCTCGGACGTCGAATTCGTTGCCCGAATCCGCAGTGCAAACAACCCATATTGCTGGTTTCCCATGTAACTCTCGGTGACACAAAACGGTTGGCGTCAGCACCAACGACGTCGCCTCCATCCACCGCCACTGCCACTGCCACTGCCACTGCCACTGCCACTGCCACTGCGAAATCTCGTCCGACGGCACCAGTCGGCAGTTCACCTTCCCCTGCTGTTCGAGTGACCGCCGGTCCGCGCGTAAATCCTGCTGATCTGCCGCCGCTCAAGACTCCCGCAGGCGCGGCTCTGAGTTCTTCCCAAAGCGCGTCCAGAAGTCGCATTAGACTTCGAGCAGCGGTCGCTGATCGCTCTTCAGCGCGAAGTGCGGCGAAGCCGATGATCATTATGCTTGCTGCCACACTGATGTTGGGCGGGATTGCGGTCGGAGGTTACTGGTTCCGGAATCAGCAGGCCGATGTCACTACAGTTCGTGCAAATGATGATTCAACAGGAACCGGGACACAGGGGTCCGTAAACTCGCCGTCGGAATCCCTGAGCGTTCAGGCACCATCAAATGCCGTTGCTGACAACGCCGAATCACTGGCTGCTGCGACACCGGCCTCCACCGTGAATGCTGCGGCGCTTCGCCAGTTTGCCGCTCGTCAACAGAAACTGGAGGATAAAGTTCTGCCGTTTCTGAAAACTCACTGCATCGACTGTCACAGTGGCGAATCTCAGGAAGGCGGGATTGTGATCGACGGCTTGTCCACGGTGCATCAACTCCTGAAAGAACGTAAAACCTGGGAGCGTGTGTATCGCATGATCAACGCCGGTGCGATGCCGCCAGCCGATTACAATGCGCAGCCCACCGACGACATCCGCAGGGAAGTCACCGAGATTTTCTATGATGAACTCTACAACTTCGACTGTACTCAGATTCACCACGCGGGCCGATCAACGCTGCATCGTCTTAACCGTGCGGAATACAACAACACAATTCGCGATCTGTTTGGAATCAGCCTGACACCGGCGGACGACTTTCCGCAGGACGACGTTGGTGAAGGCTTCGATAACATAGGTGACGTGCTCAGCGTGCCCTCGTTGCTCATGGAAAAATACCTGGATGCTGCAGAACTCGTGGCGGCGACTGTGATCGATACGCGGGATTTTTCGCAGGGAACCACGCAGGTTTTCCGATCCGACAGGATGCTGTCATCCATCGGCGGCACAGTGGATGACAATGGCTTTCACAACTTGAATTCGAACGGTGCTCTGACGGCAGCCGTGTCAACATCAGCTGACGGCAAGTACAAGATCCGCATCCATGCCGCAGCCACGCAGGCGGGTGACGAAGACGCGAAAATGGCACTGCAGATCAACGGTGAGAACGTACATGAATTTGAAGTGAAGGGGCATCGAACGCCCGATTGGTATGAGCACGAAGTGACACTTGCTGCCGGCAGCCATGCGATCGGCGGAGCATTCCTGAATGACTTTTACAAACCGGACGCTCCGGAGGAACGCCGTCGTGATCGCAATCTGGCAATCCAGGCGATCGAAGTGATCGGTCCGGAAGTGGGCGGTACACCCGCATGGCACGAAACGCATCTGCGATTCGTTACCGTCCGACCTTCCGAAAACGTCTCCGTCAAAGATGCGGCATCACAGGTTCTGCGACCGATTCTGTACCGTGCGTTCCGTCGACCAGTGACCGATACCGAGGTCGCTCGATTTGCTGAGTTGGTGGACCGCAACGTGAGTGAATTCAAGGAAACCTACGACTACGGTCTTTATGTGGCACTTCAGGCGGCTCTGGTATCGCCCGACTTCCTGTTCCGCAGGGAAGTGGATCCGGACGGTGATGCCACAGAACGTAAGCTCAATGAATACGAAGTCGCTTCGCGGTTATCATATTTTCTTTGGAGCAGCATGCCGGATGACGAACTGTTTCAACTGGCTGAAAACAAACGTCTGTTTGACCCTGCCATTCTTCAAGCTCAGATCGAACGCATGCTGCATGATGATAAGGCCCAGGCCCTCAGCCGCAACTTCGCGGCGCAGTGGCTGAATCTTCGCACTCTTGCCGATGTGCGGCCGAACCCCGAACTCTTCCCTGATTTCGATGATGCCCTGCGAAGCGCCATGGGTCAGGAGACCGAGATGCTGTTCAGCACGATTGTGAAAGAAAATCGCAGCATCGACGATTTCCTGAATGCGGACTTCACGTTTCTGAACGAACGACTGGCAAAGCACTATGGCATCACCGGAGTTTCGGGGGAAGAATTTGTGCGTGTCTCCCTGGAAGGCACAAAGCGGTCAGGCGTACTGACGCAGGCCAGCATTCTTACGTTGACTTCGAATCCTGGGCGCACCAGTCCGGTGAAGCGTGGCAAGTGGATTTTGGAAAATATCCTGGGAGAATCGCCTCCGCCACCACCGCCAGGCGTGCCTCCGCTGGAAGAAGCAGCGAAAGACATGGCAGATCTCAGCCTGCGAGAACGCATGGAAATTCACCGCAAAGATCCGGGCTGTGCGTCGTGCCATAAGACGATGGACCCACTCGGGATGGGTCTGGAAAACTTCGATGCCGTCGGCCGCTGGCGCGATAAAGAAGGTGAAAGAGACGTCGATTCAACGGGTGAACTGCCCGGCGGTGAAAAGTTCTCAGGCCCGATTGAACTGATTGACATCATTCGTGGGCGGCAGGAACAATTCCACCGAGCCCTCGCAGAACGGCTTTTAACCTATGCTTTGGGGCGTGGTCTTGAGTACTATGACAAGTGTGCGGTTGATCAGGCACTGGTCTTGATGAAACAACGCGGGAATCGCTTTTCTGCTCTTGTTGAGGGAATCGTAACGTCCGATCCTTTTATGAAGCGGAGCCGTTTCAGAGAATTGGATCCTGCACAATAGTTGGACAGCGCCAGTTTTGGCGGAAACCGAGCGTTGTCCACTTAGAGCGTTCTGCGAATAAAATCTGCCCTCCCGAAAAATTCTGCCATTCAATCCAGGAATTCAAGATGAGCCGTACCCTCCTTAGCAAACTCAATCGCCGCTCCGTTCTGCGTGGTATCGGAACAGGACTGGCACTGCCACTGCTGGAATCGATGAGAATGCCAGGGCTACTGGCTGCGACAACTGCGGCTCCGATTGCACCAGTACGCATGGCTTGTATCTTTGTGGCCAACGGTGCCATTATGGACAAGTGGAAACCCACTGGCGAAGGTAAAGATTATCAACTGTCTCCGACACTTGAACCGCTCGCACCGTTTCGCGAAGACATGCTGGTGTTCAGTGGCCTGACCCAGCATCACGCCCGAGCCAACGGTGATGGCGGCGGCGATCACGCGCGCAATGCCAGCGCTTATCTGACGGGCGCTCAACCGCGGAAAACGTCTGCGGCAGACATCTCCGTAGGCCAGTCAATCGATCAGGCTGTTGCGGAAAAGATCGGCAATCAGACTCGATTGCCGTCGATCGAACTGGGCATCGATCGCGGTCGAAATGCAGGGAACTGCGATTCCGGATACAGCTGTGCGTATTCATCCAACATCTCCTGGAAGACGGCGACGACACCGACATCGAAGGAAGTAAACCCCCGTTCGGCCTTCGAACGCCTGTTTGGCAATCCGGAAACCGCAGCCGATATGGAACGCCGCCTGCGGAATCGACGGAGCATTCTGGACTTCGTGAGCGACGATGCACATCGCGTGCGGCAGGCCGTGAGCGGTGCCGATCAGCGGAAGCTGGATGAGTATTTTCAGAGCGTCCGCGAGATTGAAGAACGCATCGCACGCGCGAACAGTGCGCCACAGGACATCCCGGACCTCACACTGCCCGAAGGAGTTCCTGCAGTATTGGCCGAACACACACAGTTGATGTTTGATATTCTGCTGGCGGCGTTTCAGACCGATTCAACTCGGATTGCCACACTGATGCTTGCCGACGCCGGAAGCAATCGCTCTTATCCGGAAGTCGAAGTTCGTGACGGTCATCATGAACTGTCTCATCACCAGAACGACAAGGACAAGATGGAGAAAATTTCACGGATCGACCGCTATCTCGTCGAACGTTTCGGCTACTTCCTTGAAAAACTCAAGTCCACCACAGAAGGCGATTCTAATCTGCTCAACAACAGCATGATCCTGTACGGCAGCGCGATCTCAGACGGGAATCGGCATTCCCACGACGACCTTCCCATCATTCTGGCCGGCCGCGGTGGCGGAACGATCCAGACCGGCCGCTACGTCAACCATCCGAATGAAACACCGCTCAACAATCTGTTCCTTGCAATGGCCGACCGCATGGGTGCTAAGCTCGACAAACACGGCGACAGCAAAGGTGTGCTGGATTTGAGTTGAATTGTGATTCCCGTAGCTTGGACATTCATGTCCGAGACTTCGCCAGAACATTAACCACGATATCATCGCGAACAAAATGAAGACACCTTTTCCAGGCATGGATCCGTACCTCGAACATCCAATTCTGTGGACCGGCGTGCATAGCGGGCTCATCAACGCGATTCGTGGCCAGATTGCTCCTGGTCTTCGTCCTCGATATGTGGCATCGGTTGAAGAACGCGTGATGATCGATATTCCTAAGGTGCAGCGGATTCCGAACCTGTGGATTCAGAAAGCGAGGCGTCCCGGACGGACGTTGTCAGACTCAGCAACTGCCGTGGCGGATATCGACCTGGAAGAACCGCTGGTGATGGAAATCTCCAGCGAACCTGTGCGAGAACATTTTATTGAAATCCTGGACCGCTATCAGGATTTGAAAGTCGTGACTGTGATCGAAGTGCTCAGCCCGATCCACAAGACGCCGGGACCAGGGCGCGACGAATATCTTCGCAAGCGGAATGCGACGTTGCAGAGTTCAACGCATCTGGTGGAGATCGATTTGCTCCGGCGCGGAACTCGTATGATCGATTTTTCTCCGGAACAACTCGAAGCCATCGGTCCGTTTGAATATCTGGTGACCGTCAATCGATTCGAACCTGGTCGAACTCAGTATGAGATTATTGCCCGGCAGCTGCGAAATCGGCTGCCGAAGTTTGGAATTCCGCTGGTTTCACCGGATCCCGATGTCGTCCTTGATCTGCAGGCCGCTCTGAATCAGGTGTATGAGGACGGCAGTTATATGCTGCGCATTCACTACGAACGCCCCTGCAGCCCGGCACTGGATGTGGAAGATCAGAACTGGGCCGACGTATGCTGGCTCGGTTACCGACAGGCACACCCCGAATTGTTTGGCGGTGCTGCCGAGTAACTCGTGATTGTTCAGGCGTCAGTTCGAAAGCAGGATGGACATTCATGTCCGTCTTGTGACCAATCCTGCATCAACCCGCTACTCAACGTTCGCGATCCTGCCATTGGAATCAATCATGGGCCGAAGAGTTTCGGTTCGCCTTTCTCGAGGGGCTGCCACATGCTGCTGGCAGATGGTTCGGTGCGGTTTGTCTCAGAATCCACATCCCGTGACGTGCTCAATGCCCTCTCGACACCGGCTTCCGGCGAACCGGTGCGGGAATTTTGACTTTGCGAAGAACGTCCGTACCTCAGGAACTGCAGGCCGCCAGCATCACACATATGGCAGCTCCTCAGGGAATATCGCTGGCCTGCGGCTGCATCTGAACGGCCCATTCAATGCTTTCGGCATGTAGCCTGAACGCCGCTGCTTCTTCGATATTCAGCAATATTGTCAACCGCTTGATGGCACTCCAGTCACCATTCTCCATCGCCATTGAGAGCTCAACCACAGGTAGCAGCGGTGATTCAAGTCGCAGCAGTGCGAGCCGCACGTCGTCGGAGAGACCTAGTTCCGGCAAGATGTCCTTCATGGTTTGGTCGAGCATCGCGTCCAATAACGAAAACATTCCGACGATAAAGCATTCGGACGATGAAGCCTGATCAAGCACTTTTTCACCAAGCAGTTCGTTGAAGCGCGCACGAATCAGACACGTGTTCATCAGTTCCGAAGGCTTCAGATCTGAAAGACCCTGGATCGCAATAATGGAAACCCATTTTCGCAGCGGTTGCTGTCCGAGTGTGATGATGGCGTGACGCACAGACTGCACCGGAGACTGGCGTCTGAACACAGGTGAGTTGAGATATCGAAGCAGTTTGTACGACAGAGAAATGTCGCCGCGAATCAGCGATTCAACTTTATCGATATCAAATACTGGTTCACCAACCAATTGCAACAAACGCAGACTCTGGATATTTGATTCCGGCAGCCGTCGAGCGCTGAGCATCTGAGGTTTACAGAAGAAGTAACCCTGAAAGTAGTCGTACCCAAGTTGGCGCGCGAAGTCATACTGCTCAGGCGTTTCGATTTTTTCGGCCAGCAGCTTGAATCCATACCGCCTGGCAGATTGGATGACAGAATTCTGCTGTGATTCCGAAATCGCGGGGAATTCAACTTTCAGAACATCAATGATCGAAAGTAACGCGTCAAACCGATCCTCCGGAATATAATCATCCAGAGCTAGCACGTAACCTTTTGTCTTAACGCGACGACAGGCATTCAGTAGTTCGTCATCCACCTCAACCGATTCGAGGATTTCAACGACTGTTGTTGATGCTGGCAACACAGTGTACAGATCGTCGATCAGTGAGTTCCGAGTGAAATTGATGAACGACTTACGGCCATTTGTCAGCTTTTCGAGACTGTGGATGTGGACTGCGTCGCTGACCAAACTCGCAGTCGCCAGGTCGCCATCAATCGGCCGGAAGTAGTTTTCGGAGCCGTTTCGAAAGAGTAACTCATATCCATACAGTTGCCGATCTCGATTCAGAATTGGCTGTCTTGCCAGAAATGCATCCATCGGAAATCTCTGTCCTTTGCCCAAGTCGTCTCAGCTACACAATTCATTCGGAGTCTTGAACCAACGGCACTCGAAAAACTACGTAGCGAAAGTCGTCAAGATTTTCGGATGCGCCTTGAATCGCCGAAAGTCTTGACGACTTTCGCTACAGATTTGGATTCGGGCGCGAAGTCTTTTCACACAACGCCGATGGTCAGGCAGGTGATCGAATGACGCATGCGGTTTCCGAACTCTCAAGCGACCCAAAAATGAATTTCAGATGAACAAAACTCTGCGTGCCCACCGAGACGCGACTGGTGTCAAAGTCGATACCACCAACACGGCTCGTTGAGTATAGGCAGCATGGGCAGAAAAACGGGGCAAGAAAGCAACACGTGTCTTCGATCACGGAAACGCGACTGCACATCGATTTGCAGTTGACGGTTATTTCACCCGGCTCAAGGTGCAAAGCCGAATGAAGATACCCCGAATGCTCGGCATCTGTCTGTTCTTGATCGTAAATTCTGCTGCCTGTTTCTGCCTGTTTCTGCCTGATTCGGACACGACTCGCATGTCGATTGTAAGCCAATGAGGCTAAATTGCTTCGATCGTTGATTTGATGCAACTACCAATTATCATCGTCAGTCCAGGCGGCAAGATTCAGACTGCAAACTGTGCTTTCCAGGGACTCGCCGAATGGCAGCGGACTGAACTGGTCAATAAGGAATGGTCTATCACGTCACAAGGGGAACACGAACATGAACTCGTCGATCGGATTGTCCTCGAGTGGGAGCGTCAACGGCGTACTCGCTATCGGCCTTGACTTGACAGATCAGCATCGCAATGTTCGGACGCTTGAGGACAATGACGAGCGAATACGACTTGTGCTGAGAGCTAATTGCCTGGCATTCTATTATCTTGACCTGGTGAACAACTCTGTCGAAATGAGCCCGGAATATGCCAGTATGCTCGGATACGCCCCGACGACATTTCTGGAAACCAAAGCGAAATGGCTTGAGCGTCTTCATCCAGACGACCACAAAACAGTCAGTGAAACATCTGAGGCATATATCCGCGGCGAGGTGCCAAACTTTGAGATGGAGTACCGTCTTCGCACTCAAGGCGGTCAATGGCTGTGGATTCTCTCGATTGCCAGCATTGTCGCTCGCGATTCCAACGGGATTGCACAGCGAGTGCTGGGCATACTCAAGAACATTGATGCCAAAAAACGAGGTGAAGAGTCGCTGAAGGCCAGCGCACGCCGATACAGGGCTTTGCTTCATTCGGCTGCTGAAGGGATCCACGTCCTTGACTCGAGCGGCAATGTTGTGGAAGTCAATCCTGCATTTTGCGACATGCTGGGATATTCGTATGAAGAGGCTATCCAGCTCAACGTCGTTGCCTGGGATGCGGAATGGTCACCCGCTCAACTGCAAAGGATCATAAGCCAACGGTCAGTGCGGCCCGCCATTTTTGAAACGCGGCATCGCCGTAAAGACGGTACCGTCTTTGACGTTGAGCTAACAGCCACCGCCGTCGTTCTCGATGAGGAACCCTTTCTGTATGCTTCGTCTCGGGACATCACAAGTCGCAATCGGAGCGAATCAAAGTTGCGAGAGCACGAAGCGCGGCTGCGGACGATCTTCGAATCCGTGCCGGAATGCGTCGAACTCCTGGACGCTGACTGCAAATTGCTCGAGATAAACTCAGCGGGTCTGCAAATCCTTGGTGCCAGCTCTCTGGAGCAAGTACTTGGGCTGAACGTACTCGAATTCATTGATTCGAACCACCAGAAGCCTTTTCGGGACTGTGTGGCTGCCGTATTTCGTGGTGAGTCACACGAGCTGTCTTTCCAGGTCGTGTCGCTCGATGGCCGCCGACTCTGGATGGAGCAGCGTGCCGTGCCAATATGGGATCCAGACAAGCCGGGTCGTGTGAAAGAGATGCTCGCGGTGACTCGTGATATTTCGGAACGCATGCGAACCCACCAGATCCTTCGGGAGAATCAACTGCGGCTCTCTGAAGCGCAACGCATCGCCCTCGTCGGCAGTTGGTATCTGAATCTCATTACGGGGCAGCTGGACTGGTCGGATCAAATCTACAATATTTTCGAAATCGAGCCGACGCAACGTATCCGCAGTTACGAGCATTTCCTGAGCCTGATCCATCTCGAGGATCGCGAACTAGTTGACGCAGCCTACACGAGGTCCCGCAAGGACCGCCAGCCATTCAGTGTCGCCCATCGACTTCAAATGGCTGGCGGCAGAATCAAGTATGTCGAGCAGAAATGCGAAACGGACTTTGATTCTGATGGAACACCGCTGCGCTCACGGGGCACTATTCAGGACGTAACGACACGTACGGTGTCGGAAAAAAACATCCTTGCGTCACTTCAAGAAAAGGAAGCACTCCTGAACGAAGTGCACCATCAAATAAACAACAATTTCCAGGTCATTATAAGCCTGCTGCGGCTGGAGAGCGTTCGCACGACCGAGCCCGCTACAAAGAAGACTTTTGCTGATCTCGAGGGGCGCATCCATTCCATGGCGACCCTGCACGAACATCTCTATCGTTCACGTACCGTTGTTGCGGCGGACCAGGCAACTACCTGACGAAACTTGCAACACAATCATTCCGCTCGCGTAAGCGACACCGGTATGGGTTGGCCTGCGGATTTTGAAGCAAGGCGAAAGAAGACTCTCGGGGTGCAACTGACCTCCGATCTGGCCGCTCACCTTGGCTGCGATCTGGTCATCGTGCCATGGCGATCGGCGACATTCGGTAGCATATTCACGGTCGATGCGTTAACGTCATTCAGGTTCGTTGGATAAATGAAGTCGAGCATTGGAATTATCTGTTCGAGGATGACTGAATATTGTCAGCGATGAACAAAACGACAATTCTGATTGTGGAAGACGAGGCCATTGTGGCCGGCGACATTCAGCTGCAATTGCAGAAACTTGGGTATAATCCATTGCCACCTACAGGGAGTGGTGAGCGTGCTGTCGTGCTGGCCAAAGAGCTGCGGCCTGATCTGGTGCTGATGGATATTCAACTGTCCGGAACCCTGAGCGGTATTGTCGCTGCTCAGATGATCCGTGAGGAGTTGTCAATTCCGGTCGTGTTCCTGACGGCCTTCGCTGATGATGACACTCTTATCCGTGCAAAAAATACTGAGCCCTTCGGCTATATCCACAAACCATTTACGGAACAGGATCTGCGAATTGCGATCGAAATGGCCGTGTTTAAAAGCAAGGCCGAGGCAAAGCTGCTGGCAAGCGAGCGACGATTCAGAACTATCTTTGATGCCGAGCCTGAATGTGTCATTGTGCTGGGGGCAAGTTGCAGTCTGCACGAGATAAACAGCGCGGGCCTCGCAATACTGGAGGCAGAGTCTGCGGGCGAAGTCAGGTCACGCGGGATTCTGAATTTTATTCTTCCCGAGTGTCGTGCACGCTTTAATGACCTGTACAAGTCTGCAATTATCGGGAAGAAAGATTTAATCACGTTTGAGATTACCGGACTTCGTGGGACGCGACGTTGGTTGGAAGCTCATTCGGCACCGCTCTGGGATGCAGAGCAAGAGTTGACGATCATGCTGTGCGTCATTCGCGACATTACCGAACGCAGACAGGCGGAGCAAACGCTGCGGAAGAGTGAGCGACGATTGTCCGGGCTGATACGGTCTGCAATGGACGCCATTATTACCTTTGACGGAGAATGGAATGTCGTCCTGTTTAACCCTGCGGCCGAGCGGATCTTTCGTTGCACTGTCGGTGACGTTCTTGGGAAATCCGTCCACCAGTTCATTCCGGAACGATTCCGCGTTGCCTGTGAAGATCATGTGAGGCAATTCGCGGGCAGCGGTATCCCATTTCTTCAGCTGGGCACGCGAACAGAAATTGTGGGCTTGCGACTGGACGGCGAAGAGTTTCCGGCCGAGGCATCCATCCTGCAAGTTGATGATTCCGGCAAGCTGTTCTTCACTATCATTCTTCGCGACATTTCCGAGCGTAAGCGAG
>Ga0163144_10003175_pt1 | contig 37530 bp, 34 predicted proteins | sample OliLak19BULKMAT1_FD_123175 | JGI IMG/M metagenome (GOLD analysis project Ga0163144, IMG submission 123175) | Freshwater microbial mat bacterial communities from Lake Vanda, McMurdo Dry Valleys, Antarctica - Oligotrophic Lake LV.19.BULKMAT1 | ecosystem: Environmental > Aquatic > Freshwater >...
CGGATCGTCTTCACCAACGGCTGTTTCGATCTCTTGCACTCCGGGCACGTGCGCTATCTGCGTGCCGCCAGGGCGCTCGGCGACATCCTGGTGGTGGCACTCAATTCCGATGCCTCGGTGCGGCGCCTCAAGGGGCCGGAACGGCCGCTGGTCCAGCTGCGCGATCGCTGCGAGGTGATGGCGGCACTCGAAATGGTCGACTACGTCACCAGCTTCGGCGAGACGACGCCGCTGCGCCTCATCCGCGAACTCGCGCCCGACGTGCTGGTCAAAGGGGGAGACTGGCAGGTCGCCGACATCGTCGGCGCCGACGACGTGCTGGCGCGCGGCGGCGCGGTCTACTCGCTGCCGTTCGCCCGCGGCCACTCGACGACGCGGCTCATCGAGCGCGCCCGCGCAACCGGCGGGCTTTGACACGACCGGGGGGATCGGCTATCCGAGCGAGTTCGCCTTCGTCGCGGCTCGGCCGGCGGCGGGCTCAACCCTGTTTGGAGAACGCTATCATGGCTCGAACCTGTGAGATCTGCGGCAAGCATTCGTCGGTTGGCAACAACGTCAGCCATGCCCACAACAAGACCAAGCGCCGCTGGCAACCGAACCTGCAGAGCGTGCGCGCCAAGGTGAACGGCGGCGTACGCGCGCTCCTCGTGTGCACGCGCTGCATCCGCTCCAACAAGGTCGAAAAAGCCGGCCCACGCCAAATCGCGGTGGGGTGAGATTGAGAAAGGGCCGAGGTACAAGGGCCAAGCGACGGGTGCTTGGCCCTTGTACCTCGGCCCTAACTCTTCTTGGTCGCCGTCATTCGGCCACTGCGGCCACTGCGGCCACTGCGACCGCGTCGATCTCGATGCGGCCGCCTTTCGGCAGCGCCGCCACGCCGACCGTCGCCCGGCTCGGGTGCAGTGCGGTGAAATACTCTCCATAGATTGCATTGACGCGCGCGAAGTCGGCGAGGTCGACGAGGTAGATCGTCGTCCGCACGACGTCGTCGAGGCCACCGCCGGCCGCGGCGAGCACCGCCTGCAGGTTGTCGAGAACCCGCCGCGCCTCGGCCTCGACACCACCGGCGACGAGTTCGCCGCTCGCCGGGTCGAGCCCGAGCTGCCCCGAACAATAGAGCATCCCACCAGCGCGTACGGCCTGCGAGTACGGACCGATCGCGGCCGGTGCCGCCGTCGTGCTGATTACCGTCTTCTTCATCTCGCCCCCTCCCTCATCGGTCGCCGCCGCGCGGCGCCCACGGCTCAAGTTCGCAACCGCGAAACCTTCATCACACCGCGCACCCGTTCCAGCGCCCGCCGCAAGCGGTTGAGCTGATCGATGTGGCTGACCACGACTTCGAACGTATTGCACGCCTTCTGGTCGGCGACACTGCGGATCTGTGCGCGGCTGATGTTGACGCCTGAGGCACCGATGACCTTGGTCATCGCCGCGAGCATGCCCGGCTCGTCGACGCACAGGACTTCGAGTTCGACCTCGCGCGGGCTAAGTGCATCGTCCTCCCATGCGACTTCGACGCGGCGCTGCGGATCACTCTCGAACACGCGCGAGCAGTCCAACGAATGCACGGTGACGCCGCGGCCGCGAGTGATGAACCCGACGATGCGTTCGCCCGGCAGCGGCTCGCAGCACTTGCCGTAGCGCACCAGCACATCCACGAGGCCACTGACCCGTACCGCGCTCTTTTCTTCTTGGCGGCCGATGCGCCGCAGCAGCCGGCGGATCGGTCCGTCGCCGATTTCGACCGGCTTCTCGAGTTCCGCCGCGGGCAACAATTGCGCGAGCACCTGGGCGCCGGTGATCCGGCCGTAGCCGATGCCGGCATATAGCGACTCTTCGTCGTGCTGCCCCAACTCCTTCAGGACCGTTTCGAGCCGGCCGTCCTTGCGCAACGCGCCCAGCGACAGGTGGTAGCGGTCGAGGTCGCGCTCGAGGACCTCGCGGCCGACAGCGACGCTGCGGGTGCGTTGCTGGTACTTGATCCAGTTGCGGATACGATCGCGTGCACGGCTGGTACGGACGAAGGAGAGCCAGTCCCTGCTCGGCGTCTGTTGCGCGGTGGTGATGATCTCGACGGTGTCGCCGCTCCGCAGTTGGTAGCGCAGCGGCACCAGCTTGCCGTGGACGCGGGCGCCAGTGCAGTGCTGACCGACCTCCGAGTGGATGCGGTAGGCGAAGTCGACGACCGTGGAGCCCTCGGGGAAGCTCAGCAATTCGCCTTTGGGCGTGAAGACGTAGACCTCTTCGCTGAAGAGGTCGTCCTTCACCGTGCGCATGAATTCCTGCGGATCCTCGTTGGTGTGCTGCGCCTCGAGTAGGCCGCGCAGCCAGGTGAAGCGCTCGGCGTCCTTCGCATCGATGGTGCCAACGCCCTTGTAGCGCCAGTGTGCGGCGATGCCCTCTTCGGCGACGCGGTGCATGTCGTGGGTGCGGATCTGCACCTCCACACGCTGCCCGTACGGGCCGATCACCGTGGTGTGCAACGACTGGTACATGTTCGCTTTCGGAACGGCGATGTAGTCCTTGAAGCGACCGGGAACCGGCTTCCATTTGCCGTGAACGACGCCCACGGCGGCATAGCAATCCCGCAGTGTATCGACGGTGATGCGAAAGGCGATCAAATCGTAGATCTGCTCGTAGAGCAGGTTCTGCGCCTGCATCTTCTGGTAGATCGAGTAGAAGTGCTTCGGGCGACCGCTGACCTCGGCTTCGATGCCGTTCTCTTCGAGCTGGTTGCGGATGACCGCGATGACTTCCTCGATGTAGCGCTCGCGTTCGGCCCAGCGCTTCGCGATGTTGCGTTTGAGTTGGTAGTAGATCTCGGGCTGCAGGTAGCGCAGCGAGTTGTCCTCGAGTTCGCTCTTGATCCAATAGATGCCGAGGCGGTGCGCGAGCGGCGCGTAGATGTCGAGGGTCTCCTGGGCGATCGATCGCTGGCGCTCGGAGCTGAGCGCGCCGAGCGTGCGCATGTTGTGGGTGCGGTCGGCGAGTTTGATGAGAATGACGCGAATGTCGCTCGCCATCGCCAGCAACATCTTGCGGAAGTTCTCGGCCTGCTCCTCCTCGCGGCTGCGCAGGTTGATCTGACCGATCTTGGTGACCCCGTCCACGAGCTTGGCGACACCGCTACCGAACAACTCCTCGATCTCGGGAAGAGTCGTCAGCGTATCCTCGACCGTGTCGTGCAGCAGGCCGGTCGCAACGCACTCGGAATCGAGGCGGAGATCGGCGATCAGGCCGGCGACTTCGACCGGATGGATGAAGTAGGGCTCGCCCGACTTGCGCCGCTGGCCTTTGTGGACCGAAGCGGAGAAGTCGTAGGCGCGGCGGATCAGTTCGATGTCAGCTGTCTTGTCGTTGCGCTGGACACGTTCGATCAGGCCGTTGAGGTTCATCGGACGACGCCTCAGCGCGCTTCCGGAAACCGCTTCGCGGCCGCGGCTTGGATCACATCGGCCAGGGCCTCGGGAGTCTGCTCGTCGCTCACCAGGGCGAGGTCATAGATTCCCGTGTCGTCCAGATCCCAACCATAGATCTCGCGGTAGCGACGCGCGTCGGAGCGCTGGCGGGCGTCGTTCTGCTCGAGGACCTCGGCGACGATGCGCCCCTCGCGTCCAGCAACGCGATCGGCGCGCACCGCATCGCTCGCGGTCAGCCAGACTTTGAGGGCGTCGACGTGCTGCTCGATGGCGACGAATCCGGCGAGCCGACCTTCGAGCACGACGCCGCCGTCGCGCGCGTAACGGGCCATGCGATCGTCGAGCGCGCGGTCGATCGTGTGGTCGCGCTCCGCCAGGGCGTTGAAGTCGGCGAGTGACAGCCCGCGCGCCTCGGCCTCGGCGCGGTAGATGTCGCCGGCGTACACGTGCGGCAGACCCATGCGTTTGGCGAGCAAGCGTCCGACAGTGGTTTTGCCGCTTCCCGGCAATCCGGAGATGGTGATCAACATCGCAGTTTCGCTCCAGAACGTACTCGCAGCGCGGAGTGTACCGTCGGCGCGTGCCGGCGACAACTGCGACCACGCGCGAGCTCCTCGGGAGTACGGCGGGCGGCGGTGCGAAAGCGACCCGCGCGCGGGGTGGCTATTCCTCGGCTGCTCGGAGTTCCCGAACTGCTCCGGGATCCGCGCGCTGCCGTGAACCCTACTCGACGTTCTGCACCTGTTCGCGCAGCTTCTCGATCTCGGCGCGCGCTTCCAGGGTTGCGTTGGTGACCTCGAGGTCGTTGCTCTTCGCAGCGATCGTATTGAACTCGCGGTGCGTCTCTTGGAGCAGGAAATCGATCTTCTTTCCGACCGGGCCCTCGGCGGCGACGTGCCCGAGCAGGGCGTCGAGGTGGCTGTCGAGGCGAACGAGTTCCTCGGTGACGTCACCGCGCTCGACGATCAGCGCCACCTCCTGCAGCAACCGCTCCTCCTTGATCTCCTGGCCCGCGAGCAGATCGCTGACGCGCTGACGCAGGCGCTCGACCAGCGCCGGCTTGATCCGCGCCACACGCGCTTGGATCTGCTTGTGCAACTTGTGCAGGTGACGCGCCCGCGCCTTCATGTCGCGCGCGAGCGCCTTCCCCTCGCGCTCGCGTTCGCGCGCGAACGCCGCGAGCGCCTGTTCGAGCGTCGCGCGCACGGCTTCGATGTCGGTGCCCGGATCCGACTGGCTCTCCACCACCCGCATGATCTCGCCGCCGCGGCTTTGCAGCCACGCGAGGTCGATACTCCCGGCGAGGCCGAGACTCGTCTGCAAACGCTGCCAGCCGTCCACGTAGGCGCGCGCGAGGTCGATGTTCGGCTCGACGCTGACCGTCTGCGCACCGCTGCCGGCGCGATTGATCGACACGTCGACCTTACCGCGCTCCACACGCGCCTGGACGATGGCCCGCATCTCCCCCTCCCAGGCCAGCAGCTCGCGCGGCATGTTGAACTTGACCTCGAGGAAACGCTGGTTCACCGAGCGAACTTCGACCGTGATGGCCCGCCCGCCTGCCTGCGAACGCGCCTGGCCGTAACCGGTCATACTTCTCATCGCGTACCTTCCTTGCCTGCGCGCCGCAGCGCGGCTGCGAGTTCTTCCGCACTCGCCGTCGCCGTACCCAGCTTGCCGACGACGAGCCCAGCCGCATGGTTCGCCAAGCGCGCGGCATCCTCGAGCTGCGCACCCACCGCAAGCGCCAGCGCGCACGTCGCGACCACCGTGTCGCCCGCACCCGTCACGTCGAAGACCTGGCGTGACGTGGTCGGGAAATGACTCATCGCACCGCTCGGACGAACCAGGGTCATGCCGTGTTCGCCGCGGGTGACCAGCACCGCATCGGCGCGCCAGCGCTCGATCAGACGCATTCCGGCGGCGCGGAGACTCTCCTCGCCGCCGGACAAGTCGACCCCTGAGGCCTCGGCGGTCTCGTGCGTGTTGGGCGTCGCCAGGGTGATGCCATCGTAGTGGTCGAAGTTGCGGCGCTTCGGGTCGACGATGACCGCGAGGCCGCTGCTGCGACGTGCCTCACGGAGTGCCGCGAGCACCTCGGGCGTGATCACCCCCTTGCCGTAATCGGACACGATCACCGCAGCGAACTCGTGGGCATGCTTGCGCAGGTAGCGGCTCACCCGCGTCGCCACCGCATGCGGGTGATCGCGTTGTTCGCGGTCGAAACGGACGACCTGTTGGTTGTGCGCGATCACGCGCGTCTTGCGCACGGTGAGCGCTTCGCGCGTGCGCACCACCCCGGCGCGCGCCACACCGAGCCGGTCGAGTTCGGCGAGCGCGCGCCCTCCGGCGCTGTCCTGACCGAGCACACCGGTGATCGCCGCGCCGCCACCAAGAGCGGCGATATTATGCGCCACGTTGGCGGCGCCGCCGAGGTGAAACGTCTCGTGCGTGACCTCGACCACCGGTACAGGCGCTTCGGGGGAGATACGTTCCACTCGCCCCCAGACAAACTGGTCGAGCATGATGTCGCCGACCACAAGGATGCGCACCGTCGCGAACCGGCGGACGATCGATTCGAGTCGACGAACGCTCATTGCGCGGCAGTTTCCCAGGCGCGGATCGTCGCGCAAACTTCGTCGACGGATGCGTCGCCGAGTTCGGCGTAGCAGGGAAGTGCGAGCACCTCGCGTGCCGCGGCTTCCGCCGCCGGGAAGGACTGCCCGGTGGCGAACTCTGCGAACGCGGGCTGCTGGTGCAGGGCGCGCGGGTAGTGGACGCTGGTGGCGATCTGCGCTGCGGTCAAGTGCTTTTGCAGCTCGTCACGGCGCTTGCAGCGGACGACGTAGAGGTGGTGCACGAGCTCGCTTTCGCCGGCTCCGGTCGGCGCGGTAACGGTGGCGAGACCGGCCAACCCCTGCGCATAGCGCGCGGCGATCTGGCGGCGGCGGGCGTTCCAAGCGTCGAGGCGCGGCAACTTGGCCCGCAGGATCGCGGCCTGCAACGTATCCAGTCGCGAATTGTAGCCCACCACCGCGTGTTCGTACTTGCCCGTTTGCCCGTGGTCCCGCAGCAGGCGCAACCGTTCCGCGACGGCGTCGTCGTTGGTGGTCAGCGCACCGCCATCACCCGCGGCGCCGAGGTTCTTGGTCGGGTAGAAACTGAAGCAGCCGACACGGCCGAGTGCGCCGACACGGCGCCCGCGGTAGCGCGCACCGTGCGCCTGTGCCGCGTCCTCGACGACCGCGGCACCGACAGATGCAGCCAGCGCGAGAATATCGTCCATCGCTGCCGGCCGCCCGTAGAGGTGCACCGGCACAACGACGCGTAGCCGTTCTCCGTGCGTGCGCACAGCGGCCGCGAGTCCCTCAATGCAAAGGTTGAACGTGCCCGGATCGATGTCGATGAATACCGGCCGCGCGCCGACGAGGCAGACCGCCTCGGCAGTGGCAGCGAACGTGAATGTCGGTATGCCGACGAGGTCGTCACGGCCGACGTCGAGTGCGCGCAGCGCCAGGACCAGCGCATCCGTGCCATTGGCGACGCCGACGGCGTGGCGCGCTTCGCAGTAGTGCGCGAACTCCGCTTCGAACGCCCGCACGTCTGGGCCTTGGATGAACTGCGTAGATTCGAGCAGGCGTGCGAAGGTCGCGGCCAGATCTTCGCGCAGGGGCGCATATTGCGCGCCGAGGTCTGCTCCTGGGATGGGCATGGGCGCCGCATATCGGAGGCACCCCGAAACGTCAACGCGACCGGCACGGCGACCGGCGCGCAGCAGCAGCCTGGCTCATAGCGGCCAAACCAGCAGCAGCACAGGCAAGCCGACCGCTACGATGATGATTTCGAGCGGCAAACCGAGGCGCCAGTAGTCGCCGAAGCGCAAGCCCCCCGGCCCGAGAATGATGGTGTTGTTCTGGTGCCCGATCGGCGTCAGGAAGGCGCACGATGCACCGACCGCAACCGCCATCAGGAAGGGGTCGGCGCTCGTGCCCGCCTGCGCCGCGCTGCCGATCGCGATCGGACACATCACCGCCGCGGTGGCAGCGTTGTTCATGAAATCCGATAGGGTCATCGTCACCACGAGAATCACCCCCACCGCGGCGACCGGATGACCCTGGGCGACACTCTCGAGCAGCCAGGTGGCAAGCGCGTCCGCCGCACCGGTCGACGCCATCGCGCCGGCGACCGGAATCAGGGCGCCGAGCAGGACGATCACCGGCCAATCGATCGACTCATACACCGCGCGTGGCGGCACGACGCGGAACGCCATCACCGCGAGAACACCGGCAGCGAACGAGACTGCAGCGGACACGAGGCCGAGGGCCGGACCCGCGATCGCCAGAGCCATGATCGCCGTTGCCAATAGAGCCCGGCTTCGATCGGGAATCCGCAGCGAGCGCGTCGCCAGCGGGATGCAGCCGAAGGTGGCGGCAAAGGCGGAGGTCCCTTCGGGCACACCTTGCATCAGCAGAACATCACCGGCGCGGACGGACATCTTGCGCAGCCGCGCCGTCGAGCGACTACCCTGGCGTGAAATCGCGAGCATGTTGATGCCGAATCGCGTCCGCAGCTGGATGTCGGTCGCCGAGCGTCCGAGGATCGCGGAGCCCGGCATGACCACCAACTCCGTCAACTCGACTTCGCCCGACGCCGACGCCTCTTTTTCAGATTTTTCATCCTCGGGTGCGGCGCGTTGGTTCTCCTCGCTCGCGTCCGCCGGTGCAGTTGGATTCGCGTCGTCCGCAGCGGGAGCCGCCTCGTCGCGTACGTCCTCTTCCAGTTTCAGCCCGAGCGCGGACAAGCCCGACGCCAGCGCTTCCGGTTCCGCCTCGATCACGAGGATGTCCCCCGGCCACAATTTCATGTGGGGGCTGGGTGACGGCAGGCGAACCTCGCGGCGCACGATTCCGACCACCTGCGCGTCGACCTCGTCGAGGCTTTCTTCGATCTCAGCGAGCGTCTTGCCGGCGACCTTCGTCTTCTCCGGGATACGCGCTTCGGTGAGATAGGCACCGGCGTCGAAGCCTTCGACGCCGGTGCGCTCGCGCGTCGGCACGAGCCAGCGGCTGGTGAGTGCCACGAACACGATACCCGCCGCCGCAATCATGACTCCGACGGGCGTGAAGTCGAACATGGTGAAGGCCCCGACATCGGTTGCCTCGGCTCGGAAACCGGCGACGATCAGGTTCGGCGGCGTGCCGATCATCGTCATCGTGCCGCCGAGGATGGATCCGAAGGCGAGCGGCATGAGGACTTTGCCTGGCGGCAGCTTCTGTTTCGCCGCCATTTGCAATGCGACCGGCAGCAAGAGCGCCAGCGCACCCACGTTGTTCATGAACGCGGACAGCACCGCCGCGAGGCCGGTGAGCGCCGCGATCGCAACGGTCGGCCCGGTCGAACTCGGCAGCACCCGTTGCGCGAGCACATCGACGGCGCCGGAGTTCTGCAGGCCGCGACTGAGCACGAGCACGCAGGCCACGGTGATCACGGCGGGATGACCGAAGCCGGCGAACGCCTCGGCGGCGGGGACCAGGCCGGCCGCGACGCAGGCGAGCAGGGATCCCAGCGCCACCATGTCATGGCGCCAGCGGCCCCACACGAACATCAGGATCGTAGCCGCGAGGATTGCGAAAAAAAGAACCTGGGGCGGAGGCATCATGGCGGTGATCCGATTCTCTCTCTCCAGCGCAAGTCGCGACAATCTGTGCAAGGATGTTCCACGCGCACCATCTGTTGCACGAGGAAGTAACGCAACCCAGCGCGTGCGCATCCGAGCGCAGCGGGCAACCAAGCCGCTTGACAATAGTCCGTCTGCGCGGGCGTAACGAACACATGCCGCACTCCGGCGGTGGAGGCCCACGATGGAGGAAGTTCAGATCATTCACGGCAGCAGCAGTCCCGATGCGGCACTGCCCCTCTTCCCGACGCACTCGGTCGAGTTCGTCAACACCGTCGCCCACTACTACCGCGGCGAGGTGGCGCGGATGATCAGCTGGCGCGACCGCATCGACCGCACGACCAACTGGGCGATCGCCTCGGTGGCGGCGATGCTCTCGTTCAGCCTCTCCGCACCCGACGTACACCACAGCGTTCTGCTGTTCGCGATGATCGTGGTCTCGCTCCTCTTGGGAATCGAAGCGCGCCGCTACCGCTTCTTCAACGTCTACCGCAGCCGGGTTCGGCTGCTCGAACGCAGCTACTACGCCAACGTCTTCGCGCCGGCGCCGGTGCGCGACACCCGTGAGTGGACGAGCCAGCTCGCCGCCGATTTGCGCGCGCCGCGGTTCACCATCACCACGGTGCAAGCCCTGGCCCGGCGCCTGCGGCGGACGTACTTTTCGATCTACCTGATTCTGCTCCTGGCGTGGGTGACGAAGGGCTCCGTCATCGGACCGGAAACAGCCGATCTCTTTTCCCGCTACGCGGTCGGCTGGATTCCGGGGTTGGCCATCGTCATTGCGGTCGCAGCGTTCTTCGCTGCCATGATCTTCGTGATGATCGCCCATCGCGAGCTTCCGGGCGAACTCGCCTTCGGCGACGTGCACATGTAGGCGCGCCAGTGCCGCATCACACCGATGCCGACCGACCGCTTGCTTCGCCCCTGCGCGCGTACGACAAACACGGCATGCAAACACGGCTGAGCGACGCGATGGATCTCCGCAATCTACCGGCAGAGCCGAGCGCATGAGCGCGCTCGGCCGTTGGCTCGAGGGCCGCTACGGCGGTCGCGCCGCGCTCTACGAGCGCATCGCCGCCGAAATGGAAAAGGCCGGCGTGGCGAAGATCCGTGCCCGGCTCGTCGGCGAACTGCGCGGGCGCATTGTCGAGATCGGCTGCGGGACGGGACTCAACTTCGCTCACTACGACGCCAGCGCCGAGGTGGTTGCGATCGAGCCGTTAGCGGAGTTTCGCGACATGGCGCACGAGCGCGCGGCCCAGGCCGCGGCGCAGATCGAAGTCGTCGATGGCGACGCGCAGGCGCTGCCGTTCGCCGATGCGACGTTCGACGCCGGTCTGGTGACGTTGGTCTTCTGCTCGGTGCGCGAACCGGCGCGCGGTCTCGCGGAGTTGCGCCGGGTCGTGCGGCCCGGCGGCAGCGTGGCGTTGTTCGAACACGTCCGCAGCGAGCGGCGCTCCGTTTCTCTCATCCAGGAGATCGTCAATCCGCTGTGGTGGCGGGCGATGGACGGCTGCAACCTCAACCGCGACACCCTGGCCACGGTGCGCGCCGCCGGCTTCACCATCGAATCCGTGCGGACGCACGACCTCGGCGGCGCGCGTGCCCTGCTCTTCCCGATGGTCGAGGTGCAGGCGCGCGCCTAGTTCACGCGTCCGGGCCGAGGCGGACCAGCATCTTGCCGAGGTTATCGCCGGAGAACAGGCCGATGAAGGCCTTGGGCGCGTTCTCGATGCCGTCGACAACGGTCTCCTGCCACTTGATCTTGCCCGCGCCGATCCAGCGGCCCATGTCGGTGAAGAACGCGGGTACCATGTCGAGGAAGTCCGAAACGATGAAGCCCTGCATTTTCAGGCTGCGGCCAACGACGTTGATCAAGTTGCGCGGCCCCGGGGGCGGCGCCGTGGCGTTGTAGAGGCTGATCATGCCGCACATCACCAGGCGACCGTTCTTGTTCATCAAATCGAGCGCGACCTCGAGATGCTCGCCACCGACGTTTTCGTAGTAGATGTCGATGCCCTGCGGGCACACGTTCGCCACCGCAGCCATGAGATCGCCGCAGCTGCGGTAGTTGATCGCCGCGTCGACGCCGGCTTCGCGCTCGAGCCAACCGACCTTCGCCTCCGACCCCGCCGAGCCGACCACGCGGCAGCCCTTGAGCTTGGCGATCTGGCAGACGACCGAGCCGACGGCCCCCGCGGCGGCGGACACGAAGATCGTCTCCCCCTGCTGCGGCTCGCCGATGCGCAACAGCGAGGTGTAAGCGGTCAGACCCGGCATGCCCATCACCCCGAGGTAAGCCTGCAGCGGCGCCAGCGTCGGATCGACCTTCTGCAGCATCGAGCCGTCGGAAACGTAAAATTCGCGCCAGCCGCCGGAGGCGAAGCCGCAGACGTAGTCACCCTCGGCAAAGTCCGGGTGGCGCGAAGCGACCACCCGGCCGACCGAACCACCGTCGAGCGGCGCGCCGAGTTGGAAAGGCGGCACGTAGCTCTTCCGATCCACCATCCGGCCGCGCATATAGGGGTCGACCGACATCCAGACGTTGCGGACGAGCATTTGGCCCGCGTTGATCTCGGGAACCCGGGCCTCGACGACTTCGAAGTTGTCGGCTGTGGGCATGCCATCGGGTCGGCTACGCAGATGAATCTCGCGGCTCACGTCAGCCATCATTTGCTCCTCCTGAGTCCGGGCGCGCCCGGACCTCGCTACATTGCGCCGAACTCGTTCGTACCCACGGGCGCGCGCAGATTGCAACGGCAACGCGCCCACGTGCCGGCTCCGCTCAGAAAAGGGGTTTACGTTACGGCAGTGTGACGGTATAGACCCAACGCCGGCGAGGTCGGGGGCGGCGGCGGGCGGGCGCAGCACAGGGGAATATAATTGATCTCGATTACCGAGCTACTTCTAAGCCCGTGGCGGCGATCCGACGAGCCCAAACTCGGCGGCAGCCTCCATCCCGACTTCATCGACGTCGCCGAGGTATTGCGCAATGTCTTGCGCGAGTTCCCCGGCGGCGGCGCCGTCTGCGTCTACCATCGTGGCGTTCCCGTAGTGGACATCTGGGGCGGCGAGAGCAACCGTGCCGGCCGAGCGTGGGAGGCCGATACCATGTCGCCGAGCTTCTCGACGACGAAGGGCGTCGCCTCGACACTGCTGCACATTCTCGTCGACCGCGGCTTGCTCGACTACGACGATCGCGTCGCCGACCACTGGCCCGAGTTCGCCCAAGCCGGCAAGCACCGCATCACCGTTCGCCAGGTGCTCGCGCACCAGTCGGGCCTCTACCACATCCGCCAGATGGTCGACCGCGCCGATCGCATGCTCGACTGGGGCTACATGATCGCGGCGATCGAGAAGGCGACGCCGATCCACGAGCCGGGCACACGCACCGGCTATCACGGCCTGACGTACGGCTATCTGGTCGGGGAACTCGTCCAACGGGTTGCCGGAAAGCCCTTTCCGCAATTGGTCGGGGAAGAGATCGCCGGACCACTCGGGCTCGATGGCATGTACGTCGGCGCACCGCGCGCGGCCCTGCCGCGCGCGGCCGAACTGCTGTGGGCAAGGCCAGGACTGACCGCGCCGATCGAGAGTCCCAACAACGATCCCGGCGAGCGGCTGGAAGCGGGGGCGGTGGCGGTGCGGCGCTTTCTGCGGCGCATCGGCCTGAACTTCGGGGTGTTGGCCGCGCTCGACGCGCTCGCGCCGCGCGGCATCACGTCATTCGACTTCAGCTCGCATACGACGCTGCAAGCGGCCATCCCGGCCGCCAACGGCCTGTTCACGGCACGCTCGCTGGCGCGGATGTATGCCGCCCTCGCCGGCGGCGGCGAACTCGACGGCGTCCGCCTGCTGTCGAAGCGCACCCTGCGGCGCGCGACCCAGGAGCAACCCCGCACCCGCTCGCGTGCGGTGATTCCGTGGGACATGCGCTGGCGGCTCGGCTACCACGGCGTGCTCACGACCGCGGGCGCGCCGCACCACGCGTTCGGTCATTTCGGCTTCGGCGGCTCCGGGGCTTTCGCCGATCCCCGGCGCGATCTCGCGGTTGCGCTGATCGTCAATGCCGGGATGGGTACGCCATTTGGCGACCTGCGCATTCTCCGCATCGGCGGGGCGGCACTGGCGAGCGCGCTGCGGCGCGCACCGCTCACTCACAGCGTCGCACCGAGCCCGACGAGCCGCGCTGCGGGCGAAGACGACACCCGGGTTCGTACGCGGGTCGCAGCCGGGTAAGTCGCTTACGGGCTGTGAAAACACGCAATGGCAGCCGCAAAAAGAAGTTCGATTTGATCTTGCATCGCCCATTGCTAATGCAAATGTGCCGACGCTATAGTCCCCAGCAGAGCCTCGGGTCCCATTCGGCGGTGTAGGTTAAAATCTGTGGCGGGGTGGCGGGAACCGCAGGTGCTGCGCGCGTTAGGCGCGCAAGCAACAGAGGTATACCCCCCTATGACTAGACAGCATAAACACCAAGTAGCCCGCGCCCAGATCGCCGTACATTTGCGCGAGATGGGCTTCGACGTGAAAGAAGTCCCGCGAGCAGAGAAGTTCGACATGCTCGTCAACGGGCGCATGCGTGTTGCCCTACGGGTGGCGTTTCCAGGATGCTACGCGCATACCGTGACGGTCAACGGACGCAAGTACCAATATGACTACAAGAGTTGGAACTTCAACTTCCACCGCCATGGGCTGTGGGAGGATCGCTACTGCGACGTCTTCCTGTGCGTCGCCAAGCAGCGCCGCTTGGAAGATGAGATCTTCGTCATTCCGGCCAGTGCCGTGACCGGACCGACGTTCAGCCTGCATGGCGCCGGCAAGCCATACCGCGGTCGCTATGCGGAGTTTCGCAATGGCTGGAGCATCTTCCACGTGCCCCAGACACCTGCCGGGATCGACGAGAACGACCAGTTCGAAGACGCGAGTGAGGTTGCCTAAGGCGGTCTCTATTGTGAATCCCCGAGCGAGGCGCAGCGGCCGTTCAGCGCGACCAGCCGCTGCGTCTCATTCGCGGAAGTTGATGAATTGCAGCGGTAGTTCGAAATCCTCGCCCTTGAGGCATTGGATGATCTCCTGCAGATCGTCGCGGTTCTTACCGCTGATGCGCACCTGATCCCCCTGGATCTGCGCCTGTACCTTGATCTTGCTTTCCTTGACGAGTTTGGTGATTCGGCGGGCCTTATCGTCGACGATCCCCTGACGGATCGTGATCGCCTGCTTGGCCCGGCCACCCGGCCCCGGTTCTACCTTGCCGTAGTCCAGCGCCTTGAGCGAGATCCCGCGCCGCACCAGCTTCGATTGCAACACGTCGAGCACGGCGGCGACTTTGAAGCCGTCGTCCGAAATGATGCGCAAGGCGTCGTCCTCCTGCTCGATCTCCGTCTTGGACCCCTTGAAATCGTAGCGCTGGGTAATTTCCTTGCGCGTCTGGTTCACCGCATTGTCGACCTCTTGCATGTCGACCTGCGAAACCACGTCGAAAGAAGGCATCGTTCCCTCCCGAGCGCTGTGCCCGACACAGCCTGTTGAAAATCCGGACGTGCTGCGAGACACGCCTACCGACGCCCCTCAGCACGAGCGGTTTTCTCTATGCAAACCAGGCTTTTCCGTTCGCCCTGAGGAGGCGCGAGGCGCCGTCTCGAAGGGCGTTCCACTCTTTCGCCGGACGCCTAAGGGCCGCCCGGCGCCGTGATGATGTCCACGTCCTTCGGGATCTCGAACACGAAGCGGTCGTCGTTCAAACCGACGTTGCGGCGCACCTTGGTGAATCGCACGGTACTGACGTTGCCAAGGGGATCGCGCACCTCGGCGCCGCTGATGTCGGCATCGTCCTTGGTGACGAACAACCGCAACTCGCCGACGTCGGGATCGGCGCGCTTGGGCACGAGCTTCAGAATCAAGTGCTTGCCGTCTTCGCTCTCGCCGTCGAGGTGCACGTCGAAGTCGTCGTCGATCTCGCCAACCCCTGTCAGGAACGAAATCGGCGTCGTCGAGCGAAAGGCGCGATCGAAGGCCGCCTTGAAAACCTGCTGCTCTTCCGGGCGGTAGAACCAGAGCGTTTCACCGTCGGCGACGATGATCTGGTGCTCCTCCTCGGTGAACTCCCAGCGCATGCGGCCCGGCTTCTTGAACGCAACCGTGCCGCGCGACGTCATCGTCTTACCGAGGCTCGCGACGTTCATCTCCTGCGACACGTCGGCGACGAAGTCTTCGGTCAGGTCGTAGCGTTCCTGTACACGGCGCACGATATCGCTGCCGTCGAGCGCGGCGGCGGGCAGCGCCCACAGTAGCGCGGCGGCGGCGATCAGGCGCGCCGCGCCGCCGGCGCTGGATTGACGCATTCGCATCGGTTTTCTCCTCATTCGTTCGATCAGTCCTGCGGCGGCGGCGGCACCAGCACTTCACGCGGCCGACCGCCGTCGCTGGTGCTGACGACGCCCTCGCGCTCCATGCGCTCGACCATCCGCGCCGCCCGGTTATAGCCCACGCGCAGCTTGCGCTGAACCCACGAGATCGAGGCTTGGCGGCTCTCGGTCACGACGCGCACCGCCATGTCGTACATCTCGTCTGCAAACTCGTCGTCGAGGCCGCCGCCGCCCTCTTCCTCCTCCGGCCCCTCGAGCAGCTCGAAGGCGTATTGCGGCCGTCCCTGTTGCTTCGCGAAGCCGGTGACCCGGCGGATCTCGTCCTCCGACACGTACGCCCCATGCAACCGGCGGACCTTGGCTACGCCCGGCGGCATGAACAGCATGTCGCCCTGGCCGAGGAGACGTTCGGCGCCGATCTGGTCGAGAATCGTGCGCGAATCGACGCGCGCGGTCACCTGGAACGAAATGCGCGCGGGAAAGTTCGCCTTGATGAGCCCGGTGATCACGTCGACCGACGGACGCTGGGTCGCGAGGATCAAGTGCATGCCGCTGGCACGCGCCTTCTGCGCCAAGCGGGTGATCGGCTCCTCCGCCTGGCGCCCGGTGGTCATCATCAGGTCGGCGAGCTCGTCGATGATGATGACGATCCGCGGCATCTTCTCCGGCGCCTTCGGTTCCTCGGTGAAACCCTCCTCGCCGACGACTTCCGTCAGTTCGATCACGTCGTCGTCGACCTCGCCGCTGTCGAGCAGTTCGTTGTAGCCGTCGATGCCGCGAACCCTCTTCTCCTTCATCGTGCGGTAGCGGTTGTCCATCTCCTCGACGAGGTTCTTGAGGACGATCACCGCCTTCTTCGGATCGGTGACGACCGGCACGAGGAGGTGCGGCAGGTCTTCGTACATCGACAGCTCGAGCATCTTGAGGTCGATCATGACGAAGCGCACGTCCTGCGGCGACGCTTTCATCAGGATGCTCATGATCATCGCGTTGAGCGACACCGACTTGCCGGTGCCGGTTGCGCCTGCGAGCAGCAAGTGCGGCATCTTGGCGAGGTCGGCCGCCACCGGGTGGCCGACGCTGTCCTTGCCCAGCGCGAGGGTGAGCGGCGACTTGGACGCGATGAACTCGGCGCTGTCGATGATGTGGCGCAGATGCACCAACTCGCGGTTCGTGTTCGCAACCTCGATGCCGACAACAGCCTTGCCCGGCACCGGCGCGAGAATGCGGACGCCGAGCGCGCGCAAGGCCATCGTGAGGTCGTCTTGCAGGGTGACGATGCGGTTGACCTTCACGCCCGGGGCCGGCTCGATCTCGAACGTGGTGATGACGGGGCCGGGGCGCACCGCCACGACCTTGCCATCGATGCCGAAGTTCTTGAGCTTCGCTTCGAGGATATCGGCGCTCTTGCGCAGCGCCTCTTCATCGACGTAGCCCGACTCCTCGGGGGGCTCGTCGAGCAACTCGGTCGCCGGAATCTGGTAGTCACCGTCGAGCGCGAGCGGTAGCGACTCGGGGCGGCGCCGGTCACGCGAGCGCCCTGGCGATTCGATGACGTTGTCGAGCACGATGACGGGTGAGTCCTCGTCCCGGACGAGCTGGCGGCGGCGGTTGGTGACGATCTCGGCGACCTCGCGTTCGCGCACCCGACGCGCGCGCACGTTCGTCAAACTCAGCGTTGCTGCGGCCCTGGCGCTGCCGAGCGCCTCGACGAGCGATGAACCCGTGAACACCATGAGCGACAGCATGCAGAGCATCCCGGCTGCGAGGTAGGCGCCGATTGGGCCACCGTTGCTGTGGGCGACGGTCGCCAGGAAGCCACCGACCCAGCCGCCCGCGGTAACGCCGTCGCCACCGTCGCCGAACAACCCGAGGAAAACCGAGAGGCCGAGCAGGAACATCGCTGCGCCGCCCGCGCGCGGCGCGCTGACCATGTCCGCGCCGGTACGGATCATCGAGACGCCGATCGCGCCGAGCATCAGCGGCACGAGGTAGAAGGATAAACCGATGGCGTTCAGTGAAAAGCGCGCGATCGTTTCACCGATCGGGCCGCCGATGTTGCTGCCCGCGCCGCCGGCGTGGAACGACACCAAGCTCGCCAGGAGAAAGACCGCGACACCGACGACGCCGAAGCCGGCGATCTCGTGGGCGAGTTGCGGATGGAGCGGCTCCGGCACTGGCTCGGGCGCGGGCTTGATGACGACTCCGGCACGCGCCATCACATCTCCATCACGAACGGAACGATCAGCGGGCGACGGTCGAGAGACCTGGAGAAGAAGCGCTTCAGCGCCTTGCGCACTTCTTCTTTCACTTCCATCGTATCCGTGCGCGACGCCACCGACATCTGCGCGAGTCGGGCGCGGACGACGGTCGTGGCTTCTTCGAGGTGGATCTGACCCTCCTCTTCGAAAGCCAAGCCGCGCGACACCAGGTCGGGCCCGGAAATCAATTCACCCGTATGCTGATCGATCGCCAGCACGGCGAGCACGAAACCATCGGAGGCCAGGTGATTGCGGTCGCGCAGCACCACCCGCTCGACGTCGCCGACTCCCTTGCCATCGACGAAGATCCGCCCTGCCTGCACCGGCGCGACGCGCCGTGCGCCGGCCGCGGTCACCTCGAGGACGTTGCCGTTCTCGAGCAGGAAGGCCGACTCCGGCGCGATCCCGGCGGCCTGCGCCAATGCCTGGTGTTGCGCGAGGTGGCGGTACTCGCCGTGGACCGGGAGGAAGTAGCGCGGGCGGACGATCCGCATCAGCTGCTTCAACTCCTCCTGGCTGGCGTGGCCGGAGGTGTGAATCGCCGCAGTGTTGCCGCTGTGGAACGGTCGCGCACCGCGCCGGTACAGATGGTTGATCATGTTGCTGATCGACTTCTCGTTGCCCGGGATGATGCGCGCCGACAAGATGACCGCGTCGTCCGGAACCATCTTCACCTGCGGGTGGTCGCCCTCGGCGATGCGGATCAGCGCCGACATCGGCTCGCCCTGGCTCCCGGTCGTCAGCAGAGTGATCTGATGCGGTTCGAGGCGACTGAGTTCGCCGATCTCGGCGAACACCGACGGCGGATAGTCCAGATGCCCGAGCTGGGTCGCAATGCGAATGCTGTTGTTCAGGCTGCGACCGACCACCACGATGCGCCGACCGTGGCGCTGCGACAGTTCGATCACCTGCCGCAGGCGCGGGATGTGCGACGAGAACGTCGCGAAGAAAACCCGCCCCGGACATTGCGCAAAGACGGAGTCCAGTCCGTCGCGCACCACCCGCTCGGAGGGGGTGTGGCCCTCGCGTTCGACGTTGGTCGAGTCGGAGAGCAGCAGCAGGACGCCCTCGTCGCCGACCTCCGAGAGTCGCTGCAAGTCCGACGGCGGCCCGTCGATCGGCGTCTCGTCGAGCTTGAAGTCACCGCTGTGAACGACGGTTCCGATCGGCGTGCGGATGATCAGGCCACAGGCATCGACGATCGAGTGCGTCATGTGCACCGGTTCGATGCCGAATGGCCCCATCTCCCAGGACTTCCCCGGGCGCACGACCTTCAGGTCTGTATTGGACAGCAGCCCGTGCTCGCGCAGGCGCTCGGTGATCAACCCGGCCGCCATCGGCGGCGCGTACACCGGCGCGGGAAACTCGCGCAGCAGATACGGCAGCGCGCCGATGTGGTCCTCGTGGCCATGGGTGATGACGTAGCCGTGAAAATTGTCGCCGAAGCTCTTGATGAAGGTGGGGTCGGGAATGACCCGGTCGACGCCGAGCATGTAGTGCTCGGGGAACATCATGCCGCAGTCGATGGCGAAGGCGTGGTCGTCGTATTGGACGATCAGGCAGTTCAGGCCGATCTCGCCTAGACCGCCGAGCGGGACGATGCGGAGAACTCCGCTGCTATTGGTTTCGGGCACGAATTCAACCTCACCAGCCGCCAGCACCGCCACATGCACCGCCGCAGCGGCACGCCATCCATTCGCCCTGAATCTTCGCTAAACGCTTCGTGGGCGGATCATAGCCGCCTACCCAATGGTGTCAAACCACCATCGGCGCGGAAATCCGCTCCAAACCCGCGATTATCACCGGCATGCTCCACCGCCGTGGCCGTGCGCCGCCTTGAGTCGGCATGCTGCTTCGGTTAGCTTCGCGGAGGATTTCGAGCGAGGTTATGAGCATCCAACGCAAGCCCACCCGCGCCGTGCGCGTCGGCCGTACCCAAGTCGGTGCCGGCGCCCCCATCGCCGTGCAATCGATGTGCGCGACGAAGACACGCGACATCGATGCCACCGTCGCCCAGATCGCCCAACTGCAGCGCGCCGGCGCAGCGGTCATCCGCATCGCCGTCGACAACGACAAGGAAGTCGAGGCGCTCGCGGAAATCCGCCGCCAGACCGACGCCACCCTCGCCGTCGACTTGCAGGAAAACTACCGGCTCGCCGCCAAGGTCGGTCGGCACGTCGACAAGATCCGCTACAACCCCGGCCACCTGCATCACGTGGAACGCGAAAAGTCGGTCCCCGACAAGGTCGCCTGGCTCGCGGCCGCGGCACGCGACACCGACTGCGCCGTGCGCGTCGGCGTCAACTGCGGCTCCGTCGCCCCCGACTTCCTCGAGCGCTTCCCCGGCAACCAACTCGAAGCGATCGTCCAGTCCGCCGCCTACCACTGCGATCTCCTCGAATCACTCGGCTTCGAGCGCTTCGTCGTCTCTCTCAAAGACTCCGACCCGGCCAAGGTCGTCGCCGCCAATACCCGCTTCTCCGAGGCGCGTCCGCACGTCCCCCTGCACCTCGGCGTCACCGAGGCCGGCATGCCCCCCGACGGCATCATCAAGTCGCGACTCGCCTTCGAAAAGCTGCTCGCGCAGGGCATCGGCGATACCATCCGCGTCTCGCTCACCCTGCCCAACGAACGCAAGCACGAAGAAGTCGAGGTCGGCCACCAGATCATCGCCGACGTCGAGGCCGGCCGCTTCATCTCCGTCCCAGACTTCGGCAAGGGCCTCAACATCATCTCCTGCCCGAGTTGCTCGCGGGTCGAGAATGAAGCCTTCGTCGACCTCGCCGCCAACGTCCGCGATCTCACCACCTACGCCGCCCGCCACCGCATCACCATCGCGGTCATGGGCTGCAGGGTGAACGGCCCGGGCGAAACCGACGACGCCGACATCGGCCTGTGGTGCGGTCCGTCGACCGTCAACTTGAAGCGCAAGGACGCCAAAGTCGGCAGCTTCTCCTACGAGGAAGTGTTGCCCCGCTTGCGCCAGGAGCTCGATCGTCTGATCGGCGAACGCGCGGCTTGAGGCCGCCTGGTGCGATGGCCACCTCGACCCCCATTCCCAAAATGATGCTTGGCTTCGTCGTGCGACGCTTCGTCGCCGACCTCGGCCGCGAACCGTCTCCGCAGGAATTGGCCGAATGGGCGAATCACTACCGCGAGGACGGGCATGAAATCTGCCTCTTCGGCCGCCCGATCGACGCCCGCGAAGCCGCGGTGATCCTGCGCCACCGCGGCCGCCCCGTCACCGCCCGCAGCGCGCGGCCGCACGAAGCGATTCCCCTGGAATCCGCCGAATCCCCCACCAACGTCATGTCGCTCGCCGCGGCGCGCGAGCGCCTCGCCGCGAAGCGCCGCAAGAACCGCTGACCCCGTGCGCGAGCGCGACCTCGAGGCTCTCGAGTTCGATCTGGTCCGCCAACGCCTGAGCGGGCTCGCCCTCTCTCCCGGCGGCAAACAGGCGTGCCTGCGGCTGACGCCCAGCCCGGAGCGGGAGATCGCCGCCGCTGCGCTCGACCTCGCGTGGCAGTGCTTTAGCCTCACCGAAAAGCACGGCCGCATCGCCCTCGGCGAGTTTCCCGACGTGCGCGCGGCGTTGCACCAGGCCGCACACCCGGGCTTCATCCTGGACGGCCCGGGTCTCGTTCAAGTCCTGACCGTCCTCGACAGCGCCCGCCGCGCCCGCGCCTTCCTCGGAGCCCACGCTCGCGACAGCGCCGGCCTGACGGAGCTGTGCGAGCGCATCGACCCTCCCGAAGAATTGCGCGCGACGTTGGCGCGTTCGCTCGATCCGGACGGCAACGTCACCGACGACGCCAGCGATGAACTCGCCGAGGTGCGCAACAGCCAGCGCCGGGTGCGCGCCCGCATCGCGCGGCGGCTCGCGGCGATGCTCGAGCGGCCGAACGTCGCGGACATGCTCAGCGACAAGTTCGTGACCCTGCGCAACAACCGCTACGTCCTCCCGGTGCGCACCGCCGCGGTGCCGCAATTCGATGGCCAGATCCAGGACCGCTCGATCTCCGGCGAGACGACCTTCATCGAACCGCCGTTCGCGATCGAACTCAACAACCAACTCCTGGTCGCCGCGCGCGAGGAGGAGCGCATCGTCCGCAAGATCCTCGCCGACCTCACGGAGATGTTGCGGCGCGAGGCCGTGGTGCTCGAGCAGACCTATGCGGCGCTGGTCGAACTCGACGTCCTGCACGCCCGCGCGAGCTTTGCGCGCGAGTACCGCTGCACCCAACCAGTCTTCGACGACAGTGAGGTTCGCCTGCTGCGGGCGCGCCATCCGGTGCTGCTGTTCGCCGGCCGCGAGGTGGTGCCGGTCGACGTGTTGCTGCCGCCGGGCAAGCGCGTACTGGTGATCACGGGACCGAACACCGGCGGCAAGACGGTTGCGCTGAAGACGGTCGGCTTGCTCGCCCTGATGGCGCAAGCCGGCATCCCGATTCCCGCAGCGGAAGGCAGCCGGCTGCCGTGCTTTCGCGCCATTTACGCCGACGTCGGCGACGACCAGAGCATCGAGCGCGACCTATCGACCTTCTCCGGGCACCTGGCGAACATCAAGGAGATCCTCGAGCACCACGAGCGACCTTCGCTGATCGTCCTCGACGAACCGGGCGTCGGCACCGACCCGGAGGAAGGCGCGGCGCTCGGCATCGGAGTCTTGAGCGAGTTTGCGGCCGTCGGTGCCTGGGTCGCCGTCACCACGCACTTTGCTGCAATCAAGGCGCACGCGCTCGGCGACGATGCATTCGTCACCGCCGCGGTGGCTTACGACATCGAGCACATGCAGGCGTCCTACCGGCTCGTGTACCACTCGGTCGGCGAGAGCCTCGCGGTGCCGATCGCACGTCGACTCGGGCTCCCGGAGCGCATCCTCGCCACGGCGGAGCGGGCGCGTACCCACGAGGCGCGAGCGTTTGCCGAGGCGATGCGCGAACTCGAGGCGAGCCGCCGCCGCTACGAGGAGAAGCTCGCCGTGGTCGACGCGGAGTTGCGCGCGAGCCGGGCGCAGCAGGCCGAGGCGACGCAGCTGCTCGAGGAGCTGCGGCGCAAGCGCGAGAAGCATTGGCACGAGGAGCTGCGCGAGGCGCGCGAATACGTGCGTTCGGTCCGCGAGGAGGGACGCGAGCTACTGAGTTCGATCGCGCGTGGCGAGGCCCGCCGGCGCAAGCTCGACGAGTTCGTCGAGCGCGCTGCGACGGCGATCGCGACCCACCACGATGCAGTTGTCGACACGGTCGTGCCGGCGACGGACGGGCCGGTGTGTATTGGCGACCAAGTCGAGATCGGCGGCACGCACCTTCGCGGCGAGTTGGTATCGAGCGCGGGCGGCCGCGCCTGGATCCAGCGCGGCACGATGCGCTTCGAGGTGCCGGCGGAGGGCTTGCGCCGGGTGGGTTCAGGCGCGCCGGCGAAGGCGGTGCCGCACAGCGTACAGGTCCAGGTAGAGCGCTCCGAAGAAGGAACCGCGCTGGAGATCAGCCTGCTCGGCATGCGGGCGCGCGAGGCGCTGGCGCGGCTCGACACGCATCTCGACCGGGCGGTGCGCGACGGCGTGCCGTCGGTGCGGATCATCCACGGCTTGGGCAGCGGCGCGCTGCGCCGCGCGGTTGGCGATTATCTCGCGACCAGTCCGTACTGCGCCAGCTTCCGCCAGGGCAAAGACGCCGAAGGCGGCGCCGGCGTGACGATCGCCGACCTCGGCTCCTGAGCAACGGAGCGCCGCCAGGCGTCTGGCGGGGATGGGGGCGAAGACTCATTCGCCCTGGTCGGGCTGCGCGGGCCATCGTTGCAGCGTTGTCGACAAACGCGAGTGGGGCTCCGGATCGATGGATAGCGAGATTCACGCGATGGGATCGAAAACCCGACGATAAATTGTGCGGGGTTCGGGGTGCGGGGGCGGGATCTGGGTCCACGCGGGGATTGCCGTTCGCTTGCTTGTATTGATCCGACGGATCATCAGGAATCATGCTTGCTGACGCCCGCATCGCGGAGATCATCGCGGCCGCAGCTCGTGCCTGGGATATGCAGGACTTGGACGCGCGGGTCGATGTCGCCTTCAGTTCGCGCCTGCGCTCGAGCGCCGGCCGCGCGGTGCCGAGTCGCGGCGTGGTTCGCCTCCACGCCGCGCTTGCCCACGGATCGCCCGAACTCCTCCGCGAGGTCCTCATCCACGAACTCGCCCACGTCGCCGCGCACCTGCGCCACGGGCGCACCGCCGCACACGGACCGGAATGGCGCGAACTCGTCGCCATCGCCGGCGGCAAGGTGCGGGTCCGCCTGCCCGCTGACACAATCCCCGTCACCCGCCGCAAACGCGCACACTGGCTGCACCAATGCCCCGTCTGCCATGCTTCGCGACACGCCGGCCGCCCGGTGCGCAACTGGCGCTGCGCCCGCTGCATCGCTGTCGGCCGCGGCGGCGAGCTGACGATCGAACGGGTCTGACGTCGATGCCCGAGAAAGCTCGGGGTGCCCTACGCCGGCCTGGCAGCCTGTTGAAAAGCCATGCACACCCGAAATTCCGTCATTCCCGCGGACGCGGGATCCAGGCGGGATCCAGGCGGGATCCAGGCGGGATCCAGGATTGAAGCGGGATTCTGGGCCCCCGCGTCCGCGAGGGCGACGAAAGTTTGAGAAGGTCAGCAGGCGGCGAGTTCCCGCCCCTCGCTCGCATCGCTGCGCGATTCTCGGTACGGTCCCGCATCGACCGGAGAGCCATATGCCGAAACCGCAGGACATCCTCGAAGAACTCAAGCGCATCAAATACCCCGGACTCAGCCGCGACATCGTCTCGTTCGGCATGATCAAAGACATCGAGATCGGCTCGAGCGGCGTCAACGTCGTCCTCGCGCCGACCACGGCGCGCGAGGACGTCGTCGCCCAGATCCGGGCGCAGGTGACCGCCGTCGTCGGCTCGATGGACGGCGTCGCCAATGTCGAGGTTTCGGTCACCGCCGCCGAGGCGCAACGCCGCGCGCCGCAGGCCGGCCCCGCCGAGATCCCCGGCGTGCGCCACATCGTCGCCGTCGCCAGCGGCAAGGGCGGCGTCGGCAAGTCGACCGTCGCCGCCAACCTCGCCCTCGCGCTCGCCCGCGCCGGCCACCGCATCGGCCTTCTCGATTGCGATATCTACGGCCCCAGCATCCCCATCATGCTCGGCCTCACCGGCCAGCCGCGCAGCACCGAAGACAAACGCATCTTGCCGCACGAAAAATTCGGCATGAAGATCCTCTCCTTCGGCCTCTTCGTCGAAGACGGCACCCCGATCATCTGGCGCGGGCCGATGCTCACCAAGGCGCTCACGCAATTTTTCCGCGATACCGTCTGGGGCGATCTCGACTACCTCATTCTCGACCTGCCCCCCGGGACCGGCGACGTCCAACTCACCATCACCCAACAGGTGCCGCTCGCCGGCGGCGTCATCGTCACCACCCCCGCCGACGTCGCCCTGCTCGATGTCCGCCGCGGCGTCAAGATGTTTCAACAAGTCAAGGCGCCCATCCTCGGCGTGATCGAGAACATGAGCTTCCACGAATGCAGCGGCTGCGGCCACCGCACCGAACTCTTCGGCCACGGCGGCGGCGAACGCTTCGCCCACGAGGTCGGCATCCCCTTCCTCGGCGCCCTACCGCTCGTCCGCGCCATCCGCGAGGCGGGCGACGGCGGCACGCCGATCGTCGCCGCCGACCCCGACCACCCGCAAAGCCACGCCTTCGTCGCCATCGCCGCCCGAGTCGTCGCCGAGATCGACTCCCGCCCGCAGGTCGGCGTGCCGCTGATCCACTGACAGCGCGCGTGCGCTCCCCGTTGGTTCGCTCGCGCTTCGGCTGTGCGGATCATCCGCAACGGTTGCGTCCGCCGACCACTGCTGCGGCGGCCACCGTTCTTGCACCTCGACTACCTGCAGCGGCCCGACCCGCTTCGGGTACCCTTGCTGAGCGGGGGGGTACTACCAGAGGCGCCGAACGCCGTAGATGTCGAAGGCCTTCTCGTTGCTCACCAAACCGAGGTCGTCGACCTGCGGTTGGGCGATGAGCATCCGATCGAACGGATCGCGATGCGGCCCCGGCAGGTTGCCGGCGCGCAGCGCGTGGACGACCGAAATCGGCAACGTCGTGAAGTCTTGTTGGCGCACGACGGCCGGCAATTCGGCGGCAACTTCCGTCGCGCCCGGCAGCTTTCCTAGGCGAACTTTCGTCGCGATTTCCCATGCCGACGCACTACTCACGAAGACCACGGTTGCCTCGGCGCCAATGACGGCGCGCGCCCTTCGGCTCAGCTTGCGATCGCCGTCGAGCCACCACAGGAGCGTGTGCGTGTCCAAGAGCACGCGCATCGCTCAAGACTCCCAAACATCGAGTTCGCTGTCGGGAAGGGGCTCGAAGAAGCGTTGGTCGACTTTGGCGCGGCCGCGCATGGCACCGAAGACGCGCCCCGTGGCAACAGGCTCGACGTCGACAAGCTCAGCACGATCGGATCTCTCCCCAATCCCAAAGCAATCCCGTTCGCCCTGAGCCCGTCGAAGGGTTCGCCCCGAGCCAATGTCGAAGGGTCGCCCTGCCTCTTCAATGGCTGTTGAGCACGCCCCGCCGCGACCGCGCTACCCGCGCAGCCCGAACTGCTCCTCGGCGAGCTGGGCGATGTGCTCGCCGATCGCCAACGACGCCGTCGCCGCAGGCGACGGGGCATTCAACACGTGGATCGCGTGCGCCGAGGTGGTGATCTCGAAGTCGTCGACCTTCGCGCCGCTGCGGGTGACCGCTTGCGCACGCACGCCGGATCCGCCCGGCACCAGGTCGCTTTCGCTGATCTCGGGCACCAATTTCTGCAGCGCCCGGGTGAACGCCTTCTTGCTGAGCGAGCGCGCGAACTCGCCCATCCCGGTCCGCCAGTACTTCGCCGCCATCGCCCAAAAGCCCCGGTAGGCGAGCAGTTCACCGAGTTCGCGCGGGCGGACCCGCCCGAAGGTGTAGCCCTCGCGCGCGAACGCCAACACCGCGTTCGGACCGGCCTCGAACTCGCCGCCGATCCGCTTGGTAAAGTGCACTCCCAGAAACGGGAAGGAAGGGTCCGGCACCGGGTAGATCAGGCCGCGAACGAGATCCTGGCCCGGGCGCAGGGTGTAGTACTCGCCGCGAAAAGGGATGATCCGCACCTCGGGACGCTGGCCCATCGCCGTCGCAATCGTATCCGAATAGAGTCCGGCGCAATTGATCAGGTGGCTCGCCGCGAACGTCTCCGTGTCGGTGTGGATGCGGACGCCGGCACCGTCGACGGCGACCCGGCGCACGGCAGCGCCGGTGCGGATCTCCACGCCGTCCGCCTCGAGGCCGCGCGCCAGGGCGTCGGCGACTGCGGCGAAGCTCACGATCGCGGTCGTCGGCGACAGGAGCGCGCGCACCGCCCGGGCGTGCGGCTCGAGTTCGCGCAGCCGCTCCGGACCGATCATCTCCAAGCCCGGCACCCCGTTCGCCGTGCCGCGCGCCAGCAGTTCGTCCAATCGCGGCGCCTCCACCTCGTCGGTTGCGACGATCACCTTGCCGCAGTTCTCGTAGGGAATGGCGTTGGCGTCGCAGAAGTCCTTCAATAGCCGGACGCCACGGACACAGAGCTTCGCCTTGTAGGTGCCCGGCTTGTAGTAGATCCCGGCGTGGATGACGCCGCTGTTGTGGCCGGTCTGGTGTTGGCCGACGGCGACCTCTTTTTCGAGGATGCGGATCGGCACCCCCGGCGTTCGCCGGCGCAACGCGTGGGCGGTGGCCAGACCAACGATGCCGGCGCCGATGATGGCGATCCCGGTTCGTGCGGAGCTACTCATTCTAGTCCTCGCAAATGGCCCCAGCGCCGGCACTGCAGGCCCGGGGCAAACGATGGATCGCGCTACTCCGGACACATCGCCTGCCAAAAGTGTACTCAAAATTGCGCATGTTCCCGACTGGCACCGATGTCGTCCGCGTGATTTCCTATTGGTACGATACCTGCAAGGTGCGCTAGCAGATAGCAAGTGGGGAGGGATTCCATGAGACAGAGAACGGCGACGGCTAGTTTCCCGGGAGTCGGCCAGCAGCGAAGGCGAGCAAAGACCCGGCGTGCCGCCGACATACCAGCGGCGGAGGAGCGGCGCACGACGTTGGTGGTCGCCTCCTGGGGGGTTACCGGCGTATGCGCGTATTTGGGGTTCACCGCGCTGCAGCCGCTGCCTACCACGGGGGTCATCGCCTTGATCGTCGTAGCGATGATGGCGACGAACACCATCATCGGCAAGATCAATCCCGAACGTGTCGTCGCGCCAATCTTCGCGGTTGGCGTAGCCGTGTTCTACAGCGGCCTGCTGCTGGCGGCCTGGCACCTCGGCGGACAGGGGTCCGTGCCGCTGCTGGTCGTAACGATCGCCTTACTCGATCTCGCCCTGGTCGGCCTGTCGCTCGCCGAACTGGCCGCCGTCTCACTTGCGATGTTCTTCGCCTATGCGGTGATCGTGTAACTCTTCCGCCAGGTGAGATTTCCCTTGTGCGCCGGAGCCATGTCGGGTTGAATGGGGGCGTATCGAGCCCCTGAAATGGTCGCATTGAGAAGTGACACGCAGCATGACCGCCCGACCGTGTTCGTCGTAGATGACGATAGCGGCGTGCGCGAGTCGCTACAGACGCTCGTCCGATCGGTAGGTCTCGCGGCGGAGACCTTCGCCAGTGCCAACGAGTTCCTCGAAAACTTCGACCCCACCCGCAGCGGTTGCCTCATCCTCGATGTCCGCCTCGGCGATTCGAGCGGACTCGACCTGCAAGAGGACCTGACGCGCCGCGGTTCCCTGCTCCCCGTGATCATGATCAGTGGCTACGGCACCATCCCGAGCACCGTCCGCGCCATGCGCGGCGGCGCGATCGACTTCTTGCAAAAGCCCTTCTCCCCGCGCTTGCTCCAAGACCGGATCAATGAAGCGATCGAGCTCGACCGTGCCAATCGCGCCTCCGAGAAGCGCCGTGCGAAGATCGAGGCGCAGCTCGCCGAGCTGACTCCGCGCGAGCGCGAGGTCCTCGAACAGTTGAAGATGGGCAAGACGTCGCGCGAGATCGCCGAGGCCCTGGAGCTGAGCCCGCGCACGGTCGAGGGACATCGCCAGGTCGTCCTCAACAAGATGGGCGTGCACTCGACCACCCAACTCGTCCGCATGCTGCTCTCGGCAGGCCAGTAGACAGCCTGTTGAGAATCCGCTGTAGATGCTTCGACGCACCCAGCACGATCGGTTACTCACCCCAATTCCAAAGCACCCCGTTCACCCTGAGCCCAGGAGTTCATGCTTCGACGAGCTCAGCACGAACGGACATTGGAAACGTACATCCCCGGTACCACGAGCCCCCGTCCATCCGTTCGCCCTGAGCCTGTCGAAGGGCCTGTCCTGAGCCTGTCGAAGGGCTGTTGGAACCAGGAATCCGTGCTTCGACAAGCTCAGCACGAACGGGACCCGAGGAGAGCAGCGGTCCGGGATTGTGGAATCGGCTCCCGCCTCCCTCCGTTCACCCTGAGCCTGTCGAAGGGTCACCCTCGGCCTGTCGACGGGCGATCCGAGTTCTTTCAACGGGATGCACAACGCCGGGTCGGTAGGCTGGTGCCGACTACGCCGGTTTACCCGCATCGCGGAATTTGCAAAGAGAGCTGTAGATGAGAAGCGTCCTGATCACCGGGACATCCAGCGGCTTCGGCCTGGTAGCGACCGTCGAACTCGCCAAGCGCGGCTGGCAGGTGGTTGCAACCATGCGCAACCTCGCCAAGCGCGATCCGCTCGACGCTGCGGTGGCAGGTGCCGGCGTCGGTGCGCGGGTGCACGTCGAGCAACTCGACGTCACCGATCCGGCGTCGCTCGACGCGGGTTGGCGCCGCACCCTGGAGATCACCGCAAACCGACTCGATGCCGTCGTGCACAATGCCGGCGTCGCCGCGGCAGGTGCCTTCGAGGACCTGCCGGACGAAGCCGCGCGGCGGGTCATGGAGACGAACTTCTGGGGCGTGCTGGCGCTGACGCGCAGCCTGCTCCCGACCCTCCGCGCCCAGCGCCAGGGGCGCATCCTGGTGGTGTCGAGCAACTCCGCGTACGCGGGCGAACCGGCGAACTCGATCTACGTCGCCTCGAAATGGGCGGTCGAGGGGTGGGCCGAGTCGCTCGCATTCGAGGTCGCACCATTCGGGATCGATGTCATTCTCGTCGAACCCGGGCCGTACCGCACCGAGATTTGGGATAGTTCGCCGCGGATCCTGCCCGAGAACACCGCCTACCGGCCCTACCTGGAGCAGCTCGAAAAGGCGATCGACGAGCACGTCGCCAAGGACGCGCGCGACCCGCAGGAGGTGGCGACAGTGATCGCCCACGCGCTCGAAACGCGGCGGCCGGGGTTTCGCTACCCGGTCAGCCCCCAGGCGCGGATCGGCCTGCTGCTGCGGGGCATCCTGCCGGCGCCGCTGCACCGGCGGCTGGTCACGCGGATGCTCGGGCTACAACGGGTGCGGCTGTGATCGCTGCCCGCAATGACCAGAGGAGATTCTCATGGTGATCGTTCGTCGCGCCGCGGACCGCGGCCACGCTGAGGACGGCTGGCTCGAAAGCTTCCACACCTTCTCGTTTGGCGAATACTACGATCCACGGCAGATGGGATTCCGAACGCTGCGGGTGATCAACGAGGACCGCGTGCAGCCCGGCAAGGGTTTCGGCACCCACTCGCATCGCGACATGGAAATCGTCAGCTACGTCATCGCCGGCGGCCTCGCGCACCAGGACAGCATGGGCAACGGGTCGACCATTCTCCCGGGCGACGTGCAGCGCATGAGCGCCGGGACCGGGGTGACCCACAGCGAGTTCAACCATGCCAAAAACGAGCCGGTCCACTTTCTGCAAATCTGGATCGTCCCCGAGAGCGAGGGCATCGATCCATCGTACGAAGAAAAGCACTTCTCCGTTGCGGAGCGCCAGGGTGGCCTGCGTTTGGTCGCCTCGCGCGACGGACGCGATGGTTCAGTGCGGCTGCATCAGGACGCGGACATGTACGCAAGCCTGCTCGGCTCCGGAGAACGCGTCGAGCATCCGCTCCGTGCCGGGCGCGGCGCCTGGGTGCAGATGGTACGAGGCGAAGCAGAGTTCAACGGCGAGGTGCTGCGCGGCGGCGATGGCGCCGCGGCGAGCGACGCTGCCCGCGTCGAGATCCTGGCGCGGGCCGACAGTGAGATCCTGCTGTTCGAACTCGCTTGACGCGCGCGCGAAAAGCAAAGCGCCGCGACCGGGCGAAAGCGCAACCCCAACGGGGAGGGGGGCGCTTTCTTCACGGCACACATCGCTCTAGAGTCTGCGGCACGTCATGCCAGCACAGCGCCCGAGCCTGTCCACGAAGGTTTTCTACGGCCTCGGGTCCATCGCCTACGGAGTCAAGGACAACGGCTTCTCGTTCTTCCTATTGCTCTACTACAACCAGGTTCTCGGACTGCCGGAGCGGCTGGTCGGCCTCGGCATCATGTTGGCGCTGCTGCTCGACGCGATCTCCGATCCGATCATCGGCTACGTCTCCGACCATCTCGACAGTCGTTGGGGGCGGCGCCATCCGTTCATGTATTTCGCGGCGCTGCCGGTAGGTGTCGCCTACTACTTTCTCTGGAACCCGCCAGAAGGTCTCTCCGACGGCGCGCTGTTCGCCTACTTCCTCGGTATTGCGGTACTGGTGCGGACCCTGATCACGTTCTACGAGATTCCGAGTTCGTCGCTGGTCGCCGAACTCACCGACGACTACGACGAGCGCACGCGCATCCTGGGGATGCGCTACTTCTTCGGCTGGTGGGGCGGACTCGGCATGGCACTACTCGCCTACGGGGTGTTCTTGCAGCCCGACGCCGAGCATCCCGTGGGGGTGTTGAACCCCGACGGCTATCGCGCCTACGGGTTGTTCGCCGCGCTGATCATGAGTGCGACCATTCTCGTGTCGGCACTCGGCACGCACCGCCACATCCCGCATCTGCGCCGTCCGCCGGCCTTCGCAAAGAGCATCGCGGAGACCCTGCGCGAGTTGCAGGCCACGCTTTCCAATGCGTCGTTTCGGGCGCTTTTCGGGGCGGCGATTTTCGCCTCGATGGGCGCCGGGCTGATGGCGTCGCTGAGTATCTACTTCAACACGTATTTTTGGGAACTCACCTCGAACCAGATTCTGAAGATCATCCTCGGCAACTTCCTGTCGGCGGTGCTCGCCTTGATGGTGGCGCCGCGCCTCGGTCGCCGCTTTGGCAAGAAAGCAGCCGCCTTGGGGACGGCCGCGAGCGCGATCGCCATCGGGCCGTTGCCGGTGCTGTTGCGTCTCGTCGGAGCTTTTCCTGCGAACGGTGAGCCGATCTTGCTGCCGCTGCTGTTCGCGTTCAATGCGACCACGGTGGCGTTGATCATCACCTTCAGCATCCTCACCGCATCGATGATCGCCGACATCGTCGAAGACAGCGAGGTAGCCACCGGACGTCGCTCGGAGGGCGTGTTCTTCGCGGCCAACAGCTTCGCGCAGAAAACGGTCTCGGGTACCGGGGTGTTCCTATCGACGGTGCTATTGAGCGCGATCGGCTTTCCCCGCGATGCAACGCCGGGGGAAGTCGACACCGACGTGGTGCGCTATCTCGGCCTCGTCTTCGTGCCGTTGTCGGGCATTCTCTATCTGTGTGCGCTCGCCTGCCTCTCACGCTACCGCATCAGCCGCACCGGCCACGAGGCGAATCTGCGCCGGCTGGCCGCCAACGGCACCTGAGAACCTCGGGCCGTGCGTCGTGAGGGTGCCCGAGAACGTTTTCCACGGTCAAAGGCCACTAGCGAGATCGTATGGCGATCAAGGCAAACGTCCACGAAGCGAAGACTCGCTTCCCCGAATTGCTCGAGCGCGCCCACAAAAGAGAGGAAGTCATCATCGCAAAGGCCGGGAAGCCGTTCGCCAGACTCGTGCTTGCGACGTACGAACTCCGAGCCTAGGATGTACGAACTATGATCAAGACTCTGACTCGCACAGGCAACAGTACCGCGTTGATCATCGACAAAGAGATCCAGAAGGCTACGGGTCTCCAACCGGGCAGCGAAGTCGAGGTGTCGACGAATGGTGACGTCATCATCGTTTCGCCGGTGAGATCGGCCGAACGGACGAAGCGCTTGCGCGCCGTGATGCGTGAGTTGGACGACGAATACGCAGGGGCGTTCAAGCGACTAGCGGAGTAGCCGCGGTAGAGCGTATCGGCGCAAGTGGCATCGTTTCTGACATTGGATGAAGTGCTGGCCATCCACGCGCACCAAATCGATACCTATGGCGGTATGTCGGGGTTGCGCGAGCGACCGTTGCTGGAGTCGGCGCTGGCGATGCCGCAAGCGTCATTCGCCGGGCAGGAATTGCATGCAACGAGGCACGAGCAAGCGGCCGCGTACCTCTTCCACCTCGCGCAAAATCACCCGTTCGTCGATGGCAACAAGCGCACCGGGCTCGCCACCTGCCTCGTATTTCTGGGGCTCAACGAGATTCGCCTTGCGGCAAGCGAGGACGAGGTCGTCGATCTCGTCCTCCGGGTCGCCAGCGGCTCGGCTTCGAAATCGGATGTCGCTGTTTTCCTCGCGAGGCACGCTAAGCCTCGACAATAGGCAGAACTACCGACATGCCGATGGTCAAGCTCCTGAATCTACACACCGGGTGCCAGCGATCCGACGGTGGACCGATCGAACCTTGCGGTGCAGCTCCCTCTCGGGCCGCCGCCTCCTCCCGGTAGCCGCGGTCCGATTCGTTTGTGTTCCCGGAATCTTCATCATGGGACTTCCCACGTTTTTCAAGCTGCAGAATTCGACGCGGAGTACGCGTCGAGCGGCGGTGCGGAATCGGCAAATGCCTGACGGCGGGAAGGGTCGTAGAGGGTACGGTCGCGGAGCATGGCGACGGCGACATTGAGGAGTCGATCGACAAGGCCGCGACAGGCACGAGGATGGGAATGGCCCCTGGAGCGCAGCTGTTGGTAGTGGCGGCGCGAGATCGGGTCGGCACGCAACACAGCGAGCCCCCAAAAGTGCGCGGCATCGACGAGGCGTGGATTGCTGGCGCGCCGGCGCACGACGAGGAGGCTCTTGCCGCTGCGTTTGGTGACCGGCGCGACTCCCGCAAGGGCGCGCAAGTGTGTCATAGTGCCGGGCGCCCAGGGCCTGCGAGGCTTCCGCGAGGACCGTGGCGACGATGTAATCCCCGACCCCGGGCAAGGAGCGAAGGATTGCAACGTCACACGGCTCGCGGCTGGGCGCATGCTCCCCCGATTCCGGTTCCCGGGCGATCGTGACGGGAGCGGCCGCAGCGGTAGTATCGAGTGCGGCGAGGAGCGAACGCGTCCTGGCATCACAGTGCCTGCGCTGGCGATCGAGCAAGCGGAGTTGCTCGACGAGCACGGCGATGTGCAGCCCTGCGGCATCAGTCACACCGGGCGCGACATGCACCCGCGGGCTTGCGGAGCTCGGTGAGCACCGCGTCGGCATCGAGCCGGCGAATGCGATGCTGCGTGAGCACGCGAGTGACTTGCGTGCGTCGCAGTCGCTGTGCGCGTTCGGGGGTCCCGACGAGTTCGACGGGATCCCAGATCCAGGGTTCCGTCGTTGCGCCGAGGGCCAGCACTTGGGGGAAGAAGCGTAGCAATTGCTCGCGCAGGCGGTTGCTGGCCATGTTGATCTGCTCGCGCAGTTGGTCGTGTAGGCGCCCTGCGGCGCGCAGTTCCAGGATCCGTGGTGGATCGAGCTGCACGCGGCGAAACAGATGCCGATCGCTGGCGACACTGTCGGCAAGCACGCAAGCGTCGCGCCGGTCATCCTTCGCGCCCGCCATCGTGTGGCGATCGCGCAAGCGGTCGAGTTGCTTGGGGTTGATCGCGAAGACCGCGATCCCCGCCTCGATCAGCGTCTCGACGACCGCAGCGTGCGGTACCTCGATGCCCACCGCGACCCGCCCAGGCTCGCCCTCGGCCAAGCCAATCAGCCATGTGACAAGAGCCTGGAGGCTCTCGCCGTCGTGGCGCACGGCGCGTTGTTCCACGAGCTGCCGGTTGCGGTCGAGTACGCACACCTGATGGGTTTGTGTCGGCCAGTCGACGCCACACAACACCCGGAACCCTTCGTCTCCATCCGCGACCATCGTATGGACCTCCTTTTGTGTCGATCTCCAGGTCGACCGGGCCGGGACTGATCCGTACCTGTACCGGCGCTCCAAGGCGCAACTTCCCACTGGATCTTCGTTCCCGGACCGACTGCGCAGGGCGCAGGTCCCATGAAGGCGTTCCCGGTCATCGAGACCCGGACGCCGGTGTCTGATAGGCGCTCCTGCGCAGTCCGGCCGAGCCCGTCGCAATCCCTTTTCCCAACAGCCCACACATCTCTTCAACTCCCCGCGCACGCTCGCCCCTGCACGCCCGGAGTTCTCCACGAGCTGGGCGAGTCTACCGTCCTCGTTCGAACGCTCCCCGACCCGGCAGCAGGTAGACCAAGCCCCACAAGTACCCCCACGGCTCGATGCGCAGCATGGAGCCACTCGTCGCAACGAGACCTCAACCGCCTGACGTTGCGCTCGCGGAACTGCATCCCGTCCGGTATCGGCGCCGACGGCGGTGTCGATGATTTTCTCGCGGATTGCCGGTCGCCGGCTGCGAACCAGTGTCCCGCAGACTGAGGCACCAGCGGAGCAGTAGAACTTTCACTCTGTCGGTGAATTTCACCGCGCCGATCCCATGACCAGACTCGTCGTATCGGCAGCCGGTCCGGTTGCGTTCTCTCTAGTAGCCAGGTTGTAGCCACGAGGACGTCCGGCCCTGATCACAGGCGGACGTCGGTGGATTCGGGTGGAGGGATGAAAGAAGCGGAAATTCAAACACTTGGGGCGATCACGGACGGTGGTGGACAGTCCCGGAACGAGGGCCGCAAGGGCTTCGTAATCAGCAGGTCGACGGTTCGATTCCGCCCGCCAGCTCTGGAGAAACCCCCTGGGAAACCAGGGGGTTTCGTCGTTTCCAGGGTTCTGACGTTGAGGGCACTCGGTTGCCGGCAGAGCCAACTGCGCGATTCTCCCGAACTGCCACGGACGAGACCGTGGGTGTCCCTGCGGATCCCGCTGACGAACGAGTCACGTCGGCGTCTCGAGCGCGCGCTCCATCAGCGATCGTGCCTCGTCGTTCTCGGGGTCGAGTTCCAGCAGAACCGCGAGCTCGGCGAGGGCTGCCTTCTTCTGGCCGATCTCGACCAGCGTCTGCGCCCGCAGGTAGAGCACTTCCGACTTCTGGCCACCGGCATCCAGAGCTCGAGTGAAGTCCAGCAGAGCTGCGTCGATCTGCCCGAGGCGACGCCAGGCGAGTGCGCGATTCAGCAGGGCTCGGTGATTGGATGGATTCCACTTCACCGCGTCCTTGAAGTCCTCCAGCGCTCGCAGCTCGTGGGAAAGCATGAAGAGGGCCATGCCGCGGTGGTTGCAGATCAGCGATCGAATCGACGGATCCGGGTCCATTTGCAGTGCACGGGTGTAGCAGGCGACAGCGTTGTCGTAGTCGTGGACGCGGTGGAATTCCAACGCCGCCATCATCGCGTGCTCGAGTTCGCTCGCAGGCTCGGAGAGTGAGCGAGCCAGGAAATTCGCGCCTTTCGGGAAGGCCACAGGCGGACTCGCGCCCGTCTCCGGTTGCGCCGCCTTGCGCTTCAACTCGTGGAAGCGCTCGCGCCCCCACTCTGCCATCTCCGCTTGCTGGTCTCGAATCTCCTGGAAGGTGATGTCCGCCAGCGTAAGGAGGGCATTGAGCGCTGCAAGCTTCTTTCGCATCGACTCGCGTGGAATCTGCAGCTGACTCTTGTAGACGAGTTCGTGTTCCACCTCGGCCCAGGCGTCCTGGAGAGTCGTTCGCACCTGGACCTCGAATACGTGGCGACAGTTCCACGGGAGCTTGCTGGCCACCAGGTCGTCGGCAGCAAGAACGACGTGGACGGAATCGTAACCGAACTCGCGGAAGCTCAGGCTGTCCGCCTTACATTCGACATCCAGCGCGTTCCAACCCCGCTGCAGGGTGCTGACGGCGGAGTCGATGTCCTCCTGGAACGGGACGACGATGCGGAGCCCGAGCAGGTCGTTGACGACCCGTTTGCCGCGTATCCGGTCGACGAGACTGTCGAGGTCCTTGATCCGCCAGCGGAGATGCGCCCGGATGCCGCCGTTCTCCAGTCTCGTGGCGATGTCATCCGAGAGTTTCTGGATCGCCGCCTTCCACGACGGGCGTCGCTCCTCGTAGATTCTCTGGATCGAATGGATGTCGTCTTGCACCATGGTTATGCCCGTCCCTGCGGCGACCGCTGCCGGGGTTGGATCTCGGTCTGACTTCAGGTCTGCCAGGCGCGAGCATAGCAATCCCGGCGCCCCGCGGCACGACCAGGTGACCTGTTCCTGAACACCCACCTCATCCTCGATACCCGGGTTTTCGTTGTCGGCTGCGACGCGGCCCGAATCATGTGCGTCCTGACGTTTCTCTGTCCAGATCCTGCTGACCAGACCGTGGGTGTCCCGGCAGGTCCCCACGAACTGCTTGCGTGGGTCGTTGGCGCCGCGAAACAGCCGATAGTAGCGTCGGACGACTTCGTCGTCGCTCCAATTGCGAGCGGATTCGCTCTCGATGCGGACCACGAGGTGGAAGTGGTTGCTCAGGACGGCGTAGGCGCAGATGCGGATGGCGAAATTCGTGGTGAGCGAGGCGAGCAGTTCAACGACCCAGTCCTTGCGGTGGTCGAAATTGCGTCCCGAGGC
>Ga0163144_10003176_pt1 | contig 37513 bp, 27 predicted proteins | sample OliLak19BULKMAT1_FD_123175 | JGI IMG/M metagenome (GOLD analysis project Ga0163144, IMG submission 123175) | Freshwater microbial mat bacterial communities from Lake Vanda, McMurdo Dry Valleys, Antarctica - Oligotrophic Lake LV.19.BULKMAT1 | ecosystem: Environmental > Aquatic > Freshwater >...
ACCGGCACCGACTTGCACGCCGAAGGATCGGCGGCGTAGAGAGCGACGAACCCGTCTGGGCCGCTCGCCATTGGCCGCTTTTCAGCCGTCGACCATTGGCCGGTTTTGAGGTGTCCACCGAGGATACAGGACGCGGATGAAGGAGAGAAACCGTTGGGCGGGATCTTCGCTCCCCGGCGCGTCGTCAACTTCGACCTCGATATCAAGCCAGTCTTCATCGACGTCGGCATCTTCAACGACCGCCACCTTGAGATTGCCCGGGGCAACGAACGCTGTCTTGAGCATAGGCGCCACCCGCATGACGAGCAGATAGCTGAGGTGCGCTTGCGCCGCGTAGCTCACGATCTCATCGGGAAGTTCGCGTATCTCGCCGAACGATACCGGCAGAAATCGGACCATATCGACGGCAACGTCCAAAACGTCCCGGCGCGGAAAGATGCCCGAGGCGATCTGGTCCATCACGTTTTCGGACTGGCGAATGATATCGCGAACGCAACTGTCGAGTTCATCTGTCCAGTAGCTGCGCATCTCGGGCGCAACCGCGAGCATGTCTTCGCGCAGCTCCCGGAGCTGACGAGCGTCGCTGGTCCGGCTCTCGATGAACCCAGCACGCTCTTGGCGCGCGTGGTCGTCTAATTGGGCGATTGAGGCAATCGTGGCATCGAGCCGGAGCAGGATTTGAGCCTCACGAACACCGTCCCGTATTCTGGCGGCATAGTCCGCCATCTCCGCCTCGGTGAAGGTAACGCGAGAGCGAGCGTCAACCAGTGACGCCAGCAGCGCGTGCTGATGCGCGCTGAACTGCGCATGGGCGAAGGCGTCTCCCACCTCCCGAAGCTGCATGCGGGCGACCCTAGCGCTCCGACCCCGCTGCCACCAAGCCGCGAACGCTTCTCGACCCCGCCAGAGGAGAGCGAACGCCCCCACGGGAGCTACCTCAACCGCCGTGACGGGAGGGCCACGGCTTGCTGGAGGGACGCAACCATACTCGGCCCGGTACCACATCTAGGCCCCATGACCTATATCAGGTAGTCACTGTGTCAAGTATGTTATCCCCGTTGATCATGCCAGACGCAGCGCGTCAGGCAATCGCGATCGTCAGTGAATTTTCAGTTACTTAGATAAGAGCGGCTGCTATAGGGCGAACGCCCAACAAGGCGCACATCACTTCTCGCAGGAGTTGAGGTGGCGGCGAAGGGCCGACGTCAGTCGGCCGCTCAACTAGATCGTCGTCGGATCGGGGCCGTCGGTTTCGATGCCGAAGGCGGCGATCGCGTCGTCCACCCGAGTCGCCGCGAGGACGCCGCGACGGCAGAGCTCCGAGAGAGCGGCGACGCAGATGCTCTCGGCGTCGACCTCGAAGAAGCGGCGGAGGGCCGCGCGCGTTTCGCTCCGTCCGAAGCCGTCGGTGCCGAGGGCGCGGAGACCTGCGGGAACGAAGGGGGTGATCTGGTCGGCGACGGCTTTCAGATAGTCCGTCGCGGCGACGATCGGCCAGGGCTCGGCTTCCAGCGCGCGCGTGATCCAGGCGGTGATCGGCGGTTCGCTCGGGTGCAGCCGGTTCCATCGGTCGCACGAGAGCGCGTCCCGCCGGAGCTCGCTGTAGCTCGTGACGCTCCACACGTCGGCGGCGACCCCGTGCGTCGCGAGCAGCGTCTGCGCGCGCAGCACCTCGCGGAGGATCGCGCCGCTGCCGAACAAATGCAGGCGCGGCCCGCTCGCCGGATCGGGCGCGGGGCGCACTTTGTAGAGACCCTTCACGATGCCGACCTCGGCGCCGGGCGGCATGGCCGGCTGCAGATACGCCTCGTTCATGGCGGTCAGGTAGTAGAACGCGTGCTCGCGCGCGCCGTACATCCGACGGATCCCGTCCGCGACGATCACGGCGAGCTCGTAGGCGTACGCGGGGTCGTACGCGCGCACCGTCGGCACCGTGCTCGCGAGCAGATGGCTGTGCCCGTCCTGGTGCTGCAGGCCTTCGCCCGCGAGCGTCGTCCGGCCGGCCGTGCAGCCGACGAGGAATCCCTTGCCGCGCGCGTCGGCGTGGGCCCAGATCGAGTCGCCGATCCGCTGGAAGCCGAACATTGAATAGAAGAAGAAAAACGGGATCGTGTTCACGCCGTGCGCGGCGTACGCGGTGCCGGCGGCCGTGAACGACGCCATCGCGCCGGCCTCGGTGATGCCTTCTTCGAGGAGCTGACCGTCCTCGACCTCGCGATAGTAGGCCACGATGTCCGAGTCGACGGGCTCGTAGCGCTGACCCTGCTGGGAGTAGATGCCGAACTTCCGGAAGAGCGAGTCCATCCCGAAGGTGCGGGCCTCGTCGGGCACGATCGGCACGATCAGGCGTCCGAGGGTTTCGTCGCTCATGAGACGGCGCAGCATGCTGACGAGCACTTGTGTCGTCGCGACCTCGCGGTCGCCGTTGCCGGTGCGAAACTCGGCGAGCAAATCTTCCGGCAACGCCGTGAGCGGCTGGGACCGGACGACCCGGCGGGGTACGGCGCCACCGAGCGCCGCGCGCTGCTCACGCAGATACACCATCTCCTCGCTGTCGTCGGGCGGCCGGTAGAACGGCATCGCGTCGAGCTCGGCGTCGGCGATCGGGATGCCGAGCCGATCGCGAAACTCGCGCAGCTCGGGGCCGGCGATCTTCTTGGCTTGGTGCGAGATGTTGCGACCCTCGGCCGCGGCACCGAGGCCGTAGCCCTTGATGGTCTTGGCGAGGACGACGGTCGGTGCGCCGCGATGCTCGACCGCGGCGTGGTACGCTGCGAACACCTTTTCGGGATCGTGGCCGCCGCGGCGGAGCCGCTTCAGCTTCGCGTCGGTCAGATCCTCGACCAATGTCAGCAAGCGTGGATCGGTGCCGAAGAAGTGCTCGCGGATGTAGGGCCCCGACTCGACCGTGTACTTCTGGTACTCGCCGTCGACGACCTCACCCATGCGCCGCACCAGGAGGCCGTCGGGGTCGCGCGCGAGCAGATCGTCCCAATCCTCGCCCCAGACGACCTTGATCACGTTCCACCCGGCGCCGCGGAACGCGGCTTCGAGCTCCTGGATGATCTTGCCGTTGCCGCGCACGGGGCCGTCGAGACGCTGCAGATTGCAGTTCACGACGAAGGTGAGGTTGTCGAGTTTTTCGCGCGCGGCGAGCGTGAGCGCGCCCATGCTCTCGGGCTCGTCCATCTCGCCGTCGCCCAAGAATGCCCACACCCGGCTGTTGCTGGTGTCCGCGAGCTTGCGCGCATGGAGATAGCGCGCGAAGCGCGCCTGATAGATGGCCGAGATGGCGGCCAACCCCATCGACACCGTCGGCCATTCCCAGAACTCGGGCATGAGCCACGGATGCGGGTACGACGAGAGCCCGCCGCCCGGCGCGAGCTCGCGCCGAAAGCTCGCGAGCTGCTCGGCGGAGAACCGCCCTTCGAGAAATGCCCGCGCGTAGACCCCGGGCGTGGCGTGCCCCTGGAAGTAGACGAAGTCGCCGGCGGCCTCGGGCGTGTGGGCGCGGAAGAAATGATGGAAGCCGACCTCGAGCAGCGTCGCGAGCGAGGCGTACGTCGAGATGTGGCCGCCGATCCCGCCGGAGTGCTTGTTCGCTTGCACGACCATGGCCGCCGCGTTCCAGCGCACCTGGTTCTTGATGCGGCGCTCGATCTCGCGATCGCCGGGGTAGGGCGGCTGGGCCGCGGCCGGAATCGTGTTGACGTAGGGCGTATTGGCCGTGAACGGCGCGACGACGCCGTGGCGATGGCCGTACTCGATCAGCTTCGCGAGGATCTGGCGCGCTCGCGTCGGGCCGCCTTCGCGGAGGACCGCGTCGAACGACTCGATCCAGCCCGTGGTTTCGGTGGGGTCGGCGTCAGGTTCCGCATCCATGTCCATGGCCCGAGGATACATGCGTCGAACGGCGCTGCGCGAGGGCGGTGTCCGGCCGCGCCGTCAGCGGACGGCGATCACACTGAGCCGCGCGTTCATCCCGACGGCCGCGCCCGCGGCCAGCACGATCTCGAGCGGCAGGCGCATCGCGAGCGACATGCGATAGCGACCGAGGTACACGCTGCCCTGGCGGACCTCGGTGATGTGGAACCCGGCGGTCTCGACCATGCGGCGCAGCGTCTTCGGCGTGAAGTAGTGGAGATGCGGGGGCACGTACAGTCGCCCGAGCAGGCTCCGCGCGCCCGGGCCGCCGGCGCGGGCGTAGGCGCCGACCAGCACCGTCAGCAGGCAACGCTGATTCGGCACCGCGATCGCGAGCGCCGCCCCGGGCCGCAGCAACGAGTGCACCTTGCGGAGTATCGTCAGGGGATCGAGAACGTGCTCGAGCACGTCGAGCATCGCGGCGGCGTCGAAGCGCCGCCCGTCGAAGTGCAGGTCCTCGAACGGCCCGACCGTGATCTTCAGGTCGAACTCGCTCGCCGCCTTCTCGGCGGTCAGCGGGCAGATGTCGATGCCCTCGGGTTTCCAGCCGCGCTCGCGCGCCAGGTGCATGAAGATGCCGGTGCCGGCGCCGACGTCGAGCAGCCTCCCCGGGCCGCCGACCGTGTGCTCGAGCCGTTCGAGGTGGCGGCGCATCTCGCGGATCACCGGGTCTTCGACGAACGTCCGGTGGCAATTGGCGAAGAAATCCCGCATCTCGGGAAATGCGGTCTCGTCGGTGTACCCTTGAGTCTCGATCGCTTCCTTCTCCTGCATGGTGGGAAGGGGATCGGCGCGGACGAGGTTGCATCGCTTGCAGCGCAGGATGCGACGCCAGCCGAGGTCGTGCAGCACGCCGTAGTCGGTGCTACCGCACAGGGCGCAGGGGGTGGTGGTGGGCATCCGAAGGGAAGGGGATTCTGACGGAGCCAGCGACGGTTGGAAAGGTCTGTCGGCGCGGCCGCGTCGGATCGATCATCCGGGACTCGATGGCCTCCGTGGTGCGGCCGTCGCCGCGGTCCTGCTCTTTCATAGCGGCTTCGCCTGGGCGCGCGGCGGGTACCTCGGCGTCTCGACGTTCTTCACGCTTTCTGGGTTCCTCATCACGGGGCTCCTCCTGCACGAGTGGAACGTCGGCGGACGGATCGACCTGGGCCGCTTTTGGGTGCGGCGCCTCCGGCGGCTCTTGCCGGCCCAGTTGGTCATGCTGCTCGGCGTCGCATGCTTCGCGGCCTGCGTCGCCGACGGCGATCAGCTGCGGCGCATCCGTATCGACGCGCTCGCGACGCTCGCGTGGCTCGCGAACTGGCGCTTCATCACGAGCGGCCAGCGCTACGTCGATCTGTTTCTCGCCCCGAGCCCCGTCCTGCACGCCTGGTCGCTCGCGATCGAAGAGCAGTTCTACGTCGTGTTTCCGGTCTTCGTGGCGGCCGTGCTCGGATGGGCGAAAGCCGGGCGACGCGGACTGGCGGTCCTGCTCGGCCTCCTCGTGGCCGCCTCCCTTGCGGTCGCGCTCGCGCTCGGCGCCGACCCGTCACGCGTCTACTACGGCACCGACACGCGGATCGCCGAGCTGTTGCTCGGCGCGTGCCTTGCGCTCTGGGCCGCGGACCCGGGCGTGCAGCTCGCGGAGCGTCGCCGTCCGTTCCTGATCGCGCTCGGGCTCGCCGCCTCCCTCGCGACGCTCGCCGTGTGGGCGATGGTCGACCAGACGCACCCGTGGCTCTATCGCGGAGGCTTCGCGGCGTATGGCGTCGTCTCGGCCGTGCTCGTCGCGGCGACGGTGGCACCAGGACCGCTTCGCACCGTGCTCGCGTGGGCGCCGCTCCGCGGTCTCGGGCTCGTGAGCTACGGCGTCTACCTCTATCACTGGCCGATCTATCTCTGGCTCACGCCCTACCGGACCGGCCTCGGGCCGGGTGCGCTGTTCGCCCTCCAGGTCGGCCTCACGCTCGTCGTGTCGGTCGCGTCCTATGGGCTCCTCGAGCAACCGATCCGGCGCGGCACTTTGCGGGGCCCGCGCGCCGTCGGCCTTGCGGTCGCCGCCAGCGCGCTCGTCGCCGTCGCGGTGCTCGCGACGACGATCACGCCCGGTCCACCGGGACGGCTCGTCGACGAGGCGCCGCTCGTCGTGTTCGCGGCCGACCCCGACACCTCGGTCCGGTTCGCGGGCGAGGTCCGGACGGCGAGTGCCGCCGACCCTCTGCGCGTCTTGCTCGTCGGTGACAGTGTGAGCTGGGACGCCGAGCCGGCGATCACCGCGGCGCTCCGCGCCACCGGGGCCGCGATCGTCACGGCACGCAACGAGCGTGGCTTCGGCCTCACGGCCGGCGCCTTCGACTGGCGGCAGGCATGGCCGGGCCTCGTGCGCGACGCGCGTCCGGAGCTCGTCGTCGCGTTCTTCGGCGGTTGGGACGAGCGCTTCATCGTGCAGCACGGCAGCGGCGCGTACGATGCGCTCGTCGACGAGGCGTTGGCCGTGCTGCGCGCGGGCGGCGCGCGCGTGCTGGTGATCGGGCAAGCCGTCAACGTCGACCGCAATCACGTGCCGTTCGGACGGCCGTCGCGCGACGCGTTGCGGGCAGCCGCCGTCCGTCACGCGCCCGGCGTCGCGTTTCTCGACCTCGATCCGGTGCTCAGCCCCGGGGCGCGCTTCGCCTCCCATCTCGCCGGCCCGCGCGGTCCGGAACGCGTCCGCAAGCTGGACGGCACGCATCTCTGTCCCGCCGGCGCGGCGCGCATCGCGCGAGCCGTACTCGACGCCCTGACCCCCGCGTGGCACCTGCCGGCACCGCCGCCCGCGTGGCGCGCGGGCGCGTGGGCGCTCGACCCGCGTTTCGACGATCCCCACGGTGCGTGTCCCGAATGATTCGCGCTATACCGGCGGCGGTGCGCGCGAGGACCCCGCGGTGACGGACGGACGCGACGCCGCGCTCGGCCGTGCCGTGCTCGCGATCGTGGCCGGTGCCGTGCTCGTCGCGGCGGCCATCGGCGTGCGGGGCGAGTTCGCGCTCAGCGACGACGCGTCCTACGCGTTCACGACGCGCACGCTCTGCGAGACCAGCACGTGGCGTTTCCTGCCGTGGAGCGCTCCGAGCCTCGTCGTGCAAGCCGCCTACGGCGCCGTGCTCTGCCACGTCTTCGGGTTCTCGTTCACGGTGCTCCGGGCGTCGACGGTCGTGCTCGGCGTGACCGGCGTGATCGGCTTCTGGCTCTTGCTGCGGCGCCTCGGCGTCCGCGGCGCGCTGCTGGGGCTCGCGACCGCGCTCCTCGCGTTCAACCCGCTCTACCTCAACCTGGCCTTCACCTTCATGACCGACGTGCCGTTCGTGGTGCTGCTGATCTGGGCCGCGCTCGCCTACGCGGACGGGCTCGCGGATCGCCGCGCCGGTCGCTTGCTGCAGGGCGCGCTGCTCGCGAGCGCGGCGTTGTTGGTGCGCCAGCACGGCATCCTCATCGCGGGGGCGGCGGCGGTCGCGGCCCTGACGACGCGGGCGTGGCCGCTGCGCGAGCGCTCGAAGGCGGCGGCCGTGGCTCTCGCGCTGCCGGCCGCCACGTTCGTCGCGTATCACCTCTGGATCGTCGGCAGCGCGGGTGTGCCGGTCGGCTACGAGTCGCGCCTCGGCCAGCTGCGCGCCGTTTCGGTGGCGACGGTGGTGAACTGCGGTTTCCGCGGTCTCTGCTACCTCGGGCTCTTCGCGCTGCCGCTCGCGGCGTCGGCATGGCGTACCGAGCGCCGGGTCGCGCTCGCCGCGACGGCGGCGATGACGCTCCTCGCCGCCGCCCTGTTCGTGCGCGAGCGCGCGCTGATGTTCTACCTCACGAACGTGCTCTACGACTTCGGGGTCGGGGCGCTCACGCTTCGCGACACCCTTTTTCTCGGGTTGCCGCCGCCCGTCCGGCTCGGCGCCGCGCTCACGGTGCCGCTCACGGCGGCGGCGCTCGCGGGCGCGGGTTTGCTGGTGGCGGCGTGGTGGAGCGCGCTCCGCCGATCCGCGGCGCCGGCGGCGGTCTTCGTCCATCTGAGCGCCGCCTTCTTCTTCGGCGCGACGTTGCTGCAGGCGCGCTACTACCTCGATCGTCACCTCCTGATGGCGACGCCGTTCGTGCTGGCCGCGGTGCTGGTCGCGTCCCCGCCGCGGCGACCGTCGCGCGTCGCGGTCGTGCTCGTCGCGCTCTTGGCCTGGTGGTCCGTCGCCGGCACGCACGACTACCTCGCGTGGAATCGCGCGCGCCACGACGGTCTCGAGGCGCTGCGTGCCGCGGGCGTGCCGCCGACGCAGATCGACGGCGGTGTCGAGTTCAACGCGTGGTACCTGGCCCCCGAGCTCGGCACATGGCCGACCGACGCCGAGGCGCGCAGCGGCCAGCCGGCCACGGTGCGCAGCTGGTGGTGGGTCGTCGATGATCGCTGGGTCGCGAGCTTTCGTCCGCTCGACGGCTACGTCGTGCGCGACCGTCGTGCGTATCGACGCTGGCTCGTCCCCGGAACCGGCGAGGTGCTGATCCTCGAGCGGGCGGCGTCGTCGTAGCGACGCGAGGTTTCCCTAGGGGCGGCAGAGCGCGACGAGGTCGAGCCCGTCGGGACGGCTCCCGTCGGCCACGTGGAAATCCTCCGGTACGATCGCGTCGGTGGCCGCGGCGACGCCGGTGACGCGGCGCCGGACGAGCACGGAGAGCTTGCCGAAGGCGAAACGCACCAGGCTCTGCGGCAAGCGGTGCCGAAGCCCGAGCGGATCGAGCCGCAGGATGCGTTGCACCTGCTGCGCGCGGGCCGCTTCGAACGCGAGGACGGTGGCGTTGCCCATCATCGATCGCATCTCGACCCGGCTGAAGATCGGACGGAGCAGCGTGGCGAGCTCATCGGCCGTGTACTCACGGAGGTGGTAGGGATTCTCCGAGACCGTCATCAGGCGATTCGGGGTCGTCAGGATCAGCACGCCGTCGGGCTTCAGGGCGGCACGGACCGCCGTCAGGAACGCGGCCGGGTCCGCGAGATGCTCGATCACCTGGAAATTGGTGATGACGTCGAAGCGCAGGTCCAGGCGGGGCAGGGCGTAGACGTCGAGGTGGCGAAACTCGAGGTTGGGGCGCCGATACGCGGCGGTGGCGGCCGCGACCGCTGCCGGCGAGTAGTCGATGCCCGTGACCTGGCGCGCGGTTTCGGCGAGGAGCACGGTCCCGAAGCCCTCGCCGCAGCCGGCGTCCAGTACGTCGCGGCCGCGCGCCACCTCGCGGGCGAACAGATACGCCGAGAGGTGACGAGCCTCGTCGTAGGCAAAGCCCTCGCCGCGACCAGGACGCTCACCCGTGTGTCGGACCGCGGTTGCCATGGCCGACGGTTCTAGCCTGCGGGTGGGACGCCGGAAACCCGCGCATTGACGGTGCGCCGGTCGTGGAGGATCATCCGCCCGCGTGTGACTGAGCCGCGGCCCCTACGAGTCGTCGCGGTCGTCCTCAACTGGAACGGCCTCGAAGACACTCTGCGCAGCGTCGCGAGCGTCGTGCGTTCCACGCATCGAGCGCTCGACGTGCTCGTCGTGGACAACGGCTCGCGCGTTTCGCCGCGGGCGGCGCTCGCGGCCGTCGGCGCCCCGGTCGCCGTCATCGAGAACCCGAAGAACCTCGGCTACGCGGGCGGCAACAACGTCGGCATCCGCCACGCGCTCGCCGGCGCCGCGGACTTCGTGTGGATCCTCAACAACGACGCGACGGTCGAGCCCGAAACTCTGACGGCCCTGCTGGCGACGGCCGGACGCCATCCCCGCGCGGCGGCGGTCGGTGGCAAGGTCCTTCACGCCGACCGGCCCGGCACGATCTGGGTCGCCTGGGGACGCGTCACCTGGTTGCAGAGCCTGATCGCGCTCGTCGGTGCCGACGCGGTGGACGACGGCCGGTTCGACGGCGAGCAGGCCGTGCCGTGGATTCCCGGCACCTCGATCCTCCTGCGCAGCGAGGCGCTCCGTGCGATCGGGCTCCTCGAGGAGGAATATTTCGCCTACCACGAGGATGTGGAGTGGGCGGCCCGCGCGGCCGTCGCCGGCTGGGAGCTCTGGTACACCGGGGCCGCGCGCACCCATCACGCCGTGCACGGTAGCTCGGGGGGCGCGAGCCACTACGGCGGGTTCCGGAAGTATCTCAGCGCCCGCAACAGCGTCTTATACGCGAAACGCTACGGGCGACCGTGGCAGCAGCTGCTGATGGGGGCGGCGATCCTGACGACGCTGCCGTTTCAGCTCGCCCGGCGCTGGGCGACCGGCGAGCATCCCGGCGTCGCCATGAAGGTGCGCGGCTGGTGGGACGGCTTGCGTGGCCGCCCGATTCCGCTCCGCGATCTCGGCCTGGAATAGGCCCACGCCTGCCAGAGTTCGCATAGACACTGCATCCCGCCGCAGGCTATTTTCGTGGGGCTCATGAAGAAAATCGTCGTCGTCCCGACCTACAACGAGAAGGAAAACATCGAGCGCCTGATCCGGACGGTGCTCGCCGTCGACGCCGAGACCGAGGTTCTGGTCGCGGATGACAACTCGCCCGATGGCACGGGCGCCATCGTCGATGCGATCGTCGCAACCGAGCCGCGCGTGCACATCCTGCACCGGCCGGGGAAGGGTGGCATCGGCCCCGCGTACCTCGCCGGCTTCCGGCGCGCCCTCGAGCTCGGCGCCGACTACGTCGTCCAGATGGACGCCGACTTTTCGCACCCCGTCGAGGCGCTGCCCGGATTCTACGAGGCGATGCAGCGGCACGATCTCGTGCTCGGCTCACGCTACATCGATGGCATCACGGTGGTGAATTGGCCCATGAAGCGCCTGCTGATCAGCTGGTTCGGTAATTGGTACGCGCGCAAGGTGCTCGGGGGCCTGCCCGTCGAGGACGCGACCGGCGGCTACAAATGCTGGCGGCGCGAAGTGCTCGAGGCGATCGACCTCTCGTCGATCATCTCGAACGGCTACGCGTTCCAGGTCGAGATGACGTATCGCGCGTGGCGCCTCGGCGCCCGCATCGTCGAGAAGCCGATCATTTTCGCCGACCGCCGCGAGGGCGAGTCGAAGATGGATCTCAGCATCGCCGTCGAAGCGTTCACGATCGTGTGGCGTCTCCGCATGCGGAATCTCTTCGGTCGCCTCGCGCCGCGGTCGACGCCGTTGCGCGCGCGGCCGCAGCTCCCCACCTAGTGGCGGCGGCAGCGCGGGTCGCCGGACCGGCGCGCCGCATCGTCGTGCTGAACGAGCGCGATCTCGACAACCCACGCGTGGGCGGTGCCGAGATCCACGTGTTCGAGATCTTCCGCCGCTTGGTCGAGCGCGGCCATTCGGTGCGGTTGCTCGCGGCGTCATTTCGCGGCGCGGTCCCGACCGTCCGCATGCAGGGTGTGGTGGTGCGCCGGCTCGCCGGCAATCGGTTCTCGTACTATCCGCAGATGCCGTTCGCGCTCCGCCGCGAACTCGCCGCCGAGCCCGCCGACGTGGTCGTCGATCTGCTGAACAAGCTCCCGTTCTTCAGCCCACTCGTCACCGCCGTGCCCTGCTGCGCGATCGCTCACCATCTCTTCGGAAAGACGGCGTTCGGGCAGGTCCCGTTTCCGATTGCGGTCGCGACGGCGCTCGCGGAGAAGGCGATCCCCGTGGTGTACCGCGACACGCCGATCCTCGCGATCTCCGAGAGCACGCGCGTCGACCTGATCGCGCGCGGGATTCCAGCGGCGAACGTGGTCGTGGCCCCCCCGGGCATCGACGAGGCCACGTACACGCCGGGGCCGGTCTCGGGCCGGCCGCCGCTCATCCTGTGGATCGGCCGGCTCGAGCATTACAAGCGCGCGGACGTCATGGTCGAGGCGTTTCGCGAGATCCGCCGGCAGGTGCCGGAGGCCCGGCTCAGCATCATCGGCAGCGGGCAAGCGCGCGGCGCGCTCGAGCAGCAGGTGCGGGAGCGCGGGCTCGGCGCCGCCGTCGAGTTCACCGGCTACATTTCCGAGGCGCGCAAGATCGAGTATCTGCAACGCGCGACGCTGCTCGTGAACACCTCGGTGAAGGAAGGATTCGGCCTGACGGTGATCGAAGCCAACGCGTGCGGCGCCGCGACGGTGTCGACGGACGTGCCGGGTCTGCGCGACTCGGTGCGGGACGGAGAGACCGGCGTGCTCGTGCCCTTCGACGACGTCGCCGCGCTCGCGCACGCCGCCGTGCGCATCCTGACCGACGAGCCGTATCGGACCCGTCTGGTGACGAACGGATTCGCGTGGGCGGCGACGTTCTCGTGGGAGCACGCGGCCGACGTCACCGAGGACGTGATCGAGCGGGCGATTGCCGCCGGCGTCCGCCCCACGGCCGAGCCGAGCGGCGGAGCGTCGGGGCCTTCCTGATGGGAACGGCGATCGTTTTTCTCGGATCGTTCGCCTTCTTCGCGCTCTTTCGCTTTTACGGATTCCAGGTCGAGGACGAAGGCACGCTGCTGTTTCAGCTGAGCCGCGTCGCGCAGGGCCAGTTTCCGTACGTCGACTTCCACACCGGATACACGCCGGGATTCTTCTACGTCGGCGCGGCCGTGCTGCACGCGCTCGGCACGACGACCACGACGATGCGGCCCTTCCTCGCGCTCATGAACGCCGCCTCGGTGGCGGGACTGTACGCGCTCGCCCGCCGCGTCGTCGGCCCGTGGATGGCGGTGGTGCCGGCGCTCGCGTGGCTGGCGTTCATCCCGCTCTATCGCGAGTTCGCCGCGTTCAACGTGCCGTATCCCGCCTGGTTCGCGACCTTCGGCTGGGTGGTGACGGCCCTCGCGCTCGTGGGTTGGGTCGAGCACGGGAAGCGCGCACGTCTGGTGCTCGTCGGGATCGCGGCGGCTTTCGCGTTCTCGGTGAAACCGAACGCCGGCGCGTTCGCGCTGGCGGCGGGAGTGTGGATCGTCACGTTCGCGGGTCGGCGGACGTCGGCGCTCGATCGGATCGCTGGTCCGCTCGCGAGCCTACTGATGCTCGCGGGGGTCTGGGTCGCGTTCGGGCTGCAATGGCGGACCGTCGATGCGGCCGTGCACCTCGTGCCGACCGCGGTCGTCGCGCTCGTCGCCGCGTTCTGGCTGCCGGGGCGGCTGGCGACCGACGCCCATCCGCGGACGAGCGCCGCGCTCGTGGCGCTCGCGGCCGGGTTCATCCCGCCGACGCTCCTCTGGGTGATTCCGGTGCTCACCAGGCTCGGCGCGGCGGGGTTCGCCCGCGACGTCCTCTTGCTCGGCTCGCCGGCGGCCGCGCTCTATTACTTGCCGCACCCGTTCCCGGAGTTTTACGGGCTGATCGCGGTGATCGCGGTGCTCGGCGTGGCCGTGGCCGGCCGCGCCATCGCGCGGGGGTGGCTGGCGCCGTCCGTCCCCGTCCTCGCCGGCGCGGTGATCGTCGGGCTGCTCGCGCTCCGCGTCAGTCGTGGCGCGGTGATGCCCGAGTCGATGGCGAGCTCGATCTTCGCGCAGCTGCAGAACGCCGGCTTCTGGCTCGCGCCGATCGCGCATTGGGGCGGCATTCTTCTGCTGGGGCGCGCCCGTGGCCCGCACCCGCTCGGACGCGAGCAACGGGTGCTTCTGGCGCTCGTGCCGCTCGCGGTCGGGATGTATCTCCAGCTCTATCCGCGCACCGACGATGCGCATCTGGTGATGGCGATGCCGGTGAGCGCCGTCCTCGCGACCGCACTCTTGGCGCGCGTGCTCGCGTGGTGGACGCGCGCGCCGCGTATGTTTGGCGTGTCGACGCGCCTGGTGCTGGATGGGGCCGTTGCCAGCGTCGTGCTCGTCGTGGTGCTGATGCGGATCACGCCGGGGATCGAGGCCTGGGGGCTGAGCCGCGCGCACTCGACCCTGCTCGTCGACTCGCCGACGATCGGGGTGCGCGTCGATCCGAGCGCGGCCGACGACCTCACGGCGTTCGGGCTCGCCACGACGTTTCTCCGCACTCACACGACGCCGGGAGAGCCGGCGCTGGCCTTTCCGGCGCTCACCGGACTGCTCTTCGCGGCGCAGCTCACGAGCCCGGTGCCGCACGATTATTGGTACCCGGGTCGCCCCGATCACGAGGACGAGGCGGCGATGGTACGCACGCTGGCCGCCGCGCCGCCGCGCTTCGCGGTCACGTTGAACGAGGGCTGGTCGTTCTTCCACGGCGCGCCACCGTACTTCCTCGCGGCGCGTGCGTTCGCCGTCGAGCACTACGCGCTGGTCGCGCGCTTCGGTCGCTTCGACGTGCTGGCGCGGCGCGATCTCGCGGCGGCCATTCCGCCCGAGCGTGTCGTGCCGTCCGGTCCCGGGGATCGCGTGCTCGAGCCGGATCTCGGACGCCGGCGCCAAGCCGCCCGGCGGTGGATGGCGGGGCTCACCGTCGCGGAGGCGACCGCGCCGCATCTCGAGGACGACCTGCGCTCCGCCGTGCTCCGGCTCCGTGCCATTCGCGACGGCGGCGACATCCGGACCGCGGGCTGGGTGCTTGCCGGGTACGACCATCCCCATCCGCGCGTCCGCGACGAGGTCCTCGGCGTCATGTACTGGCTCGCGACCACGTATCCGGCGATGCGCGCGCGCTGGGCCGACGACGTCGATCCCGCGGCCCTCCGGCCCTACGTGGCGCCGTACTTCGCGCGTGCCGAGGCGCTCCGCTCGGCCCCCGACGAGCGCGCCCGCGACTTCGCGACCCTGCTGCTCAGCCTCCGCGCCGGCGAGTGATCGTGGCTCAGTTCGATTTTCGCGGCAGGGCAATTGGTGTCGCCGGTGGGTGGGTCAGGGTGTGCTCCTTCGCCGGGTTTCCGCCACCCAGCGCATACAACCCGCCGCTGCCTCTCTGGCCGGCGCACACGCGAGCTGCGGCTCCCCGGAGCCCACCCTGACACCCGCCGGCTGCCACCAATCGCCCCCTGCCGCGGGAATCGAACTGAGACACGACCCGGCGAGTAGCGCCGGCAGCGCTCACTGCGCGAGGCGAATCGCGCGCGCGGACGAGTCTTGGGAGGACAGCTCGAGACGGGCACCGTCCTTCGCGAAGATGCGGTTCTGGGCGAGGCCCATCTTCTCGAGTCGGTACGCGATCGACGTGCGGACGACGCCGAGACCGTACGTGATGCTGCGGCGCAGGTTGATCGACGACGCTTCCGCGAAATACTTCGTCGGGCACGAGATCTCGCCGATGCTGAACCCGAACCACGCGATCTGCGCCAGCATCTGGTTGTCGAACACGAAGTCGTCGGAGTTCTCGTGGAGCGGCAGGCTCTCGAGCACTTTCCGGGAGAACGCGCGGTAGCCCGTGTGGTACTCCGAGAGCTTCTGCCCGAGCATGATGTTCTCGAAGAACGTGAGGGCCCGATTGGCGACGTATTTGTAGACGGGCATGCCGCCGGCGATCGAGCTCTGACAGAGGATGCGCGAGCCGAGCACCACGTCGTACTGGCCGACCGCGATCAGCGACGACATCGCGACCAGCAGATTCGGCGTGTACTGGTAGTCGGGGTGCAGCATCACGACCACGTCGGCGCCTTGTTGCAGCGCCTCGGCGTAACACGTCTTCTGGTTACCGCCGTAGCCGAGGTTCTTCCGATGGACGAGGGTCCGAACGCCGAGCGACTGTGCGATCTCGGCCGTCTTGTCGGAGCTGCCGTCGTCGACCAGGATCACCTCGTCGACGTACTGGAGCGGGATTTCGGAGTAGGTTTTCCGAAGGGTTGGCTCCGCGTTGTACGCGGGCATGACGACGACGATCTTCTTCCCGAAGAGCATGGCCGGGGCTACCTACCACGAACCCGGAGAGCCGCCCATGCAGAAATGGTCAGAAAATTGATCCATGCGGGACGCCAGGGCGTCGCGCCGCGCGGGGCTCGCACGCGTCGCCGAGGGTCGCGCGCCAACGCTCATCACAGCGGTTTCGTGTTGACTTTCGGCAACAGAGTCGACTACTTAAGTGATGCCTTCTCCTCGGGCGCAACCGCCGATCAGCCCCGGTCACGCGCGTTGCCTCCGGTGCCGTCACGCCTCGGAACATCAGCGGCAAAGCTTTTGCTGTCCGACACGATGACATGAGAAGTCGAACAAGGAAGGTCCCCCTGTGCCGAATCAATCGCTAGCGACGCAAGCCCTCCCGTCATCCGGTGATCGGGCCGATCTTTTTCCGTACGAGCGCTACGAAACCCGCGCGGCGGAGCTCGCGGCGGCCTATCGCACGCGGGCCCCGTTCCCGCACATGTTCTTCGACCAGCTGCTCGAGGCCGACGTTGCGCGTCGGCTCGCGGCCGAGTTCCCGATGGAAGCGACCGATCATTGGGTCCGCTACCGCCACGTGAACGAGAACAAGGCGAGCATCGATCGGTGGGAAGATCTGCCGCCGACGATCGCCGCGCTGATGCGCGAGCTGAACTCGCCGCGGTTCATGGCGCTGCTCACCACGATCACCGGCATCGCGGGGTTGATTCCCGATCCCGGCATCGACGGCGGCGGCATGCACCAGGCGTGGACGGGCGGCTTCCTGAACGTCCACACCGACTTCACGATGCACCGCCATCAGCCGAGCTGGCGGCGGCGCTGCAACATCATCATGTACCTGAACGAAGACTGGAATCCGGAGTGGGGCGGCGCGATCGAGGTGTGGGACCAGGGGATGAACCGCTGCGTCGACTCGCTGCCGTGCCTGATCAACCGCGCGCTCCTCTTCGACACACCGGACGCGCTGCACGGGTTCCCGGAGCCGCTGCGTTGCCCCGAGGACAAGAGCCGCAAGAGCCTGCAGCTCTATTACTACACGGTCGACGAAGGGGCGCAGCCGGGCCCGGTCGCGACGACGTACTATGCCCGTCCCAAGGATTCGCTCGTGAAGCGCATGCTGGTGCGCCTCGACAACCGCGCGCTCCGTGCCTACGACACGCTCAAGCGGCGCCTCGGACTCTCGGACACGTTCGTGAGTCGCGTGATGGCGGTGCTCGGAGGGCGCAAGCACCGTTGAGGTCGGCGTCGTTCCCCGGGGCTTGCAGAACATGATTCTCGTGACCGGCGGTGCCGGCTTCATCGGGGCGAATTTCGTCCGCGATTGGTTCGGGTGTCCGCACGCGGCCGCGGGCGAGCCCGTGGTCACGCTCGACCTGCTGACGTACGCCGGGAACCTCGCCAATCTCGAAGCCCTCGGCTCCGAGGCGGGCCATCGCTTCGTGCGCGGAGACATCGGTGACCGCGCGCTCGTCGACGCGTTGCTGCGTGAGCATGCGCCGCGCGCCATCATCCATTTTGCCGCCGAGTCGCACGTCGATCGTTCGATCCACGGCCCCGAGGCGTTCATCCGGACCAACGTCCAGGGCACCTATACGCTGCTCGAAGCGGCGCGCGCCTACTGGGGGGGCTTGAAGGCGACGGCGCCGGCGGACGCCGCGGCGTTTCGCTTCCTGCACGTCAGCACGGACGAGGTCTACGGCACCCTCGGCGCGACCGACCCCGCGTTCATCGAGACGACGCCGTATCAGCCGAACAGCCCGTACTCGGCGAGCAAGGCCGCGAGCGACCACCTCGTGCGGGCCTGGCACCACACGTACGGCCTGCCGGTCCTCACCTCGAACTGCTCGAACAACTACGGGCCGTACCAATTTCCCGAGAAGCTGATCCCGCTCATCATCGCCAACGCGCTCGGGGGCAAACCGCTGCCGATCTACGGGGACGGCATGAACGTCCGCGATTGGCTCTACGTCGGCGATCACTGCGCGGCGCTGCGGGCGATGCTCGCGGCCGGCCGGCCGGGCGAGACGTACAACGTCGGCGGCCACAACGAGATGCCGAATCTCGAGATCGTGACGCTCATCTGCCGCTTGCTCGACGAGCGCTCGCCCGCGACGGCCAAGGCCGGCGGCCGGCACGAGCAGCTGCTCACCTTCGTGACCGACCGGCCGGGCCACGACCGCCGCTACGCGATCGACGCGGGCAAGATCCTGCGCGAGCTCGGATGGCGGCCGGCCGAAACGCTCGCGACCGGGCTGCGGAAGACCGTCGATTGGTACCTCGCCCATCAACCGTGGGTGGCGGGTATCCAGAGCGGCGCGTATCGCGAGTGGATCACGCTGCAATACGAGGAGCGCTCGCTCGGCTGAGGCCGAGGCCGGACCGGACATGACGACGACACCTCCGACCTCGCAGCGGAAAGGCATCGTGCTCGCCGGTGGCGCGGGCTCGCGTCTCCATCCGGCGACGCTCGCCGTCTCGAAGCAGCTGCTGCCGATCTACGACAAGCCGATGGTCTACTATCCCCTCACCACGCTGATGCTGGCGGGGATTCGCGAGATCCTCCTGATCTCGACGCCCATGGATACGCCGCGCTTCGAGCAGCTGCTCGGCGACGGCCGGCAGTGGGGTCTCGAGATCCGCTACGCCGTCCAGCCGTCGCCCGACGGCCTCGCGCAGGCGTTCGTGATCGGCGAAGATTTTCTCGGCGGCCGCGCCAGCGCGCTCGTGCTCGGCGACAACGTGTTCTACGGGCACGATTTCGCGTCGGCGCTCGCGCGCGCGGCGGCGCAGGAGCGTGGCGCGACGGTCTTCGCGTATCCGGTGCATGATCCCGAGCGCTATGGCGTGGTCGAGTTCGACGCGAACCGGCGCGCGATCTCGCTGGCCGAAAAGCCGACCGCACCGCGCTCGCGGTACGCCGTGACGGGGCTCTATTTCTACGACGCGCGCGTGGTCGACGTGGCCAAGGCGCTGCGGCCGTCGGAGCGCGGCGAGCTCGAGATCACCGACGTCAACAAGCAGTATCTCGCGTGGGGTGAGCTCGACGTGCAGGTGATGGGGCGCGGCCATGCCTGGCTCGACACCGGCACCCACGAATCCCTGCTCGAAGCGAGCCAGTTCATCCAGACGATCGAGAAGCGGCAGGGCCTGCGCGTCGCGTGTCCCGAAGAGATCGCCTGGCGCCGCGGGTGGATTAGCGACGACCAACTCGCGAAGCTCGCCGCGCCGCTCGCTAAGAGCGGCTACGGCCAATACTTGCTCGATCTCCTGAAAGAGAAGGTTTTCTGATGCAGGTCGTCGACACGGGCCTGCCGGGTGTCGTGCTGCTGGAGCCGCGCGTGCACGGCGACGCCCGCGGGTTCTTTCTCGAGACGTTTCACGCCGCCCGCTACGCCGACGCCGGCATCACCATGCCGTTCGTGCAGGACAACTGGTCGCGCTCCGTACGCGGCACGCTCCGCGGATTGCACCTGCAGGAGCCGCATCCGCAGGGCAAGCTCGTCTATGTCGTGGCCGGTGCCGTGTATGACGTCGCCGTCGACGTGCGCCGCGGCTCGCCCGCGTTCGGCCGCTGGGTCGGCTACGAGCTGAGCGCCGACAACAAGCGCCAGCTCTGGGTCCCGCCGGGATTCGCGCACGGCTTCGTCGTGCTGAGCGAGACGGCCGATTTCGTCTACAAATGTACCGACGTCTATCGCCCCGAAGCGGAACGCGCGGTCCTCTGGAACGATCCCGCTCTCGGCATTGCGTGGCCGGTGTCCGAGGCCCTGCTGTCGGCGAAAGACGCCGCGGCGCCGCGTCTCGCCGACGCGCCGATCCTCCCCACGTACGATGCGACGCACGCTCGTGGATGACGCGCGCGGGCTCTCGAGCCCGGCCGTGCATGGCGGGGTCGAGCCGATGCGGACCGGCGCCGTGCGGGTGAGCGCGTGCCCCGCATGCGGGAGCGCGTCGTATCGGGACGCCTTCGTCGCCAGGGATCCACTCGGTCCCGACGCGTTCCAGCTTGCGACGTGCCTCGATTGCGGCCTCGTCTTCGTGCAGCCGATCCTCGCGCCCGAGCACATCGAGCAATACTACGCGAAGGGCTACTACGGCCGCCGCCATCCCGCGCTGAAGGATTTCTTCATGAACGTGCGCGTCCGACAGGTCGGACCGCCGCGCGCGTCCGGACGGCTGCTCGACATCGGTTGTGGCAGCGGTGATTTCCTGCTCGCCGCCCGCAAGCATGGGTGGCAGGTCGTCGGTGTGGAGCAGGGCGGCGCCCCGATCATGGAGCAGCAGGGGTCTCTCGCGATCCAGGTGGTGCCACCCGAGCGCATGCACGAGCTCGCAGCCGCGAGCTTCGAGGCCGTGACGATCTGGCACGTCCTCGAGCATCTCCCCGAGCCGCAAAAGACCCTCGAGGGGGTTCGGCGCCTGCTCGCGCCGAACGGTCGGCTCATCGTCGAAGTCCCGAATTTCGGCAGCTGGCAGGCGCGCATCGGCGGGCCCGATTGGTTTCACATCGACGTCCCGCGCCATCTGCTGCATTTCGATCGCCGGGCGCTCGAATCGCTCCTGGTGCGCGCGGGGTTCGTCGTCGAGCGGCGCCAGACGTTCTCGCTCGAGTACGATGCGTTCGGCTTGACGCAGACGATCCTGAACAAGGTCTGCCGCACGCCGAACTATCTGTTTCAGTCGCTGATCGGCCGTCACCCCGAGCGGATACCGCATGACACCTTCGTCAGTGTGGTCCTCGGGCTGCCGCTCGCGGCCGTGTCGACGGGGGTGTCGCTCGTGGCGCCGCTGTTTGGGCAGGGGGGGGTGTTGCGGATGGTGGCGCGACCACGCGCGACATGACGCGCCGGGCGTTCGGGCTCGTCGCCGCGCTGATGCTGGCTGCGGGTGCGGCCGTGCGCATCAACAACGCGATGGTTTTCCCGCCCCTCCAGGCGTACGACGGCTTCTCGCACTTCAGCTACATCTGGTTCATGGCGGACCAGTGGCGGGTGCCGCTCGCCACGACCGGCTGGGAGTTCTTTCAACCGCCGCTCTACTACGCCTTCATGGCTGCGCTCTGGGACGGGCTCGCGCCGATGGATCCGATCATGCGTCTCCGCGTCGGCACGCTCGTGATCGCCGTGTTGGGATTGTCGTTGGCAGGGGTCACGCTCGTAGTCGTGCGCCGCGCGCTGCCCGACAATCGCGTTGCCCAGCTCGCGGCCTTCGCGACGATGCTGTTCCTGCCGGTGCATCTCTATACGGCGGGCTTCATCGGCAACGAGAATCTCACGGCAGTGCTGTGTGCGTGGGCGCTGCTGATGACGCTCGCGGCGCTGCGGCGGCCGACGGTGCCGCGCGCGCTCGGGCTCGGGCTGGTGCTCGGGCTCGCGATGCTGGCGAAGTTCACTGGGTTGGTCGTGGTCGTCGGCGCGCTCGGCACGTTCGCGCTGCGCGCGCTCGTGCGGCGACCGGCGCGCGCCGATCTGCGCGTCGCCGGCATTGCCGGGGTCGTGATGTTGCTGGTCTGCGGGTGGTTCTACGCCAGAAACCTCGTGGTGTACGGCACGCCCTTTAAGATGAGCCGCGAGACCTTCATGCTGCAGCGCTACGAGCATATCCAGACGCGCGGCGAGCGAGGACTGCTCGAGTATCTCCTGTTCGACCCAATGATTCTGCGCCGCCCACAGTGGCCGCGCGGCGTGCCGCTCTCCGGTGAGCGGTTTCCGGGCGTGCCCTACAGTGCCGTCCGAGAGTCGGTGGTGACGGGCCTCTATGCCAACACTTGGTTCGACGGCTACGGTGGCTGGACGGTGCCCAGCATCGTCACGGACGACGCCGTGCGCCGCGCGGGGCAACTGCTGTTGACGCTCGGCCTCTTGCCGACGGGACTGATGCTGATCGGGGTCGTCGAAGCCGTCCGCCGCCTCGCGCGCGACGGGTGGGACGACACGATCGTCGCGATGCTGCTCACGTTCGGGGCGATGCTGGCTGTGCTGGTGCAAGGGACGCGCAGCGTCCCCATCCACGCGGCGGTGAAAGCGACGTACCTGATGCCGGCGTCCGTGGTGTTCGGGGTCTGGCTCGCCTACGGGATCGATTGGATCACTGTGCGCCATCCGCGCTGGCTGCGGACGGTCGCTGCGGTGTGCGCCCTCGCGTGCCTCGCGAGCGGCCTCGTGTTTCTGCAAAGTCGGGTGATCGCCCGGTCGTACTTGCAAGTCTGGCGCGACGTGCCCGGATGGCAGAACGCGTACGGCGTCGTGTACTACGCGGGCGGCGAGCGCGATCACGCGCGCATGTGGTTCGAACGCGCGGCCACCAACGGCCATCACCTCGGATACGAAAATCTGGCATCGCTCGCGCTCGACGACGATCGCCCGTTGGAAGCGCTGTACTACCTGCGGAACGCCGCGCGCATCCAACCGCGGCAGTGCATCGGCACCCCCGCCGATCAGGCGCAGTTCAATCTGCTGACACGCGCCGAATATTTGAACACGATGGCGGTGATTTATCATCGCCTCGGCTGGGCCGTGGCCGCTCGCGCTGCGGCCCAAGAAGCCGTCGCCGCCGATCCCGCGTTGCCCGAGGCGGCCTACGATCTGGCGGTGCTGAGCCTCACCGACGCCGTGGCCCGCACGGGACCCCGTCAGGACCATCTGCTGAGCACATGGACGGCAAAGAGTCGCTTGCTCCTGCGGGCCGCAGTCGCCGGTGACCCCGGCTTCAACGAGCCCCGGATCCTGGCGAGTGCGGTCGAGTCGCTCAGCGGCGACTGCCAAGCGGCCGACCGTGCGCTCGCCGAGGCGCGCGTGCGTGGTGCCGCGCCGCGGCAGTACCCCAACCTGACCGGCGTCGGCGACATGCAAGCCGCGGCGATCCGCCGCCGTCGCCACATTGAGGATCTTCCCGACACCTTGCGCCCGGAGGCGCTGCTCGAGCGCTGCCGTGAGGAGCGACCCGACGATGCGACGTGACCGCTATGCGCTGACGTTCGGCGCGATGCTGCTGGTCGCTGTGCTCGTCCGTCTCAGCAACGCGATCACGTTCCCCTCGCTCCGAGCCTTCGATGGCTTCGGCCACTTCACGTACATCTGGTTCATGGCGGATCAGTGGCGGGTGCCGCTCGCCACGACCGGGTGGTCGTTCTTCCATCCCCCGCTCTACTACGCGCTGATGGCGTCGATCTGGACGGTGCTGGCACCTCTCGATCCGGTCGTGCGATTGAGTGTCGGGACCGGGCTGATCGCTATGATCGGACTGATTCACGGTGTCGTCGCCTACGCGCTCGCGCGCGCGACCTTTCCGGACAAGCCGATCGTGGCGCTGCTTGCCGCCGGTCTCATGTTCTTCCTGCCGATGCACCTCTACTCGGCGGCCTTCCTCGGCAACGAGGGCCTGAACGCGATCCTCTGCACCATGTCGCTCGTCGCCGCGCTCTGGGTGCTGCAGCGGCCGGGCTTCGCGCGGGGCACCGTGCTCGGGCTCTGCCTCGGCGCCGCCATGCTGACGAAGTTCACGTCGCTGGCGATCGTACTGGGCACGCTCGGGACGCTGGCGCTCCAGACGGTGATCCGACGCTCCTGGCGGCGTGGTGGCGCCGCCATCGTTGGGGCCGGGGTCGTCATGCTTCTCGTCTGCGGCTGGTTCTACGCACGCAACGTGATGGTGTACGGCAACCCGTTCATGGTGAGCCGGGGCGAGTTCATGGTCCGGCACCTCGAGAACTTCCAGAGCCAAGGGCGCCGCAATTTCTGGGAGTACGTCCTCTTCGATCCCGTCGTGCTGCGCCGCCCGCAATGGCCGCGCGGGGTTCCGCTGAACGGCGAGTTCGGTGCGGATTTTCCACATAGCGCGCTGCGCGAGTCGGTGCCGACGGGCATCTACGCGAACGCGTGGTTCGACGCCGGGCCCGGTGCGGTGCTGCCCCCCATCACCTACAGCGAGACGTCACGGCGGGCCGGCCAGATTCTACTCACGCTCGGCCTCGTGCCTTCGATCCTCGTGGTGGTGGGCGTGGTCGTGGCCTTCCGCCGCCTCTGGCGCCAGGGCTGGGACGATACCTACGCGCTCATGCTGGTCACGTTCATGACCATGCTGACGCTCTTCGTGAAGGCCATGAACACCGTGCCGATGCATGCCGCTGTCAAGGCCACCTATCTCGCGCCCATCTCGCTCACGTTCGCGTTCTGGCTCGCCGTCGGCGCCAATCAGCTGGGAGAGTTGAGCCGGCGCTGGCTTGCGCGGGCCGCCATGGTCTCCGCCGTCCTCGCCCTCGTGAGCGTCGCCGTCTTCACCAATAACGTTTTCCTGAACCGGGGCTGGATCACTCAAGTGACCGACGAGTCGGCCGTGTGGCAGAACCTCTACGGCGTCGTCGAGTACGCGGGCGGCAACCGCGACAAGGCGCGCGCGCTGTTCGAGAAGGCCGCCACTACCAACTGGCATTTGGCCCACGAGAATCTCGCGTTTCTCGCCCTGCAAGAGCACCGACCCCTCGAAGCGCTGTATTTGGTGAGGCAGGCCGCGGCGGAGCAGCTGAAGCAATCGTTCGGGACCCGCGCCGACCGGAAGCAGTTCGACGACACCGCCCAAGCCGACTACCAAAACCAGATCGCCGTCATTCAATACGGCATGGGCCGTCTCGATCTCGCGTGGGCAGCCGCGCGACGGGCGTTCGACTACGACGGCAGTATCCCCGAGATCCGGTACGATCTCGCCCTGCTGACCTTGCTGCGCGCCTACGGTGATCCCCAGGCCGACGATCCGCAACGCAAGTTGGCGCTGGCTCAGAGCCGCAAGCTGTTGTTCGCCGTCGCCTTCGACGATCCCGGCTTTTTCGAGGTGAGCAGCCTGGCCGGTACCATGACGGTTCTCGGTGGCGACTGCGAGAACGGCTTGGTGGAGATTCGCGCCGCGATGGCGCGCAGCCGGCGCGAGTTCCGGCGCTATCCGATCACGACCGGGCAGGGGAACATGCACACGGCCGGGTTGCGGCGGCGCGTGTACATCGAAGAGCTTCCCGAGATCCTCCGGCCCGAGGAGCAAGAGCGGCGCTGTTCCGCGGAGGCCGACCTCGGCTGACGCGTCGAAGACTCGACGCTACTGCAGATAGCCGAGGCTTCTGAGCTTCCGTTCCTGCTCAGGCGAAAGCGCGAAGTTTCCCGCCGTCTCGGGGGTGTGATCGGCATGCCCCCGAGCCTCACCGTCGAGTGCCGCGGCCACGGGCGCTTGCGTTGCCGCGACGTCGACGTCGCGCGCAGCGGGATCCGACTCGTGGAAAAGCTTGTACCTGCGGATGGCTTTGCAGCGCGCGGGGTCGAGCACCACCGGCTCGGGAATCGACCAATTCCCAAAGCCGTCGCGTTCCGGCGTGCCGCTCGAGCACGGTCCCACGACCTCGCTCGCGACGTAGCGCCATTCGTAGGTGCGGAGCCCAAAGCGGCGCAGCGGCCCGAGGATCGTTCCGAGATCCGGGATCACCTGCGGGCGGAAGATGATGGTCGGGAGACGCGTCTCGAAGTAGGCGTTCCCGGGAACCTGGAGTGGCGTGGTGAGCCGCTTCCACCAGCGCGGCGGTAGCAGCGAGCGTCCGGCCAGCGTCGGATCGGCGGCGCCGACGGCGTCGAGGACGGTCGGCGTGATGTCGATGTTGCGGACGACGTCGGTGCGCCGGGAGCCCGGCAGCACGCGCCGCGGGTAACGCATGATGAGCGGAATGTGAACCGATTCCTCGTCGAGGCGTATGCCGTGGCCGACGTAGTCGCTCTCGCCGAGGTTTTGGCCATGGTCGCTGTGGAGGATCACGAGCGTATCGTCGACGATGCCCTCCGTCCGGAGGCGATCCAGAAAGCGGCCGACGGCGTGATCGGTCTTCTCGACGTCCCCGTCGTAGGCGACCATGTCGGGCTCCTGCTCCGTGAAGCTGCGGTCACCCGTGAGCTTCTCGTGCGGGCCGAAGTAGTGGACCCAGAGGAAAAACGGGGTGCGCGGATCGCGCGACCCGAGCCAGCCGAGCGCCGCGTCCGTCACCTCTTCGTCTTTCCGGAACGCGTCGTTCTTCATCTTCTCCATGATGCTCTCGCCCAGATCCGGCGCGTCGGGCGACAGCTCCACGTGCGTCACGGTGGTGTCCGGCACGGCGATCAGCGGGGTGGTGAACGTGTCGTCGTAGACCTGGAACCCCTGATTCAGGCCGTACACGGCATCCAGTGGAAACGAGCCGATGATGGCGGCTGTCTGGAAGCCGCGGGCGTGCAGGACTTCGGCGAGCGTGACGGCTTCCTGGCCGAGCTTCGAGCTCGGCAAGGTGACGCCGTGGTACGGGCTGTACTTCCCGGTCATGACGGAAGCCATCGACGCCGTCGTCCAGGGCACGTCGCAGTAGGCATGCTCGAACACGAGGCCTTCCGCGGCCAACGCGTCGATGCCCGGCGTCTGGTTGGTCGGATGACCGTAGCAACCGAGGCGATCGGGTCGCTGGGTATCGACGGTGATCAGGACGATCGACGGTCGACGCTCGAACCACCCGGCGGAGAACCCGAAGGCGAGGACCCCGAGGAGCAGGACCACGACTACGACTGCGATTCTGCTTCTGCCGGCACGGGTCGACATCGAGAGCGGTGACGCGCGAACCGATGCGGGAAGTGTGTCCGCCCCGGGTCGCTGTACGCCCGTATCAGAGCGCGGCGGCGCCCGCCATCGTCATCGCGGTCAAGCGCGTGATCGGACCCGTCAGCTGATCGACCCGACGGGGCGCGCGGACGTATCGACGGCGACCGCCGGCGCGCCGGTGCGCCGCGTGGCGACGACGATCGCGCCGAACCCGATCGCATAGGCGGCGACGCCCGTCAGAAAGGCCGCGGAGAAACCGATGCGGCTGCCGATGAAGATCGACAGCACCGAGGCGACGACCGACATGACGCCGTTCAGGCCCCACGCCCACGGAACGAGCTCTTCGCCGTAGTCGCGCAGCACCGTGATGCCGAGCGGGTAGGCCATCCCGAGGAGGAGGCCGATCGGGGCGAGCAATCCGACCGTGACGCCGATGCGCGCCACGATCGAGAGACCGAGCAACGCGTCAATGAGGGGCGGTACCGTGACCAGGTACACGAGCGCGAGGACGACGATGGCGGAGAGCACGGTGAGCAGCGACGATCGCGCCTGATCCGCGAATCGGCCGGAGAGCAGACTGCCGACGCCCGAGAAAAAGAGCAGCGCGAAGAGCACCACGGCCAAGGCGTAGACCGGATAGCCGAGGAAGAGGACGAACCGCTGCAGCAGCGGAATCTCGATCATCAGGAACCCGTAGCCGAGACAGGCGAAGTACAAGAGGAACGGGGCGGCGACGGTGGCGGGTACGCGATGCGGCCGGGCGCCAAACGTGACGAGGGGGGCCAGGAAGAACAGCGCGGCGATCACGGTGACGACCGCGATCAGCATGTACATCAGCACGAGCGCGTCGTTCCACATGCCGATGAAGTTGAAGGGATCGTAGACGACCCCGTGGACGAGTCCGCGGAGGAAATTGAAAAAGAAGGGTCGATCGTCCGTCGGCGGGTCGATGAAATAGGGATAGCCGCGCACGAACGCCGGCCAGTCCGCAGTCGTGACGAGCTTGACGACGTCGGCATCGCCGGCCTGATCCCAGGGACCGAACAAGACCCGCGTGTTCAGCCGCGCGGCCTCCGCTTTCAACGCCGTCATCTCGGCCGGGGTGAACGCCGTCTTCTTGACCAACATGGTGGCGTTCACGTCTTGCAGCATGATCGCGATGTGATTCGCGAAGTCCGTGACGCCGTCCTGCTCGAGTGCCGCCCGCGCCATCCCGATCAGGCGGAGAATCTCGAGCGGATACTCCTGCACGTAGTAGCGAGTGAGGCTCAGAATCCCGTCGTCGCTCAAATGCCGGAAGTACTCGCGAAACCCCTCGACCGTGTAGAGATAGTTCTCGCTGAACACGAAACCGCCGGCGGCGTTCAGCGAGAACGTGTCGATCAGGCTGAGCTGGATGATGTCGAACGTGCGGTCGAGCCGGGTCAGCCGGCTGCGGGCCTCGTCGACGATCACCTCGACCCGCGGTTGCGTGTAGGGGTGGCCGGAGTAGTCGCCGTAGCGCTCCTCGACGAAGTGGCGCATCAGGGGGTTGATCTCGATCCCGAGCACCGAAGGCTGGCCATAGGCGGCGGCCGCCGCGAGCAGATCGCGGCCCCCGCCGGTGCCGATCACGAGGACGCGCGCGTTCGGGCGTACGGCGTGGACGATGTAGAGCACGCTGTCGCGGAGAAACTGCACGGACGCGGGATCGCGGTTCCACCCCATCATGGGCGTCCAGGCCGCGCCGTCGATGTCGAGCATCTTGGTCGGCGGATACGGACCGCCTTTGTAGGTCTTCGGAGGGTCCTTCAGGGGCACGATCTCGGCCGCGCTCTTCCCGTCCATGTCGAAGGCCGCCACGCGGGAGAATTGATTCCACGCTTCGTACTCGCTGTACGGGTCGACGCGGTGCTTGATGTACCGGAGCTGGTACAGGTCGGTCGTGAACGCGAGCACCGTCAGCACGGCGACGACTGCGGTCGAGCCGAGCGCGATCCCGCGCCGCCCGCCACCGGCGAGTGCCACCAGCGCGGCGGCCACCGACACCACGAGACCGATCACCACCGCCACGTGCGGCGCGGGCGCGAGGCCGAGTGCGGCGACGACCCCGAGACACCCGAGGCTCGCGCCCACCAGATCCGCGAAATACAGCCGGGCAATGCGGGCCGAGAAGTGCGTCATCAAGAGCGAGATGCAGAGGCCGCCGAGAAAAAACGGGACGGCCAGGATGGTGTAGGCGAGGCCGAGCGTGACGAAGCCCGCGAGCGAGAGCTTCTGCACGACGTGCAGGTGGAGGAACGCGAGAATGCCGAGCGCCGCCGACAAACCGAAGAGCGCCGCGAAGAGCACCAACTGGTCGTCCAGGCGCGCGGCGGGAAAGCGCGCGGGCATGAGGTAGATCACGAGACCGCTCAACCCGAGCCCGAACATGGCCAGCGAGATCGCCACGAAGGCGTAGTGGCTGAAGAGCGCCACCGTCAGGATGCGGGCCACCGTGATCTCGAGCATCAGTAACGACAGGCTGACGAAGAAGATCGCGAGGTAGTGCCTGCGCTCAGGTAATGGACTCATTGGGGGGCTCCTCGTTCGTGGGGACTCGGGCGACTGTGAGAAACCGTCCCGATACTCGTGCGAATACGAGAACCTAGCATACGAATCTACACCGTCCATCCGACGACCTCGGATGGCGTATCAATCGGGGCTCAGGGCAGGCCGACGAAACGTCGGAACGAGGGGAGCTTGGGTAGCTCGTCGGCTATGGCGTTCGCGACGATCCGCTGACCGTCGCGACTCGGGTGCGCGCGTTCGGCCATCAGGTCGAGCTGCCCGAAGGTCGCGATCGGTTCGAGGAGGTCGCCGGTCACGAGGACCAGACGGTTCCCGACCGTCGACGCCATGGGAGGCAGGGGGCGGAGCTCGGGCTCGTCGTTCCGGTAGAAGAGATACTGCACGCGCGGAATGCTCGGGGGGACCTCGATACGTGCCGAGTAGACGCCGTCGCCGGCCTTCTCATCGCCGTGGCTGCCGTCGTCGTAGCACGGGGCCGTGACCTCGAAGCCCGCGACGTAGAGTCCCGAGCCCCGTACTTCGTAGCGCGCGTCGCGATCGGGGGCCTGCACGCGGACGACGACGTGCTGCGGGGTCTGGGATACTTGCCCCGGCGCGCCGACGGCCGGGGCGGAGGCGGGGGCGAGGCCGAGCGCCACGGCGCGCGCGTCTTCCGCCGCCTTGCGAACGGTACGGACGCGGTCGACCGTGTCGACGAACGGGATGGCGTCACGTTCAGCCGCCCGGCGGATGCCTTGCACCGCCGGCGTCTCGACGAAATCCAGATTCGCCAGCAGGAGCGCGATGTCGTGGGCGCTGGTGAGCGCGTGGACCTCGCCGGCTGCGGCCGTGATCTCGTCCACCGAGACGCGATGACAGGAGCCGCCGACGGCGATCTGCTTCTTGCACGCTGGGCTGTCCTGTTCGGGAGAGAACGGCGGCGGCGGAAAGAAGTGCTCGACCAATCGATAGCTGTTCGTGGCGGTGAGACGGATCGCCGCCGCGCGGACGACGTGCGCGACCGGCCCGTCGAGGCGATGAAAACGCTCCTCGTCCGTGACCTTGGCGGGTAGCATCTGATCGTTGGTCCCGTGTCCCATGATGACGAGATCAGGATGCAGCGCGAGCCCGCGCAGATCCAAGAAGCGCAGACCTTGCAACCACGACCAGCCCGGGACGCCGGCGTTGATGATCTCGACGCGCCGGCCGGGATAGCGCTCCTCCAAGAGGCGCTGCAATTGGCGGGGATAGGCGTCGGGCTGATCGACGTTGAACCCGAAGGTGATGGAGTCGCCGATGCAGAGGATGCGGTAGACGGTGGTGTCGGTGTCGGGCCCGAGCTCCGGACCGCGAAAGCCCTCGCTGTCGTTCTCGACCGTCCACGTGTCGTTCCGGCCCCACGGCTGCGGATTCATCGGCTGTGTCTTCCGAGCGTTCGGCTCGTTCCGCCACAAGAGATCGGCGTCGCGTACGAGCGGGGCCGGATTGATCTCGAGCCACGCCAGCGTGCGCGACACGGTATCGCCCGGCATCTCGGGCGTCTTGGCGGGCGGCTGTCGCGCGCCGAGCATGAGCCCGGCGCCGAGCTCGATCAGCGCTAACATGACCACGGTCACGAGCACGACCCCGGCGAGCTGGGCGAAGGGACGTCCCCGCGCGGCCGTGCTCATGCCGCCGCGATCGACGCGCGCACGGTTGTGGCAGGTGGGGGCGTCGCCATCGGGTCGAGCCCTATCAGAAGCCGCGCAGACGCGGAACCTGCGAGACGCTCAACCGTTGGATCGCGATGGCGCAGGTGTAGTAATCCGCCCTACGTGACGTTCGCGGCCGGCGCTCCGCCCATTGCCGATCCGTCGGCCGGATGACCCGGCGGACGTTCACGGTCGTCGCGATCGTGGTGCTGATGCTCGGTGCGGCCGTGCGGCTCCATAACGGCCTCCACTACCCGGTGCTCGCGAGCTACGACGGCTTCGCGCACTTCACGTACGTCTGGTACCTCGCCGCGACCGGGCACGTCCCGTTGCCGACGGCGGGCTGGGAGTTCTTCCAACCGCCGCTCTACTACGCCGCGATGGCGGTGCTCTGGACGGCGCTCGTCGGTGTCGATCCGGTGACGCGCTTGCATGCCGGCGTGACGATCGTCGCCCTCGCGGGCTTGGTGCACGCCGCGGTCGTGTGGGACGTCGTTCGGCGGCGCGCCCCCGACGATCGGCGCCTGCAACTCGTGGCACTCGCGTTCATGGTCTTCGTGCCGGTGCAGCTCTACAGCGCGGCGTTTCTCGGCAACGAGGGGCTCACGGCCGTGCTCTGCAGTCTCGCGTTCTGGATGTTGCTCGCCGTGTTGCGGCGGCCGACCTGGCCGCGCAACGTCGCGCTCGGCGTCCTTCTCGGGCTGGCGTTGCTCACGAAGATCACGGCGCTCGCCGTCGTGGCCGGGGCGCTGATCACGCTCGGGGCGAAGTCCCTCGGGGGCGTCCGTCCGGAGGTCACGCGCCGGCACCTCGTGGCCGTGCTCGCGACGTTGGTGCTGGTTGCGGGCTGGTACTACGCGCGAAACGTCGAGCACTACGGAACGCCGTTCGTGATGAGCCGGCGCGAGCTAATGCTGCGCTTGGTCGAGGACAGCCACCCGCAAGCCCGTCGTTCGGTCGCGGAGTACGTGCTGTTCGACCCGATGATTTTTCGGCGTCCGATGTGGCCGCGCGGCATGGCAGGTGTCGACGATCCGGCCGGCTGGTCGCGCGCACTCCACGATTCGGTCTGGACCGGCCTCTACGCCAACACCTGGTTCGACGGCTTCGGTGGCTGGGTCGTGCCGCGGATCACCGACAGCGAGGTCGCGCGGCGCGCAGGGCAGGCGCTGCTCGTGCTCGGGTTGTTACCGACCGTGCTCGTCGTCGTCGGCATCGGCTCGGCGTGCGCGGAGCTCCGGCGGCGTGGTTGGGACGACGTGCTCGTCGCGACGGTCGCCACGTTCGCCCCGATGCTCGCGATCTTCGTCGTCGGGACCCACACGGTGCCGATCGCGGCCGCCGTGAAGGCGACGTATCTCATGCCCGCGTCCGCCGCGTTCGGCATCGCCTTCGCGCTCGGTGCGGAGCGCATGCTGCGCGGGCGTCCCCGCGCCGGGCTCGTGCTGGCGGCGGTGCTGACGCTGATCGCGCTCATCGGGAGCGCCGTGTTCTGGCACGGTCTCCTCTTTGACGAGCGCACGCGTCACGGCGCCTTTCCGATGATCGCGGAGAGTGAGGCGAACCAATATGGCGTCGTCGCGTATGCCGGCGGCGACCGCGTCGTCGCGCGCGAGCACTTTGCGCGTGCCGCCGCGGGTGGGCTCCATCTCGGTTTCGAGAACCTGGCGTTGTTGGCGTACGAGGACGGCCGCGCGGACGAGGCACTCCATCTCCTGAAGCGCGCCATGCGGCTGCAGCCGTCGCAATCGTTCGGCCGCGACCCGGATCGCGCGCTCTACGACCGGCTGACGCGGGCCGAGTACCTGAATCTGGTCGCCGTCTTCTCGCACGCGCTCGGCCGCATGGGGCGCGCCGAGTGGGCGGCGAGCGTCGCCATGCAGCTCGATCCGAATCTTCCCGAGGCGCCCTACGATCGCGCCATCGCGACGCTCGCGCGCGCATACGATGCGCCGGCGAATGCGCGCGCAGAAGCGGTGGCCGCCGAGCGCGCGCGCGCGGATCTCGCGACGGCGCTCGCGCTCGACCCGGGGTTTGCCGAGGCCGGTGCGCTTGCCGCGATGCTCGAGTCGGGCTGTGGGGACGCGCTGATCGCCTCGGCCCGTGCCATGCCGAGCTTTCGCCGTTATCCCGTCGAGACCGGGACGGGCGCGCCGCATGCGGCGTCGATCGGCCGGCGTCGCCACGTCACGACGTGGCCCACGCGGCTGCGCGGCGCGAGCTGCGGCGTGTGACGGGCGCGCCGTCAGTCGCAGAGCCGCCGACGTCAGTCGCAGAGATAGAACGCCAACCCGGCTTCGAGCACGGTGTTGCCGTTGGCGCGCAGGTAGTAATAGCCGCCCGGCGCGTACGGCAACACGCGGAGCATGGCGCCGCAGACTGGAAAAGCACCGGGCGGCGTGATCCAGCAGACCGTGCTCACCAGGTTGTCCTGCTCGGGCGGGTTCAACACCCAGCGATCGGTTTCCACGTCGCCGAGCACGTGCACGAGCTCGATCGGACCGCGCAGCGGACGGAGCGCCGTGAGGGCGACTTCGATGCGCTCGGGGGGCGCGTCGATGGTGCGGCCGTTTTTCCAATCGAGTGAAGCGGCGAAGCCGTTCTCACGGTTCAGCGACACGGCGTCGTAGCGATGGCAGCGCTGCACCGTCGCGGGAGCGCAGGCCGCGAGCATGCCCAAGGCGATCAGCAGGGCCGCCAACTTCATGGGCAGTCCTCGAAGCGCACGATCACGTCGGGTGTTGCGCCGGCAGTCACGATCCGGAGACCGTCGGTACTGACGGCCAGGCATTCGATCTCGGCGTCGATGCTCCGGCCGTCCGGCATCGTGAGGCCGACCTTCGCCCGTTGGCCCTCCCAAAATGCCATCTGCAGGACGCCGGGCGTTCGCCAGTAGCCGCCGGAGATCTTGGGGGGCAGTTGGATGGTCAGGGATACGGGTGTCTCCCCGACCGCGAGCGGGCCGCTGAAGCGCCGCGCATCGTCGGCGACGGTGAGCTCGGCCAGGCCGGTCGCGGTGTCGATCTTGGTCAGCGTGAGTGGGGCGAGCCCGTCGAGGTAGGCGCGCAGGCCGGCATTTTTCTCGAGCGTCTCGTCGGAGACGATCGCGCGCAAGACGTCGACCGGGCGGCGCAGCAGCTGCCCCGAGTCGGGCTTGAAGATGTGATCGACGGTGAGGTCGAAGAGCATGCGCGCGGCCGCGATCCGACCGCCGGGGGCGCACGCCGTATAGTAGGGCTCGCTCGGCGACGGCGGCGCGCATATCGGGACCTGCGCCGCGACGGGTGCCGCGTGGCCGAGCATGACGCTCACCAGCACAATCCCCCACACCGCCGCGCGACCCTGCATCGGCGCGGGACCTTACTGACCTGGTTTCGGAGGGTCAAGGTCGTCGAGCGCCGCGCGCAGCGCATCCGTCTGTGCCGATGGCGTCCGCGGCAGCACCTGCGCCATGCCGGGCCCGAGCGCGAGGCGTGCGCCGCCCACCGCGTCGGAGCGATACGCGGCAGGAACGTCGCGCAGCTGCGTTACGAAACCCGCCACCGGTTCCGTCGCGGGGTAGTGAGCGGCGACGCTGAAGCCGACGCCTTGGAATGCGGCGCTGCGCAATTCTTCGGGCATGGCGTCGATGCGTTCCGTGAGCCGAGGGAGGTCGGCACCGTGCTTGTAGTACAGGAGATGCCCCGCAGCCTCCGCCCCGAGCGCGCGGGCGTCGGCAGAGAGGCGTGGTCGCTCACTTGCGCCCGCGGCGAGTACCTGGAACGTGCCGGCACCGCCGAGACAGCCGAGCAGGATCAAGAGCGCCGCGCGTGGCCACGTCGGCAGGCGTCCGACGGCGATGGCGATCACCGCCATGAGGGCCGGCAAGAACGGCACCATCAGCCGGAAGGCGAAGAACGGCACGCGGTCGATCACGAGGAAGATGTGGTCGGTCGCGCCGAGCACCAGGACGAACAGCGGAAACATCACGAGCAGCGGTGCTTCGGGGCAGGTCGCCGCGAGGCGTCGCACGCGGAAGCCCACGCCCGTTCGCAGCAGGCGGGCGACGGCGAGCGCGATCGCGCCGAGGGCCGCGAGGACGCAGTACGCTTGCCCGAGCACCAAGGGGCGCACGTGGTCCTCGCCCGGCAGCGTGATCGTGAGCTCGGGAAAGCGGAGACCGAGCGGAATGCCTTTGGTGACCAGGTACCGGACCGTCTGCACGTAGGTCGCCGATCCGGCCGCCGCGGCCGATCCGTCGAGCCCGAATGTCCGCGTGAGGACGTCGAGACCCTGCGCGCCGTTCGCCACGTTCGTCACGATCCAGGGCGCGAAGCCGAGCAGGAATCCCGCCGCGGGCACCGGCCATTGGCGTGGTGGGAGCACGCCCGCGACGAGGGCGATCAGCAGGCACGCGGCGAATGGCAACGCCGCCGTGTAGGTGAACCAGGTGCCGACTCCCGCGACGGCCGCCCACAGGAAAAGCCCCGCGCGGGAATGCGTCTCATCGTAGAGGTAGCGATAGGCGAGCCAGATCTGGATGCCGGCCAGGGTCATGACCTCGGCATGCGATCCCATCGCGATGAGGTTGTAGACGATGAAGAGCGGCGGCCCGAAGACGAACAGAAACGCGAACACGAACGCGGGCCAGAGACCGAAATACCGATCCACGAGCGTCGTCCACGCGACGAAACCGAGGGCGCTCCAGAGGATGGCCATCATTTTCAAGCCCATGAGACTCGGACCCAGGAGCGCGACGAAGGGAGCCGCCAGCGCCGCAAACACCAAGCTGCCGCCCGCGTACGGGTCGGCCTGCACGTCGAGCAACGGCCACTGCCAATGCTGCGAGAGCGCTTCGGCCATCAGCAGGCGATAGGTCTCCTCCCAATAGAAGGCGCCGTTGAAGCCGAACCAGAGCACCATCGTGCGATGGAGGCAGAACGCGATCGTCCAGCCCGCCACCCTGCGCCACCCGAGCCGCTCGTCCACCGCCGGAGAGTTGCCAGGAAGGGATGCGGGCCGCAATCACGTCTCAGTCGAGTCGGGATTTGCGCCGGAGCGCCGGCTGCACGATGAAGCGATTGGTGAGTGCGGAGAGTCCCGTCGCAGCGGCGAGCACGGTGGCGACGATCAGCATGGTTTCGGCGCCCCAGCCGACGAGGCTCCCCGGACGCCCTCTGCGGAGCCAGTAGAACGTGTTGCGCCCTCCGTATCGGCATCGCGCGCATGCTGGCGCGCGAGCTGGGAGTCGGCTGCCGAGTCGTCACCCATTTTCGCTCCGCCGACGAAGAGCCTCCGGAATCGCGAGCCGTTCGCAGCCCGTTGGATGGGCCGCTCGAGATACCGCCAGCTCAGATCGCCGATCAGATAGGTGAGTCCGAGAAAGACGGCGAACACCGCCGGGGAGCCGTAGTTGATCCGCCACCCCCGTGCGACCAAGAGTGCGAGACAGAGCTGGACGGGGAAGTGCCAGAGATAGACCGAGAACGACACGTCCCCCAGCCACACCAATGGTCGCCACATCGTCACACGGGTCAGCATCGGTCCGTGCGAGCACGACGCGATGAGCACCGGTGTCAGCACGCCGACGAGCGCAAACTCTGGCCAGCTTCCAATGAGCCACATCGGATGCGCGAGGAGGAACAACATGAGGCCGCCGGAACCGATGCCGACGGCGTCCCAGATTCGATGGCGAGGCAGCCCGCGCGGGAGGAGCGCGGTGAGACAGACGCCCGTGAAGAAGCCGTACACCCCACGCAGGACGGAGCTCGGGAGCCAGCCACCGAGCGCCCCGAATCCAGACAGCCGGTCGTTCGCCACCCAGCAACCCACGGCCGAGCCTACGGCGAGTAGCGCGGCCAACGGGATGCGGAATCTCGGAAACAGGAGGACGACGACGAAGATCAAGTTCGTGGCCCATTCGATAGAGATCGACCACGCCGGGCCGTTGAACGAGAAGATGATGAGCGGCTCCAAGCCGACGTTCTGCAGCAACCCGAGGTTGAGCACGAAGTGCCAGAGATCGTTGGTCTGGTAGATGAAAAACTTTCCGGTTCGCGCGAAGTAGAACTGCTGCAGCAGGGCGACGATGACGAGCGTTGTCCAATGCAACGGAAAGAGGCGGATGATCCGCTTCCAGAGGAACGTGCGACACTGCGCGCGCTCGCGGTACAAACGGCCGAGCAAGAATCCCGAGAGCACGAAAAAGACGTCGACCATGTAGCCGCCACTCGTGAAGAACGGGAGCAGGTAGGCCTGGAGCGGCGTCGCGCTGAAGTGCGCCTTGTAGTGCCACACCAAGACGCCGAACGCCGCGCACCCACGGATGGCGTCGAGTCCTTCGATGCGCTCGTGAGCGCCTGCGCGGGTGCTCAAGGAGCACCGGCTATCTTGGCTTCGCGTCGCGCCCATTCGGCCAGCCGGTGGTAGCTTCTCCCGAACATCGGATCGAGCGTTTTCCCGAGGTAGGCAGAAATCGGAAGCGGTGCATCCGTATCGATCGTGCGCACTTCGGCGCCACCCATCTTCAGGGCGAGCAAGCCGACGAACATCGCCGCCGTTTCGCTCCGGGTCTCGGTGCGGATCGCTTGCAGTCGCTCCGCATCGGGCTCGAAGAATCGGACCGGATGGGTGCCGACCGGTCCGGTGCCGTGCGCCATGATCCAGTACGCACCGATGCCGGGAAAATCTGGGTAGGTGGAGCCCAACGCCACCAGGAGGGAGTCCGCGCGAAAGGTGTCGTTGCGGATGACGACGATGTCGTCGCCGGCCGCACGATGCACGATTGCTCGGATCGCCGCGTCCGTGAGGTCCATCACGTCGCGGCTCCACATCTGGCGATTGGCCATCGACTCGTCTCGCGCAACGTGCCAGCCCGCGACGGTCCATGCGACGATCGCGAGTGCGATGGCGATGCGCGATGCTATTCGCGGCACCCGGACTCGAAGACTGGCTAGGGAAGCTCTGCACAGGTGGCAAAGCTGCGCAGATCGGCGATGGAGTTCATGACGCGACCGCGCGCGTGCGGTTCTGATGCCCGTTGGGTGGGTTCGCGGCGGGCGTCGCCGTGCTGC
>Ga0163144_10003177_pt1 | contig 37503 bp, 38 predicted proteins | sample OliLak19BULKMAT1_FD_123175 | JGI IMG/M metagenome (GOLD analysis project Ga0163144, IMG submission 123175) | Freshwater microbial mat bacterial communities from Lake Vanda, McMurdo Dry Valleys, Antarctica - Oligotrophic Lake LV.19.BULKMAT1 | ecosystem: Environmental > Aquatic > Freshwater >...
AATCACTAGTCAAAGTTTTTTTGTCTGAGCGCATTGAACTGGGACGGCGGCAAAGACCTCACAGGGCCTAACCATTCGATTCTGCTGACTGCGGACTCAGATGGGGATGGACTTTGGATAGCCGCGGTAGCAGATCGTCTGCGTTGAAGCTGTAGAATAATCCCCATCCGCAGCGGATTCGTGATTATATTCGAGCAATGCGCGCGTATAGTAAGGAATTTCGAGTCCGGAGGGATTAACCTACAGCTTCGTTAAGGCCGGGCCCGTAGCATATCCTTGTACCGCTGCTCCCCGAGCCTATCCCCGCGCGGATCATCCTGAAACAGCTTCGCCGTCTCCGGTGTCTCAAGCTCCCCATGGAAGGTCAGCGCCCGCACATACAGCTTCCCCTCTTCCGTGAAGAGGTAGCCGACATGGCGCCCGCCCTGGTTCGGATCCGTGATCTGATGGTTGATCGCCGGCACGCCGACGAGCGCCTGATACACTCGCAGCGCCCGCCCGGTGTTGAAGGTGTGGGTCGGGATGAGCCGCCCCCAGTCCACGAACACGATCCCGTGCTCCTGCGTCTTGATCGCCGCGACGGCGTGCCCAGCGTCGCTGCCGTTCGCCTGAGGCACGCGCACCGTCACGCCGGACGCCTGGATCGGTATGCCGTAGCGCCGGCCGAGCTCCTCGGCCATAAAGGCCGCGTACTGCGCCGCACCGTAGCAGACGAGGATCGGATCCTTGCCCCCGTTGAGGTAGGTCCCGCGCGAGCGGCTGTAGATGTCGTCGAGCGAGTCGAGGTTCGGCGGATTCCAGTCCTTGTTGTAGTTGTTCTCGCCGAAGAGCCGCGTGAACTCCGCGGCGGCCGCGAGGATACCCATTTCGCTTCCCGGATTATAGGCGCCGAGAAAGTCCTTGAGCGTCGGCGACTTCGCAATAAGGGCGCGGACATCCGCGGTCTGGGCGCTGACCTTCGATGCGATATTGAGGTCCCGGTCGCGCTTGGCCTCGTACTCCTGCTGCTGCCGCGCCGCGAAGGCGGCCCGGCTTTTGACGACGAGCTTCTCGGCTGGCGTCCAAGTGAATTCGGCCATGACCCGCGTGTCGGTCTCCGCGGAGGGCGCCATCCGGTAGCGGTTGGACTCGACCCGGCCCGAGACGCCCATGGTGAACTCCGGATTGACCCGCCGCTCGAGGCTTAGAGCCAAGGCGCTCTTGTCCGGATAGAAATCGTTGTTGCTGCGGCGCAGGTCGACGGCGAGCAGGGCCTTCGTATCGCCGGATTGAATGCCCAGGTACGGTCGCAAACCAAGATCCGCCCGCCGCGCGTCGGCCTCGACGCCAGCGAGGTAGCGGTGCCCGCCGACATCGAACGAGTATTCCCCCCCGACGCGCCCGGACGGGACGGCCTCGAATCCGAGATCTCGGCGGTACAGATTCGACGGCGCGTACTCCGCGCTGACCGAGCCCGACAGCAGGACTTCGTGAGGACCGTCCCGATGGAGCCAGACGGTGCCGAGGCTCGCCTCGGCCATTATGGTCTGCGGCTGATTCTCCGCGCGCGAAAGCACGACGAACTCGTCGAAGGAGGCGTACAGGGCGCCCTTCCAGCCGCCGCCCGGTGAGAAGGTCTTGCCGACATCGGCGTAGAGGCTCTGGACGGTCTGCGTCTGAGAGATGTCCCGGCCCGCGTGACGGCTGGCCGTCGAGCCGAGCTCCTGACCCGGATCGTCGAGCAGGCGGTGCGAGCGCAGGTTGACGCCGCCGACGGTGGCGACCACCGTCGCCTCGACGGCGCCGCTGTAGGCGAGCTTGGCGCCCAAGAGCCCAAAGGGCGACTGCTTGAGGATCGGATACGGATACGGAAAGGTTTCGGTCAGGGCGAGTATGCCGCCCTTGAGCACGGGGGTCAGCGACCAGCGGCCCTCGCCGAAGGTCGACTTCGGACGCCAGGCGACTTCGCCGAGATCGTCGTTGACCGTCACGGATAGGTCAGGAGCGGGCGGCTCGCCCGCGTGGGCGGTGGCGGACAGGAGAACGGCCAATATAAGGAAGCGCATTCGAGGGGGACCGACTCTTCAGTGTAGGTCCGCCGACCCGGTTTGTCAATGCGACGCCGTCAAGGGTGGGTCTTAAGCTGGGCCGGTTTGTGGCACAGACAGCTCCCACTCGCGCCACAATAGGATCGCAACGGAGGCCAGGCCCGCCACGAGGCCCATCCACAGGCCCACGGCGCCCCACTTGAGGCCGAAGCCCAAGGTCAGCCCGATGGGTAGGCCGATCAGCCAATGCCCGAGGATGTTGATGAGGAGAGGACGGCGCGTCTGACCGAGGCCGCGCAAGGCGCCGGTCAGGACGGCCTGCGCCCCGTCGAAGACCTGAAAGGCGGCGCCGCAATACAGCAGAGGCTTCGCCGCCGAAATCAAGGCGTCGTCGGCGCCGAACAGGCCTAAGAGAAACCGCGGAAACAAGGCGAATATGATGCCGCTGGCCGCCATGAAGAGCACGCTCATGATCGTGGCCGCCCGTCCGGACAGGACCGCCGTCCGCGGATCGCCGCGGCCCAGAGCCTGGCCGACGCGGGTCGCCGCCGCGTGGGATAGGCCCATGGGGATCATGAAGGTGAGCGAGGCCAAATTGAGGACAAGCTGATGCCCGGCCAGAATCTCCGCGCCGAGACGGCCGACGAGGGCCGTGACCAAGGAGAATATCGCGACCTCGACGGCCATGGCCGCTCCGCCGGGCACGCCCAGAGCGACGATGTCGACGAAGAGGCGGCGGTGCCAGCCGTGGAACTTAAAGTCGATGGCGCTGAGGCGTCGCCAGGACGCGAAAGCGACCACCGAGAACATGACGAAGTTCGCCGTGAGCGTGGCGAAGGCCGAGCCGCGTACGCCGAGCGCGGGAGCGCCGAGGCGGCCGAAGATGAGAACCGCGTCGAGGGCGGCGTTGACGAGATTTCCCAGGACGATGGCTACGAGCAAAGGCGCGGTCACGCTCATGGACTGCAGGAACTGGCGGCAGGCGACGAAGCACAGGCCCGGAAAGACACCCCAGCGGAGCACATTGAGGTAGCCGACCGCGCCCTCGATGGCGCGCGGGTCCACACCGATGAAACGGTAGGCCCAGCCCGCGAAGCCGAAGACAAAGAAAAGGGGCACTGCGACGGCCAGGGCCAGAACGAGCGTGTGCACGAGGAGCTGGCCGCACAGGTCGGGACGGCCGGCGCCGAAGGCCTTCGAGGAGTGGCTGTCGATGCCCATGACGACGCCCATGCCCACGACGAAGCCCGTGAAATAAGTCATCGAGCCGAGTCCGACCGAAGCGATGGCGACGGGCCCCAGCCGCCCGACGAACAGCATGTCCACCGTGCCGTACATCACCATGCCGATCTGCGTCAAAGCGATTGGCGCGGCGAGCTGGAGCACGGACTTCGCCTCGGGCCACGGAAATTTCTTGATCAGCACGCTATATGATACCGGAAAAGAATTCAACGAATTCAGATGTCTGACACCGTACGGGGGCGGCGAGGTAAGGTAAAATCAGCGTCATGATAGACCGCTACCCGTCGTTGATTGCCGCCGAGCTGTCCTTGCCCGCCGCCGGAGTCAACGCCGTGGTGGGGCTGCTCGACCAGGACGCCACGATTCCGTTCATCGCGCGCTACCGCAAGGAGGCCACGGGCGGGCTCGATGAGGTGGCCATCGCCGCCGTGCGCGACCGCCTGGCACAGCTCAAGGAGCTCGACTCGCGCAAGGCCGCGATCATGAAGTCGCTCGAGGAGCGCAACCTGCTCACGCCCGAGCTGACCGCGAAGGTCGTGGGCGCGCCCACGCTCGCCATTCTCGAGGACCTGTATTTGCCGTATCGCCCGAAGAAGCGCACGCGCGCGATGATCGCGAAAGAAAAGGGTCTCGAGCCGCTGGCCGACAAGATATTCGCCCAGGGCGCAGAGCTTCCCGAGGCTCTCGCGAAGGCGTTTATCAACGCGGAGCTGGGAGTGAAGGACGCCGCCGAGGCGCTGGCCGGAGCGCGCGACATCATCGCCGAGCGCGTGGCCGAGGACGCGCCCGCGCGCGCGCGGCTGCGCGAGGTGTTCTTCAGCAAGGGTGAGTTCCACTCGAAGGTCATCACCGGGAAGGAAGCGGAGGGCGCCAAGTTCAAGGATTACTTCGACTGGAAGGAGCCGGCGGTGAAGTCCCCCTCGCACCGCGTACTGGCGATGCGGCGCGGCGAGTCGGAGGGCTTTCTGTACATGAGAGTCGAGGTGGCGGAGGAGGACACGATCCCGTTGCTGCATGGGCTGTTCGCCAAGGGCGCGGGGCCGTGCGCCGTACAGGTACGGCTCGCCGTCGAGGACGCCTACCGGCGGCTCATGTCGTTCTCGATGGAGACCGAGGTGCGCCTCGACACGAAGAAGGCGGCCGACCGCGAGGCGATCGCCGTGTTCGCGCGCAACCTGCGCGAGATTCTGATGTCGTCGCCGCTCGGCCAGAAGCGCCTGCTAGCGCTGGACCCGGGCTTCCGCACGGGTTGCAAGCTCGTCTGCCTCGACGAGCAGGGCAAGCTGCTGCACCACGATGTCGTGATGCCCCATACCGGCGAAGGCGGCCGGCTCGACGCCGCGGCTAAGATCAAGAAGCTGAGCGCGCTGCACAAAACTGAGGTCGTCGCGATCGGCAACGGCACGGCCGGACGCGAGACCGAGGAGTTCGTGCGCGGGCTTAATCTTCCCGGCATCACCGTCGTCATGGTCAATGAAAGCGGCGCGTCGGTGTACTCGGCGTCGGACGCGGCGCGCGAGGAGTTCCCCACCGAGGACATCACCGTGCGCGGCGCCGTCTCGATTGGGCGCCGGCTCATGGACCCGCTGGCCGAGCTCGTGAAGATCGATCCGAAATCGATCGGGGTCGGCCAATATCAGCACGATGTGGACCAGTTCGGCCTCAAGCGCTCGCTTGACGACACCGTGGCGTCGTGCGTGAACAGCGTGGGTGTCGAGGTCAACAGCGCGAGCAAGGAGCTGCTCTCGTATGTGTCCGGCCTCGGGCCCGTCCTCGCGAAGAACATCGTGGACTACCGCAACGCCAACGGGGCGTTCGCCTCGCGCGACGCGCTCAAGAAGGTGCCGCGCCTGGGGCCCAAGGCCTTCGAGCAGTCCGCGGGCTTCCTGAGGATCCGCGACGGCGGCAACCCCCTCGACGCGAGCGCGGTGCACCCCGAGCGCTACGCGATCGTCGAGAAGATGGCGAAGGACCTGGGCACGACGGTCGCCGAGCTCATCACGAGCGCCTCGCTGCGGGCCAAAATTAATATCAAGTCGTACGCGACGGCCGAGGTAGGCGAGCCGACCTTGCGCGACATTTTAAACGAGCTGGCCAAGCCCGGGCGCGACCCGCGCCAGGGCTTCGAGGCGTTCGCCTTCGGCGCGGTGTCCAAGCTCGAGGATGTGAAGCCCGGCATGAAGCTGCCCGGCATCGTCACCAATGTGGCAGCCTTCGGCGCGTTCGTCGACATCGGCGTCCACCAGGACGGGCTTGTCCATGTGAGCGAGGTGTCGGACAACTTCGTGAAGCAGCCCTCCGATGTTCTCAAGGTTCAGCAGCGCGTACAGGTGACCGTGCTGGAAGTCGACCTGGCGCGCCGGCGCATCGCGCTGTCACTGAAGAGCAAGCCCGTGATCGGTGCGCGCGAGGACCGCGCGACGGCCAACGCCGCGAGCCGGGGCTCGTCCTCACGCCCGACGCAGGCCGCCCCGAAGGAGGCGCCCGTCGGCGCCATGGCCGAGGCGCTCAAGGCGATGATGTCCAAGCGCCGGCTTTAGGTCGCGGCCGGGACGGGGGCCGGCGCGGCAAGCGGATCTTCGCCGTATTCGTTGGCCCCTTCCGTGCCCTTTTGGAAGGTGAAGGTGAGCCCGGGCCACAGGTTCAAGAGCGGGACGAACAGCAGCGCCGCGAACCACCCGCCCTTCCCCACATCATGCGCGCGCTTGACCGCGACGGCCATGAGCATGTAGATCAGGCCGAGGAACAGAGCCAGGATCGCAATCGCCAGCGCGGGGTTGGCATCGCCGGCGGCCTCAAGGCCCTTGGCCGACGCGCCCAGGATGGCGCTCGCGAAGAAATAAGGCTGGCGGTTGATCCGCCCTTTATAAGAAAACCACAGCCGCGGATCGTTCAGAGTCATGCTCCCCCTTGCGCCTGGGAAGCATAGGGCGGGAACGAGGGAAACGCAAGAGGCGGAAGACTATCCTTGAGGATAGCTACGCGGTAAGGCGTTTGACTTCTTCTTCCTTCAGCTGGATGGAGGCCTGGACGGTCTCCATCTCCGAACCCACCTTGGTCACGCGATCGAAGTCTTCGTAGAGCTTCGGGTCGGACATCTCGTGGGCGATGCGCTCGAGATCGGCATGCAGGCGCTCGAGCTCGGCTGAGGCCTTGGCGAGGGCCTTCTCCCGGCGGCGGAGCTCCTTGGAGGCCTCATACTGGTTCTCGGCCTCGGTCACGGCCTTCTGCGCGGCCGTCGGCTCGGGCCGGTTCTTCGCGGCCTCGGCGTCGAGCTGGCCCTGGCGGTGCTGGAAGTATTCGAAGTTGCCGGGGAACACGGTGACCTTGCCCTGCACGACATGCACGACATGGTCGGCGACGGCGTTGAGGAAGTACACATCGTGGCTGATGGCGCAGATCGTGCCGTCGAATTTCTTGAGGGCGCCGACGAGGGCCTCGACGCTGGTCAAGTCCAAGTGGGTCGTGGGCTCATCGAGCAGGAGCACACTGGGCGGGTCGAGCAGGAGCTTGGCCAGCTGCAGGCGGCTCTTCTCGCCGCCCGAGAGCACCGCCACCTTCTTGTGCACGGAGTCGCCGGAGAACAGGAAGGTGCCGAGCACGGTGCGAGTGAACAGGTCGCCGTTGGTGCGCGGGACGCTCATGGCCTCCTGCAGCACGGTGCGACGATCGTCGAGCTGGCCCTCGCGGTGCTGGGAGAAGTAGCCGACCTTGACATTGTGGCCGAGCACACGCTCGCCGGAGTCGATCGGGATGATCTCGCCGATGACCTTTAATAGGGTCGATTTCCCGGCCCCGTTCGGTCCGACAAAGGCCATCTTCCAGCCGCGCTCGAGCTCGAAGTCGAGCCCCTCGTACACCTTGGTCGGGCCGTAGGACTTAAATACATTCTTGAGCTTGAGCACGGTGGTGCCGGTGCGGCCGGGCTGGGGGAAGGAGATGCTGACGGCCTTCGTCGACGGGGGCAGGACGATCTCCACGATCTTCTCGAGCTGCTTTATGACGCTTTGCGCGCGCGAGGCGGTGGAGACGCGCGAGCGGTTGCGCATGATGAAGTCCTTCATCGCGTCCATCTCGTCCTGCTGCTGCTTCCAGGCGGACATGAGGCGCTCGCGGGCGGCCTCGCGCTCGGCCAAGAAGCCGTCGTAGTTCGTGTTGTACTTCTTGAGCTTCTTCTCCTCGACGGCGACGATGGCCGAGCAGACATTGTCGATGAAAGAGCGGTCGTGCGAGATCATCAGGATGGCACCCGGGTAGCTTTGCAGGTATTCCTGAAACCAGACCAAGGACAGCAGATCGAGGTGGTTGGTGGGCTCGTCGAGAAGGAGCAGCTCGGGTTCTTGGACAAGCAGGCGCGCAAGCGCCGCGCGCATGGCCCAGCCGCCGGAGAGCTCGGAGAGGTGGCGGTCGAAGTCCTTGACCTGGAAGCCCAGGCCCATCAGGATCTTCTTGGCCTTCGCGGTCTCGCGGCCGTCGGGATCGTTGCGATGGGCGAGCGCCGTCTCAAGCACGGTCTCCGGCCCGATCGGCGGGTTTTCCTGGGGGAGGTAGCCGGCCTTGGCGCCGCGCTTCCACTCGATGGAGCCGCCTTCGAGCTCCTCGTCACCGAGGAGCATTTTAAACAAAGTGGTTTTTCCCGAGCCGTTGGGTCCCACCAAGGCGTAGCGGTCCCCGGCGTTGAGCTGGAGCTCGGCCCCGTCGTAGAGAATCTGGTCGCCGAAGGACTTCTTGATGCCGCGGACGGATATCACGAGCCCATTTTACCTTTTTCCGGCCCCGCCCCGTCATGGAGGCGTTGCGCTGCCGCCATGGGCCGGCGCCGGTACGACTGGTATCCTGAGTCAAGAAGTTCCGGAGGTACCATGAAAACTATACTGCTGTTGTCGGCCGTGCTGATCGGAACGGCGGGCGCGGGGCGCGCCGGGGAAAGCGAGGCGCCCGGGGCCGGAGACCGAGTGCTCAACCGCGTGATGGGAAGCGATTCGTCGAACACCGTGGAGAGGACCGGCAAGAAGACCGCCGAGCGCCCCGACGCGTGGATCACCGGCAAGGTGAAGACCTCGTTGATGTTCCACCGCTCCGTGAGCGGGCTCAAGACGCAGGTGGAGACCGCGGGCGGCGTGGTGACCTTGCGCGGCGAGGCGGAGAACCAGGCGCAGAAGGACCTGGCGACCGAGTACGCCCTCGAGGTCGAGGGCGCGAAGAGGGTGAACAACCTGATGACGGTCCGCGGCGAGCGCACCGTGGAGAACCGGGTCGACGACGCGACGATCACCGCGAAGGTGAAAACGGCGCTGCTGTCCCGGCGCTCGACGAGCGCGATCAACACGACGGTGAAGACGAACGGCGGCGTCGTCACGCTCGGCGGTGTGGCGAAGAACGAGGCGGAGAAAGAACTGGCGGAGCGGCTGGCGCACGGGATCGACGGCGTGAAGGAAGTCAACAACCGTATGACGGTCGAGTAGATTTAAGGCGCGCCGAGAGAACGCTTCAGGCGGGCCTTCGCGTCCGCAGACAGCGCGGGCCCCCCTTCGGGGGGGCGCGCGGCGCCGTGCCTAAGCCAGGCGAACTGCGCGGCGACCCGACGGCAGACCGCGCAGATGGAGAGGTGAATGCGGGCGTGCATCCCCAGGGGGCGGCCGGAGTCGAGCGCCTCCGACAGGAGCTTTGACACCTCGCGGCAGGAGGGAAGCAGGCTCATGCGGCGGCCTCCGGAGCGAAGTGATTGCGCTCGAGGCAGCGGCGCAGGCGCATGCGGGCGCGGTAGAGCAGGACGGCCAGATGCGCGGGGGCGACACCCAACGCGGCGGCGGTGTCGGGCGCGGGCAGGCCCTCCATTTCGCGCAGAATAAAGGCGCGGGCGACATTTTGAGTGAGGGCGTCGAGGCAGGAACGCAGAGCCGCGGTGAACTCGACGGATTCAGCTTTGCGCGCGGGCTCGCCGCCCCAGTCGCGGGGAGCGGAGGAGGCGGACCAGTGGCGGCCATCGAAGAACTCGCTTTCGGGGTCGGAGTCCTCATCGGACGGTAGAAGCGGCACCTCCTTCGCCTGGCGGCGGTAGAACTCGAAAATCTTGTTGCGGAGGATTCCCGTCATCCAGGTTAATTCGGAGGAGTCCCCTTTAAAGCGATCACGCGACCTGAGAGCGGCGATGAAGGTTTCCTGGATGAGGTCCTCGGCGGAGGATTCGTCCCTCACACGGGAAAGGGCATACCTATATAAACGGTCGGCGTAGGAGTCGATCCAGGTATTGGGATCGGTCATGGCTGACGGACCGCCACGATCAGGCCGGCTTCGGAGAGGAAGGAGAATAGATTCCGCGCGGCCGCTTCGGTGAGACCGGATGCGGCGGCCAGCGCTTCGCTTAACGGCTGTTGGGCCATGAGCGAGCGAAGAGCGGATGCTTCAGGAGCGGCGATGACGCGAGAAAACACCGGGGTGCCGCCGCTCTTATAAAGGAGGGCGCCCTGCGGGGCATCCCATTGGGAACGGATTAACGGCGCGCCATCGCTCCGATCCCTTTTCCATATTTCCACCACGGAGTGAGTTAACGGCAACAATTTAACGGATGGCCCGAAAATAAGTACGGAATTATCTTTAACTTCACGAGCAAGATCACTCGGTGAGAGAGGTGTGTGGGGGGCGGCGTGAAAGATCTCCTTAAACGCCCATTCAAATGTTGCGAGGGAACCGATGAACGGTGCGTCGGCGTGGAAGCGGGCTTGGAGAAATTCCGGGAATAAATGGCCGTAGTCAGAGAGATTATGGGAGATCGATTTTACACTGCGTGAATACTCCTCGCACGCTTTTAAAAAATCTTCATCGCCTAAAACTCGCCAGCACGCTTCGAAGGTTTCACCCAACGCTTCGGACATGCGCGCGGGATAGCCGCGACGGTAAATCTCGACGGCCTCCGCGGGCGTGAGTGCACCCCCGCCCCGGACTTGGACCACTAGGGCGGGATCGGCTTCACCGATCACTGAGGAGGTGAACTGTTTTTGCAGAAGCTCAAGCGGGGAGGGCATTTTTCACCTCCGCGGCGATCTGAATCGCTTTCACGGCTTCTTGCTCAAGGCCTTCCCAGTCCGGCACGGCTTCGTCCCACTCGATGAGCACCGGCACCTCGGGCACGCGCCGGATTACGCGCCGGTACAGCTCCCACACGGGATCGGTGGGGGCGCGCGAGTGCGTGTCGAACAAAAACTTGCCCATGTCGGTGTAGCCGCCGAGATGTATCTGCGCGATCAGCTCGGAAGGGATCCTGTCGATATAGTCCGTTGCCGCAAAACCATGATTGGTGGCGCTGACGAAAACATTGTTCACATCGAGCAAAATCTTGCAGCCGGCACGCTTCGCGATCTCGACCAGGAACTCCTCCTCCTTCATGCACGATTCGTTGTAGGTCAGGTAGCTCGACACATTCTCAAGTCCGATCGGCCGGCCGAGGAAGTCCTGAACCTTGGACACATTGCTCACGACAGTCTTGATGGCCTCTTCCGTGTACGGCAACGGCAAGAGATCGTGCGCGTTCGCGGCGTGCGCGCCCGTGAAGCACAGATGGTCGGTGACAAGGAACGGCTCGACCTTTTCCATCAACGCCTTGAGGCGCTTGAGGTAGCCCGGCCGCGGGCCCTCGACGCCGCCGATGGACAGCGAAACCCCGTGCAAGGCGACGGGGAAATCGGCCCGGATCTTCTTCAGGACCTCGAGAGGACGCCCCTCGCTGTCCATGTAATTCTCGGACAGGGCCTCGAACCAACGCACGGGCGTTGGACGGCGCTCGAGCAGGCGCGGAAAGTGGGCGGAGCGAAGACCTACCCCTACCATCAGCCCGCCTTGAACTTCCCGCCGCGGCCGTCGCACCCGGCCTTGCTCAGGCTGAGCCAGCCCTGGCCCTTGCAGGCGTTCTGGCCGGCGCACTCGTGGCCGACGCCGCCGCAGGCGCCCTGGCCTTTGCAGGCGTTAACGCCCCAGCACTCGCCCTTGGCCTCGGACGCTGGAGCGGGCGTCGTCAACGGGGAAGGCACGGAGGCCGGACGATTTTGGCCGCCGGACATGGGCGAACCGCCCGTCGTCCCGGCGCAACCGCCCATCGCCAAGGCGGCCAGGGCCGCGCCCGTCAATTTCGTCGTGATGTCCATGAATCCTCCTTGCCGGTATGAGTGCCCGCGAGGGCCCGTTTATGTCAGGGCTTGCGCAGGTCTTCGGAACGGTCGTAGGGAACGCCGTAGCGCGCCAGGACGGCGGGCAGGACTTTCTCGGCGGCGGCCGCCTCGAGGACGACGCGCAGGCCCTTGTTCTCAGCGTAGCCGGAGTAATGCTCGCACTCGATTTCATGGCGACCAGCGATGGGCGTCTTGAAGGCCGCCACGAGGTCGGTCAGGCGGCCGATCGGGCGGCCGTTCACGCGCGTGACGGGCGCCATAGACCAGCTGTGATAGCCCCGGTTGAAGTCGTGGGCGAGGACATGGGAGAGGACGACGACCTCGGTGCGCTCGGGCGTGGGCATCCCGTCGGCGGACAGCGAGCGGACGCGGAAGCCTCCGCCGCGCGCGGCGATGAGCTCGTCGCTCAGGGGCATGAACACGATGCCGCCGGCGATGAAGTAGGAAGGCTTGGCATCGTAGCGCGGGCCGGGGACGAGGTCAGCCGAGGACTTCATCGGGATATTGACGGCCGTCTCCTTGCCGCCGCGCACGACCAAGGCCGAAATCTTCTCGCCGACCTGGCGGCGGCTGATGAGGTTGGAGAAGTCGATGCGCTCGTCGTCGCGGAAGGGGATGGTGCCGTCCTGCCCGATCGTGACACCGTCGATCTTGATCAAGGTGTCGCCTTCTTTCAGCGCGTCCCAACCCGAGGCGCCGTAGGCGACCTTGGTGACGAGCACGCCGCTGTTGTCCTTGGGCAGGCTCAAGGACCGGCGCAGGCCCTCGTTCTCCGTGCTTTGCCACCAGACGCCGAGCTCGGGGATGCCGTCGTAGCGGCCGTCCTCGATATCCTTAAGGAAGCGCTCGATGATCGGCATCGGCACGACATAGCCGATGTTCTGCGCGCCCGCGCTGTGTTGGAAGGCGATGCCGACGAGACGGCCGTCCTGGAACACGGGCCCGCCGGAGTTGCCAGGGTTGATGGCCGCGTCGGTCTGCACCGCGAGCAAGGCGCGGGCGGAGTGGCTGTACACGGTCACGCCGACGCGGGAGACAATACCCTCGGTCACGGACAGGTCGGTGCCGCCGATCGGGTAGCCGTACACGGCGACCTTGTCGCGCTGGTAGGGCAAGCCGCCGAATTTGGCGGGGACCGTGCCCGTAAAGAAGGACTCGTCGTCGACGGTGATCACTGCGGTCTCGCCGTCGTGGCCCGCGTAGGCAACGCGCGCCGGGTATTTTTTAATGTCGCCGGATTTGCGCACGGAGAGATAGGCGGCGTTGGCCACGACATGGCCGTTGGTGAGGATGCGATGTCCCGCAATAACGACGCCAGATCCGGTCCCGCCGCCCTGGCGGCCGGCCTGCCAGGGCTGGGTGTAGTCGGGATTGCTCGCCGTGAAATGGATCTGCACGGTGGAGCGGCGCATGTCGCGGTCATTCGACGCGGCCGGGGCAGTCATCGCCGAGGCGAGCACGAGGGAAATCAAAGCGCTAGTCATGAGGGGATCGTAACAATTTTGATCTTGCGCCTCGCCATGCTTCCTGTTATATCCACGGGACATGGCCACCGTCTCAGGCGCTTTATTTGCAGCCGTCAACTTTGTGTACGCAGCCATCTTCGGCGGCCCCATCGACGGCACCTCCTGGGATGTGAAGGTCAAGCAGGATGGTTTTTTCCATTGGGGCAGCAAACGAGAGACTCTCGTCTTTCATAATGGCCGTCTCGTCGTGGCCGGCGCGGTCAGCCGCGGCTACTCCCCCACCCTTTACGAGGCGCGCGACGAGGAAAACGGCACGGCGTTCGCCGCCGTCCTCAATGAGCCGTCCCGCGACGCCGTGGAGTGGACGGGCCGCGTCGACGGCGACCGCATCGCGGGCGTCGTGATCGTGCGCGAGAGGGACGGGCGTGTGGTACGCTATGCGTTCACTGGCGCTCGCAAAGCCAGTTAACAAATGGCCAAGACACGCATCGTCGCCCTCAACAAGCCCTACGGGGTCCTAACCCAGTTCACCGACAAAGACGGCAAGCCGACCTTGTCGAAGTTCGGCCTTCCCTCCGGCGTTTATCCCGCGGGGCGCCTCGACTTCGACAGCGAGGGCCTGCTGCTGCTCACCGACGACGGAGGCCTCCTCCATCGCCTCACCGACCCCAAGCACGCGCACCCGCGCGTATACTGGGCCCAGGTGGAGCGCGTGCCCGAGGAGCTCACGCTCAAGGCGCTACGCAAAGGCGTCGTGCTCGGCGACGGCAAGACCTTGACCTGCGGCGCGCGCCTGCTGCCCGAGGAGCCCGAGCTCCCCCCGCGCAACCCGCCCATCCGCTTCCGCCTGAGCGTGCCGACCGCGTGGATTGAGCTGACGATGATCGAGGGCCGCAATCGCCAGGTGCGGCGCATGACCGCGGCGGTCGGGCATCCCTGCCTGCGCCTCGTGCGCGCGGCCGTCGGCAAGGTCACGCTAAAAGACCTAGCTCCAGGCAAATGGCGCTGGGTCGACCGCCGCGAGCTCTAGCGGACCGCGCCGTCCCTAGCGCGGCTCGTAGACGACCGGGCTCAACTCGTCGCCCTGCGGCTCATCGTACTCGGTGAAATCCCGGGCCGTCGCGTAGTCGTTGCCGCTCGCGAAGAGGCGGGAGAAGAAGTCGAAAGGCCGCGGGTCCATCATGACGGGTTCTAGAATCATGGACATCAGTTTATAGGAGGCCTTCCCTAAAACCCATGTCGAGCGCGGAAAGATATCGTAACGGGAGCGTGACGCGCGACGACCGCGATCAGCTGAGGAATTCCTTTAGCGTCTAGGGATGGAGCGGCGGCGCATGCGAAAGGAGGACATCAGCGAGGGGCGGTAGGTCTTCATGCGCGGCGGCACGCGGTACGGGAAGCCGGGAAGCGCCTTACGCTCGATCTCCTGGCCGATGAAGGCCTCGATGATCGGCACGAGCTTCTCTTCCTCGAGCGCCACCAAGGTCGCGGCGTCGCCCTCGCTCATCGCGCGGCCGGTGCGGCCGATGCGGTGGACATAGTCCTCGGGATGCTCGGGCACATCGTAGTTGATCACATGCGAGACATCGGGCACATCGAGGCCGCGGGCGGCAAGGTCGGTCGCGACGAGCACCGTGTGGCGCCCCTCGCGGAAGTCGGCCATGCCGCGGTCGCGCTCGCCTTGAGACAAATCGGAATGAAGCACGACGCATCGTATCGCCTTGCGCTGAAGCCAGCCGGCGACGCGGTCGGCGCGGACCTTGGTACGGGTAAAGATGATGACGGAGTCCACACCATCCGCCTTCAGCATGGCCTCGAGCAAGGTCGCCTTCTGGTCCTCGGTCACGGGGAACAACCACTGCTTGATCATGGTCGAGGTCGACTGCGGCTTGTCGACGGAGACGCGAACGGGCGCGCGCATAAACTCATTGACGACCCGCTCGACCTCGATTGGAATGGTCGCGGAGAACATCAAGGTCTGGCGCTCCGCGGGAAGCATCTTCATGATGCGCCGCACATCGGGCATGAATCCCATGTCGAGCATCCGGTCGGCCTCATCAAGGACGGCAACCTTCACATTCTGCAGGTTGAAGGTCCCGGAGCGGATATGATCGAGAAGCCGGCCGGGGGTCGCGACGACCACCTCGGCACCGCGTTTGAGCTCCTGGGTCTGGGCGTGGAAGGAGGCACCGCCGATGACGACGACGCATTTGACGGGCGAGAACTTGGCGAGCTCGCTGATCATGCGCTCGACCTGGGACGCGAGCTCGCGCGTCGGCGTCAACACGAGCGCGCGCACGCGCAAGCCCGCATTCGCGCCGCCCTCGGCTTCGCGGTCGGCTAGCAGCCGGGTCAAGAGAGGAAGCGTGAAGGCGACGGTCTTGCCGCTGCCGGTCTGCGCGGAGCCGATGACATCCTTGCCCAGGAGCGCTTCGGGGAGGGCGGCCGCCTGCACAGGGGTCGGAGCGGCGTAGCCGAGGGCCTGTATTGCTTGAAGGAGTTCTGGACGAAGACCGAAGCTATTGAAAGGCATTAACATCCCCATTGTAGCAAACTGATAGCGTGCTAGAATGTGGGTCTAATGGCCCAGGCGCGAAAGAGCCGGCTCGGATATACTGTGACGATGCTTCGCCGATCGGCCGCCGCCCTCGTAGCGCTCCTCCTCGCCCTCCCCCTCAACGCCCAGGTCCGCGTGACCGGAGCGCTCGGAACCGTCAACGCCGCCCCGACCGTCATTCTGAGCGCCCCGTCGGCCCTTTCTCCTTTCGGACTGTCGCCTCTGTCCGCTCCCGTCTCCCTCGTCCCGGCGCTGTCCGCTCCGACCTTGACGCCGCTCCTGGCGCCACCCGTGTCGCTGACGGCCCTCACCGTCGAGTTGTCCGCCGCCGCCAAGCCAGTTCTACCCTCCGGCGTTCCTGAGGCCGCCCGGACCCCGCTCCAGGCCGCCACGCCCGTCGACGGCTGGGCCAGCCGCTTCAATTTTCAGCCGTCCGGAAGCCTCTTCGACGGCGGACGCTTTCTCAAGGACGAGGCCGGCACCGTTTTCACCGCGGTTCCCAAGGGCCAGGGCGCCGTCCGCGTCCATCTCGTCGAGCGCGCGCCGCTCGCCGCGTCCAAGGCCGTCCCCGGCACCGAGGGCCTCACCGGCAAGCCGCTGCTCGACGCGCTCAATGCGATTTCCGGCCGCGGCCACAAGGAGAAGTCCTACTCCGAGGCGTCCGACTACATGTTCTCCAAGGCCGACGGCGTCGTGATCAACGGCGTGCGTGGCGTCATCGACGCCTACTCCGGCATCTTCGTCCCCGGCACGAGCAAGGAAGGCGCGGACTACCCCGAGCCTGGCGACTCCAACAACGACGGCTTCCCCGACAAGGCCGGCATGAATGTCGAGCACACCTGGCCGCAGTCGCTGTTCAACAAGGCCCTGCCGATGCGCTCCGACCTGCACCACCTGATGGCCACCTTCATGCATCCGAACTCGGTGCGCGGCCACATGCCCTTCGGCATCGTGACGGACCGCCCCGACTACGAGAACAGGGCCGGCGCCAAGCGCGGCAACGGCGTCTTCGAGCCGCCGGATGCGGTGAAGGGGCGCGTGGCGCGCGGCATGCTGTACTTCTACTCGCGCTACAAGGACTCGCGCATGTTCGGCCGAACCTCGGTCGTGTTCTGGAACCAGCAGATCGAACTGTTCATGGACTGGAACCGCCGCTACCCGCCAGACGCCTTCGAGGCGCGCCGCAACGACCTCGTCGAAGCGTGGCAGGGCAACCGCAACCCCTTCATCGACGACCACCTGCTGGCCGACCGCGTGGGCGCCTCCGCCTTCCGCACGGGCATTCCCGCACGCGGCGCCGACTCCGCGAGCCTGCGTTCCTCCTCCCGCCGCCGCTCCTCCCGCCGGTAAAGAGCCTCCCCGCGATGATGTGCTATCATGGTCGCCGCCTGATTTTCTCATAGGAGAACTCTCATGAAACTCGCTTTGATTTCCCTGCTCGCCGCCGCGCCCGCCTTCGCCGCCGACGCGCCCAAGCCGGCCGAGGCTCCGAAGGCCGCCGCGCCCAAGCCCGTGGCGAAGCCCGCCGCGCCCAAGGAGACCTACAAGAACGACGACGAGCGCGCGATCTACACGATCGGCTATCTAATGGGCCGCAACATCGCCCCCTTCAACCTGACGCTCGCCGAGACGAAGGTCGCCGCGGCCGGCCTCGCCGACGCGGCCCTGGGCACCGCCCCCAAGGTCGATGTTCGTTTCTACCAGCCCCGCGTCAACGACCTCCTCACTAAGCGCCTCGAGGCCTCCTCCTCCGTCGCCGCGAAATCCGCCGAGCCCGAGAAGATTAAGGGACGCGCCTTCACCGAGAAGTGGGTGGCCGAGAACAAGCCGCAGGCGATCCCCGGCGGCGGATGGCACCTTGAGACCCGCGCGGGCACCGGCCCTATGCCCCAGAAGACCGACATGGTCAAGGTGCACTACCGCGGAACCACCGTCGACGGCGTCGAGTTCGACTCCTCCTACAAGCGCGGCGCGCCCTCCGAGTTCTCGCTGGGCGGCGTTATCGCCTGCTGGACGCACGGCATCTCGATGATGAAGGTCGGCGGGGCCGCGAAGCTCCTCTGCCCGTCGGATGTCGCCTACGGCGACCCGGGCCGTTCCGGCATCAAGCCCGGCGCGACCTTGCTCTTCGAGGCCGAGCTCGTCGAAATCGTCAAGTAAGGGTCAGGCCCGACGGCGAGCCTGGCGCAGCATGCAGTCGTTGGACACGACGAGCAGGCCCGCCTCGCGCGCCATGCGCTCGCCTTCGTCATGGTGCACTCCGTCCTGAAGCCAGACGGCCTTCGCCTTCACGGCGATCGCCTCAAGGATCGGCGTGAGCGCCTCCGAAGGCCGGCGGAACACGACGACGGCGTCCACCGGAAAGGGAATGTCGGCGACGCTCGGCCAGCATGTCTCGCCCAGCAATTCCTTGTGGCCGGGGTTGACGGGCACGATCTTGTAGCCGCGCTCCTGGAGATACTCCGAGACATAATGGGAGGGGCGCTCCGGCTTCGGAGACAGGCCGACCACGGCGAAGATCTTCAGGGCGAGGATGCGGTCGACGGCCTCGGAGGAGTTGGGCTCGGGGAGACGGCAGGCGTCGCCGTCTTTAGGCGGCTTCGACGCCAACATGAGCCTCGCCCTCGTCGATCTCAATGTGCGCGACGAAGGAGCGGCAGCACACCGTGCAGTCCTGATTGATGGACTGCCCGTCCATGTCGGCGATGACATGAAGCTCCGTACCCTCCGCGCAGTGCGGGCACTCGATGGTCACCCACTGGTCGAGCCGCTCCGCGGTGGCCTCGACGCTCTGCTCCTTGAGCACCGTTTCCATCACGCGCTCGGCGGTTTTGTGCTCGGGATCGTGGTGCGCGTCCGGCGCGCCCTTTTTGGTCTTCTTCGGCTTGGCGGGGGCTTTAATCTTCGGCATGCTTTCAGTGTAGAGGGTGAAACTTTCTCCGTCAAGGGGGTTTTCGAAAGTTACGCGGGGGAGACGAAAATTACAAGCCTGCGGTTGGCCGCCCGGCCCTCGGGCGTGTCGTTGGGCTTGGCGGGGCGGAACTCGCCGAAGCCGGAGGACGACAGGCGCGCGGGGTCCAGGCCCGCGTGCTCGTGCAGCCAACGCGCCACCGCCGTCGCGCGCGCGGCCGTCAGCTCCCAGTGGCCACGGTAGCCGCCGAGCAGGTCCTTCTTAAACGGCGCGTTGTCGGAATGAGCTTCCAAGCGAATCGCCTTAGCCGGCATCGCCTTGAGCGCCGCGCCGAGGCGTCCGAGCAAAACCGCGCCCTCATCGGTGATCTTGTCCGAGCCCTCCTCGAACAGCGCTCCCGCCTCGATGGCAACGAAGAAGGCGTCGCCGTTCTGCTCGGCCTGCGCCTTGCCCGCCTGCATCTCCTTGAGAACGGCGTCGGCGACAGAGCCCATCTCCTCGCGCGTTTTGAGCAAGGCGGCGGCGCGCGCCTCCGCGGCGGCGCGCGTCTCGGCGTCGGACTTCTTCAGGTTCGTCTCGGCCCCGACGAGTTTAAGCAGCAGGCCCTCGCGTTCGTCCTTGAGCTTGGCGAGCTCGCGCCCGGCCTTCTCGCGCGCGGACTGCAGGACGGCCTTCAAGCGGTCGAGGGAGAGCTTCTCCTTCAAAGTGTCCGACAGCTTGCGCGCGAGCTCGTCTTTCTCGTAGACGACGGCGTTGAGCTTGTCGCCGAGATCATCCTTGCTCGCGCCGATCGCGTCGGAGAGGGACTTGTTGGAGCTCGCGAGGTTTGCCGCGCGCGACTCGGCGGCCGCGGCGCGGCCCTCGAGCTCGACGATCCGCGTCTCGAGCTCGGTCTTCGCCGCCTGCAGCGCGGCTATCTCGTCAGCCTTGCCGCGCAGCTCGGTGTACATCGAGCCGGCCTTGGTCTGCAGGTCCTCGATCTCCTTCTGTTGCTTATCGAGCTTCGCGCCCGCGCAGGCGGAGACGGCCAGCATCACAAGAAAGGGAAGAAATCGTTTCATGCCAAGATGATAAAACATCGCTATCATAGACTGGAAGCGGCATGACCAAGGCAAGAATTGGCTTGACGGTCCTGGCGGCGGCGCTCGCGGCGTGGTTCGTCGCGGGGCGCGGCCGCGCGCCGGCGACGGCCCCGCTGCTCGCCGCCGCGGCGGACGCCTCTCAGCCGGTCGCCGTTCCCCCGCGCGTCATCGTCCCGCCGCCGGCCGCCGCCCCTCCTCCAGTCGCCCCCCGCGCCCGGCCCAGTGCGCCCCGGCCCAGTGCGCCCCGGCGCGCGCCGGCGGCCGCGCCGCGCAAGGAGCGCGGGGCCGGCCTGCGCGACAAGGGGGAGGCGTTGGGCGGCACGCCGCCCGACCGGAACGGCCGCTAGCATTCTGTGCGGGGACTGTTCCTGCTCCTCTGCCTGCAGGCCGCCCCCTCGGCGGCGGCCCCCGCGCGCAAGCCCCGCCTGCACGCGGGGCTCGTGATCGCGTCGATCCGCGTCGAGACCCGAAGCGTCTTCGACACGGACACCCCGTCCGAGAACAAGCTCTTTTACCGGTTGGCCAACCGCGTCCACATCAAGACCTTCGACTCGGTCATCGAGCGGGAACTCTTGTTCGCCGTCGGTGACCGGCTCGACCCGCTGCTGCTCGAGGAAATGGAGCGCAATCTGCGCGGCCTCTCCTTCATCCGCCGCGCCGAGATCTCCGCCTCGGTCAACGCGCAGGGCACGGTCGACATTCTCGTGCGCACCTACGACTCCTGGACGCTCGAGGTCGTCGCGGGCTACAAGCGCGCGGGCGGCTCGACGAGCATCAAGGCGGGGCTCGCCGAGCACAACATCCTAGGCCGGGGGAAGTCCGGCTCGGCGGTCTACTCCAAGGACGGCGGGGCGAGCTCCCGCTCCTTCACATATAAAGATCCTCAATTCTTCGGGATCAAGCGCTTTCAGTACTCGGTCTCCGCGCTGAGCGCCCCGGGCAGCCGCGTTTTTCAGATGTCGCTCAATCGCCCGTTCTACGCGTCCATCGCGCGCGCCTCCGCCGGCGTCTCGACGAGCTACGGCGAGAGCAGCGTCCTCGACCAGACGCGCAAGGTGGGCGAGGCGGGCGTGAATTACGGCGTCGCGCTCGCAACCTCCACGCACCGCACGCGGCGCGTCACCTTTGGCGTCGCGAGCCGCCGCTCCGAGACCACGGGGCCGGTCCGCGACCTCGAGCAGCTGAATTTCCTCAAACTCAGCGCGGAGTGGCAGGAGCTGGACTTCCTGAAGGTGCGGCGCATCCAGACCTTCACGCGCGACGAGGACATCAACCTCGGCCTCGGCGTGCTTCCGACCCTCGCTTACGCCCCCAAGGCGGCCGGCAGCACGCACGGCCAGCTCGAGCCGCGGGTCGACGCGGCGAAGGGCTTCGCCCTGTCGAGCCAGCTGTTCCTCCTGAAAGCCGGCTACGGCTCGAAATATGTCAACGGCGGAAACGGCAATCGGGTCGCGTCGCTCGACGCGTCTTATTTCCTACGCGAGCTCCGCTACCAGACTCTCGCCGCCCACACCGCCGTCGACCTGGGCTGGCAGCTCGACGACGCTGGCCAGCTGAGCCTCGGGGAGCTCAACGGCCTGCGCGGCTACGGCCTGGGCGAGTTCACCGGCAGCCGCCGCTTCCTGTTCAACCTCGAGGACCGCATCTTCGTCTACGACGATCTCTTCCGCGTGCTCGACCTCGGCTCGGTCGTGTTCTACGACTCGGGCTACGCCTGGCCAGACGGCAGCGCAGTCAAGCTCTCCGATCTCAAGAGCAGCGTCGGCTTCGGCCTGCGCGTGGCGGCCTCGCGCTCGGGCAGCAACAGCCCCGTGCGCGTCGACCTCGCCTTCCCCCTGAACCGCCGCCCCGGCGGCGCGCGCTGGTCGCTGTCCATCCTCGCGGGCCAGGCGTTCTAGCGCAAGCGGGGCGAAATGATAAGATGAGGGAAGCGTCGTCATATAAGGAGCGCTCCCATGAAGATCCCCTCTCTCGACAGCTTCAAGACCCGTAAGACCCTTTCCGTCGCCGGCGGACATTTTGAGTATTTCAGCCTCGCGGCCTTGTCCTCCCAGTTCGACCTCACCAAGATGCCGCTCTCGATGAAGATTTTCCTCGAGAACCTCCTGCGCCACGAGGACGGCATGGTCGTCAAGAAAGCCGACATCGAGGCCGTCGCCAAAACAATCGGCGCCAAGCCCGCCGAGCGAGAGGTGTTCTTCATGCCCGCCCGCGTCGTGATGCAGGACTTCACCGGCGTGCCCGCCGTCGTCGATTTGGCCGCCATGCGCGACGCGCTCAAAAAGCTCGGCGGCGACGCCAACCGCATCAACCCCTTCCAGCCCGTCGACCTCGTCGTCGACCACAGCGTGCAGGTCGACTACTTCGGCGCCGCCGACGCCTTCGACATGAACTCCGCGCTCGAGTTCAAGCGCAACGGCGAGCGCTACTCTTTCCTTAAGTGGGGCCAGAAGGCGTTCACGAACTTTCGCGCCGTCCCGCCCGAAACCGGCATCGTCCACCAGGTCAACCTCGAGTACCTCGCGAAGGTCGTCTGGACCAAGGACGGCGTCGCCTATCCCGACACCGTCATCGGCACCGACTCGCACACGACCATGATCAACGGCCTCGGCGTCGTCGGCTGGGGTGTGGGCGGCATCGAGGCCGAGGCCGCCATGCTGGGCCAGGCCATGCCCATGCTGATACCGGAAGTGGTTGGATTCAGACTGACGGGCAACCTTGGCGAGGGCGTCACCGCCACCGACGGCGTGCTCACCGTCACCGAGATGCTGCGCAAGAAGGGCGTCGTCGGCAAATTCGTCGAGTTCTACGGCCCCGGCGTGGCGGGTCTCTCCGTCGCCGACCGCGCGATGATCGCCAACATGGCGCCCGAGTACGGCGCGACCGTCGGCTTCTTCCCCGTCGACAGCCGCACGCTCGACTATCTGCGCCTCTCCGGCCGGCCTGAGGAGGATGTGCTCCTGGTCGAGGCCTACTGCAAGGCGCAGGGATTATTCAGGGAGGAGCGAAGCGAACCCGAGTTCGCTGAGACGATCTCGCTTGACCTCTCCACCATCAAGCCGTCCGTGGCCGGGCCCAAGCGCCCTCAGGACCGCATCGAACTCGGCGCGGTCAAGCAGCAGTGGCTCGCGACGGACCTTCCCGGTTTCCTGAAGGAGAAGGACAAGAAAGGAAATACTCCCGCGCCCGCCGGCACCGAGATTCCCGTCAAGAACTACAAGCTCGGCCACGGCGCGGTCACGCTCGCGGCGATCACCTCGTGCACCAACACCTCCAACCCGTCCGTGCTCGTCGCCGCCGGCCTCCTCGCGCAGAAGGCCGTCGCCAAGGGCCTGATGGTCAAGCCCTGGGTGAAGACCTCGCTCGCCCCCGGGTCCAAGGTCGTCATCGACTATCTCAAGTCGGCGGGACTCATGGAGCCGCTCGAGGCGCTCAAGTTCCACCTCGTCGGCTTCGGCTGCACGACCTGCATCGGCAACTCGGGCCCCCTGCCCGAGGAGGTCGCCAATGCCGTGTTCGAGAACAACCTCGTCGTCGCCGCCGTGATCTCCGGCAACCGCAATTTCGAGGGCCGCATCAACCCGCTCGTGAAGGCCAACTACCTCGCCTCCCCGCCCCTCGTCGTCGCCTACGCGCTCGCCGGCACAGTCGAGCTCGACCTCGCCACCGAGCCGCTCGGCATCGGCCGCGACGGCAAGCCTGTCTACCTCAAGGACATCTGGCCCACCAACGACGAGGTCGCCAAGGCCGTCGAGAAGCATGTGACGCGCGAGACCTTCGTGCGCCAATATAAGGATGTGTTCGCCGGCGACAAGAACTGGCAGTCGATCAAGGTCGAGGCCAGCGAGCTGTACGAGTGGGACCCGAAGTCCACCTATGTGCGCCTGCCCCCGTACTTCTCGGACCTCGCGCTCAAGCCCCGCGCCCTCAAGGACATCGCCGGCGCGCGCGCCCTCGCCTTGTTCGGCGACTCGGTCACGACCGACCACATCTCCCCCGCCGGGAACATCGCCAAGGACAGCCCCGCGGGCCGCTACCTCGAGTCGCAGGGTGTTAAGCCCGTCGACTTCAACAGCTACGGCGCGCGCCGCGGCAACCACGAGGTCATGATGCGCGGCACCTTCGCCAACATCAGGATCAAGAATCTCATGCTCAAGGATGTCACGGGCGGCTATACTTTGCACATTCCGTCCAAGCAGCAGCTGGCGATCTACGACGCCGCGGAGAAATACCAGGGCGAGGGCACGCCGCTGATCGTGCTCGCGGGCAAGGAGTACGGCACGGGCTCCAGCCGCGATTGGGCCGCCAAGGGCCCCGCGCTCCAGGGAGTCAAGGCCGCGATCGCCCAAAGCTTCGAGCGCATCCACCGATCCAACCTCGTCGGCATGGGCGTCCTGCCCTTGCAGTTTCTCGACGGCGAGTCCGCCGCGACGCTCGGCCTCACCGGCTACGAGACCTTCGACATCCTGGGGCTTCCCGCCGTGACGCCGCGCGGCCCGCTCACCGTCCGCGCGACGGACGACGCGGGCAAGACCAAGGAATTTAAGGTCCTGTGCCGCATCGACACCCCGATCGAGCTTGAGTACTACCGCTACGGCGGCGTGCTGCGCTTCGTCCTGGGGCAGATGCTGACCGGCACGGGAAAGACGCCCGTCGCGGCCTGACCCCAAGTTCACGGGGCTTGATGCGCCGACCGGAAGCCCGAAAATCGGATTGCGTTTCCGTTCATTTCACTTTCAGTGCGGAAGTAAAATGAATGGAAACGCCACTTTATCCGCTGGCAACGAACCTAATACTTGGATACACAATTAGGTATAAGCGGGCGCTTCAGAACCAGGTGAGCAAGGCGCGGCGTTCCCCTTGCGGCTTAACGGCCGCGGCTATACACTAAGGCTATGACCTGTAATTTCTCCGCGGTGGTCAACAAAGAGGATGTGATGTTCGTCGCCCTTTGCCCCGAGCTCGATATCGCGAGCCAGGGGCGAACCGCCTCGACCGCGACGAAGAACTTGAAGGAGGCCGTTCGCCTCTTTGCTGAGACGGCTTCGCCCGTGGAGATTCAAACGGCGCCTCTCCGTCCTAAGTTTTTTTCTTGAGCAGGGCGTCGAGCTCTGGGCGACAGTCCTCTTGATGTAAGAGATGGAAAGACGCCTTTCCGCCCGCCAACTCCATCCCAAGCTCGGTCGGTGCTCGATCCGCGAGGCGATTACAGAAGTCAAAGACCTCCTGCTTATAGGCCGTGTCTTCGTTCTTCAAGCGAGCGCCTTTCGTCTCCAAAACATATAGTCGGTCGGCCCCGTCTTTGAGATTGGATTCCGTGAGGATGTAGTCGGGATAGACCTTGTGCTTGCGCTGTTCGAAGGTACGAAGTCGGGTGCACCGCCCGACCCTTATGTCGGCAAACTTGCCGCCATCGTTCGTGACGCCGACGCCACTCGCCGCAAGACGATTATTAAGGTCGTCAAAGCGCTCGCGAACGATAAAAAATAGCCCTTCTTGAAATTTCGCCCCAATGGAGCTACACTTACATTAAGATGACCCGGCAGCTTTTCGTCGCGCTCACCGTTCTCGCCCTGGCCTCGTGCTTCGGGCGGGTTTCTGCGTGGGCGGCCGCGCCGGGCGATCCCCACGCGTGCTGCACGGGAAAATCGTCCTCGCCCGCGAAGACGCCCGTCGTCGCCGCGTGCTGTGCGGCCCCCGCCGCGGTGCAAGCCGTCAAGCCTCTCGCTCCTCAGCTTTCTTTCGTCGTCGTCTCCGCGCTGGTTTTAGCACCCGTCTTCGCAGTCGAGAGCGTCGAAGCCGACGCCTCGGGGCCTCCCGGCCCCCGGACCTTCCGTTCCGCCGTCCCCGCCCGCGCCCCGCCTCTCGCCTGACCGCCGTCTCAAAGCGTGTCGGGCCGTTAAATTAAAATTGAGAGGTCACACCATGAAGAAAGTCATCTTGTCCTTGGTCGTCGTCGCCGGAGCCGCCGTCGCCGCGTACGCGGCGGACTGCTGCGGTCTGAGCCTGCCGTGCTGCAAGGCCCAGGCTTCCTGCTGCGACGCCGCGAAGAAGTAAGGACGCCCTTAAACGAACGGGCGCCCCCGGAAACTGTCTCCGGGGGCGCCCCTTTTTCGGCCAGAGCTTGAGCTGGTTGGGCCGGCCGGGATGATACATGACTGAAATTGTCATGTATGCTATACTGTCCGCATGGCCGAGCTCTGCGTCGTCGTGCCCGCCTATAACGCGGGCCCGCACCTGAAATCCGCGGTCGACAGCGTCCTCGCGCAGCGCCTTGAGGGCCTTGAGGTTGTGGTCGTCGACGATGGCTCGACGGACGGCTCGGTCGACGCGGTGTCCGGCCCTTTCGTGCGCGTGGTGCGCCAAAAAAACCGGGGTGAGGCCGCGGCACGCAACGCGGGTGTGCGGGCGTCCACGGCGCCGTTCGTGACCTTCCTCGACGCCGACGATATCATGGCTCCGAGCGCCCTCGCGCCACGGCGCGATTTCCTGCTCTCCCATCCTAGCGATTGCGCCGCGGGGGGCCTGCCGTCGCGGCTGATCGACGAGCGCGGCCGGGTCTCGGCCGAGGTGTTCGAGAGGATGGCGGCCAAATACTCCTTCCCTTTCCGGCTGACCGGCGCGTTCTACCGCGAGGGCGGCTTCTTCCCGGTGTCGTGCGCGCTTTATCTTTACCGGCGCGAGGTGTTCGACCGCGTCGGCTTCTACGACGAGTCCCTGCCCGCAGCACCCGACTGCGACTTCCATTTCCGGCTCCTGAAGACCGACGGCGTCACGGTCCTGCCCGTGCGCGTGTTCGACCGCCGCATCCACGCGGGCAACCTGTCCTTGGCAGGCGCGCACGGTCCCGAGTTTCGCCCCGCGATCATAGAGGCGGTGCGGTCGATTAATCAACGCCACGGCTTCAGCCCGAAGGAGATCTTGCCGTGGGAACGGGACTACCTGTGACGGGCGCCATCCTGATCACCGGCGGGGGCAGCGGCATCGGCGCGGCCTGCGCCGCGGAGTTCCTCCGCCGCGGACGCCGAGTCGTGATCGTCGGCCGGACGGCCGCCCGTCTCGAGGAGACGGCGCGCGCGCTCGGCTCGCCGGACCGCGTGCTGGCGCTCCCGGGCGACGCGGGCGACGAGGCCTTCGCGCGCCGGGCCTTCACGGCGGCGCGCAAGCGCTTCGGCTCGGTTGATGTCCTCGTCAACAACGCCGCACTTCTCGTCAAAAAAAGCTTTCTTAAGACGACCGCGGCCGAGTGGGACGCCGTCATGCGCACGAACCTTCGCGCTCCCTTTTTGTTCAGCCGCGAACTGCTCCGCGCGCCGGGACGCGTGATCGTCAACATCGGCTCTCTCGGCGGCGTGCAGGGCACCGAGAAGTTCCCGGGCCTAACCGCCTACACGGTCAGCAAGTTCGGGCTGAGCGGCCTGACCGCAGCGCTTGCCGTCGAGGCGCGCCCGCTGGGCGTCGCGGTTTTTTGTGTAGCCCCGGGTGCGGTCGACACGGCGATGCTGCGCAAGGCCGCCCCCGGGCTCAAGGCGGGTGCGGTGCCCGCGGACATAGCACTGGTCGTCGCCGGCCTCGCTGACTTGGGCGCACCCGAGTTGCTGTCCGGCGCGATCATCCCCCTGGACACCAACCGATGAGCCCCAAAGCCTTCGTGACCCGCCGCATGTCCTTCTCCGCGGGCCACCGCCTGCACAACGACGCGCTGACCGCCGAGGAGAACCTCCGGCTCTACGGCAAGTGCAACAATCCCAACGGCCACGGACACAACTTCGTCGTCGAGGTCACGGTCGCGGGCGCCGTTGATCCCCGCACGGGCATGGTGTTCAACCTGCGCGATCTCAAGACGGTCATGACGGAGGTCATCGAGAACGGCCTCGACCACAAGAACCTCAATCTTGATGTGCCCGCGTTTAAGAGCGTGATTCCGACGGCAGAGAATATTGCGGTCGTGCTCTGGGGGCTCCTCTCGCAGCGCCTGCCCGGCGGCGTCCTTCACGAGGTGAGGCTCATCGAAACCGAGAACAACTTCGTCAGCTATCGCGGCGGGTAGTGCGCCGCGGCCGGTCGGCAGCCTGACACCAAGGCAGGACAGTGTTTAGGCTTTCTTGAGCTTGAAGCGGTTGAGGCGGAAGCGGTGGAGGTTGAGCTCGGACTTGCCGCCGACGATGAGCTCGGCCATGGACTTGCCGATGATGGGCGCGAACTTAAAGCCGTGGCCGGAGAAGCCGGCGGCGACAAAGCCGTTGGGGGCGTCGGGGAGGCGGTCCATGATGAAGTCGTCGTCGGGGGTGTTGTCGTACCAGCACACATGGCCCTCGAAGTCGACGAAGCCGGCGAGCTCGGGCATGAACTGCTTGAGAAACTTGCGGCACTCCTTCTCGAACTTGGGCGACAAGGTCCGCAGCTCGTCGGGGTTCGCGGCCTTCACGACCGGGCCCTTCTTGTGGCAGCCGATCTTGATGAAGCCCTGGATGTGCACGGGGAAGCCGTAGAAGCCGCCCGTCAGGCTCGCGAACACGGGGAAGTGCTCGGGGCGGTAGCGGCCGCGGCCTTCCTGCGGCCTCAAGAAAATCTGTTCCTGCTTGGTGATCTTGATCGGGACACCCCACGGCTTGAGCAGCTCGTTGGACCAATAGCCGGCGGTGAACAGGAACTTGTCGGCCTCCCACACCTTGCCCGTCGAGTCTTTGACCGATTTGATCCCGGTCTTGTCCTTCTGGATAGAAACGACCTTCACGCCGCTACGGATCTTGACGCCCTTGCGCTGCGCGATCGAAGCCGTCGCGGCGACGGCGCGATTGGCCCAGATCATGCCGCCATCCGGGTGGAACAGCGCCCACTTGAAGGCGCCCGACCTGTACATCGGGTAGCGCTTCTTGACCTCGGGCGGCATGAGCTTCTCGAAGCGGATCTTTCGTTCGTTGAGGACGGCCATGCTCGACGACTCGTAGCCGACGGCCTTGGGGGCCAACTCGAGCATGCCGTTCTGGAGCAGAAGGGTTTGCTCGGAGAGCGTGTTCAGCTCGAGCCACATCGGCAGGGCCTTGAGCGCCATCTCGGTGTAGAAGGAATCCTTGCCGTAGGTGAGGCGGAAAACGCGCAGATGGTCGCCGGAGGCGGCCCACTGGTTGGGGACATCGCGCTGGTCGAGGATGGTGACGGAGTGGCCGAGATTGGCGAGGTGGTAGGCCGTCTGCACGCCCATGATGCCGCCGCCGACGATGATCACCGAGTTCTTGACGCTCATTTGAGAAACCGCCCTCCGATCCTGCGCGCGACTCCTTCCGGCGGCGAACCGTGCGCGACCCGAAGCCACTTGCCGCCCTCGGCCTCGGCCATCTCGCCCAATTCCACATCCGCCGTCACGACCGTCGTCTTGCCGCCGTTCCATTTCCGGGAACGAACCCGGTCAAGGATCATGTCGTCGGCCGTCAGCTCGCGCGTGAAGCTCACGCGAAAGTTGTCCGGCCGGGGGCCTCCGAGCGTCCGGAACGCCCCGTCAAAGAAAAGCTCGATCTCGACTTCCCCGCCGGCATCCTCGCACAGCTGGCCGAAGATCACCGTGATGCGGTCCGTGTCGGCATCTTCCTGGGCCGCATGAGCCGGGCCGCCATAGCCGTAGGCGGTGCGGACCAGGTTGGTGCCGTCGATGCAAAACAGCCGGCTCATGTTAGCTTATTTTAGCAAACACGCAGTTCGAGGAAGGGCATGTCGCGCTGGCCGGATTGCGCTTCCGTTCATTCCTCTTCCGCTGCGAAAGTAAATTGAATAGAAACGCTACTTTGATCTGCGCGCGACAAGCGTAATATATGGATACGCAATTCGGAGATCAGGACCCTTGACGCCCCCTTCCCAGGTCTTTACACTGACAGGGTCCCGACCCCTTTGATGAAGCGTCTAATCGCGCCCCTGGCGCTCGCCTTTTTGATGGCCCTGACCCCGGTCCGCGCCGCGGACCCGGACGCGGACGCCCCCGCCGGCCTTCCCGCCCCCTCTCCCCTCAATTGGCGCGTGATGCCGGCCGACGCGAATCCGGGCCTGAACATCGGAAGCATGATGGGCGCGCCCTCGCGCGGGATGCTACGCGATATCAAGATGATCATCACCGGGGCGCCCGACGGCAAGGCCAAGACCGACCTCGGCTTCGTCGTCGACGACCTGATCGAGGGCGCCGACAAGGCCAAGCCGGGCGAGCAGCAGGCCTGGATCGACAGCCACCTGGGCGAACTCAACGCCGCGATCCGCGCTTTGCCCAAGGATACTCCGAAGATGCTGGGGACGCAGGCCGCCGCGCAGGCCGCGGCGCTCAACAACCGCGCCGAGCGCTGGAAGGACGGGCGCGACTTGGCCGAAGTGGCGCTCAACTACGACCCGCAGGACCGCGACGCTCTGATCAGCCGCTCTCAGGCGAGCTCCGCCTTGGGTGATTTCGCCCGCGGCTACGCCGACGCCGACGCGGTGCTGCGCCGCTCACCGAACTCCGGCGGCGCGTGGACGGCGCGCGCCGCGGCGTCCTACGGCCTCGGCAACTACCTGCAGGCCGTTGAGGACGCGCGCCGCGCGCTCGCGGTCGACCCCAACGACAAGACCGCCTTCGCGTTGATGAAGCTGTCCGAGGGCCGCAGCGCCGCCGCGCCCCAGTTCGAGAACGCGAGCTTAGCACAGTCGGTGGAGCGGGAATATCACGGCATGGTCCAGCAGCTCAACCAGGTGGAGATCATCCGCCAGGTCCCCCCCGAGCACCCCGCGGAGAAGGCGATCCGCCGCTTCGTGGAGACCGCGGGCTCCAAGCTCGCGGTGAAGGATTATCACGGCGCGATCGGCGAGGCTGATAAGGCCCTCGAGCTTGAGCCCGACAACCGCGACGCTTTGTTCTACCGCGCCGCCGCCGAGAACCTCCTCGGACGCTATGGCGACGCGGTGCGCGACGCCACGCGCGGCCTCACCATCGCGCCGTCGGCCGCGTTCCTGCGCGACGCGCGCGCCTGGGCGTACATCCGCATGGGCCGCTTCGCCGACGCGGTCGCCGACGCCAACCACTCGCTCGAGATCGACCCCAAGAACCCCTACGCCTTCGCCAACCGCGGCCACGCGCAGGAAGGACGCGGCGACTATGAGGGAATGGCTGCCGACCTGAAAACCGCGGCCGAGCTCAACAGCCAGTTCGAGCCCGACTACCGGGACTCAACGCGCCGTCACGGCCTGACCCCCGCCCTGCTGACGCGCGAGAAGATGGAGATTCCGTACCTGGAGCGCCTCGCGCCGCGCACGCGTTCCTTCGGCGTCGTCCTGATCTTCACCTTAGCGGGCGGCCTGCTCATCGGCTTCGGCCTCATGCATGTCAACAACGGGATGCGCGACACCCGCGACAAGCGGCCATTCCCTCCATCCGGAATCGAGCAGCGTTATGAGCTCGGCAAGGCAATCGGCCAGGGTGGCATGGGCATCGTCTACGAGGCGCGCGACAAGCGGCTCAAGCGTCCCGTCGCCATCAAAATGCTGCGCGAGGAGTTTCTGCTCGACGACGCGGCCAAAAAGGACTTGGTCGAGGAGGCCACCACGGTGGCCGAGCTGCACCACCCCTCTATCGTGGACATCCACTCCGTCGAATCCGACGAGCGCGGCCTGTACCTCGTGTTCGAGCGACTTGAGGGCTGCACGCTTGACGAGATCATCGCCGAGCGCAAGATGCTGCCGCTGCTGGAGGTCAAGCGCGTGCTCGGCCCCGTGTGCGCCGCGCTGACCTACGCGCACGAGCACGATGTCGTGCACCGCGACCTCAAGCCCGCCAATGTCATGCTGACGAAAGACGGGGCCGTGAAGGTCCTCGACTTCGGCATCTCGCGCCACGCCGCGCTGCGCGGCAAGGCCGCGACGACGCAAAGCGTGGTCGGCACCCCCCACTACATGGCGCCCGAGCAGGAGTACGGCGTCATCCGCCGCGAGAACGATGTGTTCGCCCTCGGCGCGGTGCTCTACGAGATGATCACCGGCGTGCGCCCTTTCGACGGCACGACGCCCGCCAAGCTCGCCAAGAGCTACCTGCGCCCGTCCACACGCGTCCCGGGCATCGCGCCCGAGATCGACGCGCTCGTGGACCGCGCGCTCGAGCCGGACCCCGACAAGCGCATCGCCACCCCCGGCGAGTTCTGGAAAGCGCTCGAGTGCATCGTCGAGCGCCGCACCTAGCCGAACCTACGCCGGCGCGACGGTCCCCAGGAAAATGGTGTGCCGCGCGTATTTGTCCTCAGCCGAGGATTTGACGACGGCTTCCTCGACCTCAAAGCCCGCCTTGCGCAGGCGCATGCCGAAGTTCTTGTCCGGCGCCGAAGACCATATCGCGAGGATGCCGCCGGGCCGCAGCGCGGAGTAAGCGTCGGCGAGGCCCTCTTGGGAGTACAGCCAGTTATTCGAATCGCGTGTGAGGCCTTCGGGCCCGTTGTCCACATCGAGGAGGATGCCGTCGAACTCCGCGAGCCCGGTCTGCAGGCTCATCGCGACATCCTGCAGGCGCACCGATACGCGCGGGTCCTCGAGCGGGCGCCCGGCCAGGTGCGCGAGCGGGCCGCGGTTCCACTCCACGACGGCGGGCATCAGCTCAGCCACGACGACTTTTCCCTTGGGCCCCAAAGACTTGAGCGCCGCCGCCAAGGTGTAGCCCATGCCCAGGCCACCGATGAGGATCGCGGCCTCGGGGAGATGCGTGAGCTTGGCGCAGACGAGCGTGGCGAGGTCGTCCTCAGAGCCGTGGATCTCGCTGCTCATCAGCTCGGTATCCTGCACCCAGATCGTGAAGATTTCGTTTTTCTTCGTCAACCGCATCGCGATCCCCTCGCCGGGGATGCGCACGCCGCCGAGCTCGAAGGTCTCGTCGCTCACGAGCCGCGCTTGACGATGGATTTCCACTGCAGGGGCGTCACGGGCTGGACGGAGAGCCGGGATCGCATTAACAGCATCATGCCCTCGAGCTCCGGCATGCCGCGCAGCTCATCTAAAGGGACGAGACGCGCTAATCTAGAAACGAAGCGCAGGTCCACCTGATACCACACCGGCGCTTCCTTCGTCGCGCGAGGCTCGTGGTAGTCGCTCTTGGGATCGAACTGCGTCGCGTCCGGATAGGCCAGGCGGCACACTTCAGCGAGGCCCGCGACACCTGAGGGCTTCGCGTTGGAGTGGTAGAACAGCACGCGGTCTCCCAGTTTCATGCTCTTCATGAAATTGCGGGCCTGGTAATTTCGCACGCCGTTCCAACCTTCGGTCTTCTTCTTGGCCAGGTCCTCGATGCCGAAAACATCCGGCTCAGACTTCATCAGCCACAGGCTCGGCGCGCTCATCGAGAGAATAGAGCGCGCAGGTCGGCGAGGCGGAAGTAGGACCACACCCACGCCTTCCAGAAGGCCCCGAAGGCCCGGCCTCGCAGGCGCGACCATGAGGTCGCCGTCTCCGGCGCGAAGCTGTCCTTCGACAGCGCGGCGACGGCGGCGGGATCGGGCGAGATCACGAGATAGCCCTCAGGGAAGCTTTCCTTGACGACCTCGGGAGACGGCGGCAAGGTCGAGGCGAAGCCCTCGATGTCCTTGAGCCGGTTCTCCGTCCAGTTGCGCTCGAGCGCGGCGGCGAAGGGCTTGACCGCGGCCGTGCCGCCGCCCTCGGTGACGAGCTGATAATCGATGTCGCTCGTGGGGCCCGACTGGCCGATCGAGTAGGAGCCCAGCAAAGCCATCGCGATCACACGCTTGCCGCGCGGCAGTTCCTTGTTGACCTCGAGGATCGAGGCCAGCACGCCGGCGCGGAAGGAGGCGAGGATGACCTGCTGGCGCCCGGCGCGGTGTTCGGCGATCTTGGCGAGATGCTCGGTGGTGAGCATGGCGTCGATCTTCCCGACGAGGGTCTCGGGCGCGGCGGTAGGAAGCTCGTAGAACACGCCGAAGGCCTTCTTGCGGTAATAGCTCGGACGCTCCAGCGGCACGACCTCGTCCACTCGATCGAGGTAGCGCAGGAAGGAGGCGCGCGCGGCGGGATCCTTCGGGTAGTAGCGGTCCCAGAGCTTCACGGCCTCGCGACGGATCGTGCCACGGTCGGCCACCTGAAAGCCCGCGGTCTTCACCGTGCCGGCGTAGGCCTTGGTGCGCCAGTCAAGCCACATGCCCTCGAGATTTTTCACGGCGCGCGGCTTGCCGGCGGTCTCGGCCTTCTGCTGGAGGACCATCTCGCGCAGGAGCTTGGAGCGCGAGCCGAAGAAGAACTTGGTCGTCTCCCAGTGGGAGTTCGCGAGCAGGCGACGCGCCTCGCTCGCGGGGACGGCACCGGTCCATAGCGCCTCGGCGTCGGGCGCTGCGGCGAGCGCTGACATCTGCTCGCGCGCGGCGGGGACGGAGGGCCTGGGCGCCTCGGGCACGGCCGCCGCGGCGATGATCGGAGTGGGCGCGAGTGCGGCTGGCACAAGGGATGGGGTCAGACCTCCCGGTGTTGCGTTGTTCAACAATGCAACACCGGGAGGTCTGACCCCGACGGTCAAGGACGCAGCGATGAGCGGCGCGGACAAAACCGGAGCGGCCGCGAGCGGCACGCTCGGCTGTAAAGACACGCGCGCGCCGCGCATCTGCGCCGAAGCGGGTGTCGACATGGAAAGACAGAGGAAAGTCAGAAAGGCCGGGCGGGTTGCCATTCCCATATTATGGATTAGTCCGGCGCCCGCGTCAGCGGCCCTTCGGCCCCAACCGCGGGCCGATGGACCTAAAAGGGAAGGAGGCGGCGGACGCGGCCTTCGATCAGGAACAGGGCCGTGTCCTCGCCCTTGGAGTGCGTCGAGGCGAGGTTGGCCTCGTCGACGGCCCGGTGCAGCGCATTCATGTACTGGCGCATCACGCTCGAGGAGGCGCGCACGAGCTCCAGGCGCTCACCGAACGGGCCGCCCTGGCGCTTGGCCATCGCGTCCCAGAAGCCGCGCACGCGGTCAAGAAAAGGCTCCATGCCCTTGCTGCGTCCCGGGAAGGTCCAGAACTTCCCGGGCTGGCGCGTCTTGTAGCGGCCGGGCGAGGTGGCGCGCAAGAGCTTGGCCTTGGTGAGGCTATCGAGCGCCTCGGCCGCGTCCTTCGCCGGGCAGCCCAGGCGCTCGGCGAGCTCCTTGGGCGTCCAGGAGCCGTCGTCGTTGAGCAGCAGCTCGGAGGTCCAGTACACGGTCTCGTCACGCGCGACCGCGGTGAACTGCTCCGGGCTCATGTGCATCAAGTGCTCGCGCTTAAGCCGGTCGAAGCCACCCTCGGCGAGCGTGGGCGACACCGTGGGGACCGACTTGCTCACCGAGCCGACGATGAGCTCGTAGGCCTCGGGCGAGCCGAGCACATCGAGGAGATAGGAGCGGAACAGGGTGCGCGCGCCGTCGGCGGCGGGCGCCAGACGCAGGGCCTTGAGGATCGCGCCGAAGGCCTCCGAGCGCGGCGCCTTGGCGCCTTTCTCGAGGCGCAGATAGTGAACATAAGTGAAGCCGAAGTGGCGGCGGCCGCCGTTGCGGTGATAAAAACGGTAGGCCGAGGGGAAACCGGCCTCGCGGCGCAGGGACGACAGGGCTTCGGAGAAAGCGCTCATGCGGTGACCGGAGTTATCATAGCAGACGCGGCATCTCGCCATCGTTCCAGGCGATCGGCGTCAGGCCCAGGGCACGGGCGGAGGTCGTCATGCGCTCAAGGTAGGGCCCCAGCAGCTCGGGGATGAGCAGGACCGCATCGGCGCCGCCGGCGCGCGCGCGCTCGAGTTGCCAGACATCGACGACATAATCCATCATTGCTAAGAGGGCGTCAGGCACCGCGATGCGCACGGCGTCGAGATGGGCGTAGTCGCCCGCGTGGAAGTTCCGCTCCGTCCACACGCCGAGGCCCGTGGCACCCCTTCCAACGGCCGACACGGCCCGACGCGCGGCGTACTCGACGGTGACCTCGCCGCCCGAGACGAGCAGGCCCCGGCCGGGCTCGGCAAAGCGAAGGTCCATCACGATGCCGGAGAGCGCGGGCGCAAAATCGCGCGGCACGCGCGCGTAGCCGGGCAGGGCCCGCAGGAGCTCAACAGACTTCTCCAGCTTCAGGCGCTCAACGCGGCGCGCGGCGTGCGCGGCTCTTCCGGCCAGGCTTTCCACGGCGCCATGATATCATAGACGCCCCATGATTCCCTTCCTCTACGGCCTGGTCTGCCTGATCTGGGGCTCGACCTGGCTCGCGATCAAGCTCGGCCTCGAGGGCGTGCCCCCGTTTCTCGGCGCGGCCCTACGCTTCACGCTCGCCGCGGCGATACTGTGGGGCCTGGTGTTCTTCGCCGGCCTCTCCCCCCGACTGACGCCTCGCGGGCGGCGCGCCGCGCTGATCGCGGGCGTGCTCGGCTTCGGCTTCTGCTACGCGCTCGTCTACTGGGCGGAGACGCGCGTGGCGACCGGCCTCGTCGCCGTGCTGTGCGCAGTCGCACCCCTCGTCACGGCCTTGCTCACCGCCTTCGTCGCCCACACCGAGACCCTGACCGCGCGCAAAGCCGCCGGGATCTCAATCGGCATCGGCGGCGTCGTTCTGCTCTTCTGGCCGCGCGACGGCGTCGCCGCCGCCGACACTTTGGGCCTGCTCGCCGCCTTCGTCTCAAGCGTGGGCGCCGCCGGCAACCTCGTCGCGCAAAGCCTGTGGTCCAAGCAGGACGACGCGCGCGTGCTTAACGCCTGGTCGATGTCGCTCGGAGCCGCCTTGCTGCTCGCCCTGAGTTGGGCCTTCGAGCAGGACGCGATCATCATCTGGTCGCCCGCGAACATCGGCGCGATCCTGTACTTGGCGATCGTCGGCTCGGTAATCGCCTTCCTGGCTTACTACAAGCTGATCCGTGCGATGCCGGCGACGCAGGTGAGCATGATTACCTTAATCTTTCCCGTCGTTGCCGTTCTGCTCGGGCGAATCGTGCTGGACGAAAGCCTCACCGGGAACGCCCTTCTCGGGATAGGACTTATTATCGGCGGCGTCGCGATGACGCTTTTGCGGCGTCGAGAAAATTCGAGAGCATCTTAAGCCCAAGCGGGGTCGCCACTGATTCCGGATGGAATTGGACACCCTCCACCGGTCGGTCAATGTGCCGCAGACCCATCAAAGATCCATCCTCCCCATAAGCCGTCGCGACTAAGTTCTTAGGTAGCGGTTGCGAAGCGACGAGACTATGATAGCGCGCGACATGAATTCGTTTCGGTAGCCCAAGGTACACGCCCCGCCCATCGTGAGTAATAAAACATGTCTTTCCGTGCATTAGCCGTTTTGCTCTCACGACGAGCCCGCCGTTCGCAAGCGCTATTGCCTGGTGGCCTAGGCAAACGCCCAGAATAGGGATCGTCAGCGGCGCCCGTCTAACGAGTTCCAGAAGTATGCCGGCGTCTTCAGGCCGTCCCGGCCCCGGCGAAAGAATAATGCCGTTAGGCTTGAGTCTCAGAAGTTCACTGACCTTCGCCTTATCATTCCGCACGACTTTACATTCATGCTTCAATTGCCTTACGGCTTGATACAGGTTGTAAGTAAACGAGTCGTAATTATCTAGCAGGAGGATCATCTTGGACCTCCCAACGCTAGTCTTAACCCGGCCAGCTTGTGCATGACCTCGTCCCACTCCGCCGATAGGATCGAATCCGCCACAATCCCCGCCCCCGCCTGAAGCCTCGCGCGGTCGCCCTCCAGCTCAAGCGACCGTATCGCGAGGCACGAATCGAGATTCCCCGAAAAATCGGCCTGAACCACGGCCCCCGCGTAAAACCCCCGCGCCTGCCGCTCCAACCCGGCGATAATCTCCATCGCCCTCACCTTCGGCGCCCCGCTTACCGTTCCCGCCGGGAACGACGCCACCAATGCGTCCCACGCGGTCTTGCCCGCGTCGAGCTTCCCCTCGACCTCGCTGACGAGGTGCATCACATTCGAGAAGCGACGCGTGACCATAAATCGCTCAACCGACACCGTTCCCGGCGCGCACACGCGCCCCAGGTCGTTGCGCGCGAGATCCACGAGCATCAGATGCTCCGCGCATTCCTTCTCGCTGGCACGAAG
>Ga0163144_10003178_pt1 | contig 37495 bp, 34 predicted proteins | sample OliLak19BULKMAT1_FD_123175 | JGI IMG/M metagenome (GOLD analysis project Ga0163144, IMG submission 123175) | Freshwater microbial mat bacterial communities from Lake Vanda, McMurdo Dry Valleys, Antarctica - Oligotrophic Lake LV.19.BULKMAT1 | ecosystem: Environmental > Aquatic > Freshwater >...
AGGGGCCAGCTTGGCTGGCCCCGCGGGAATATCTGAGGGGCCAGCTTGGCTGGCCCCGCGGGAATATCTGAGGGGCCAGCTTGGCTGGCCCCGCGGGAATATCTGAGGGGCCAGCTTGGCTGGTCCTTGGGCCTCGAACAGGACTTGCCCGTTCTCGACGGGAAGAGTTTAGGGACACCCCCCCCCGCGCGGCCAAGGAAATCCCCCATCAGCTCGGCCGGCCAGCTGGGCCGGCCTAGCTGGGCCCGTTAGCGGGCGCGGCCCGCCTCACGGCGTAACCGCGACGCCGGCACGACCTCGACCTCGCCGCGCGCCTTCTCCTTGGCCACGTCCTCGGCCAGCGCCTGGACGGCCGCCGCGAGCTGCTGGTCCGTGCCCTTGACGAGGGTCGACAGCGGCGAATTCCAGAGCGCGATGTCCGGCAGACACCCATTGAGCTCCATATCCGCCCCCGTCGACGCGATGTACCACCCGCGCCCCGGCATGCGCACCATGCCGCCGTCGAGCAGGCCCACTCCGCCGGTGCTGATGACCCCCCCGGCCGTCCGCATCCCGATCACCCGCCCGCGCCCGGTCCCCTTGACCGCGTGGCTGATGATCTCGGCGTTCGAGAAGGAGTGTTCGTTGCACATCATCACGATCGGCTTGCCCCAGGTCGCGTAGATCTTGCGGTCCTGCGGGTACCCGAGGCCGCTGCCGCGCGACTGCGTGACCGCGTGCACGGGCTGCGTGAGCGCCGTGAGCACGTGGTCCGCCGTGCTGCCTCCACCGTTGAAGCGCACGTCGATCACGAGGCCGTCCTTGCCGTACCCCGCGTGGAACAGGTCCTGCTCCAGCTGCCGGAAGCTCGGGAAGTCCATGCCGCGAATGTGCAGGTACCCGAGCTTGCCTCCGGAGAGCACCTCCACGGCGCTCCGATTGCGTTCGACCCACTCGTCGTACAGGAGGCCCGCGACCGAGCGCACGGGGCGCACGGTGACCGTCCGCTTCACGCCCTCGGCGCCCGCCACCTCGAGCACGACATCGCGCAGCTCGTCGAGGGTGAGGAGGCGCGCCACGTCCACGTCCGGCCCGACCGGCGTCCCGTCGATCGAGAGGACCGTCTCACCGACGGCGACCGTCGAGCGCGCGAGCGACGTCGGACCCTTCGGGATCACGCTCTCGACGCGCAGTCCGGGGCCGGGGAAGTCCAGCTCGAAGCGCAACCCGAGGTGGTGCGTACCCGGCGTCCAGGCGTCTTGCTCCACCGGATCGGGCAATGGGTCCGTGCCGCCGCGATGGCCCATGTGCGAGGCGTTGAGCTCGCCGAGCATCATGTTCATCAGGTGCGAGAACTCCGTCGACCCGAGGCACTGGGCCGCGACGTCACGGTACTTGGTGCGCACGGCGTTCCAGTCGCGGTTGTTGTGCGCCGGGTCGTAGAACCGGTCGCGCATCGCGCGCCAACCCTCGTCGAACGCGATCTGGCGCACCGCGCGCCAATCGCGCGCACGGCGCACGCTGAAACCGAACGTCTCGAGTTTGCCGACAGCGCTCAGCGCCGCCGGGCTCGTGGAGCCACCGCCGCCGCCACGGCGAAACGGGCTCGCGCCGCCGCCTTCCGCCCCGACGCGGGCGAGGCCGACGATCTCCTTCGAGTCGCGTAGCCAACGCGCGCCCGAGAGGCCCGAGCTCGCGAGCTTGGTCGGGCGCCCGGGGTTCGGAAACTCGACCTTGTAGAGCGCGCGCTCGCCGCCGATGGAGGCGGTGAAGGCGAGCGTCTTGCCGTCCGGAGACCAGATGAGCCCGCCCTCGCGCGACTCCCCGATCGAGATGCGCTGGAGGCGCTCGAACAGGCCGTCGAAGTCGATCGCGACCTCGGTCACTGCGGCTTCGTCGTCCTTGTCCTTGTTCTTGTCCTTGTCATCCGCGTCCTTCTCCGTGTCCTTGCCTTTGGCGGGGTCGTCGCCCGCGCCCTTCGACTCGGCCTTGCCCGCGCCCTGTTTGCCGCCTTTCGGGCCCTTCTGACCCTTCTTGCTCTTCTCGAGCGCCTCGAGCGCTTCCTCGAGCTTGCGGTCGCGCGCCGTGCGCTCGGCCTCGGCCTTGGTCAGGTCGACCCAGTAGATGTCGGACTCCTCGCCATCGCGCATGCTCACGAAGGCGATGCGCTTGCCGTCACCGGACCAGACCGGCGAGCCGTCCTGGTCGGGGTGGCGCGACAGGTTGAAAGGCGGCACGGTGCCGTCGAGCTTCGTGATGAAGACGTCGCTGTTGTAGTCCGAATCCTCCGTCGCGTAGACGACCCACTTGCCATCCGGCGCCCAGTCGTAGCCCATGCCGGACCAGGCCTGGACCACGCGTCGATGGTCGGTGCCGTCGTCGTCCATGACCCAGAGATCGGAGTCCTTGAGGTAGGCGATGTGCCCTCCGGCCGGGCTCAGCTGCAAACCGCCCTCGACGGCCGCGTCGTTCGTGAGGCGCTCGACCTGGAACTGATCGGCGAGCCACCACACCCCGTCTTCGCGTGTGTGCTGCGCGACGTGCATGTCGACCTCGCCACCGGCGTCGCTGACGAAGTAGAGGCGCGAGCCGTCGGCGCTGAAGGTGAGGCTCGACTCGACGTTCGGCGTGTCGGTGACGCGCTTGGGCTCGCGCAGGATGCGGTCCATGACCCACACGTCCTCGCCGGACACGAACGCGATCTGCTTGCCGTCGTTCGTGAAAGCGACGTCCGTCGCGCTGTTCTCGACCCGCCGCTCGGTGGCGCTCGCCAGCGCGTCGCCGACCGCGTGCAGCTCGATCGGCGTCAGCGCGCCGCTGCCGACATCCATGCGCACGAGGTCGAATCGCCGCCGGAACACGAGTCCCCGCCCGTTCGCCGAGATCGCGGGGAAGGCCACACCGTCGTCGCTGCGGTCCTTCGCGCGCACGTCCGTGATGCGGCGCGTCTCGCCGCCCTCGAGCCGGCGCTGGTAGAGGTCGAACGTCCCGTCGGGGTCGCTGACATAGAAGAAGCTGCGGCCGTCCGGGGCCCAGAGGGGCTGGATGTGGTTGAAATTCTGGAAACCCTCCCGGTCTTCGTCGAGGCGGGTCAACACCGGCGCCTCGCCCGTGAGATCGGCGAGCCAGAGCTGCTCGGCCTGCGGTCCGATGTAACCCTTGCGGTCCCAGGCCGAGCGCCCGCGCGTGAACACGAGGTGCGACCCGCTCGGCGACAGCGCCGCCGAGCGCACTCCCGCGTCGAGCAACATGCGGTGCGGCGCCTTGCCCGCGGCGTCGACGACGAACACACGCTGGGACTCGGCGCCGCCGAAGCCGCGATCCGTCGACATCAGCACGACGAACCCGCTCCCGTCCGCGGTGTAGCCGACGAGGCTCTTGCGATCGGTGTCGAACGTCACCTGGCGCGGCTCGCCGCCCGCGAGGGACACGACGTGGATCTGCGCGCTGCCGGTGCGGTCGCTGACGAACGCGAGCTCGTCTCCGGCGGGGTGGAACACCGGCGAGCCGTCATTGGCGCCGTGGGCGGTGAGTCGGCGCGCCGCGCCACCGGCAGCCGGCGCGAGCCAGACGTCGCCTTCCCAGGCGAACGCGAGGGTCGCGGCGTCCGGGGACAACGCGGGGTCCTGGGGCAGTCGGATCGGGCGCTGGCCCTCGTCCGCGAAGGACGGAGAGAGGGCGACGAAGGCGCACAGGGCGCCGAGGGTGGGGATCCTCATGGAGGGTGCAGAGCGGAATGGGCCGATCCTTGCGCGCCTTACCCGGGCGCGCGTATCGGCCGTTCACTCTATCCCTCGACCAGACCCCGCCGGGGCCTGGAGGCCCGACTCACCCGCTAGCAACACAGCCTGTACGCGGGCATTGCAAACTCGTACCAGAAGTACCGAGCCAGGGTCGTTTGTTCACATTTGATCGCTCGCGCTCCGCGCGAGCGATCAAATGTGAACAAACGACCCTGGCTCGGTACTTCAGTTTAGGGTCCCGCGCGCGCCCGGCTGCGCGTCGCGGGCCGGGAGGCGCGCGAGCAGCTCGTCGAGGACGCGCTCGCAGGCGAGCTGGACCATGATCTCTTCGCTCGCGGTCTCGCTCTGCAGGCTCTGGAAATCGAAACGCTGCGGGAGGCGCGCGCCCCAGAGGGTGTTGCCCGTACCCGGCTCCACGAGGCGCACCTCGACGTCGACGTTGAGCGATTTACGGATCGACCAGAACGAGTCGTCCCAGGCGTGCACCGTGAGCTCGAGCACCGCGTCCTCGCGCAGCATCCCCGGGCTGTACGACGCGGGCTCGACCCCCACCGACCCGGCGAGCGCGCCGTCGACTTGCGCCAGGGCCAGCGGGCTGTACCGCTTGCGCACGAGCGCTCGCTGCGCGGCGCTGCGCAGGTGCTGGCTGGGGACCTTGACCCCGGGCGCGACCACCTCGACCGGCGCGATCGCGACGTCCGCGGGATTGACCACCGCGATGCGCCCCTCGGGGAACACGTTGACCCTGCGCCCGGCGAGCGTCGGCTGGGTCTGGCAACCCGCCAGGGCCAGGATGCCGAGGGTCGAGAGCAGTCCGAACGTCAGCCCGAGGGCCGAACGAACGAGGGAACGGGGAAGCGACGAGGTGGTGCGGATCATCGGGTGCGTCTCCAGGTGGTGGCGCCTGGAGGTCCCCCCTCACTGCGCCGCTCGCACGCGACCATAACGATCGCAGAGCGGCGGCTCAATCCTGCGTGAAAGTCTCGGAGCGCGCGTGCGCCGCGCGCTGGTAGCGCCGCTCGACGTCGGCCCAGAGGAAGCGTGTTGGATCGAGCTCCAGCCAGGTCCAGGCCGAGCTCAGCGCCGTGACGGGGCCAGCGGTCAACGGGACCCCGCCGAGGCCCGCGACCGGCGGCACCGTGAAGCGCACGCCGACGCCGTCCGCCGGATCGAAGATCCAGTGCTGCCAGCGGAGCCCATCGAGGTCGCGCAGCGTGAGGCGGTAGAGGCCTGGTGTCCCGAGGGCACCCGGAATGACATCCAGCAGCTCGACCGGGTACGAAGCGCCGCCGCTCAACCCGCCGGGCGCGGGCGCCAGCAGGCGCGGCACGTCGAGCGGGACGAGGCTGCCGCTGCTGTTCGAAAAACGCGGCCGCGCCGTGACGCGGCTGCCGAACTCGTCGACAACGTCCGCGCGCAGGTAGAGGTCCCCCTCGATCGCGCCGTTCGTGACGAGCTCGCCATTCGAGGCCTCGCGCGCGACCCGCGCGAGCGCCCCCTGGACCACCCACTGCACTGACGAGATCGAAAATGGGACGCCGACGCCCACGGTCGGCGCGCCCGCGAGGCCAGGCGCGAACGCCTCTACGGTCAGGACCGGCGCTTCGACCGTGCCGAGTCCGACGAGGCCCGAGATGTCGAGCAAGTGGGGCGAGAAAGCGTCGACCCCAGACGTCGGATCGACGGTGAGGGTGCGACCACCGACGACCTCGGCCGAGGCGAGCGCCAGCTGCGGCCCCGAGATCGCGAAACCACGCAGGAACTGGAACGGCGCGCCCGGGAACACGATCTGCGGGACATCGGGGTCCGTCGCAAAAAACGTCGACAGCCCGATCCGACCCGGCCGCACGGCCAAGGGCCCGAAGACACACTCACGCTGCAATCCAGTCGCCGAGAGCATGCAGCCCGCGACCGGTCCGAAGGACCGCCCGGGTTGCGGCACGCGGTTGTCGGCGAGCAGATTGGTGTTCGTGCTGAAGTCGGTCAGGAACGAGCTCAGCACGGAGCCCGAGAGCATCGCGAACCCGAGGCTCCGCCGACGCAACGGCACGTCGAGCCGCGCCGAGGGCACGCCGTGCAGCGTGAACGCGTCGTAGCCCATCGCTTGCACGGTCACGAGTGTGCGCCCTACGACGGCGCTGTCGACCTCCGCGAGGCCCGTCGGCGCCGTCGTCGCCGCCATAAGGTCCGTCAATACGCCAGCGTCGTCCGCGTGGCTCATGACGAGCGCGCCGGCGACGGGTTGCAGCGTCTCGGTGTCGAAAACCCGCACCGTGATCGGAGCGCCTGGCACCAACACACCGGGGCCGACGGCGCCGACCTGCACGAGGGTCCCGAGCGCGACCTGCGGCGCCGGATTGAGCGCGCGATCGAACACCTCGACGGTGTACGTCACGCGCGGACCGGCGAGGTCGATGACGTCCGGGAGACCGATCACCGGGCGCGCGACGAAGAGGCCAGTGCTGGACGACAGCGCGGTCATAGGGCGATCGTCGGGTCCTGTGTGGTTGTCCCCGGCCGTCGTGGACACACGCGCGAACTGGATGAACTCGTCGCCCCGGCCTACGATCGTCAGGCCCCCCAATTCGCTGGTGAAGACCGCCGAGCTCGCGCCACTCGAGCCGAGCCCGAGGAAACGCGGCGGCGTCAGATCCAACAGCAGCCGCTGGGCGCCGGCCGTGCTCGGGTCAGCGTCCGCGCGGCGCGCCGCGGTGGACGCCGAGCCGCGCCGTGAGCGGGTCATGAATTCGATGTCCCCGTCGCGGAAACGCGCCATGCCGTTCGTCGCGCGCAGGTCGAGCGTGTTGCCGTCGAGCAGCACCGAGGTCGACCCGGAAGGGACCGAGACCGAGATCTGGGCCGAGCGCAACGCCTGGACATTGGCCGGATTACCGCCGATCACGAACACGTCCAGGAACTCGTTGTTACCGGCGGCCGCCCCGAGGGTCACCTCGAGGACGTTCCCCGTGAGGAGGTTCGGCCCACCGATCGCGTCGATCGGCGCCGCCCCAGGCGCCTTGAGCACGCTCGTTGGCGCGAGCAAATTCGCCGTCGTGAAATCGATGTCGGTCGTCGCGAGCATCCCGCCACCCGGCGAGCTCAGGGGCTGGCCCATCGGCGCGAGGCGCACCCGCACGTTGCTCCCCGCGCCGAGGCTCACCCGCGCGCTGCCGCTGTTCGCCTGCGACCACGTCCAGACCTGCAGGAACGGGATGACGACCGGCCCCTCCACTTGCTGGAGTGACTGGGGCGTCGGGTTCGGCATCGGCGGCTGACCGCCGATCGTGACGACGAACGAGTTCGTGCTGAAGCTGTTCGCCGACATGCGCCTGTCGAACACCGTGACGATCTCGGTCAGGTCGCCGACCTGTGTCGCGTCGTCGCGCGGGACGGAGTACAGGAGGCGCGGGTTCATGGGCGGCGTCGCGGTCACTCCAAATTCGAAGATGACCGGATTCGTGCCGGGACTGAACGCCTGCCCGGTCACGTCGACGATGGCCTGCGTCGCGCTGAACCGCAGCTGGTACGTCTGACCCGCGATGAACTGTCCGATCGGGCTCAGGACGACCAAGCGGCCGTCCGCGACGAGGGCCGGCGGACTGAGAAGCGGGATCGACGCCGTGGTGAGCGAATTGATCACCTCGAACGCGCCGGTCAACGAGCCCGCGTCGAGGCTCTGGTCGAACTCGACGACGAGCGGCGATTGTTCGTGGGCATCGACGATCGAGGGCGCCGAGCCGACGACCAGCGGCGGCCCCGGCGCAAGCCAGGACGCGTCCGCCGGGAACACGGCCGAGCCCGCCGTTCCTCCGCCGCCACCGCCCCCGCCCCCCTGCTGGCAGTTGCCCGGGCCGAAGACACACGCGGGGTTGTCGCAGCCCGTCGCGGCGAGCGCGGCGACCAACACGAGCCCGAGAGGCCCTGCGGGCCCGAAACCCAACCGACGCCGCACCCGTAGCCCCCTCCCGCCCTCCGAGTGAGTGGCGACGGACAACAAGGACGCGGGGGGGCTGGTGCGGAGGTCGGAGTGCATCGGCGGTGCGGCGCGTGAGGGCGCTGAAGACGTGGGCGCTGAAGACGTGGGCGCTGAGGGCGACGGGCGCGCGGGACCTGAATGTGTGCAGGTCGAGGAGTAGATGACGCCCTAAGCGGGCTGGACTTCCAGGGTCGAGGGCGGGACCCGCGGCACATTCTGGGTCGATCCCCTTCGAATCACGCCGCGCCGTAGGCCGAAGCGGTGGCCGAAGCGGTGGCCCAAAACGTGGCCCAAAACGTGGCGCGGGGCGTGACCTCGACCCGGCGCAGACCTACGCAGCATCCTAGGACACCGCAGCCCGCGACCCAGCATCCTACGACCGTGGGTCCAGCGCTCCGAGCATCCGCCTAGAATGCCCGCCCGCGTTCGCCGCCCCGTGTCCAACCCATGGCTGATCTCCGTCTGATCCTCGCGCCCATGTCGCTCATCACCCTCCCCGTCCTGTTCCTCGCCGCTTGCGCGGGCGGACACGAGCGCTCCTCCGCGGGCCCGGAGCCGCGCGCCGCGGCGACACAACAGGCGCCCAAACAAGTTGCCGGCCAGGCCGCCAGCCCCAGCGACGACGTCGAGCGCGCGATCGCAGCGCTACGCCAGGGCGACCACCGCCGGGCGCTCGAGCTCGTCCAGGGCCTCGCGTTCCAAGCGGCCCTCGGCCGCATGCGGGCCGCCCTCGACGGCGGCGATCCACGCGACGCCCTCGCGCCGGGGGACGAGGCCCTCGGCCTGCGTCCCGACGACAGCGAGGCGCTCTATCTGCGCGCGCTCGCCGCGTTCCGCGTCGCCGACGCCGGCGATCCACAAGCCGGGTTCTTTTACGGCGACGCGCGCGCGGGGTTCGAGGCCGCCGCGCGCCGCGGGCATGGGGTCGACGCCGCGTTCCTCGCCGCCCGGGCGGCCTACATGGCCGGCGACGCCCCCGGCGCGCTCGACCTCGCGCGGCAGGGCATGCGCTGGCTCGACGGGGCGGAAGGCCGCGCGGTCGAGCTGCCGCTCGAGCTGACCCCGGAGCGGATCTGGTCGGACGCGGCGTTCGGCGCTTACACGGCGGCCGTGCAGGCCGGCGAGGGCGACGCCGCGGCGCTGTTCGCCGAGACCGAGGACGCGCTCGGCCGCCTCGCCGCCGAGCACCCGACGGACCCGCGCGCGCTCGAGCAGCTCGCGAATCTGTCCCTGTGGGCGGGCCGCAAGGCCGAGGCGATCGGTCACCTCGAGGCCGCGGTCGCCCTCGCGCCGGAGACGGAGTCGGCGCACAACGCCCTCGTCCGCGAGCTGCGCGCAGAGGCCTACGCCGCTTCGATCGAGGCCTCGGGTGCGCCCGCCGAGGCGCCGCCGGCCGACGCGCCCGCGGCGCAGCGCGAGGCCTACGCCGCCGCACAGGCCGCCGCCGTGCGCGCCCAACGGGACGCGGTGATCGCGTATTACGACGCGTTCCAGATCCAGAACCCACAGATCGCGCTCGGCTTCTGGTACGGCGCCGCGGAGCGCTTCGAGCGCGCGCTCGAGGACTATGAACGCGGCTCGTTGCAAGCGGCCGAGTTCCACCGCGCCGAACGCGACTATCGCCGCTGCCGCGAGCTGAACGACGCGTACGAGGAGACCTGCCGCGGCTGGGAGGTCATCGCGCGCCTCGGCGGGGCTTGGAGCCGCTTCTGGGGCGGCGACCTCGCAGGCGCGACGGAGGCGTTCTGGTCGACCGAGGAGGTCCTCGAAGGGGGCCTCGACTGGCAGTACGAGGGGCGCCTCGCCTCCGCGCTCGTGGGCCTCGCGACGGTCGCGGGCAAGTACGCCGAGCGCACGGACGACGTCGACGCGCTCACGACGGCGGCCGGCATCGGCGACGCGCTCTTTGCGCGCCGGCCGGAGAACGCGAACCTCGCGAACAACGCCGGTTTCCTGAACCGCGACGCCGCGGTGCTGTACGCGCAGCAAGCGAGCGCGAAACGCCTCGCCGCGCAACGCGCCGCGACGGACGGCGAGCGCGAGACCCTGCGCGCCGAGGCGAAGCAGCTGCGCGAGCGCGCGCAGCAGATCATGGAGCGCAGCTGGGCGGCCTACCAGGTCGCCGCGCGCCTCGCGCCCGATGACGTGCGCGTCGTGAACGACACCGGCCTCGTGATGGCGTACTACCTGCGCACCGACAAGGCCGCGGCGCGGCACTACTTCGTGCGCGCGGTCGACCTCGGGCAGGCCCAGATCGAGAACCTCGAGCGCCGCGGCGAGGACGTCCCCGAGGACCTCCGCATCGCCTATGGCGACGCGCACCAGAACCTCGGCATCCTCGCGCTGACCTTCGAGAACGACCTCGTCAGCGCCCGCTCGTGGTTCGAGAAGGCGCTGCAGGTCGCGCCCGACCCGCGCCCGGAGCTCGAGGAGGTCATGCCGGCGCTCGAGGCCTCGATCGCCGCGGGCGCCTGGACCGACGAGCTGCGCGCCTTCGAGCGCATGATGATCTGGAAAGACTGACTCACAATTCGGCGTCGCTGGCCCATGACGATGGCTGGCGGCCCGGCCCCCCACACACCGGCTTTTCATCCATCGCACCTATGTTCGTGCTGCTCTTTTCCTTGGTCGGCGCCCCGGCGCTCCTCGAGCCCACCTCGCTCGCCTCAGGTTCCTCGTTTAGCGCCTCATTCCCGCGCGCCGCGGTCGAAGTCGCGGTGGCGCCGGACGTCATCGACGACCTCCTCGCGACCGGCAAGCAGAAGCTGCTCAAAGGTGACAACGCGGGCGCGCTCGAGGCGTTCGAACAGGCCAACGGTCTCGCTGCGGGAGCGCCGCGCACAGAACTCTGGGTCCTGCGCGCGATGATGTCGAACGGGCGCAAGAACGACGCGATCAAGCGCGCCGACGAGCTCGATCGCGCGGGGACGCTGACGGGCGCCCCCAACGACTACTTGAGCGGGATGTTCGCGTACTTGCTCGCCGAGGAGCTCGTGGCGGCCGGCAGCCAGGGCGCCGCGATCGGGCTCCACTACGAGGACGCCAAGACGTTCTTGAAGCGCGCAGTCGAGGCCGCGCCGGACGAGTTCGTCGACGCCTGGCGGACCCTCGCGAAGTCGGCGCGCATGACCGGCGACGGTGAGACCGCCGAGGTCGGCGTGCTGGGCGCGCTCGCGCGTCTGCCCGAGGATCCGGAGACCCTCGCCCTCGCGGCGCAGATCCTCGTCGCGAACGGGGTCCCGGACCTCGGATCCGAGGACACCGCGCGCGCCGCTGCGGCGCAGGCCAAAGTGCGCCGTGGCGCCGAGATGGCGGAGCGCGCGGCGAGCCTCTACGGCGCGGACAGCGCGCGTGCCAGCGCGCGTGCCAGCGCGATCGCCGGCGCGCACTTGCAGCGCGGCGTGGCGTTGCTCTGGTTGGGCGAGAAAGAGGCGGCGCAGGGCGCCTACACCGACGCGCTCGAGTGGGACCCGACGCAGGTCGACTTCGGCCAGCTCTGGCCGTCGCTGCTCGACGACGACAAGCGGCCGGTGCCGTTCATCGATGTGCTGGGCAAAGGCGCGGCGCGTTTCGAGAAGCGCTGGGGCAAGAGCACCCACTCCGACTCGACGCTGCTCTGGTGGCTCGGTTTCGGCGAGTTCAGCCTCGGGCGCTACGAACCAGCCGAAGAGCACTTCATCGCGGCGGTGACGAAGTTCCCGGCCTACACCAACTCGTGGTGGTACGCGGGCCTGTGCCGCTACAACCGCCAGGACTACGTCGGCGCGGTCCCGCACTGGCGCAAACATTGGGCGATCGCGCCGCAGAACCTCGTGGACACGGTGCGGGCTGACCTCGGAACGAACATCCCGATCCTGACCTACGTCGAGGGCACGCTCTACAAGAAGGGCCACCTCGCCGACGCGGTCTTCGTCGCGCAGATCAAGACCGCGGTCGCGCCCGAGGACGACAAGGCCTGGAACAACGTCGGGCTCTTCGCGCGCGACACGGGGGACGGGCTGCGACGCGCGGGCAAGGAGCGCGACGAGCACCACACTGTGGCGGAGTATTACGACCTCGCGTACGCGGCCTACGAACGCGCCAACGAGCTGAAACCGAATCAGCCGCACTACCTGAACGATTGGGCGGTGATCCTGCATTTCTGCCTCGATCGTGATCACCAGCGGGCGCTCGACATGTATGCCAATGCGACCGAGCTCGCCGAGCGCATGCTGAAGCAGGGCGGGCTCGACGACGAGACGAAGGGCCTCGTCGAAATCGCGTTGCGCGACTCGAAGGACAACCGCGCGCGACTCGTGAAGACCCTCGAGGAGCGCAAGAAGCAGAAGGACGACGCGGGCACACCGCCGGCCGATGGCGGCGGCGACGGGTCCGGTGGCCAGGGCGGCAGCGGTTACGGTGCCGGCAATGGTGGCAGCGGCATGGGCGGCGGCAATCGTCGCGCCGGCCAGGGTGGCGGCGGGGCGCGCTGAGTTGCGCCTCCCGCTCCGCTTCCAATCCGCGCCGGGCACGACGCGGGTCGTGACCGTGGACGGCAGCCTCGGCGCGCCGGGGCTCGAGCTCTCGCACTGGCCAGGGAACCGCACGCCGCGCGCGTTGCGTCACGACCTGTCGACGGGGATCGCGCTCGCATTCGCGCGGCTCCCCGCCGCCGAGCGCGCGGACCTCGCGGCGGGCTGCGAAGCGGTGATCATCAACCACATCGACACCGACGGCGCGTGCGCGCTGCTCGCGGTGGTCGAGCCCGAGCTCGCGCTGCGTCACGCCGCGTTGCTGCTCGAGGCGGCCGCAGCCGGCGATCGGTTTCGCGTGCCGAGTCGCGCGGGGTTCCGGGTCGACGCGCTCCTTCTCGGGCTGACGGATCCAGGGCGCTCGCCGGTGCCCGCGGACGTCCTCGCCACGCGCGGCCCAAGGCGCGATCAGGCCCTCACGGAGGCGAGCGTCGAGGTGCTGCGCGGCCTCTTGCTGGCGATCGACCGCGATGGCGTGGAGGCCGCGTTCGAAGCGCGCCGCGCGCTCTGGTCCGAGGCCGACGAGGCGCTGACGGCGGACCAATCCGACCTCGGGCTGGCCCTCTACGACGACCTCGTCCACCTCGATTGCGCGGTGTGGACGGCGCCGCTCGGCTCGGTTTCGTCGCGCATTCTCGACCGCGCGAGCGACCGCGCACACGGCGGGCGCGTCCCGTGTTTCGACCCCGGCCGGCACGCCCTCTTCGGCAGCACGCGGGCGGACCGCGTGCTCGCGCTCGGCCCGTCGGCCGCGGGCCCGTCGGCCGCGGGCCTGTCGGCCGCGGGCCCTTCGACCTCAGGCACGACGGCGCGCTTCGTGATCGGCACGGGCTCGTTCTTCGACGTCGTGGACGAGGTGCCCTCGCCGCGGCCGGACCTCGCGGCGCTGTGTGCGCGCCTCGCCGCGCTCGAGGCCGAAGCCCAGGGCTCGAGCGGCAGCGCCGAGGCCGCCGGTCGAGCCTGGCGTCACCAGTCACCGACCGGCGCGTCCCCCGAGCTGTGGTACGGCGTCGAGGGCTTGCCGCTCTACGGCGAGCACGCCGCGCCGTGGCTCGCGCCGAGCGCGCTCTCCGCCGAGACGATCAAGGCCGCGGTCCTCGACGCCGTGCGCGCGACGTGGCCTGTGCCCGACGACGACGACGTGGCTGCGCCGGACGAGGACATCTTCGCCGTCTGATGCCTGACGTCGACGCAGGGTCGTGGCTCATCGACGACGGGACGGTCCTCGTCCTGCGCTGCGGGCTCTGGCAGTACAACTCGATCGCGCTCGTGAGCGGCGGCGAGGCGTGTGTGCTGGACCCCGGCATCACGCCCACTGAGCTCGAGACGATGCGCGCGCGGCTCGCCCGCGAGGGTGTGCGCGTGACCTACGTCGTGGTCACCCACTCGCACCACGACCACCTCCGCGGTTGGAGCGCCTTCCCCGGCGCGCGGATCGTGATGCCGCGCATCGGCGCGGACAAGGCGCCCGAACGCCGGACGCGCATCCTCGCCGGCAAGGCCCAGGTCGACCGCAAGCTCGGCGTGGAAGACCCGCACTTCGAGTACCCCACGGTCGATCACAAGGTCGACGATGTCAGCCAATTCAAAGTAGGCGACCTGACCCTCGAGGTGCGGCACCTGCCCGGTCACTCCGACTGCACGTGTGTCGTGTTCGTGCCAGAACTCGCGACGCTCTTCACGGCGGACTACCTCGTGCATCCGGGCCTCCCCTATTGCCGCTTCGAGGTGGCGCCGTTCGAGGCCTCCTTGCGCTGGATGCGCGCCGCGGTCACGCGCGGCGAGGTCTCACGCGTGATCCCCGCGCACGAGGCGCCGATCGAAGGCGAGGCAGCGTTGCTCGCCGCTCTCGACGAAGAGCTCGGCTATTTCGAATTCCTGCGCGCCGAGCTCACACGCCGACTCGCGTCAGCAGCGCAGGGCGTCGACAACGAGAACGACGAGCGGATCCTCCGCGCCGTCGCCGCGGACCTCGACACCCGCCGCCGCGCCCGCACGGGCGACGACGTCGGCCGCCGCGCGATCCAGGACCTCGACAACGCTCGCCGAACGCTCGCGGACCTGCGGTCCAGGTGAGAGCCCGCACCGCGCAACGCAGCTCATCGGCGACGGTTCTCGAGGAGGAGGAGGCCGGGCGTCGAGAAGGGTGCTCACAGAGTCCCAGGCCTCTGCGTCGAACGGTCCGAGCGCGAACAATCCATGACAACGCATGGATTTACCCGCATTGAGAGCGGACGCCGCGCCCGCTCGCCGATCCGCCGGAACAATCCATGCGAATGCATGGAATCCAGCTTCGGCGGGGGCATCAGGAGCCGATAGCATGGGCAATCCATCCGCTCGAGTGGATTGTCTATGCCTCCCACATCCGCTCATCCATCCACGAAGCTCCTCGGGAGCGCCGTCCGGGAGCGGCGGCGCCGCCTGGGGCTCCGCCAGCTCGCCCTGGCGGACCTCGCTGGCGTCGGGGTCGCGTTCATCTACGACCTGGAGCGCGGGAAGCCCACGTTGCGTCTGGACAAGGCCCTAGCGGTGCTGGCGGTGCTCGGCCTCGGCCTCGTCGTCGAGGTCGCCGACGAGGTGATCGCCGTGCGCCTGAACGACGGCGCCGGGCCTCCGGATGGGGCGCCGTGACGCGCGTGACGGAGCTGCCCGACCTGCGCGCGATCGAAGCCCTCGACGTCTTCGTCGATGACGGCACCGGTGCCGACCAGCACGTCGGAGAACTGATCGAACGCCGCGACTTCGTCACGTTCGGCGAGCGTGTCGGCGTTCGCGCCGCCGCGACGGAGCGCATGCTGATGACGCTGGTCACAGGCCTCGGCCGCCGCCTCGCGGACACGTCGAAGCCGGGCCTTGAATCCATCGGCTTCGAAGAGCGCGCGACACGGCACTTGGAGCGGACGATCGACGAGCGCTCTCTGGCGCTTCGTTGAATGAGGGCGCGCCGCGGGCGTCCATGTTGCCCGCTCATGGCCTCGGCCAGATCACTTCTTGAGCCGCGTGGTTGCGAGGCGGCGGCTGTCCTCGGCGAGCAATTCCCCGTCGCGGAGCTCGACGTTCACGGTGACCCACGCACACCACGTTCCCCTCCGCGGTTGGAACGCCTTCCGGTCGCAGTGATCGTGATGCCGCGTATCGGCGCCGACAAAGCGCCCGAACGCCGGACGCGCATCCTCGCGGGCAAGGCCCAGGCCGACCGCAGGCTAGGCGTCGAGGACCCGCACTTCGAGCACCCCATCGTCGAGCACCCCATCGTCGAGCAGCCCATCGTCGAGCACCTCGTCGACGATGTCGGCCGATTCAAAGTGGGCGAATTGACCCTCGAGTTGCGGCACTCGCCGGGTCACTCCGACTGCACGTGTGTCGTGTTTCTTGCCCGAGGTCAGGGCGCTCTTCACGGCGGACTTCCTCGTGCATCCGGGCCTCCCCTACTGCCGCTTCGAGGTGGCGCCGTTCGAGGCCTCCCTGCGCCGGCTGCGCGCCGCCGCGCCCGCACGGGCGACGACGTCGGCCACCGCGCGATCCAGGGCCGTCGAGCGCTGCTCACCGGCAGCGGTTCACGAGGAGGAGCAGGCCGGTGATGTCGGCGATCACCAGGTCGAGGTCACCGTCCCCGTCGACGTCGAAGATCGCCGCGCCCTTGGGACCAGCGGCGCCGGAGTACTGCTCGGACGTCGGGAACGAACCGTTCGGGGATCTGCGCAGGAACGAGATCGCGCTGTTGCTCCCCTCGCCGATCACGAGATCCAGTTGACCATCGAGGTCGAGGTCGCGGGCGAGAGCCCAGAGCGTGAAGTACGCGCTCCCCAACGGACCAGTGAGCTCGAAGAGCCGGTTGCCTCGGTGCACGACGATGTAGGGAGCGAGCCCGGTTCCGTTCAACGACAGATCCGGAGCACCGTCGCCGTCAAAATCGCCCACGATGATGTAAGGCCGAGAGTTGATCGAGACCAATGAGTCTGCCGCGGTTTCGAAGCCACCGTTGCCATCGTTCCAGAGCACGATCAGACCAGCGTTCGAGCCGTCGCGCGCCACGACGAGGTCGACTGCTCCGTCACCGTCGAGGTCGACTGCGTGCACTTCCTCGGCCCGGGTCAGACCCTGACCGATGGGCGGCTGCGGCTCGAATCCACCTGACGCCCGCTGGCGGAAAGAGTCCAGGGCGGTTGCACTCGAGCAGCTCACGACGATGTCCAAGAGCCCATCACCGTCGTAGTCGCCGATCGCGACGGAGCTCGGGTACGCGCTCGTTCGATAGCGCACATCGGGCGCGAACGTCGCTGCACCGAGGTTCTCGATGATCGCGATCGCGGAATCGAATCGCTCGCGAACGACGATGTCCAGATCGCCGTCCCCGTCGAGGTCGGCCAACTGCGCCGCTCGCGAGCGTCGCTGGGTGGGAACGAGTGTCGGCGGCCCGAACGCCCCCGCGCCGAGACCGCGCAAGAACTCAATGCGCGAGCCCGATTCGCGCACGACGAGCAGATCCTCGAGACCATCTCCGTCGAGGTCTCCAGAGTCGATGGACACCACGGAACCGAGGGCATCGATCCGCGGCTCGGTCTCAAACGCTCCATTGCCGGTGTTGACGAGGACCTTCATGGCACCCGTGGTGCCCAAGAGCGCCGCCACGTCGACGTCGCCATCGGCGTCGACGTCAGCAGCCTGGATCAACGAGACGTTGTTCCCGCCCACGCGATACCGGATCGGTGTGGAGAATTGTCCCGCGCCCAAATTTTCGAAGACCTCGACACTGTTGTACGTGTAGGAAGAGACGACCAAGTCTCGATCGCCGTCACCGTCGAGATCTGATGTAAGGAGGTCCGCGGCGAAGAGGTTCGTGCCAAAATCGACTCTCCCACCCAGGAATCCACCGCCTTGGTTGAAGAGGACCGTCAAACTCAACGGCGGAGCGCCGTTGGCCCGACCGATCACGACGTCGAGTTGGCCGTCGAGGTCGAGATCGTCGAAGAGAACCGGCCCCGCGTAGTGGGCCGCGTACTGGTAGCGCACGGGGAATGTCCCGTCGCCGGCGTTCAAGAGGACGTAGAGCCCGTGTGCCGCGAGGCTCTGCCCGGGCTGCCCGATGGTGACGGCGAGATCTTCGTCGCCGTCGCCGTCGATATCGCCTAAGGCGAGCCTCGAAGGCTCGAGCGGGAACGACTCAGCCCCGGCGCTGGTGAAGCCTCCACTCCCGTCGTTCTGGAGCACGTGCACCCTCCGACTCGCCGCGTCCGTGAGCGCGAGGTCGAGATCGCCGTCACCATCCAGGTCTGCGTGCGCCGCGTATGCGTTCGCGAACCACGTGATCGGGAAGACGAGGACCGGCGGCGCAAACCCATGGCCGCCGAGGCCCTGCATGAAGAACACTCCATCTCGTCCCACAACGACGATATCGGTCAGCCCATCTGCGTTGAAGTCCGCGATCTCCAGGTCGTTGGAACGTACGCCGATCTGGATGAGCGGCTCGCCTTCATCGAACGTCCCATCGCCGCGACCGATGTAAATCCAGAGCGCGCCGCTGTACGTCCCGACGAGCACATCCGGAACACCATCGCTGCCCAGGTCGGTCAGCGCGAAGGAACTGGATCCAGTGGCCACCGGCATGGTCTGGTCCGAATACAGCGACCGCGGGCAGAACGCGATCGAGAGGCCGCGACTGAAGTTCGTCGTCGCGCCGCCGCCAACAACGCTGTCACGGTAGGTGTACTGGAAGTGCAGCGTGGTGCCGTTGAGGACCATCAGCGGCGCGACTGGATGGGCGACCGCGTCGAGGTCGAGCGCCATCGACACGCGCCCCGCGATGTCCGCCCGCTGCACGTCACCGGCGTAACGCCCGATCGCCCCACCGAGGCACAGGTTGCCCACGCCGCCGCCGACACCGGGAACGAAGCCGCGCATGTCGCTGGCGAGGAAGTAGCCGAACGAATCGACCAGCAAGCCGTCGCAGTGCAGCGTCACATCGCGGTCCGCGACGTCGGGACTCCCGGTGGCGCTGCATGTCGCGACCCTCCCGGTCGAGTTGGCGACCGCGTCGCAGTAAGGCGTGCCGAGCTGCGCGTCGGCGTGCGCGGCGGCGCCAAAGGCAGCGAGGACGTACGGAGCGAGACGTAGAGCCCGCGAGAAGGCGTGGACGGAGTTTGATTCGAACATGGGAGGCAGCAGGTAGCGATCACCGAGGAGACGGAATCCTGATGGAGACCAAAAACCGTGCCAAGTCATCTGCCCCGCGGACGAAAAACTGGGGTGACGCCTGCGTGACCCTCGACCTTGGGCTCCGCCCCGGCTAGCGCTCCTCTACGGTGACAAAGGCCCACGCGGACGGCCCTTCTCGCCCGAAAGTCTCAGGGGCCAGAGCACCCATCAACGCCGGCGCAGCATCACCGCGAGGGCGCCGACGATCAGAACCGCACTCCCAAACATGAGCCCCCGCGCACCGATGTAGTCGTAGGCGACGCCACCCGCCATGCCGCCGATGGCCACGGCGAGGGTGCGCGCGGAGAAGACCGCGCCGAACGCGCCGCCGCGGCGGTCGGCGCTCGCGACGCCCGCGGCGAGCGCGAACGCGAGCGGGCCCGTGCCCGACATGCCGACGCCCATCAGGACGCGCCCGACGAGCAGCAGCGCATAGACCGGCGCCGCGGCTTGGAAGAGCAGCGAGCCGATGCAGATCGCCGCGCAATAGAGCAGCGCGCGGCGGTGCCCGATCACGTCGCCGAAGCGCCCCCAGAGGCCGAGGCTCACGAGGCTCGCGATGGCCATGACGCCGAACGCGAGGCTCGTCGCGAGCGTCTCCACGCGCTCGTGAACGGTGAGCCCTTCGGAGCCCGCCCATTCGGAGAGCTGGGCCAGCGCCGTGCCGTCCACGTCGCGCCCCTCCAACAGGCTGCGCACGTGCAACTCCATCACAGGGTTCACCGCGCCGAGGCCGAACTGCAGCGCGAACACGAGCAACGCCACCGCGCGCAGGGACGGGTCGGCGGCGACCTCGCGCAGGTCGGACCAGGCGGCCCGCGCGACGGCGCCCACGCCCTTGGGCTGGACCTCCTTGCGCCAGGTGGCCTTGTCCTCGTGGACTCCGAACGCGACGAGCGCCGTCGCCGCGGCGGAGAGGGCGGCGACGACGAAGAACACGCGCTGGTGCGAGCCGAGGAGCGTCACCGCGAGGCCGCCGAGCAGCGGGCCGATCAGCGCCCCGATCGCGAGGGCCGTCGTCAGGTCACCGGCGATGCGGCCTTGGCGCTCCGCGGGCGCCTGGACGCTGACGAGCGTGATGCTCGGCGGAATGAAGCCCGAGAAGAGCCCTTGCGCGAAACGCAGCGCGAGCAGCTGCCAGGGCGTCGCGGCGAACCCCATCGCCCCGACGAACAGCGCGATCGCCCCGATCGAGCGACAGACCATCAGCTTGCGCCCGAAGCGGTCCCCGATCGCGCCCCAAAACGGCGCCGAGAAGGTCGCCGTCAACGGCGCCGCGGCGAAACAGACCCCGGCCCAGCGCGCGACAGCGGCCTCGCCCTCTACCCCCATCTCCTCGAGCAAGCTCGGAAAGAAGGGCAGGAAGCTCATCATCCCGATCGAGGTGATCAGGTTCGCGGCCCAGACGACCCAGTACGTGCGCTTCCAGTTCGCCACAGGGGCGGAGATTCTCGCAGAGCGCGGGCGGATGTCCACGCTGCGGCGCCGGAGCCCATGTGATTCAGCAAAGATCTCGGTCGCGCAGACCAGCGGCTGGTTCCCTCACGCCGCGACGGGCGCGGCCAACGGCATGCGCTGGTCTGCCAGCTCGCGGCGGACGCGGTCGAACGTGTCGAGGCGCGCGCGGAACGCCGCGACGATCCGCGCGTCGAAGTGGCGGCCGGCCTGGGCCGAGATCCACTCGACCGCGCGGGCGTGGGTCCAGGCCTCCTTGTAGGGCCGCTCGGACGTGAGGGCGTCGTAGACGTCGGCCAGCGCGAGGACACGCGCCGCGAGCGGGATCTCTTCACCGGCGATCGCGCGCGGGTAACCCGAGCCGTCCCACTTCTCGTGGTGCGCGAGCGCGATGTCGCGGCCCATCGTCAGGAACCCCGGGTGCGGGATCTGGGCCATGACCTCATCGATCGTCGCCGCGCCGATCGTGGTGTGGGTCTTCATCAATTCCCACTCGGCGTCCGAGAGCTTGCCGGGCTTGAGCAGGATCGCGTCCGGGATGGCGACCTTGCCGACGTCGTGGAGCGGCGCCGAGCGCTCGAGGTCGTCGATCCAACCGTTGGTGAGCACGTCTGTGAAATGCCCAAGCGTGCGGAGGCTCTCGGCGAGAACGCGCGAGTAGGCCGCGACTCGGCGCAAGTGCCGACCGGTCTCGTTGTCGCGTTTCTCGGCCAGCGTCGCGAGGGCGAGCACCGCCGCCGATTGGGCCGCGTCGCGCTCGCTTTGCCGCAGCACACGCGCCGCCGCCGCCGCCGCAGTAATCGCGATCATCGTGATGAGGCGTCGCCCGTCGATGCCGAACGCCTCGCCCTGCACCTCGCCCGCGTCGATCACCATCTCGCCGACGGACTGCGTGCCGCTCGCGAGCGGTTGGCGGTGCATGAACGCGGACATTTCGCCGCCCGCGTGGGCCTCGACGCTGCCGTTCGGGTGCGAGCTGGTCCAGAGCTGCAACTGGACGCCGCGCCCGGGCAGCGCCGTCGATGCGGCCTCGATCGCGTGACGGGCGATCTCGTCGAGGCGCTCCGAGGCGCCGACAGCGAGGGCGAGGCGGTGCAGGAGCTCGGCTTCCAGGGCGAGATTCGGCGAAGTGCTCATGGCAGTGGGATCGGGGACGGAGGCGGCGCTCGCAAGGCCACACGTGGCGCCGAGAGCGCGGCCGCGCAGAGGAGAGACCGCGCGGCCGTACCCTGGGTGTCGGAGCCGGTCGCGATTTCCTGAGCGCGCCCGGAAGAGGTTTCCCAAGAAGGGCCGGAAACGTTTTCCGGGGCGGCGGCGGATACCCTCCCCGTGCGTGACGAACACACCGCCGGACGAAGCCGACGAGGCCGAACGCGCCCCTGTTGGGGCCCGCGCGAAGGCGGGGCGCGACGCTGCGGGGGTTGACCATGGCGCCGCTCCCAGCGCGCCCTCCCCCTCGGCGCGGGCCTGCGTCGCCGCCAAGTGGCGCGCGGTCGATGTCGGCGCCCACTATGCAGAGGGCCGTTTCCGTGGCGCGCGACGGCGGGATCGCGACGGGCGCCTCGTCGCGCGCCTCTTGCGCCGCCTCGGCGACGAGCGCGTCGGGCTGGGCCGCGTCCTCGACGCGCCGACGGGCACGGGGCGGCTCGTGCCGCAGCTCGCGGCGCGCGCGACGCGAGTCGTGGGACTCGACGTATCGCGTGCGATGCTGACGGCGACAGACGAAGCGTGGCAGGTGGGCGTTCGCGCGGATGACACCGCGGCACACACAGCGACTCGGACGATCGCGCCAGCGCGCGTCGAGGGCAGCGTCTTCCAGTTGCCATTCGTGTCGCGGGCGTTCGACCTCGTCGTGAGCTGCCGCCTGTTGCATCACCTCGTGTCGCCCGAAGACCGGCGGGCGGCCCTCGTCGAGCTCGCGCGTGTCGCCCGCGGGCACGTCGTGATGTCCTACTGGGACGCGACGTCGTGGCACGCATGGCGGAGACGCACTCGAGGTCCCTTGCGGCGCGTAGGGCACGACACGCGGGTCGCAGTCACCGCGCGTGAGCTCGACGCGGACCTCGCGGCCGTCGGGCTCGCGCCCGTGGCACGCGCGCATTCGCTGCGTTTCGTTTCGCCGCAGACGTGGGTCCTCGCGGCGGTCCGCTAGAACGTATAGGCCGCGACGAGGTCGAAGCACAGATGCCCACTCCGCTCGTATCGAAGCGCACAAAGTTTGCAGGAGGCACGCTCGAGGTGTGTGTCGCCCCCGGCATCGACGTCGAGGTCGCGCTCGCTAGCGCGCGCGAGCTGCACGAACGCAGCGCGGCGACGAGCGGACGTGAGGTCCTCGGCGATGGCACCGACGCGTGGATCAAGGCCGCGGAGCTGTCCGCGTCGGGCGCGCGACGTCACGGTCGCGCGCGGCTCTTCGGGCGCACAGCGCCACACGTACGCGAGCTGCGGCATCTCGTGTGGCTGCGCGAGCGCCTCTTCCGCGCGCCGCGGCCGCTGTTCGCGGCGACGCTCGTGCGCGGCGCGCGGCTCACGTTCCAGGCCCTCGCGACGGTGCCCGTGGTGCACGAGGGACACCTATTGAATCAGGCGACAGAGGCCGCGTCCGGCACGCGGCACGCGAACGCGCCGGAGAGCCTGGAGCTCGCAGTCGAGCTCGCAGTCGAGCTCGGGCGCGAGCTCGGGCGTCTGCACGCGCTCGGCTTCTTGCACGCGGATCTGTATCCGCGCAACGTGCTCGTCGCGGATCCGGAGGACGGCGTCGAGGGCGGCCGACGCCTCGTGTTCCTCGATTGCTGGGCAGGCGGCCCCGGCCACGGCGATCGCTCGCCAATTCGGCCGTTGGCGCGCGACCTCGGCACGTGGTTCGCGACCGCGGCGTCCGCGTGGACGATTGCGCAGCAATCGACGTTCTTCGAGGCGTACTCCACAACGCGCCACGCAAACGGCCGCCCGCTGCGCTCGATCGGCCGTTTCCTCACACAGGTCGTGCGCGAACGCCGCCGCGAGCTGCGCCGCCTCGAACGCGACCCGCGCCGCTTGCGCGGGGCACCGTTCCCCCTCGTGGGTTGGGAACCCGCGCAATTCGCCTCGGCGTGCACGAAACGTCCCGGCGCCGGCTCCACGCCCTCGACGACACGCTGAAGATGCAGCTACAACACGACTCCGACGGCGCGTTCCTAATGTTGTCCCACGTGGACGCCGACGAGATCCGCGCGAAGCTCGTCGCGGCGGGTGTGCCCTTCGAAGAGGACGACGGCAGCCGCGCCGGCTGCATTGGACCCGAGGTCGTGATCTTGCGTTTTGCGGGACTCGACCCGGACCAAGAGGCGCGTCTCTCCGGGAGTACCGAGCCAGGGTCATTCTTTCGTTTTTGATTCGTTCGAGGGCTGGCTCCCAAGTACCGAGCCAGGGTCATTCTTTCGTTTTTGATTCGTTCGAGGGCTGGCTCCCAGATCACACGCTCGAAGTACCGAGCCAGGGTCATTCTTTCGTTTTTGATTCGTTCGAGGGCTGGCTCCCAGATCACACGCTCGTGAGCTCTCTTACGTGCGAAGCGACGCATGCGGCAACCATGCCCCACGACGGCGTCGAACTCTAGACTGCGCCGGCTCGTATCGTGCGTGGCTCAGCGCCCGGGCGCTTCGATCACCGTCGTCTCGCCGCGGCGCACTTCGAGCTCGAGTTGTCGCGGAGTGAAGAGGGGAATCTGCGCCGACGGCTGCGATTGCATGCGCCACGCGTTGAGGGTCACGCTGTAGCGCCCCGTCGCGATGCGGCCGAGCTCGACGCGCGAACCACGCCACGTGGGGCCGAAACCTGCCTGCGACGAATTCGGCGTCGCGCGGCGAATCCACTGCTGGTCGCGTTTTCGAGTCTCGACCTCGTCGCCGAGCCGCCGCAGAGTCACGTCGAAACCTCCATCGTCTGGAAGAACGAAGTCGTTCGGGAACTGCAACACGAGCTCGCCGAGCGTCGTTGTGATCTCGATCAGCGGCGCTGCTCCGGAGACGAGGACAAGAGGCCTGGACGACCCGAGCGAACACTCGCCATCCATCGCCGCGGCCCGCACCGTGCGCCCTTTGTGGTCTCGCCGAGGCGCGCCTCGGCAGGCGCGGTGGCAGTCGCCCTGAGATAACCCGACATATCCGCCGCGACGATCGCTGGCCCAGGGGGCACGTGGCCGAGAACGTAGAGCCAGAGTACCGAGCCAGGGTCATTCCTTCACTTTTGAAGGACCCGAGGCCCAGTTCTGAGACCTGAAAAACAAGCGTCCTGCGGCCCCATATCACAGCTCGCGTACCATCCGCGCGATCGCCTGCTGCGCGACAGCCTCGGCGGCAGAGCTGTACTCGGGACGCTCGCTGAGCCATCGCGGGTGGTGCGCGCGATAGGCGGTACAACAAGCTGCCACGCCGCGCTCGGTCCTCTTGGCGATGGTCTCCCACGTGCAACATGCCACGTCCCTCAACATCGCGACGCGAAACACGAATGTGACGTCGGTTGGACGACCGCGATGCCCTTCGATGAGCAGCGGTGGTGCGAGGCTGCGAGCGAGGCGGTCGACAACCTCCGCGTCAGCCATGGGCTCACCGAGAGTGCTGCCGTCTGCGAGCTGGGCCTTGCGTATCATCCAGTCCAGGACGCGGTCCGGGGCGGTGAAGAGTAGGTCGTCATGGCAGCTGGCGGCCTCGGGGCGGACAAGACTGCGCGTCTCGACCCAGCGCCATACGTCCTTGCCCAAGGCCCTGCCCATGCGCCGTTTGTAGGCGTCGATGAGCGACTCGTCGTTTTCCGCGCCTTGCAGCAGGACACCCTCGAGCCAGTCTCGATTCAACCAGCGCGGACCGGTCCGCTGGACGTACGCAGCGGCGCTGCCCCACGCGTAGTCCCAAGGGGCCGAACACAGGCCCGCTTTCACCTGGTTGTAGTCGATGTAGCGAGCGACAACCCGGCGGTAGGCTTCAGAGTCGACGCGCTTCGATCTGAATCGGGAACGACAGAGTGGACCGTCACGGCGCCGCTTTCGATTGAAGTAGCGCACGTACGCGTTCTGAATGCGGCCCATCGCTGTGGAGAGCTCCCCCACCGGGCTCCGGACGAGAAGGTGATAGTGCGTCGTCAGCAGCGAGAATGAGTGGACCTCGATGCGACCCGCTCGAACCTCCCTCGCCAGTCGCGAGAGGAAGTACCTGAGGTCCTCGCGCCCCTCGAAGAGAGTCCGCCGCGCGATCCCCCTGTTCATCACATGGTGCCAGGTCCCCGGCACATCCCGCCTGCTCCGCCTCGTCATCGTTACCTCCTTCGAAGAGTCAGACGATGGGCGGTCGTGGTGGTTACAGTCCAAGTGGCTGGTCGCCTTGTTCTGGTGACCGGACCAGAGGTCAAATGTGAAAGAATGACCCTGGCTCGGTACTTCAGAGTTGCTCGTACGGTAGATCGAACAGCTCGTCGAGGAGGCGCACGTCGCCCGTGTCGAAGCCGCGTTTGAACCAGCGGATGCGCTGCTTCGCGGTGCCGTGGGTGAAGAGGTCCGGGGCCACGCGGCCGCGGGCCTTCTTCTGCAGGGTGTCGTCGCCGATCTGGCCGGCGGCGTTCAAGGCCTCCTCGAGGTCGCCCGGGTCGAGCACTTTTTTCTGTTCTTGCGTGTGGTGCGCCCAGACACCCGCGAGGAAATCGGCCTGCAACTCGAGGCGCACGGACTGGCGGTTGGCCTCGGTCTTTGAGGAGCGTTGGCGCGCTTGATTCACGCGGTCCGAATATCCGAGCAGGTTCTGCACGTGGTGCCCGACCTCGTGCGCGATGACGTAGGCCTGGGCGAAGTCGCCGGCCGCGCCGTGGCGCGTCGCGAGCTCGTCGAAGAAGGCGAAGTCGATGTAGACCTTGGAGTCAGACGGGCAATAGAAGGGTCCAACCTGCGACGATTGGGAACCGCACGCGCTGTCGACGTAGTCGCGGAAGAACACCATGGTCGGCTCCTGATACTTGCGCCGAATCGCTTCGCGGAAGAGCTGGTTCCAGACGTCCTCGGTGTCGGCGAGGACCACCCTGCTGAAGTGGGCCATCGCCTCCTCCTCCGGGCTCGCGTCCACCAGAGCGCCGTCGCCGCCTGCCTGTCCTGACGACGCGCCGCCCTCGACGATCTGGCCGCCGAGCAGCGCGAGCAATTGGGAGACATCGCCGCCCGTCAACATGACGATGACGGCGATGATCACGACACCGAGGCCGCCGCCGACGATGGCTTTGCGACCGGGCCTCGCGGCGCCGCGACGATCTTCGACGTTGTCGCTCTCGCGACGTCCTTCGGTTTGCATGGGGAGAGGTGCTCGTTGAGGTCCAGGGGGCGACGCTGGAGAGCATACCGGGACCCCGCGCGCGCGACTCACTCGCCTCGTGACCCCGCAGTCACGCCACCCGTCACTCGCTCGGCGGCACGTCGACGTGGATGTCCCAGCGCCAGTCCGGGCGCTTGTAGAGGTCCCCCACCGCGACCTCGAGCCACGAGCTGTAGGTGCTGTCCTGGGCAAACTTGACACGGTACGGAAGACTCAGCGCCCGCGTGGCGGACTGGGTCGCGCGCCCCTCCGCGTCGGTGACGGCCAGGGTCACCGTCGGGAAGCCGGTCACCGCGGCGCCCGTGTGGACGTACGTGAATTCGACCCGCAGGAACGCGTTCTCGGGCCAGCCGAGGAGCTCGACGTCGCGCACGTGCAGCTGACCGCGGGGCCCGAAGTCGCGCACATGGGTCAGGTCTGTCCGCGCCCGAAAATCCGCGCGCGCGGCCTCGAAGGTCTGCAGCTCTGCGCGGTGGACCGCGTCGAGCTCGGCGAGCGCGACGGAGTCCCGCGACTCGCGTGCGGCGCCGCAGCCCGCGCATACGAGCGCGAGTCCCACGGTCCAACGCTGCGCCACCGGGATAGCTCGCCAAAGGCGCGCCACGTTCATTGCAAACCGTCCATGACGTACACGAGCCAATCCTGCTCGAACTTGTCCATATCGATCTTGCCCCACGACGCCTCCATCGCGGCCTTCCAGATCTCGTTCTTGCGCGCGGGGTTCATGCGCATGAGAAGCGCCTGACGGTTGAGCTCGCCGGGCTCGTCTGCTTCGTCGCCCTCACCGTTCCCAGCACCCTTTTTCTTGCGCGCCTCTTCGATCTCATCGAAGAGCTTCTTGTACTCGGCGGTCAGGACCCGCACGTAGTTGGGGATGATCTCCGCGTAGTCCGGGTTCCAGAACTTGCGCGGCACCTTGCCTTCGGCGCCCTGGCGCAGGTAGTAGATGATCGACCACGACTGCGCATAACTCGAGACGCCCGTGGGCCCCTGCGACTGCCACTGCCGGTGGTCCTGGTTGATGTGCTCCTTGACCGGCTTGTAGCTCTCGGCGCGGATCATCTCCTTGATCTCGCCGTAACGATCGAGGCCGGAGGGCATCGTCGGTGTGATCTTCGGACGCGACGTCTTGAACTCGAGTCCGCCGTAATAGTCCCCGTGGCCCTCGTCGAACCAGCGGTGTGCCTCGGCCTGACCGAACAAGAAGTGGCAGTACTGGTGGAACGACTCGTGCACCACGACCGCGTAGGTCATGTTGCGGTCGATGTTGACCGCGTCGTACAGCACGAGCTCGGTCGTCATCGGGCTGAACCAGCCCGCGACGCCGTCGCCCGTGCCGCCGTACTGGTGGAACTCCTCTTCCGTCGCGCAGACCCGCACGATCGAGATCGCGTTGAAGTCCGGCGAGGGCGGGAAGTCCTTCTCGAAGACCGTGCGCGAGCCCTCGAGCCGCTTGATCAGCTCATCGAGGAAGTTCCGCTTCACCGAGCTCGTGACGATAATGAACTTCTTGGATGGGGTCGTGACGACGCTCCAGCCAGGATTCGCCGCCTCGCGTTGTTTGGCGGCCTCGACGTGGTCCTCGTAGCTCGCCCCTTTGCCGAGCTCGATCACTTGGTTCGCAACGCGTTCGATTTCCGCGAAGGACTTCGCTGACTTGTCGATGACCGAGGCCCACCGACGATCGAAGCGCTGCTTCTCAGTGATGTAGATCAACGAGACATCGGCGTGGACCAACGGGAAGGTCCACACTTCGATGAAGTAGTCGTCCCTGCCGAGGGTCAGCTCCCAGATCCGGTGACGGGACTCGATCCCCTTGACCTTCACGGTCTCGTCGGTGGTCGGGCTGTCCGCCTTGTTCTTGAAGCCGTTGAGGGTGCTCGACAGGACCGCGGTGATCTCCTCGCGGCGCTTGCCGGCTCGGGTGCGGCCTTCGACCTCCTCTTCCGCCGGAGGGTCGTAGAGCGCCATGACCCAGAGTTTGTTTTCGCCCGAAGTCAACTGGGCCGCGAGCGGCCCGCCACGTTCGTCCGGCTGCAAGGGCACGCTCGTGTAGCCGTCGAGGGGCTTGAAGCGGTACCCGTTGGGCGGGTCCTCGAAATAATCACGGGCGAGCTTCTGACCGAAGGCGCCGGGGCTCGCGAGGAGCAAGACGCAGCCGATCAGGGCGAGCGAGAGCCAGCGGGCCAGCCGTGGACGAGCGGTGATCTGGGGCAGCGACATGGAGAGCAAGCTGGCGATGGGGACGAGGACTCGGAACCGCCCCCTGGGTGCGGACGGGGCGGGGGCGAGACTCACCTTGCGAAGGGAGACGCCGCTGGACCTCAATTCCTGGGGCATTTCACCCTTTCGTAACCGAGGCGGCGAGCTTGGCCTGTGGGGAAGGGGTTCGTAGGCCCTCCAGAGGCCTCTATAACGCGCTCGAGTGACCTCCGCGGCGACGGCCACTCCTCCGTGCGTAAGCTCCGCGCCTGGGATCCACCTCTCAGTTACGGTAGCTCTGCATCGGCGCCGGGATTCGGCCTCCGCGCTTCCACAGCACCTCGCACGAAAACCGGCCCGGGTCCTGCACAATCGCCGTCCCGAGGAGGCCACCCCAGTCGTGTTTGTCGCCCGGCTTTTTGCCCGGGATCGGGATGATCCGCACCGCGGTCGTCTTGCCGTTGACCATGCCGATCGCCATCTCGTCGGCGATGATGCCCGCGATCGTCGCGGCGCTCGTGTCGCCTGGCACGGCGACCATGTCGAGGCCCACCGAGCACACTGTCGTCATCGCCTCGAGCTTGGCGAGGGACAACGCCCCCATCGCGACCGCGTCGATCATGCCCTGGTCCTCCGAGACCGGGATGAACGCGCCGGAGAGGCCGCCCACGGACGAGCTCGCCATTGCGCCGCCTTTTTTGACCGCGTCCGTCAACAGCGCGAGCGCGGCCGTCGTCCCCGGCGCGCCCGTGCGGTCCACGCCGATCAACTCGAGGATGTCCGCGACCGAGTCCCCCACCGCAGGCGTCGGCGCGAGGGACACATCGACGATCCCGAAGGACGTGCCGAGGCGCCGCGCGGCCTCGCGGCCGACGAGCTCGCCCATGCGCGTGATCTTGAACGCGGTGCGTTTGATCGTCTCGGCGACGGCTTGCAGGCTCGCCTCGGGCCCGAGCCGGGCGAGGGCGCTGCGCACGACACCTGGACCGGACACCCCGACGTTCAACACCGTCTCCGGCTCACCGATCCCGTGGTGCGCGCCCGCAACAAACGGGTTGTCCTCGACGGGGTTCGCGAAACACACGAGCTTCGCGCAGCCGATCCCGCCGTCCGCCGCAGTGCGCCGCGCAGTCTCGAGCACGACCGCCGCGAACTTCGCGACCGCGTCCATGTTGATGCCCGCGCGTGTCGTCGCGAGCGAGACCGACGAACACACCCGCTTGGTCTCCGCGAGAGCCGCCGGGATCGACGCGAACAAGGCCTCGTCCGTGCGCGTGAAACCCTTGTGCACGTAGGCGGTGAAGCCACCGATGAAGTCGATCCCGATCTCCACCGCCGCAGCGTCCATCGCGCGCGCGAACGGCACGAGGTCGTCCGAGCCCGAGGCCGCCGCGACCAGCGAGATCGGCGTGACAGCCACACGTTTATTGATGATCGGGACGCCGTAGTCGTTCTGGATCGAGTTCGCGACCGCGACGAGGTTCCGGCCGTGGTGCACGATCTTCGTGTACACCTTCTCGCAAGCGCTCTCGAGGTCCGGGTCGGCGCAGTCGAGCAAGTCGATCCCGAGGGTCGTCGTGCGAATGTCGAGCGTCTCGAGCTCGACCATGCGCACGGTCTCGAGGATCTCGCGGTCGGTGAAGGGCATCGGTGGAAGGCCCTCTCAGACCCTGTGCATGAAACGGAACACACGCTCGTGCATCACGCGCACGACAAAATCGTCGTCGCCGCCGAGGCATTGGAGGGTGTCCTTGATCGACTTGAAATCCGCGCCGTCCGGCACCGCGCAGGTCAGGACCATGTGGAAAAAATCCGCCACGGTCCGTTGGCTGATGTCGCGCACGTCGCAGTCGAGGCGCGCGAGCTCGGCGGTGATTTCCGCGAGCACCCCGGGGCGGTTCTTGCCGACGGCGGTGACGACGACACCGACACCCTCCGCGAGCTCGGGCTCGGGCAACTGCGGCAGCGTGTGCTGCGCACGCGCGGCGTCCGGTCCGCGATTTGGCGCAGGCGCCGTGTAGGCGCCGCCGCCTTCGGCGCGGATCGCGATCCCCGCCGAAGCCGCCGTCTCGAGGGCCTGCGGCGTGACGACCGTCTCGCGGTCGATGACGATCGTCGGTCCGCCCAGGCGGCGCACGTCGTCGGCAGTCAGGAAGCGTTTTGCCATGGCTCAGGGCGGGGTCGCCCGATCACTCCGATCCAAAAGGCTCGGGTCCGTTCGGACCGAGCCGTGTCACGACCGCGCGACCGCCGCGCACCTCGACGATGTAAGTGCCGTCCTGTTGACGCATTCGGGCGATAAGGCCAGTACCCGCGGCGGACACGGCGCTCGCTGCGCCGGCGGCGACGTGCACGACGCGGATGCCGCGCACGAAGGCCGCGTCGAGAGCCGCCGGCGTCGCGATGCGTGTCGGACCGAGCACGAGCTCGCCCCCGTGCGCCATCTGGCGCACGTCGGCTTCCGTGATGAGGTCCTTCTTCGCCAACGCCGTCCCTCGCTCACAGGTGGCGCACCAACTCCGGGTGCGGCTGCGGGATGACGACCTGGCGCGTGAGACGCCCATCCGCCTCGGCCGCGCCCGCGCCGGCGTGGATCGCCGAGCGCACATCGCTGATCTCTCCGGTGAACGACACGTAGCTCTTGCCGCCGAGGCCGTTCGCGATGCGCAAGTCGAGCAGGTCGACCGTCGCGCGCTTGAGCGCGAGATCCGCGGCGCGAATGCACGCGGCGATCGTCGAGGTCTCGATCACACCGAGCGCGTCGATCGTGCCTTTGACCTCGCCATCGCGACGCCGCAGAGCGACGAGCACCTGTGGGTGGATCTGCGGGATCAACAGCTGGTCGACGAGGTCCCCCTGCGCGAGGGCCGCGCCGCGCCGCAGCGCGCTGATGAGGTCGTCCACGCCGCCGGTGAACAGCATCACGTACTTGCCGGGCTGCACGGGCGTCGCGAACAGGAGCTCGAGCGTGGCCTCTTTGAGGATCCCATCGCAGACCTCGACGCCGCGCGCGATCGAGCACAGCTCGAGGACGGCGATCGCCGGTTCGGCCGCGACGTCGCGCAGCATCGGGTTGTAGTCGTTGCGGCTCATGTGTGGGTTTCGGGGGTGTTCGGTGTGCGCTCGGAGAGCGCCGAGGGCGCGCTCGGTCTCGCTCGTGATGGTCTGCCTCAAATTTTGTCGAACTCGACGTCAGCTCTCGTCGAACTCGACGTGCGTGCCGACCGTGCGCCCGCCAGCGAGCTCCATTCGGTCGATGATGCCCGCGACCGCGCACTGGAAGCCGATGTCGTGTCCGCGCCCGATCGCGTGGCGCGCGGCGCGGCCGTAGACGACGAGGACACGCTCGCCGATGCCGGCGCCGATGGGATCGACGGCGACGATGGCTTCGCCCGTCGGGCGCGGTCCGTCGCGCACGGTGAAGGGTTCGATGACGAGGAAGCGCAGCCCTGTGAGCGACTTGTCCTTCTGGGTCGACCAGAGCGTGCCGACGACGGTTCCGACGAGCATCAGTGGCCTCCTTCCTTGGTAGTCACGTCACGATTCGCTGCGCTCGGGTTCGCGCCATCTGCCGTCGCGCTCGAGCTCGCGCCTCGATCCCGTGCGTGACCGGGGCGCCAGGACAAGGGCATGTCGGGCGCGTGCACATCGTCGACGATGCCGACGATCGCTGCCTCGAAGGCGAAGTCGCCGTCCCCGCCGGCCGCGACACGTGCGGCTTTGCCAAAAGCGACGAGGACGTGTTCGCCCTCCTTCGCGCCGATCGTATCGACGACGACCACGGGCTTGACCGCCGACTCCGCCGGCGCGCGCGGGTCGTCGCACGGCTCGACGACGAGCAGGCGCTTGCCGCGCAGGTCGTCGACCTGGCGTGTCGCCCACAGCTGCCCGACGACGACCCCGAGGAACATCAGCGGACCCCCGTCGGTGCTGTGCCGATCGACTTCAACGCGCGACGCACGGCGGCGACGGCGGCGTCGATCTCGGCGTCCGAGCCCGCGAGGCGCAGGCGCCCGACCGCGCCCTCGGCCCCATAGCCGACCACGCGCACGGGCGCAGCTTTTTCGGCCTCATTGGCGGCGAGGGTGACGTGCACCGCCGGCGTGACCTCGAGGGTGTAGAGCGTGTCGTCCCCGAGCACGAGCATCCCCGTGCGCGTGCGGTTGAGCAGCATCGCGTGGTGGTCGGTGATCTTGCTGATGACCTCGTCGATCATGACCTCGGGCCGCAGCTGGTCCTCGAACGAACGCCCGAGCGCGCCAAGAATCGCGCGCCCCGCCGCGAGCACTTGGCCCTGGTCAGGGCCGTGAACCTCGAGCGTGCCGAAGTGGCGCTCGGTGCTCAGCACACCCGGGCGCACGTCGCAGGTCTTCAACGCGATGTCGAGCAAACGATTCACGACGATCCCTGGGCGCACCTCGAGCCAGAACGAGCTCTCCCCCGCGACGGGGAAGTAGCCGTCCGAGCGGACTGCGCTGATCGCGGCGAACTGCGGCTGCATCTGGTCGAGATGCACGGCGCCGCGCAGTTCTACGCCTTGGAGGGTCGTCGCCATGTTGTGTTCGCCGACGCGTGTGCCGGCTCACCACATTCACTCGCCGTCATTCTCCTGGCAGGAAGTCCTCGAGCGCCCCTGCGGGCCGCGGGATGACGTGCACCGACACGAGCTCGCCGACGCGCTTGGCGGCAGCGGCGCCGGCCTCGGTCGCGGCTTTCACCGCGCCGACCTCGCCGCGCACCATGACGGTGACGAGGGCGGCCCCGGACTTCTCCTTCTTGAGGAGCGTGACCTTGGCGGCTTTGCACATCGCGTCTGCGGCCTCGATGGCGCCGATGAGGCCCTTGGTCTCGATCATGCCGAGTGCGATTTCAGTCTCTTTGGCCATGGCTCTTCTTGCTGTGCGGCGCCATCTCGGCGCCGCGTTGCGGAGGGATTCGGGGAGTGAAGCGGAGGTCGCGTGTCGCGGGCGCCTGACGCGTCCGTCGCGCGCGACCGTGGAACGCTGTGGGATCAGGCGCAACAGGTGGAGGTCGTCGCGTCGTGATGCGGACAGCCCTTGCACGGTCCGAGCGGACAGCCGGCGCCAGCGTGGGTCATCATCGAGCGGATCTCGCCTTCGCTCAGTGAGAGGCCATGTTCGGCGCCCCCGCGACGCGGCGCAACGTTCGTGGGCGCTGCGCTCGAGCCGACGGAAATCGGGGCGGAGCGCGACAGGCCCACGCCGGAGCCGCCTGCGGCCGACGTCGTGAAGCGCGGCGCAGGCGAAGCGCTCAGGGGCCCTGCTGTAGCGCGCGGCGCGGCGTGCGCTGTTTGCGGAATGGCTCCAGCGGAATACGTCGGTTGGGCGCCGGCGCTCTGCGCTGCGGCGAGATTGGGCGCTGCGGCGAGATTGGGCGCTGCGGCGAGTTTGGACGCTGCGGCAGGCCTCTCTGCTGTGGCAGACATCGAAGGCGCGGCCTTGGGCGCGGACGAGTACTCGCTCGCGCCGCTGCCCTCCGCACGGAAGCCCGGATTGCCGCCCCAGTTCGTCGACGCCGGCGGCGCGACGGGCTTCGGTTCCGGCGAGCGCCCTGCGCCGAGCGCGAGGCCGGGATCGCCCGGTAGGCCCGAACCGCGCGGCGCAGAATCACCCTGCCCGAGCAGCTCTGCCGCGCGCGCGTGAAAGCGCTTCTCGAGCTCTTTCCAATCGCGCCGCTGGAACGCCACGCGCTTCACGTTGACGAGGTGCCGCGCCGTGATGTTCTCGCTCGTGATGTTGCCCGCCTGCGGACCGCAGCCGAGCGAAAACGAGGGCATCAAGTGTGTGCTGAAACCGACCGCGCCCATCGAGCTCGGCCCGTTCGCGACGATGCGGCTCGCGGGTTTGTCCAGGAAGAACGCGTCGAGCACCGCCTGGTCCGTGGCGTGTACCGCCATCGTGTGCCCGAGGCCGCCGTAGTGCAGGATCGACTTCGAGACTTGGCAACCTTGCTCCCAGCCGTCGACGACGTGCACGCTGAGCAGCGGGCACAGGACCTCGATCGAGAGCGGGTGCTCCTGGCCCACGCCGTCCTGGTACGCGAGCAACACGGTCGTCGCTTGCGGCACGTGGAAACCCGCTTGCTCGGCGATGCGCCACGGGTCGAGCCCGACGACGTCGGGGTTCATGTGGCCGTCGACGTTTGCGTAGCGCTCGAGCAGCACGCGCTCGGCGGGCGAACAGAGGTGCGCGCCGCGGGAGCGCATGAGCGCCAGGAACTTGTCCGCGATCGGCCGATCGAGCACGAGCGCTTGTTCGGAACAGCACAGCGTGCCGTTGTCGAAGCTCTGGCTCGTGACGACCGCTTCGGCCGCGTCGGCGAGCTTCGCCGAGCGATCGATGTAACACGGCACATTGCCCGGGCCCACGCCGTAGGCGGGTTTGCCCGAGCTGTAAGCGGCCTTGACGAGGCCCGCGCCACCCGTCGAGAGGATCACCGCGATGTCGCGGTGTTTCATCAATGCGCCGGTCGATTCGATCGTCGGGTTCGCGAGGCACACGACGAGGTCCGGCGGCCCGCTCGCGCGCTCGATCGCGCGCCGCAAGACCTCGACGGTCTCGCCGATGCAGCGCTTCGAGCGCGGGTGCGGCGAGATGACGATCGCGTTGCGACCCTTGACGGCGATGATCGCCTTGAAGAGCGCCGTCGAGGTCGGGTTGGTCGTCGGCACGATGCCCGCCACGACGCCGACCGGCGTGCCGACCTCGTAGACGCCGCGCGCCTCGTCGCGGCTCAGGAAGCCGACCGTGCGCTCGTTCTTGATCGACTCCCACGTGCCCTCGGAGGCGAACAGGTTCTTGAGCACCTTGTAGTGCACGCGCCCGATGCCGGTCTCGTCGACGGCGATGCGGGCGAGGTCCGCGGCCGCGCGCGCGCCGGCCTCGGCCATCGCTTGGCAGACCTTGTCGGTGGTCGCCTGGGACCAGGCCGACGCGATCTTCTGCGCGGCCTTGGCGGCCGCGACAGCGTCGCGCACCTCTTGGAGGGCGCGGAGATCGGGGTCGAGGCCCTTCACGATTCTGACCGGGTGCGGGGTTCTGGCCGGGTCTGGGGGGCTGTCCGAATCAAAGGGCCGACGGCGCCTCGCTCGTCACCATGCGACGCACCCCGCGGTCGGGGCGCGCGGCGCGGCTCAGGGGTTGCGCGGCGGGGTGGCGTCGCTGACCGGCTTCATCGGCGGCAGGATCTTCTCGAGCTGCTCGTGCGGGCGCGGGATGACGTGCACGCTGACGAGCTCGCCCACGCGGCGGGCCGCGGCCGCGCCGGCGTCGGTGGCGGCCTTGACCGCGCCGACCTCGCCGCGGACGAAGAACGTCACGAGGCCCGCGGTGACCCGCTCGTGCCCGCAGAGGTCGACCATCGCGGCCTTGACCATCGCGTCGGCGGCCTCGATGGCGCCGATGAGACCCTTGGTCTCCACCATGCCCAGCGCGGTCGGCTTCTTCATGTGTGCTTCGTTCCCTAAGGATCCAGACGGGGGGACGGCGGCCCAACACGGCGCCGCGCGGCCGCGGAGTGTAGCGGGAAGAGGCGCCCATCGCTCGGCGCCGAGGGCGGCAGATTCGGTAGGGCCGGAGCGCGTCCCGGTCCAGGGAGGCCTCGTGGTGCGACGCGAGCTTCTCGAGACCCGCCCTCGCCCGAATTGTTGGCGAACAAGGAGGCCGCACCCTCCCGGCAATCAGCGAGCAAGAGCTGCGCGCAGCGGCGGCCTGGTGCGCGAGATCTGGCGGGCACGTTCCCCGGAGTCAGCGACGGCCCGGGCCTCTACGGAGGAGGCCTCCACGCTCCGAGTGTCGCGCGCGCCCGCTCCAGCGGCTACCGCCCAGTAGCTCGCGCCGCCCACTGCGCCGCTGACGAGCAGCAACGAGGCATACAGTGGCGTCGCGAGGAAGAAGCCCGCGTAGACACCGGTCGCGACGGCGCCCATCGCGGCGTAGTCGGAAAGGCGCCGTCATGGCGTACACTCCGACCGACTCCAACGACGACTCTTGGTACGTCTCGTTCGCCGCCAACCCGACCTGGATCGTTGAGAAGACGAAGCAGATCACGATCTGCGAACTTCAAAACACTCGCCGAGAGTGCACGGCAAGACAAGGGGCAGGCCATGACCCTCAATCCACCCGAAAGCAAGATGGAAAGACCATCCTCGTCCAACGTGTCGCGTCGGATCGGCCTAGGGCCAGGAACGTCGCGAGCAGCGACGAGCCGCCCGTCGTTTGGCTGCCTGGCCACAACCTCTCGAACGCAACCGTGATCGACTTACTGCGGTCGTAATTCGGGCAGATCGAGAGCTTCGTCGCGGATCCCGATCCGGCCCTGCTGATCCTCGGTCGCGGAGTCATGCGAATCCACACGGGTGACAAGGCGGCGATGTGCGGGAAGGCGGGCTTATCCCAACGTCACCTGCGCTCCGCAAGCGCATGGGCACCAACGGCACCTTGAGTGATCGAGGCCCCGAATCCCACTACCGGCTCTGCTAAGCGGACGTAGCCAGTCGCGTCAATACGGCCGGAACGCGTCCCGGTCCAACGCGGCTTCGTGGTGTGACGCGAGGCCCAGGGCGAGGCCCAGGGCCAGGAACGTCGCGAGCAGTGACGAGCCGCCCGTCGACAAGAGCGGCAGGGTCAGCCCCGTCATCGGCATCAACCCGAGGTTGACCGAGACGTTGATCAAGAGGTGCGCGCCGAAGTAGATCGCCACACCCGCCACCACGAGGCGTCCAAAGCGGTCCCGCATGGCGCTCGCGCTCGACATCATAGCGAGCACCAACAACGCATAGAGGCCGAGCACGACCGAGGCCCCCACGAACCCGAGCTCCTCGGCGATGACCGCGAAGATCGAGTCGCAATCGCGCTCCGGCAAGAGGCCCGTTTCATTCGCGACGCCCTCGCCGCGGCCGTCGAGGCCGCCGTTGCCGATCGCGACCCGCGCATGGTAGGTGTGGAAACCCGCGCCGTTGCGCGCCGCGATCCGCTCCTCGGGCGTGAACGAATCGAGCCACGTGTCGACACGCTCCATCACGCCTCTACTGACCGTAGGCTCCGCGCCGCCCCCTTACGCGCACCGCATCGGGCCACGCAT
>Ga0163144_10003179_pt1 | contig 37482 bp, 54 predicted proteins | sample OliLak19BULKMAT1_FD_123175 | JGI IMG/M metagenome (GOLD analysis project Ga0163144, IMG submission 123175) | Freshwater microbial mat bacterial communities from Lake Vanda, McMurdo Dry Valleys, Antarctica - Oligotrophic Lake LV.19.BULKMAT1 | ecosystem: Environmental > Aquatic > Freshwater >...
CATCGCCAAAGCCATAAATTATCATTAATGATTTATTTTCAACTTTGGGCATGATTTTTAGCTCCACGAATGGAATTTTCGGCTTTAGTGGTGCAGAGCGTCAACGAATATCTTTCGACAATGATTTTTTCTACAGCCACACCAACTTTTGAATCTTCGGATAGCCCGACAAGCGCAACGCCTTCGTACCAACTCAATTCCTTACTTTCTGGCTTGTGATAATAAAGCCTACGCGCATCCGCTATAATAACGCCAGTTTCATCAAGCTCAAGCACCTTGCCGGCGTTGATACCCTCGTTTCGGCTACGGCAGATAACATATTTGCCCACATAGCGAGAATATAGGGCGCTGGGTTTAACTGATTGAGTTCCAATCATTGCCATCAGTTTCTTTGCATCACCTATTGTTAAATTATCTAAGTCCATATTACTCTCCTTTGGTTGTTAAAATTTCTGCCGCCTCACGCAATTTATCCGCCAGAGCCAAAGCCTCGTATTTGCTAAACCCGTAATTCACATATTCTGGATTGCCCCTGCTGGTGGCATTGTCGGGCAGAAGAATCGACAGGATAACGCCATCACCAATATCGGGATCATTCATTGTCCTTGTAACGCGATACATTGCTGGTTTCATCATTTCAATCCTCGTTGTTTGGTTGTGCCCTCATTCTCTGCTTGCGTAACCAGTCGGCGTAGCGAGGACTCATTGGTATGTTGACCTCACCACCGCCTTCATCCGATAGCTTATAGCAGAACTTGTGTATAAGCTCATCGAAGGCTTGCTCGCAGTTGATTGCATTGTCCACCTCATCCTTGCCGGTTCCGATGTGTTTTAAAACATCGGTTAGAAGCATGAGCAGGTCGCCCTTGTAATCGTGCATCCGGTCAAGTTCATCGGATGCTATGTCGTTGTCTTGGGTCATGCTGAAAAACTCCTTTGTTTCTACTAAACCGCAATCGAAAGTAGCATCTATTCGATTGGCAACCGCCATGCTTTTTGTTATCGGCATTTTATTTCTCCGTATAATAAAGAACTTCACAGTCAGTAAACTGATCTACCCCGAACCCCACCCGCCCCGGCTTTTTGAGAAACTCAGCTATCCTCGTGCTTCTGCCGCTGGCCTGTGAGCCAAAAAACGACTTTTGTTTTAACCCCACGATTTTTTTCTTGGAAGCCGGACTAAGGCAGCTAAATTTTTTATCTCCCATGCTTATCATCGGTGTACTCCTTTAATGTGTCCAGCCATTCGGGGACGGGCATTTTCCCAAGCTCCCATTGGCTTATAATATCCTCTGTTCGCTTTGGTTTTATCCACCAGCTAAACGCTCGTTGCGTCATGCCTAGTTTGAGCCTCCAAGCCCTAAGTTCTTTTCCTGTCATGATGGTATATCCTCCTCCTTGTTACGGTCTGCCTGTTTTGCTATGGCCGACCATTCTGCGTGTTTGTGTTTAATCGCCTCTTTGACTTCTGCGCTTAGTGGTTTCAGCCAGTCTGAATATGCAGCAACGCCTTTAGAAGCGGCGGTCTCGCCGTTGACTAATATTTTCTCTAACACGCTGTCAGGTAGCGCGGATACCTTCTCTGCCTTCTCGGTTGCGGCAATAGGCTTCACGGTGAATGGTTTTTTATTCCCGCGAGTAGCCGTTAGAGCCATCGTAATTTCTTTCGGTATATGACTCATGTGGCTGATTCGTATGCCGCCAACCTCCATTCCCGCCCATTTAACCGCAGCGTCACGGTACAGAGTTAGCTTTCTGCCGTAATAGATTTTCGTATCTGCCCCCCAATTTGCCACGATGACACGGCACATTGATTTGCACGGCTTCCACGGCTTATCACCGTCACCCTCGTATCCGATTGATACACGCTGTTCGCCAGACTCGTTAATTTTAACATTCTTTACCGTTATAGTAATTGACCCACCAATTAAATCATCTGAGTTCATCTGATCACTTTTAGCAACGATTACGCTTTCCATATTGTTCATAAGTGCATCTCCTCTATAATTTTGCGCTCCGTTGGTATCAGGCGGGTATCAGGTGAGGTGAGCGCATCGCGGTATTTCTCTATAATAGCCGTAACCGTAGCCTCAAATGCTGCTGCCGCCGCTAAGATTGCCTCCTGCACCGCCACATCAGCAATAACCCTTGTCGTTAACATCGGCAGACCGCCGCAATAACTTATGAAATCAGTCCATTTGCGCCCTGTAACCATCAGCCCTGTTTGCACCTGAATTAAAAAATCATCGGGCATTTTATCGCCTATAATGGTTTCAATCTGGAATTTCTGTTTGCGTGACTTGCACTCGACAATGCCATCGTCACCAACCAGCCCGTCCGGTGAGCATCCAATCTTAAATCCCCATTTATTATTGGTAACAAATCCAACATCGGTTACCGGTGCATATTTCTCAGCGTACAGTATCTTGGCTAAAATCTCATCGTCAATGCCGCGCAGCATGTCATCGCCAATGTAGCTCGGCTCAACATATTTAGTTAAGCGTTGCGCCGCCAACTCATACGCATGGGCGCGAACCTTATCGTTATTAGCGGCCTTGAGTGTTGACGGTGTAATTACCAGCTTCATTTCGCTGGCGGTAAGCAACCCACAACGCGCCGCGAACCACTCCTCGCTTCCTTGAATTAAATCGTAATAATATACGACAGATGCGTCTTTCTTTTCTAAAATTACCAATGATGTATTTTCTTGTTCGTTTGTCATACTCGCCCCTTTGTTAGTGTGCATACTTTATAGCACGACTAAATACTGCCTGTCAACAGTAATTTTACATCCTCTGCACACCGCGCTACGCCTGAGATTCCACCTGCTTCTTTGATGATGCGTAAAAAGTTTTTTTGCTTGGGAGTCGGTTTTAACCCCGGCTTTTTTATTTCCACAGCCGCAATAACTGCAATTTTCTTCCCAACCATTTCCGGTGTTATAATTATTGATTTGTAGCCCACCAAGTCGCTGGCTCCGTCTGCATCTAACCCAGCCCTTACCTTGCGTTTCCCATCCAATGTAAGAAATAATCCACGATTGTTTCTAAACAGCCGTGCATTGTGTTTGCTGGCCTCCATACGGCACAGGGGTACTATTTCGCTAGATTCGCTCATGCCCGTTTTCCTTTCACGCGCATCATTTGGTAAACCCAGCTAGATTTATACCCACGCTCCTTGGCGATTGCCCGTAGCTGCTCAAGCGTCTTTGCCCTGCCCACCTCCTGCCGCGCATGTGTTTTGGCTTGCGTTAGGTCAACCTCCGACAGCTCACCCTCAACCGTATCTATCTCACGCGACTCTATCGGGTAAACAAATCCGCACTCTGGACAGGTTGGGGCGGGTTTGTGGCATAGGTAGCAAATTTCGCATTGCCTGACAGCAATGGTTTTTTCGCTCTCTTTCCGACTGCGTTTTTCCGTATCCTCAAGCGTCCATTTTCGCTCGTCACAGGGCAAACCATGCTCTTGAAGATTGTTGGCGTGGTCGAATATGAGCGCGGGGTACGGCTTATTACGCAAAACCCGCCCCCATTTTTGCATCTGCAAAGCGAGCGATTTAGTTGGTCTAAGGTCGGAAACGCACTCAACGGTTACGTCCATGCCAACCTGCGAGGCCAAGTCGAAGCCATAAGTGAGCAATTCACAATTCGTAAGCACCCGCAACTCTCTGTTGGCATAAGCCCTGATTATCCGCTCACGCTCATTGTCCGGCGTTTCCCCGTCCATGTGCGCTGCGGGTATCCCTGCCTCATTGAAGCTCTCTGCTACCATCTGGCTGTGCTTTACGCTCACGCAATAGACTATGTTAAGCCTACCCATAGCCAGCTTCTTATAGTGCTCCACGGCATTGCCGATAAGCACCCTGTCCTGCTCCATGAAGCTCGCAAGCTGCCCCTTGGCATAGTCACCCGCCGATATTCCTATCGCGCTCAGGTCTGGGTGCGAAGGGGCATAGACTTTGTATTCACATAGCCGTTTATTATCTATCAGCCAGCGGATAGACTCGCCATGCACCATCTTATCAAACCAGCAACCAAGCCCCTTTCCGCTCAATTTTTTCGGAGTTGCTCCTAAACCGATGATATATGCACCTCCGGCCTTGAGCCACTTAATCAGCTTATCCATGCCAGCGCCCCCAACGTGACACTCGTCAACAATAGCAAGGTCAGGTGCTTTATTTTGCGAGCGAGCAAGTAGCGTACCAAGTGAGCATATTTGGGTTTTGCATAAAAAATTAGGCGTATACCCCGCCGCTATAAATCCATGCTCTAAATTAAATTGGTCGTAAGTCACGGACATCTGCCTGAGCAAGTCACGGCGCGGGACAATAAACCATGTGCGGCTACCCTTTGCCTGTGCGCGGCGTACCAGTTCGCCCGCCATTACCGACTTACCGGAGCCTGTCGCCCCTTGCATCAGTACGCTTCTGCTGCCGCTACGCATGGCCTGCGCGGTCTGTTCTATCAGCCTTTGTTGGTCATCAAATAAGGTTATCATATTCGTCATTGATGAAATATTTTGCAGGTATTCTTGTGGCGTTTTGCTTGTCGCCAGCGGAGAAATAAACGCTAGATTTTTGCCCCGAATCAGGTAGCGAGGAAAGCGTCCTGTGCCAGTTCATTTCCCACTGTGTATTTTTAAGCAATCTACCTAAATTATGATTCCTATTGCCAATATCAACAAAGCCATCTTTAACCGCTATCGAGTACATACGCAGTGTACGGTCGGCAAAGTCCGTATTGATGCGGTCATTGTATTTATGGATAGCGGATATAAGCTCACCCACCGTATAGTCGGAGAGCGCCTCTTTAACGTGTCCGGCACGGATGATGCTGGTAGAAATGTGCCGCATCAGTCTTAGGTATTCCGGCTCTGCCGCAACCGCCGTATTCATCGTCCAGTCCTGCGCCGCGATCCATTCCTCCGCCTTAGCGTCTGCTATAACCTTATCGCTGCCAAGCAGGTAAAGCCCCGCCAACATCGGAGCAAGTTGATCGGCAAGCCGCGGGACGTTTAAAACTTTTCTAGCCCCGCGCCGGAATACTTCTATATTTTTAAGTAGAGTTGGCATGCTGGCAACCGTCCTTGCGAGCAGTCCGGCTTGAAATTCTGGTGTTATCGTTGTAGCTATCTCATCTAACAGCGCGTCATAATCTTCCTGAGCCGCACGCTTTCTGTTCTTTTTTAGCGTAAGCATTGAATAGCGCGACTCATCGGCAAAGGCAGTAATGCCCGGATTGATTGCCGAAAAGCAAATGCAGAATTGCGCCTTAAATGGTTTTTGCCCAAACTTTCCTACCGTCGCGCCGCTTGATGCTTTCCGGGCAAGCTGCAAAACCCCCTCCATAGTAGAGCGCTGATTGGGTGTTTCGCTCTCGGCTTCGTCATATATAATAGGTCTGCCATCGTAGCCCATGAGCATCCGTATGCCTGGCTCGGTGGTTCCGCCATCAACATTTAGGGCAATGGCTCCGAGCGTAGGCTTGATGATGCGGTCTAATATGGTTGAGTTATGCGTAACCACAAAATTATCCGTGACATAAAGCCTGTCTGGGTGGTCAATCAGTATACACCTGCAATCATCTTCGCCATCAATCTCTATTTTCTTTATGTTTAGATATAAAGAATCTTGCCGGTCTTTCATTCTGATGTTTATATTATAGGCTAATCTTCCTTGTTTCCTCTCCCCCTTATATGTGTAGTGAGCGTGTTTTTTACTAGCTTTTGCGATACCCCCTAACGACCTTACAAGAAACACAACGTCATCACAGAGGCGTTTTGATACAGTGCAATAGGATAATGAGCCGCCCTCACCTACATATCCATCTGTATCCATCAAGCCGCGCAGCATCTCCATGCGGGCTGACACCGAGGCACAAAGATAGTCTTTTGGAATATATTTATCATGAGATTTTCTGCCTAACATACCGAGTTCTTTTATAAGTGCGCGTGTGCGCCTCCCATACCTTGAAAGGTCGCCGAATCTAAACTGGTTCGGCGCAGTCCTTTTTTCAAAAATGCCCATGTAATCAGGGAGAAGCGTTTTTATTCTTTCGACTATTTCAGGGTCAAAACAAGTAAACCCCGTTGTTCCCGAATTCTCATTTGCAAAATGACCGTCACCAATCATGGCTCCTAGAACATATGGGTGAAGCGGCAATTTTTGCTTGTTGTTGCGCTCCATATCAACGGCGGCGGTGAGTGGAATTGCAAGGGACGCGCTCGCCCTTGTTCCCCTGTTTAGTACGTCAATTATTTGCCCAGTGGTTCTTATCCGCCATTCATTGGCGACTCTCACTTTCCAGAGATGGTCTGTTGTTGCATAAGCTGTTCTTCCGTCAGAGAATGTTATTTTGTAAACAACTTGCCTCCCCTGCGGGAAAACACCTAGTATTTTTGCGAAGGAATTATCCGGCGTTGTCACAGTATCACCAACAGCAAGATCACCCATTCTCCTAAAGCCACTTGGTGTCAAAACTAGAGCCGAATGTGGCTGTGCCTTCCCAGAATCAGCCTCGCCCGTAATCCATAGGTGCGGTCGCCACGGTAAAATGCTGCATACTGGTGCTATCACTAACCAGCCAGCCAACAGCGAGCCAGATAGCTTCGTTTCCCATGTCGGCATCTCACATATTTTGCGTAGTTTAATGGCTTCTTTTGACCTTAACGGCGTGAGCGAAGGTCTTAACAGCCTCGGCGCGGCGATATAAACGTAATTACCTAACACGTCTTTCGTGTCGGTCGGCACACCGTCCACATATATTTCATTGCCACAGTGCAGCATTTTCCGGCCAGCATCCATCCACGCCCCACACCCGCGCACTTTGTTTTCCTCGGTAAATACCCCGCGCTTATGGGCAATGCGGAATAGAGCATTAGCGGCTATTGCCGGTATTTGTGTCGCTGATATTTCCGTATGCCCACCGCCGAAAGAACGCTGCCACTGGTTTGTACTAGCAAGCTGCAATAGGTTGTTTAGCGTATGCGACGCTCCTGCAAGGGCAAATATCTGGCGCTTCTCGAACGGGAAGTAATAATAGGTTTCTTGGTTGTAACCCAAAACCCTGAACGGCAACCCTAAGTCGCCGCCCACTTCTTGTTGCTCTTCTTCTTCGTAGTCACCCGCCGAGGCTTGCACACCTACATCAGCCAGAGGCTCAAAGGATACCTCGGCGGGGACATCACCTTGAGCGATAAGACTACGCTCTATTCGCTCAAGGATTTGTGAGCGGACTACAGCAATTCCCGCGCTTTGGTGCAGGTCACAGTAATCCGTGCATTTCGTATCTTCATTATTAACAAATTCCGGCCAGATTGCAAAACCATTTACCTTGGCAGCGGCAATCTTTCCTTTATCAATTCCGGTGTTCTTATCCTTGAACGCATCGTTGTCGCACAGCAGCCAGATACGCGCCTCAGGATATTTACCGCGTAACGCCTCCGCTACTGATAGCAGGTTGCCAGCATCAAACGCGGCAAACACGGCATAATCAGGCACAGCGGCATGTACGCTCGCGGCAGTACTTATGCCCTCGCAGATTAGGATCGTGTCGTGGGAGGTAGCTGGGAACGGATAAAAGCACCCCTGCTTTCTGCCGCCCTTCAAATATAATTTTTCACCCTGCTCGTCTATGGTCTGCAAGCTGGATATTTTACCGTTTATACCAAACATCGGGATAAGCAGCTTGTCACCCTCTACGCGCAACCCCTCTATCTCAATCCCCTTGCGCTTCAAGTACGGGTGCGTGTCTATTGGTAGCTCCGCCTCTGCCCAGTGCGTCTTTGCAGTCACCGCCGCCTGCATTTCGGTTTCCTTGCGCTCGGTTTCCCTCTCGGCTTTCTCACTGGCCTGACGTGTCGCCCATGCCTCTTTTTCTTCTTTGCTGTATTCCTTCGCGGCCTTCGTGGTAAAAGTGTGCGTCACGCCTTCGCGGTATGAGCCATAGTTGCCAACGGCAAAGTCACCGTCAATTTTCAGGCGGTAGTAAATAATCTTTTTGCTGGGTTTCTCACCTACGGCATGTGAGTTATGCCACTTGTCATCGGCAACTATATCAAGCGCCGGATTAATACCATGTGACTGCATGGCCTCGGTAAACGCTTGGATTATGTTTTGCATAAAAGCCCCTGAATATTTGATGTGCACCCAGAGGCTAATACTTTTTTATAGCGCGTGTCAAATTAAAAAATACGGATAGCTAATCCTCTCCCAATTTTTGCGTCAACGCTGTCAATATATAACCCTTTGGACTCCAGCGTTCCGCGATCATCGTAGCGTCACGCAGTTCGTCGCCCCAGATAGTCCGGTATTTAGTCGGCTGGTCGGGTGCGGTATATTTGGCTAGGAATTTTGACATGCTGTTTTCTCCAATTCTTGTTTCTCCAATTCTTGCAATGCCCATAAAATATCTCGTGCCGTTGCTTCTGTTTCGGCCTCTGTTTTCCCGTTTTTCGGCGAATTAATCAGTTTTGCCATTAGGTATGCAGCCCTTTTCAAGTCCAGTATGTTGAGGTGGGTTTCTGTGTCGGTCATAAATTATCCCTTCTGGTTAATATCAAAAGCGCACTTCTTATCCGTAGCAATTATTACGAGGTTATTGTATCGCTGACGCAGGGCGTTTACCTCTATCTGTTCAGACTGGCTCAAGTCCATGAAGAACCACGGCACAAGAAAGATTGCCCCAGCCACACCAAGAGCAACATTTTTACCTGTCTTTTCAGTCTCAGGGATTAGGCGAATAATGTCGCCTTGGATATTTGTCATCTCCATTTCTAAAGCCTTGCAGCTTTTCCGATCATCACCGTATTGATTGGTCATGATCGGGTTTGCTGCTCGGCCTCCGCAAGCTGTAACAATGCAGAGTATCGTAAGCATGGCCGTGGTTTTGGTGGTTTTCATTCTCAATCCTTCCATAATACAACAGGCCGCGCAAGGTCGGCCTCGGTGATGCCGTATAACTCCATAACAATATCCCCCTTAGAAGGTTTGGTGCTCTTGGCCACTAGGGTAGCCAGTGCCGCCCGTTCGCTTGCCGTGTAGCCCTGATCCTGCCCAAGTGAGTAGTGGGCAAGCCATAGGAATAAACCAAGCGCAATGGCTGGGACATAGAAGCGGTATAGGCGGAGATTGCGCGGCGGCTGTTTGGTGTAGACGATGCGGGGTTTGGTCATTTTAATCACCTTGTTTGCATGTTAACGGCGTTTCCTCTGGGTAGTGAATCTCCCCGCAAAGAAGGCAGCGGGTTTGCTCCAATAAATCCTCCTCTGCAAGCTCTGGTGTCGAGCCAAAGCCCATAATGTCGCCCTCGTCATAGCCTTTGAAGGTGGCGCAGTAATCGCAATTACGGTTAGGGTTGATAAAATAATGCAGATAAGGGTCGTTAGCCGTCCGGCATATTTCAATTTTCATTTTAATCGCGCCTCCGTAGAAAATCATTGTCTTTTTTGAGCCGCTTATTTTCTTCAAGCGTTTCTTCCAGTAGTTTATTAACAATCACATTGGGATAAGCCTTCTCATATTTTTTGCCGCACAATCCTTGAATAATCCTATTCGCCCGTTCGCGCACAAGATCATTGTAGTTGCTGGTTAAATCGCTTTCTAACCAATTCAGAATATAATCATGAAGCTCGATGCGGACACGCATCTTTTCATAAATCGCGGATGCCTGAGTATTGCAAGCGTCATACTCGCTATCAGTCAATCCGTAGTATTTTTCCTGTGTCATACTCCTAGCGCCTCCTTGACGCTGGTTAGGGCTTGGTCACATTTGGAATACCATGCGCGTTGTTGGATGATTTTGTTAGCAAGCGTGTCGTTACCTTTGGGCTTGCCAGCTCGTACCATGCGATTATAAGCCATTACCGGCTTGTATGCAGGGCAATTCGGCGTGAGATTGTGGGGTAGGCATTCTGTGTGGGTCATGGTGTTTTATTCCTTTTTGGTTGGTTAGTTGATTAGTTGATTGCTGCCATTTTTTCCAGCATGGCTAGCATTTCCTCTGAAACTGGCGCGGCTTTCCCAACGGTATAGCCCGCGCTTTGTAACTGCGCCAAAACGTTGGGTAAATGCGTCGTATAAATAATGTCGCCGCCGTCCTCTGCGTTCATCTGATACCATGCCACTTTCCCGGCTTCGGTTTCAGGAAAAAAGCGGGTGAATAGCCCCGATGTGGAATATGTTAGATCGTTGTTTGTCATCGTCATGTGTTTAGCTCCTCTTCTAGTATCATATTGCAAACATTTGAGCTGTTAACTTTCAGATGACAGCTTACTTTGTATGCAAGCCAAAAATCAGAAAACCCCTCGATTTTGTGTTGCGACCAGTTGCCGCTTTTATCGTGTTTTTCGTAGGTTAGGTAAAACATGGCTTTAGCTCCTTTGTTGAGTTAGGCTAGCATTATAAGCTATATAGGCATCAATCCACGCTTCACAGGCTAGAAAGTGCCGTTCCATGAGCACATCAAAGGCATCGTCATTGCGATCTTGCGCCTTTTTAGCGATTAAGTACGTTGCTCTTTCACGTGCGCTAGCCGTACGCAAGTTTGCTTTTAGTGTTGCGATCTGTGTCATGGTGTTTAATCCTTTCTGTTTGTGGGTTGTTAGGCGTGCGCGTGGTGAATGTGTGTTGTTAAAACTCCGAATCAAGTAAGCTGATTACTAGCGCTTCATCTCCTGCAACTAGCGCCGCCCGTATCGCTTCGTTTTCTAAAGCAATTCCTACGTCGATCAGGCGCTCGCCACAGGCCGCTATAAAATTTATGTGTGTCATGGTGTGTGCTCCTTTGGTTTTAGGGTTGGTGTGCAAATAAACAAGACATATATTACATGCGTGATTACGCTGTGTCAAGCGCCTATTTTCAACTTTATAGTTAAAAACCATTAGCGCATTATTTTTGCTTTTGAGAATATCCCAAAAACATACTTATCACTGCTAGTTTCCGCTGATGGTGCTATTGCGTATATTATCCAATGCCTTATCACATGTCGGCGTATCCGCAAAATTGGAGAATTTATTCTATTGATACTGGGTATTTATATATTACAACTGCTTAGCATACACAGATCAATGGGTTACTAATAGTTACCAGAAATTAAAGGCGGATATGTTTTTGGCTTCCAGTATGGGTTTGCGCTCCGTATCAGTAAAAATAAAAATACCCCCCTCCTATGGGATTAGCTATTAGACTATTTATATTTGCAGATATTACTGATATAATAATAATAATAATATATATAATATATATAATATAATATGTTATGTAGTTTCAAACCTATCCATTTTCTATCCGGAAAGTATCTTTCTTGTATCCGTAATAATTAACGGAAAAAACGTGCATTAACCGCGGTTAATGAGCGTGGAATATTAACCTTTAAACAGCTATTGATAATATACAATAGGTTATGGCAACTACGCCTAAAAAGATGCCTAAATAATAGGCAACTCTGCCTAAAATGCTTAACAATTTGTATCTATTGCCTAACTCATAATATTGAGCTACTATGAGCAGCATGACGTGGCAAGAGCGTGAGCAGGAAGAGATTGAGGCGGTTGCGCGTGTGACTGAGCAGATTGCCAGCACTAGGCCAGCGGCGCGTATGCCTCCACATGCCCCGCAAATGCCCATTACAAAAGCTTTGCTCCCTTCGGGTATGGACATAAGGGAACTAGCGCTTCACGCCACGCCAGCCGCAATGCAGGCGCTTTATGATATTGTCAGCAATGAGGAGCAGACTGCAACGGCTCGAATCAGCGCCGCAACGGCATTGCTTGACCGTGGCCATGGTAAGCCTCACCAGTCGCTCAACGTGCAGGGGGGCCTGACTTTCAATCTCATATGCGCTATCCCCGCCGCGCCTAACAGTATCAAAACGATAGATCATGAGGCTATATCTAGTGTTGTCACATCACCGAACTAGGTTCTATTAGTGGTATTACATGGTTAACCCATTGATATACCGCTGTATATTATTTACCATAATATACGTTATACGATAATTATCAGGTAACCCATTGATATACCGTTAGGGGGGGGGCTTAGGCAATTCCCGCCGAGGGGGTACACCCCCCTATGACACAAATTCGGGGGGGCGGTATATAACCCCCTCTCCAATAATTCTCCATTTGACCACATTAACAATAGTTAACCTTGCTACTGCCGCATCTTACCTATATAATCCACCCATTATCAGTCCAGATGGAGCAACGTATGGGTAAGCTAGCTGTGTGTGAGGGCGAGGTTGTGATGGTAAACAACAAGGTATCTACGATTGAGTGGTACAGCGAGGAGTTTGTGCTTAGTGACAGCGTGAAGGACATTGGGGTTGCGCGCAGCATGTTACAGGCTGGTTTAATTGCGAGTCGGTTACGTCCGAAGGTTACTGGTTTCAGGCGTGTACGGACGTGTCAGGTGGTAAAGTTTGAGGATACGAGTGAGAAGCCAGCATCGAGTGCGTTTGATGCGCTGTTGATGGAGGCGGTGGAGTTATCGTGTGTTCCTGAACAGATAGATAAGTATGCGACTGATGAGAGCAAGGCGTACGCGCTTAAGACTGCGATAGCTCGGCACAAGGAGCGGGTAAAGTTAGCGGCGGAAGCTGATGCCAAGGATGAGATAAAAGTGCCTAGTCGCCGTGGGCGGTCACCGCGTGTAAGTGTAAGCAAACTAGAGGAATTGGAGGACTAATGGCTACTATCAATCCGACGTTTAACCGTGACGACAAGAATGGAACTGGGTTGACCAAGGTTGACCTTATTGTGTGGAGCGGGTTAGTTGGTACGACTGCTGACGTTGGCAAGCCGGTAAAGATGGCCAAGTTCAACGACAAGTGTGTGCATATTTATGGTGGTACGTTTGGGACGAGTACCTTGACGTTGCAGGGGAGCAATGACCAGCGGGCTGACCCTGACCATGCAAGTTTTTCCTCGGCGGTATGGACGACTCTGACTGACGCGCAGGGGAACGCTATTGCCAAGACTGCTGATAGTATCGAGCAGCTATTGGAGAATCCGTTATGGATACGGCCAAGTCTGCCGAGTGGTACGGGTACGGGTATTGTAGTGGCTTTATTGGGGAGACGAGGATGAGCAATAAACTGGATGCTATTAAGGGCGACCTTAACACGCTGGCACGGCTATTGCGCTGCGTGGATGTGGCGATGGAGATGGTAGAGGAGTTTGACAAGAAGGAGCAATTGGCCAATGATCACGTGAAGGCGGTGGAAGAGGCGGTTAAGACACTGGCCTTGGTCAACGCCGATGTATGCTCCGGTGAGGACAAGGTGGCAGCGTTGGAGGCGTCTATGCTTAAAATAACGCAGGATACGCGGGCTTCTACGGTTTTGATGCTACAGGACAGAGAGAATGAGTTAAAGAGCATCATCGCTCGCGCGAATGAGGAAGCCTGTATAAGTGACCAACAGGCGGCCAAGATAAGTGCTGAGATAGAAGACCTGATAAAAATGCGTGACACAGAGAGCGCCGCCCTTGCCACCCTTCGCGCCGAGGCTAGCAAAGTAAGGGCTGGGCTTGAGGGTGTGCTTTCTAGGGTATGACGTGGAAATATGATGAGATTGGTGTTAAATACGACCAGCCACTATTATTATACGACGGCAGCGTGTTCAGCGCGCTTCTGGACTACATAGTGATGCTGAGGCGTAAGCGGAGAATGTAAGTGCCGACTAACTTCCCCGCGTCACTAGATGACTTTGTCAACCCGCTAGGGACTGATGACGTATCAGTTGTTCTTCACTCGGCGCAGCACACGAATAAGAACGATGCGATAGAGGCGATAGAGGCTAAGGTTGGCATCGATGCCAGCGCAATATCCACCACCATTGATTACCTACTTAAAAACCCAGCCAGCGCCAACCCCGGGCACACACACACAGCAGCCCTAATAACAGACTTCACTGAAGTTGCTCAAGACGCAATCGGCGCAATGGTTGACACAACGCTGGTCTACGTCGATGCCACGCCCTTACTCACAAGAGCAGCCCTGACCGGGGACATAACTGCTCCACAGGCTTCTAACGTCACCACGCTTGCCAACACCGCAGTCACGCCGGGAGCCTATGGTAATGCGTCAAACGTTTCGCAGATAACTGTTGACAGCAAAGGCAGGATTACATCGGCGGCGAATGTTTCAATTTCACAGCCCACCAATACGTTGCAGCAAACGATGTCCGCCGGGGCGACTACTGACATACAACTTGTTTCGACTGTCGTCACTGGCACGTCCCCATTTACCATTGCTTCCACCACGAAGGTCACGAACTTAAACGCAGACCTCCTCGATGACAAAACCACCGGCACTTCCGGCAACGTCATCCCGCTGCTCGATGGGGCGAATACTTGGTCGGCAACACAGGCTTTTGCAGCTACAACGGCGACTCAAACCGATACTGACAATCTCCGGCTTGATGCAAATACCCTTTCTAGCACAGATTTAAACGGTAATATCAATATCGTTCCTAGTGGTACTGGCGTTACCCGCATTGGTTCGGCGTCCAATTATGTTCAAGTTGCCTCTACGGGTATTTTAACTCTGGCAGGAACCGCCGAGTATCGCATTGCATCCAACACCAAGGCTTTCGCATCGGCAGCTGCATCCAGCGCTGGGTTAGCTTTTAGCACCAGCCCGAACAGATTTAATTTTACAGACACGAGCGGGGTTGACGTATTCTTTGTTCCGTTGATTTCAGGAGCCCATTCCATTTTTGGTTACAGTGCCCCATCTACATCCCCGGCACAGATAGTGGCAGACCAGAATAATTATGTAGGAGGTGGTCAAACGGCAATATGGCGTTTAGATAGTGACGCAGCCCGTACTATAACTGGAATAACCGCACCTTTAGCTAGCAGAGGTAAGTTTTTAAGAATTTATTATGTTGGTTCTTTCTCGATTATATTAAGTAACAATAACGCTGCGTCATTGGCAGCGAATAGATTGTTTAATACTTCCGGCGCGGATATAACCCTCACTGTCAATCAGGGCGCACTACTATGGTACGATGACATCTCGCTTGTGTGGCGCGTAACTAAATTAGCATAAGGATAATATATGGCAATTAAAGCACTGGTAGGAGTTTCTAACCCAACTCAATTTGGGGTAAATGCAATTATTTACCGCATCACCGACGCTAACGTTTCTTTCGAGCGCGGAGAGGTATTTGTTATATTAAAGGGCTATACCAATGACGCAGCCACTAACGCCATTGATACACGTATCTATGCTGTAAGTACTGATCCTACGCTCACAGCGCAGCAGATTGCCGACAGAGAATTTATCGGTCAGGCAACGCCACAGCAATTACAGGACATTTATTTGCCCTCCATAGACCTGCTTTATGAGCACATCCTTAACCTACCGGAATGGGCTAACGCGACGCGCATTGAGATTCCCTAATGTATGGAGCGGGTTTGCAGCGTTCCGCGCTACTTCGGATTGCAAGCATGGTTTGAAAAGAGGTTCCATCCGATATGCGTGAAGCACGATAGGCGGTATGTGGAGCGGAGGTTAAAAAAGTGGGATGTGGATTTGGTATTCTGCGTCCACATGGTGCGAAAGAGTTGGTTGTATTCGCCCGTCGCCGCTGGCGCATGGGTAATGTTTTGGAGTCCTATAGGCTTATGGTATTGGTACACTGAGTAAAATAACATGACGCAAGAAATTCACATACCATACACTCCGCGCAAGTATCAGCTTGAGTTGCACGAGTTGACGGCGAAACACCGTTTTGGTGTTGTTGTGTGTCATAGACGATTTGGTAAAACTTTATTCGCGGTTGCAACGCTCGTTCATGCGGCTCTATCCTTTAATGGCGGCGATGGAAGATTTGGCTACATCGCTCCTTATTACAAACAGGCAAAAAAAGTAACGTGGGATTATTTCAAAAAACTTGCGTATAACATCCCAGACATAAAATTCTATGAGAGTGAATTAAAAATAGATTTCCCAAATGGGACGCAAATACACTTGTTCGGCGGCGATAATCCTGATGCCCTGCGCGGCATGTATCTTGACGGGGTTGTTATTGATGAGGTTGCGGATTCACGACCGAATTTGTGGGGCGAGGTAATACGTCCGGCACTATCTGATAGACTTGGATGGGCATTGTTTATTGGTACATTCAAGGGCGTGGATAAACTTTACGAGCTTTATCAGTCGGCACAGGATTCACCCGGCTGGTTCACACGTCTTTATTCCGCACTAGAAACGAATATCATCGACCCCGAAGAATTAGAATCTGCTCGGCGCGATATGACCGCTGTGCAGTTTGCTAGAGAGTTTTTGTGTGACCCTATGGCTGGCTCTGATGATGTGCTGGTTCCGATGATACTTGCTATGGAGGCTTCCAAACGCGATATACACGACGCTGCTGTCAAGGGCGCGATTCGCGTACTTGGTGTTGACGTAGCGCGAAGCCCGACTGGTGATAAAAGCGTTATTTTCCCCGTTGCTGGATTGAAGGCGTATCCGCCCCTTGTGTTTCAGGGCATGAACAACGTAGACCTTGCACATAAAGTCATGTGGCAGATAAAGACATTCGAGCCGGATTATGTTCGGATTGATGCTGGCCGTGGGGAGGGTGTAATTGATACTATACGCTCGCATGGGTTTAAGGTTATGGAGGTGAATTTTGGTGGTAGCTCAACTAACCCAATATATGCTAACTGTCGTTCGGAAATGATGCACGGTGTATTGGATTGGATTGAGCGCGGCGGGTCTATCCCGAACATCCCGCAGCTTATAAATGAAATATCGTCCCCTTATGTAGGAAGCAATGACCATGGGAAGCTGGTAGTTGAAAGCAAAAAGAACATGAAAGGCAGGGGTATCGACAGCACCGATTACCTTGATGCGCTGGCTCTTGCTGTGGGTATAAAGCTCAGAGCGCCGAATAGCAATATGGTTAATAAAATTATAAATGTATCAAAGGGGCTTGTGACAAGCAGGCGGTTCGGAAAAGGACGGTTGAGTAGTCAGTATTAACGTGTTATCATTCATGGATATTTTGGCGGAGGGTTTATATGGGTATATTCGGGTCGCCTAAAACAGATACAGGGGCGCTTACTGAGGCTTCGGCAGCGCGTGAGCGCGAGCGCCTAGCAAGGGAGGCGGCGACCGCAAAGGCCACGGCAGATCAAAGAGCAACAAGAAAGGCGGCGGAGGCTTTAAGCGCTAGACGCGCATTTGCCGGTTCTCTCGCTGCATCGGGTGATGAAGAGCCATCAGGCAGAAGGTATTTGCAGTCTGTATGACCGTATTGGCGCTTAAACAAGAATTTAAAGACCTAAAAGACGATCGTCAAATTTGGGATAATATGTACCAAATTATTGGCGAGTATGTGTCGCAGGTTAAGCAAAATTTTACCTCAGAACCCTCGCCCGGCCAATTCATGATTGGTGAAATTTTCGACTCTACGGCCACCTTTGCCGCCCAAAACTCGGCATCGGCGTTGCTTGGTGCGCTATGGCCGGGCACAGCCAGAAGGTCTATTGAAATTACGCCGCCCGATGACCTACCAATGACCACGGAATTGGCAGAATTTTATAGCAAAATGACGCAGCGCACTGTGGCGGCAATGGATGATCCTCATGCAAACCTAATGCTAACTCTTGACGAGTACATGCTCGATCAATTGATCTTTGGCACAAGCGGGATAGGCGTGGAAAAAGGCGACAAGTCTAAGCTGATTTACAAGCCCTATGGCGTGAAAGAAGTTTATTTTGATGAGGGTAAAAACGGAATAGTTGACCGAATATTTATTCTTTATGAATGGCGCTGCAATAGGGTGGTTGCCGAATACGGCATTGAGAATGTATCGGAAAAAACCAGAGAGAAATATAATGCTGGGAAAAATGCTAAGGTAAAAATCCTACATGCTATTCGCCCGCGCATGGAAAAGAAGGCGGCAGCGGGTCAGCTTGCTATGGCGTTCGAGTCCATTCACATTGAATTTGATAGCGACCACATATTATTAGAAACTGGCTTTCACGAGCTTCCAATACGCATTGGCAGATTCCGCAAGTTGACCTATGAAAAGCAGGGCAGGTGTCCGTCTATGACGGCGATGCCGGATATACGCGAAGCAAACTCCTTGCGTGAAGCCATAATCCGCGCCACTGAAAAAATGCTAGACCCGCCCCTCGGTATCTTGAATGACGGTATGCTTGGTGGCTCGACCATTGATACATCTTCGGGGGCCATAAATGTATTTAATGCAGGGAACAACATCGGTGGTCAACCTCCGGTTTTCCCATTGGTTACTATCGGCAGCATGGAACCGGCGCTGCGGCGGCTTGAGGACTTAAAGCAGGTTATTGCACAGCACTTCTTCTTGGATCGCTTGCTTGATTTTAATAACCAAACAGCAATGACCCTCGGTGAGGTTCAGATACGTGACCAGATTCGCAACGGCTCTCTTTCTGCCCTGTATTCGCGGCAGCTTGCAGAGGTTCTCACGCCAACATTTGAACGTTCGGTAAGCGTCTTATGGCGCAGTGGTGAATATGGCGTAATAGCTGGGAGCGAAGAAGAAGCTGAGGTGATTGCTAGCGGTAGAGAACCTGAATATATACCAGAGGCGCTTTTGGGCAGACTGCAAAGGGGCGAGGATATTTATAAAATTAGCTATAAAACAAAGGCGGCATCTGCTCAAAGGTCAGAAGAATATTTGGCAACCATTGAGTTGCTCAATCAATACCGTACCGATATGCAGATTTCTCTGGCCATTAAAAATCGCATTAATATTCATGAGGCGTATAAACAGCTTGGAATAATTCGTGGCATCGCGGTTGGAATAATTCGTGAGGATGACGCGGTTGAGGCGCTCGACCAACAGGACGCAGAAGCAGCACAGATGCAGCAAATGCTGGCGGCAGGTGTGCAGGCCGCTAGTATGGCTAAGGATACGGCGGCAGCGGGTCAGATGATGAGGCCGCAATGATTGAAATAGACGATAAGCTATTCATTGCCGCTCTTAATCACATTGCCGCATTGCCGGAGGGGCAGGTTTTTTTTGCTGTATTGAAAGATTCCTGCCAATGGGATAAGACTTATCTGGCAAGCGATAATCCGCAAACATCGCATTATTACGCAGTCAAGCGCGGAGTGTATGGCGGCATTAGGCAGCATATACGCGCAGAGTATCTAAAGAAAATTGAGTTTGATTATATTAGAAAGGTAGCAACCAATGACCGACCAGCAACAATTACCGTCAGAAGGCCAGCAACTTCCGGCAAGCGACCAAACAAATAACGGATTTTCCATCCCTGAAAGCTATTCCGGTAAAGAGTGGGCAAAAAATATTAAGGGTTCAGATGACCTTTGGAGTCAGCTTGCCAATGCTCAGAGCATGATTGGCAAAAAGTCCGCACCATCTGCTGATGCTCCTGATGCTGAATGGGATGCGTTCTATACCGCATCAGGTAGGCCGGAAACTCCAGATAAATATAAATTCTCTGATATTGAGGGACTCCCAGAGGGTGTGGACTTAAATCAATTTAAAGAAAAGGCCGCCGCCATTCTTCATTCCGCTGGTCTTAACCAGAGGCAGGCCGATAAAGTGTGGAAACAATATATTTCCTCCGAACTAAGCTCCGCCAATGAATCAAAACTCGGCAATGAAACAAAGCAAAAGGAATTAGATACAGAGTTTGACGCATTAACGAAGGAGCATTTTGGCGATAAATTTGAAGCTGCATCATCTGTCGCCACTGAAATGCTCAATGCTTCTGTACCGCAAGCCATGCGTAACGCAATAGCCGAGGCAGCACCGAAAACGCAAGTTGCTATGATTGCAGCACTTAGCTCGGCAAGGGCAGAGATTGATGCTGTAAAGAAGAAATACGGTGCTGAGGGTAGTATGACATCGGGTGGGCAAACAAGCTCTCAAAGTATCGAGGAAACACGCGCTGAGCTTGCGGGTCTTAGAACGTCAAAAGCAGGGAAGGATTTCCTTAACCCCGACCACAAAAAAACAACAGCAAGGATTAACGAGCTTGCTGGCGTAGTTTCCAATTATTATAAAAACCCTGCTTGATTAATATAAATCAATGTGCTATTCTTCTGATGACGGGTAGCGTATAATTACGTCCATCTGATTAGAGATAATTCTCAGATCACGTCCACCCCTAGGGTGGGTAGCGGTATCGAAAAATTTAGAGTTTTTTGAAACGCAACCTATTTTAGGAGTTTATATGGTTGAATCCATTGACCGCAGTCTGAGCATTCAGTTCTCAGATGTTATCCACAAAGAAACACAGCAAATGATGGCGCGTCTGCGCCCGTACGTCATTGTAAAACAAATGACTGGCGACATTTGGGCTTATGATGGCCTAGGCCGCATTGAGGCACGAGAAGTAACTGGCCGCAATGTTCCGGCTACGTTTGATGACATTACGCATAATCGCCGCAAAATCAGTCGCAAGCGCTTTGTCGTCAACCTTCCTGTTGATGCAGCCGATGTTCGCGGTTCATTGCTTGATGCAAATTCAGAATACCCAGCTACCATCGTTGCCGCCGCTATGCGTCAGTATGACCGCGTGGTGTACGGCGCAGCATTTGCCAACGTTCTTACTGGCCGTGACTTCGAAACCACCGTTACCTTTGCCAACGATGGCGGGACAACGGTTAATGCAACTGCTGGCTTGACTTACGAAAAAATGTTGGAAATCAAACAGAACTTTATCGACAATGACGTTGGTACTGATATGAGCGAAACGCTTTACGGAACTATTTCCGGCAAGGAAACCACTCAGCTTATGGGCGAAGAAGAACTTACTTCTGGTGATTACCGCAGCAGTTTTGTAGTTGAAAAAGGCGTTATGGCCGAGGCGCTTGGCATGAAGCTCATTACCTTTGGTGGCAGTGTTCCCTCTCCAATTCTTAATGTAACATCTGGGACTCGTGATCTTTTGTTCGCTTCAAGCAGGGGTATCTGTCTTGGTATCAGCAAAGAAATGTCAGTCAAAATCCAAGAGCGTAGCGATTATATTGAAACAACTCAGGTGCAGATTGTCTTTGAAATTGGTGCAGTTCGTACCGAGGGCGCTCTGATTCAAAAAGTGCAAACAACTTCATAGGGCGGAGGATTTATGTCTAAAACAGAAAATACACGCCTTGAAATACTGGAGGGTATAAAGTCAAATTATATCGCCGCCGGTGCTACGCTTGTGATGACAGCGGTTGGTCATGCGGGTAAAACTATTAGGCTGGATACAGCCGCTGGTTCTACCTGTACTCTTCCTGCTGCGACTGGTTCCGGGCGTAAATATAATTTCTTAGTAACGACTCTTGCCACAAGCAATGATCATATCATCAAGGTGGCCAATGTTACGGACACCATGACTGGGATTATTGTGTCTATGGATGACACTGCTGCGGCTGCCGTGGCATTTGCTGCCGTAGATGGCACATCCGACACCATTACGCTCAACCGCACAACTACTGGTTCGGTAACGCTTGGTGAGAACATTCAAATTGAGGACGTTGCCATTACCAGCACAACCAATCGCTATTTGGTGAAGGGGGTTATTTCCAATAGTGGAACGCCTGCAACACCATTCTCTGCAACAGTATAAGGAGTATTTAATATGGCTATCGAAAATAAATATGTTTTAGCCGCTACCGCTGCTGAGAAAAAAGCCCCGGCGCTTTATACCAACGGCACGGGTAATATCGTCATGCAGGCCACAGTAGAGGTTGCTGCAGCCGATGATAATGACTCTATTTATCGTTTATTCCGCGATATTCCGGCGAACGCTGTGCCTCTCAGTATTGCAGTTTATAACACTGCGATTACGTCAGGCACGTCTTACAGCTTGGGTCTTTACAAAACCAATTTGGGTGTGGTAGTGAGCGCAGCATGTTTTGCTTCTGCACTTGATGTGTCGTCCGCTCGTGTTATCGCAACGGCCAATAACGCCGGAATGACCGCAATTAATATTGCAACTCTAGCGGCAAACCTTGGGGTTCTTAGCGGTCAGTCTGAGCCTGATTCCGCTTACGATATAGCTTTCATAGCTGGTGCTGTTGGCAGTGCTGCTGGCACTATTCGCGTTGTTGCTACCTTCGCGTTTATCTAGCAATTAGGGGTGGGGTAATTCTCACCCCTTATAGGGAAGTTTATGGCAGTGACCTCCAGCACAGATATAGGCAATCTGGCTATGGATTTGTTGGGCGCTAGTACGGTTAATAATATTGATGTCCCAACTACCTCAACGGAGTCTTTGCTTCATCGGTGGTACGATCAATCTCGGCGTAAGGTGCTGCGTGGGCATCCTTGGAATTTTGCCAGCACCAGAGCGCAACTTGCGGCTTCCTCTACTGTGCCTCCATTTGGCTTTACTGCGTCTTTCCCCGTCCCGAATGATTTTATTCGCTTAAATAGCGTACAGGATAGCGAGGGCAATCCCGTAGCAAAAAAAGCCTACACCTTTGAAAACAGCTCTATACTTTCTAACGTTGATTCTGGGATATTGCGTATCAAATATGTGTATAACATTACTGATGTAAATTTGTTCGACCCGCTTTTCATTGACCTTTTATGTCTTGATATTGCAATTGGCATTGCCTTCAAAATCACAGATAGCAACACCAATGTGCAGCGCATTGGTGAATTGCAAAAAATGCGTAGGGTTATTGCGATGGCTATTGACGGTCAGGAATCTCCCCCAGAAAGAAGGGAGGTCAGTAAAAGCATTGACGCAAGGCGGTCAAATGTAAATCATAATTCGCATAGGATAATTTTCGGATGACCGAAGTAAACCTATCGTTGCCGGATTTTTCGTCCGGGGAAATAAGCCCTGAGCTTTATGGCCGCTTTGACCTAAAGCCATATTATAAAAGCGGCAGGCGCGTTGAAAATTACATAACGCAATCTACTGGTATGGCGAAATTCCGAACTGGCTCTTATTATGTTGCAAAAACGAGGCAAGGTAAAAAAGCCAGATTGCATCGCTTCGAGGTTACGGAGTCGTTCACATATGTTCTTGAGTTTACCGACCTGTTTCTGCGCTTTCATCGGAACGGCGCTCCGATTAGGCTGGTGGCTCAGGATATAACTGGTGTCACACAGGCCAATCCTGCCGTGGTCACCTATGCTGGCTCAGATACTTACGCCAATGGCGATAGCGTGTTCATTGATGGTGTGGTGGGCATGATTCAGGTTAATGGAAAAGAGTACGTTGTTGCCAATTTGAACGCTGGGGCTAATACATTTGAGCTTACGGGGATCAACAGCACCGCCTACACCGCCTATGTTAGTGGCGGCACTGTGGCTGAAATTTATGAGGTTGCTACGCCATATACTGAGGCGGAGTTATTCCAACTGAAATTTGCCCAGCAAAAAGACACGCTGATGTTTATTGCGCATGAATCGCATAATCCAAGAAAGTTGGAAACCATTGGCGCAACATCATGGACGCTGACATCGCACTCGCCGGTTAGGAAAACCCTCGCAACATCACAAAACATAACCGGTGTCACACAGGCCAATCCTGCCGTGGTCACCTATGCTGGCTCAGATACTTACGCCAATGGCGATATAGTGCGTATATCTGGCGTGGTGGGGATGGTGCAGATAAACGATGAGGATTATACGGTTGCCGGTGTAAACACTGGTGTTAATACATTCCAATTAAGCGGTATTGATAGCAGCGGATTTAGTGCCTATAGCAGTGGCGGCCTTCTTCAGGAGATAATTTCTACCGCCGCACCGTTTTTAACTACCGGAAATTTCCCTCGTGCTTGCGGATTTTACGAGCAGAGGCTTATATATGGCGGCCCTACTAATGCACCAAGCTCTCTTTTCTTCTCCAAATCTGCATTGCCAGATGATTTCAGCCTCGGTGAAGAGCCTGATGATGGTATCGAATATGTCATAGCCGGAGGCTCTGGCAGGATTTCGTGGCTTCGTGGCACAGAGCGATTCCTCGCTATCGGTGGTGACTCGGACGTATTACAAGCCACTGGCGGGGTTGACGGAGTTATTACTCCTACGAGTATTTCAATCAAACCCAGCAATGCTTCCGGCGTAGCCAATATTATGCCCATCGGTCAAGGTACGCAGGTGTTTTTTGTGCAGAGCAATCAACTTGTTCTGCGCTCATTCGAGTATGATTTCCAGCGCGATGGCTACGCTCCTGTTGATCGCAACCTGATTGCTTCACACATTACAAAGTCAGGATTAACCCAAATTGAATATGAGCGGGCGCGGCCTAATATTTTATGGTCAATAAGAACGGATGGTGTGTTGGCTGGGCTTACAATCGAGGAGGGCGAGGCTATACCCGGATGGCATAGGCATAGCACTCAAGGAAAATTTGTATCTGTGGCAGTAGAGTCAAGGGCATCTAAATATGACACAACATGGTTTTGCGTAAAGCGCGGGACAGACCATTATATTGAGTATTTTACCGACTTCCCAATATACCCGCGCCGGGAGGATTATGTCGCAACTACCAGTGAATCAGCGGATACCGCCATGTGGCGTAATATGCTTTATGAGGCGCAGAAGGAATATATACATCTTGATAGCGCTTTGACCTATAGCGGTACGGCCATAGGCACGGCAGCAGCAGCGACAATGACCCCTGCGGCTGTATCGGGTGCGGCAGTTACGTTCACAGCCTCAGCGGCAGTATTCACGGCAGCAATGGTGGGGCGCGAAATCTGGCGCAAATCCGTTACCGGAGTAGAGGAGGGGAGAGCAAAAATTACTGCGTTTACTTCTTCTACGGTAGTAACCTGCGAGATAAAGGAAACATTCAATTCTGTCACCGCTATTCCGGCTGGCGAATGGTATCTAACTGCTATCGCAATATCGGGTATGCAGCATCTTGAGGGCTTGGTGGTTAGCGTTGTTGCCGATGGCGGCCAACATGATGTAAGAACAGTTGTCGATGGCTCGATTACTCTTGATAGGCAATCGAGCGTTGCTCATGTCGGGCTTCCATATACCGGATATTTGGAAACCAATGACCTTGAGGGCGGCGGGACTACCGGAAGGGCTCAAACCAAGCGTAAACATGTTACGGCTGTTGGCTTTAGGTTCTTAGATACGCTTTACGCTAAATACGGAACAGGGTATTATAATTTGACTCAGATTGAGATGCGAACTCCTGCTATGCGTATGGATAGGCCGCCAGAATTGTTTACAGGGGACATGAAGGAATTCTACTCGAACGATATTAATGATATAAGAGATGGCGGATGGGGAAGGCAGAAAAAGGCGATAGTTGTCCAAGACCAGCCATTCCCATGTAATTTACAGCTTATAGTACCTTATTTGAGTGTGAGCAACTGATGTGTAGATTAGTACCATTTAAGGCGGAACATATAGAGGTTATGGATTTGCGTGACCATGAAAAGTCGTTGGTTGTGGATTTCGAAAGGGTGAAGGCTTTAGAAGCGGCAAGCATAGCCGTTACTGGATTAGATAAGGGGGTGGTGGTGGCCTGTGGCGGCATTACCCCGTTTCTTAGTGGCAACGCTGAGATTTGGCTTATACCGTCAATATATTTTAAGGAACACGCGCATACGGCAGTTCCTGAGATCATGCGGTGGCTATTTGAGGTCAGAGAGAATTTGCAACTTAACCGCATGGAAACGTCTTGCATAGATGACGATCTTCATACCCGTTTTATGGAGGCTCTTGGATTTGAATGTGAAGGCTTAAAAAGGAAGTTTTATATGGGGATTGATTATAAGATGTGGGGGCGGGTATGGGATTACCAGTAGTTTTAGCAGCGGCCAGCGGCGCGCTTTCCCTCATAGGCGGCATACAGCAGCTTCAGACGGGAAGGCAGCAAGCGTCAGCAGCGAAAGAAGCGGCCGCGCTACGAGGCTCTGAGGCGGCTAGACAGGCCGAGCGCAATGCGCGTGGAGAGCAGCAGAATGTTGACAGATTAATCCGCCGTCAGAAACTTGATTATCTTAGGAGCGGCGTAACGCTTGAGGGTTCCCCGCTGCTTGTTATGGAGGAAACGCGGCGCAGGGGAGCCGAAAATATTGACGAGATATTGCGGGGCGGCGCATACGCAGAGCGCTCGGCAATAGTTGAGGGCAGGACACGCGCACGGGGCTTCCTTGCATCGGGTAGGTCTGGTTTTATATCTGGCTTGTTCGGTGCTGCTGGTTCTGGCGGCGATGCTTACGAGTTGTATAATGGCCAAAATTGAGCAATATACACGGTTACTGACTGTTGCGCGTGACGTGCCGACTCTGACTGACCCCAACGCAATAAGCAACGCAGGGGCATTGGCTCGCGCGGGGGCTAAACTTGCGGATTTTGCCGCAGATAGGTTTGATGCTCATGAGAAAGCAAACGAGGCTACCGCGCTTAATGAAGCCAGTATATCATTCCAAAAAGACCGCATTATAAAAACATCTGAAGCCCGTAAATCCAGAGAAAGCAACCCATTCGGCTTTGCGAAGCAAATGGAGGCAGACAATATCAAACTCGCCGGAGAATACGGAAATACTCTTTCATCGGAGAGAGCAAAGAAAGCATGGCGTGAGACGGTAGCGCAGCAAAATTTGCAGTATTTCAAAAGCGACTTTACATGGGAGCAGCAAAAGGCAGTGGATGTGTACGCTGCCCGTACCGAAAAAGCTGCAAATGACTTAGAGGAAATGGCCTATATCGCCGGACGCAATGGCGAGTCCCCAGATGGCATTATGAAAAACATCGGCGCAACCGTTGTGTCTGTGTCCACGTATCAGCCAAACAAAGACATGCTTTCTGAGGTAAACAAAAAGATGACAGCCAATGCAAGCATGGGCTATCTGCGCGGCTTTTCCAAAGCCGACCCTGTTAAGGCTTTTGAGTATATCAATAGCGGCGCACTTGATAAAAAACTTGGTGCGGAAAAATCAGATAAACTAAAATCAGCTATGGCCAAGGAAGCACTGCAAGCGCTCGCAGCCGAGGACATTGATTCGGCGCGAAAATTTCTTGAAACGAATAAGATGTTTTCCCCAAAAGAAAAAGCAAAGTTCAAAGTTGCGCTTGATAAGGAATTGGAGTCCCAAAATACACAAAAGGCAACGGCATCTGCGGTTTCCACCTCTGATGCTCTTATTGGTGCAATAAATGGCGGAACGGCGGCGGGTGTGATGGGTGACGACACTATATCTGATGACCAAAAAAAGATGATTGTTGGCTTAATGTCTGGCGACCCACAGGTAGTGGCAGAGGCGGCTGGTATTTCTGAGGCGGCTTCAGATGGCTATGAGGGGGTAAACCTCTATTCAATGGTATCTGAGATTGATGCAGTACAGGCCGAATTTGAATCAGGCAAGCAATCAAACGCGACCATCAACAAGTCAGTACAGCAGTTAAACACATTGGCTCAGGTTGCGACAATGGCTCATGCTTTTAATAAGGGCAATCGCGGCGAGGGACTAACAAAAGCCGAGTATCAGTCAGTAATAAAAAAAGTAAAATCACTTCAAGAAACATTGTATGACGGAGCCGATAAGAAGGCTCCCGCCTTTTTCCAGCGCCATGCGTTTGATGAAATATTTAAAGAGGTAGACCACCTTGGCTCGTCTAAAGAGGAAAGAGCCAGATTGCTTGGGGAAGCCCTATCAATAGCCGAGCGCCAAGGCATTGATGTCTTTGACAGAAAGGGTGATGATGAGGCTGCAAAAATAAAGCCCGTTATGGACGAATTGACAGCCAGAAGGAAACACGCGCCTGGAATCCGCTCATCCGCGCCAAAAACCAACATTGTTATTAAGGACGGTGAGAAAATAAATGTCGGTGGAGGAGAAGATAAAACTCCTGCCGATAGAAGCGTAAATACCCAAATTATTAAGAGAACCTATAACCCAAATACACGGGCTTTTGAGTAATGCCAGCCATTTTCATAAAGGAATATAATACGGAGGTCACTTTCCCCGAAGGCATGTCAGATGAGGACATGCAATCGGCGCTGGAAAGGGAGTACCCGCCACTTACCAATGGGAAGCAGCCGCGCGAGAACATCTACAACGCCGATAAAGACGTTGTAATTAATGCACCGATTGGTGCATCGGCGGCGCAGATTGATTACCATGATGAGGTGGATAATCTTGGGGCAAATAAGGGCGATTATTTCGGCTACGCAAAATCCGAGGTTCCTAGGGACGCTAGCTTTTATGACAAAGCATTTGAAGTTTTGGCGTTGCCAACAGAAGATATAGTTTTACAAACAAATCGTGCCGTTACTGCGGGGGCAAGGTATTTGCGTGAGCTTGGTGTTACCAACGAAGATTCTATAACCAAATTTATAGACAAGATGTCATTAAGCAACGAGAAGCTCAATCAATCGGTGCAGCAAAAACGCGAAAGGGCTGGTGGTGGGTTTGGTACTGATGTTTATGTCGGAGCCACCCAATTGCCATACTACGCAGCGCTAGGAAGCGCGCGAGGCGCGGCTGTTATTTATGGTCTTATCGGCGGGGCAAATTCAGAGCGAATATACCAAGAGGCTATTGCAGCAAACCCCGACGATGAAAACGCACTTGCTAAGGCATCGGCGGCAGGCTTCACATCTGCGGCAGTTGAGGCATCTTTAGGACATTTGTTTTTTAAGAATGTAATGCCAAAGTTGGGTGAGAGATTTATTGGCAGAGTAACTAAATTGGCTTTAATCGGTGGAGCCGAAGAATCGGGCGCTAGTGTCAGCGAGGACGTAGTTACAATTGCTACCGATATTAGGGATAAAAACGCAGAAGCTGTAATATCGGATGCTCTTTACAGCTTTGCTGTTGGTGCGTTTATTGGAACAGGAGCGACAAGTATCGCGGAAATTCCCAATATTCAGGAAAGGCTACGGCAGGCAGGCGTTAAAAACGTAGAGCAAGTTGCGGAGGCGATTAAAGTAGATGGCGAGAAGTTTGGCTTAGAGTTAGAAAAAGCTGTAAATGACGATATATCCCTTCTTAATGATGACCCATCGACAATTGATGCCATATCAAAAGCTATGGATAATTTGGCTAGTGAAAATTACGAAGCTATAGCCGCGGACATGCAGGGTCTTGGGTTTGAGGATGGTCAAATAAAAAGCACGATTGAAAATGTGAAGAAGATGGTGGCTCGAACTAAAGATGTTCCAACACTTGTCGGCAAGGGGGATGTATTGCTGGCGGAGTCGCTTGCTCTTGAGGATAAGCAGACAACGAAATTGCAGGATGCTCTTGACCTGTGGAAAGAAATAACCAATCCAATCCGCGCCGTAACCAGCTTCACCAAAAAACAAATAAAGGAAACGCAAACTCAGTTGGTGGAGTTTATCAATCAATCTGATTTGGCGCACGAGGATAAGGGAAAGTTTTTAGTGGCACTGCGCGATACTCAAACATCGGCGCAATTGCTAAAAAAAATTGATGATATAGAGGCACGAATTAACGGGCTTATTGACGCAAGCCAGCGCCGTAATTTGGTTTCCAGTATAGAAAACAAAATATCAAAGGTAAGAAAAAGCAATGTTATTGCCGTTGATTTTGCAAAAAAGGTTGAGATGCTGTTTAACGAAATTGACCTACAGAAAAGACAGCCGGGAACGATTAAGTCTTTGCAGGATACTCTCGATTTCATGCAGAAAAACCCAGATGCCAATATCCCAAATGATGTTTTGGCTAAATTACAAATACTTAATAGGCGCAAAATTGAGGATATTAGTACAGCAGAGCTTAGGTCAATCGCAGCAGAGATGGATAACCTTATACAACAGGGTAAAACCAAGCTGCGTCTTATGGATGCAAAAAAAGAGAAGCTAAAGCAGCAGAGGCTTGTCGAAATACAAAAAGATTCAGTCCCCATCGAATCGCGTGACGCTGTGGATGGCGGTATTTTTGACAAGCTAACCACGCAGCAAAAAAACCAAAATAGTTACACGGCTGTGTTAAATAGACTGCGTGGCCTTGGCCTCGCTACCAACCCGATGGACGTATTTTTTGATATGCTGGATGGGTCAAAATCTTACCTTGGCGCTAATTATAGAATATTCAAAAAAACCGTTGATGTTGGCTATTCTAAATACCTCGATCTAAAAAACGACGTGACCAAGGATGTAAAGAGCCTTGATAATAAGCTCAATCTTGATTCCTTCAATTATAGGCGCATCGGTGTTTTTGCTATATCCCAACAAGAGGGGGGTATGAAAAAGCTAGAGGACACTGGCTTTAATGCCGAAGAAGTAAGATCACTCCGGCTTACCAAAGAAGAAATGCAGATGTACAAATTAATGCGCTCTCATCTTGATGGTGTATTGCCTGCCGTTCAAGCGGTGATGCGTGTTGTTTACAATAAAGATGTTGCCCAGATCAAAAATTACTTTTCGTTTCTTACCGACCACGATGCAATGAACGGTGTGGAGATACAGGATCAAATCGGCGATACCGTAGAATTTGCAGCAAATAAAAAAAATGCTGAGCAGGGCTTCACCAAGGAGCGTACACTTGGAAAACAGGCCGTAAGGGTGGATGCCTTGCAGGTTTATCTTCGCCACATGGATAACGCTGCTTATTTAATTGAAATGGGTGGGCATATAAAATCATTATCCGACCTTGCCAGTGACCCAGAATATAAAAAAGCAGTCGGCGATATGGGACAAGAGTCCGTTGCGGATTGGCTCAATGTGCTTGCTAGGAATGGGAGAATAAAGGGAGCCAATAGCCAGTCAGAGAGGTTTATTAATACGCTTAGGACGAACACCGGAATTGCGATGCTTGGCTTTAAGCTATCTACCATTCTAGTCCAGCCTACTGCGCTTGCAGATGGCGCTGCGTTGGTAGGCGGCGGGTATGTTCTTGAAGCGATTTCGCAAGTTGCCCTTAAGCCGGAGCTGAGAAAATTCCTCATGGCCAATATGCCGGAGATTCGTCATCGGGTGGGTGACGATCCGTCATACTCAGATTTGGGGTCGAATAAAGTGCTGAGGAGTGTCGCGGAGGCTGGCTTCTGGGCGCTAAAGAGGATCGATTTGCTTAGCGCTTCTGCTGTTGCCTCTGGTGCTTATACCAAATTTGTTGAGGAGAAAGGCGGCAAGGTTGATTTTAGTAAACCAGACCCAGATGCTATAGCCTATGCGCAGCGCATGATGCGCCGCACACAGTCGTCAGCGTTTGCAAAGGATGTCGCCCCAATTCTAAATCAGGGCAAGCTAACTGGGAATATTTCGGTTGATAAGCTCATAACGCAATTCCAGTCTTTTATGCTTAACCGCTGGTCGCTTATTAAGCACGATATGTATCAGAATGGCATTAAAGGCAACACCCAGCAGTCAGCCAATATCGCCACATGGATGATTATAGGTACTATGTCGGCGGTAGGGTTGCGTAGGCTGAGTAAAGAAATAGTTGGCGCGATGTTTGGGGATGAGCCAGAGGATTGGGAGAACCGCATAAAGCAGGAGTTGGTGAACGAAGCTCTTGGGACAATCCCTGCGGTTTCTCAGCTTGCATCAATGTGGAATTATAGCTCCGTACCTGTGCCAGCAATCGGGGCAATGTGGAAAATATCAACTGAATTAAAACTTGCTGGCCAATCCAAAGACCCAGCCAAAAAAGCGAGCCATAACGCCCAAGCCGCCGTCCTTATGACTGGGGTTGTCTTAGGTGTGCCCGGAGCGCTTCAGGCGCAGCAAATCATAAGCGCTGCCTCAAAGAAAGATAAAAAGAAGAAACCCGCCGATTGATATTAGCCACTAAAAGTGATAAAGGATATATATGTCAGTAACCGTACCATCGGCCACAAAATTCAGGTATCAGGGCAATGCCGTAACGGATACGTTTGCCTATTCAGCGCGTGTATTTGCCACTGCCGATATAGCCGTCGATATTATCACCAGAGCTACAGACGCACTGGTTGAAACACTTGTTCTTGCGTCCGGCCACTACACCGTTACCATTGCTGCAAACGGCACAGCAAGCATTGTAGTGGCTGCGGGGAAGATACCAAGCGGGACACAGGATATACTTGTTCGCCGCGCCGTGGCTAGAGCGCAATCCGAGGTTCTCCCAACTGGCACAGTTTTCCCCACGCAAGCCGTTGAGTCGGCGCTTGATAAGCTCACGGTAATATCTCAGGATATACAGGAAGAAGTTGGCAGGGCAATAAAACTTCCTGTAACATCATCCTTAACAAGTGTGGTGCTTCCTAATCCCGGGGCCGATAGGGTGATTGGCTGGAACGCTACCGCGACTGAACTAGAAAATAAAACCCCCAATACCAGCGCTTACTTATCCGTATCGCCATTCATGCAGACAGTATTGGATGATACTACGGCGGCGGTGGCAAGGACTACTTTAGGCTCGACTACGGTTGGGGATGCTGTGTTTGTTGCTACTACAGCCGCTGTGGCGAGGACTGCGCTTGGCGTAGGCTCTAATCTTGCAAGCGAAGTGGCTATCGCCTCGGCCACCACAACTGACTTAGGCACGGCGGCTACGAATGTGGTTTTAATCAACGGCGTGGTGACGATTACGGGCTTTGGCTCGGCTGCGCTCACCTCAACGCCAATTTACTTTATCCGCTTCTCCGGCATCCTCACGCTCACCCATAACGCCACGACCCTTATAATCCCCGGAAGTGCAGATATCACCACGGCGGACGGCGACACGGCGGTTGTGCAATATCTTGGCTCTGGCAACTGGAAGGTGTTGAGCTATGCGAGGGCGAGTGGATTGGCGACTGTAAGCGCTGCTGCGCCCGCAGCCCCTGCGGTTCCTTCGTTGCGTATTATAACCACAAGTGGAACGTATACACCTACCTCTGGCATGAGGTCTTGTTTTGTTGAAATAGTAGGCGGCGGTGCTGGCGGCGGGAGCTCTGGCGGCTCAATCTGCGGTGGTGGTGGTGGTTCTGGTGGGGAATCTCGCAGAATGATAAGCGCAGCGACCATCGGCGCTTCCCAAGTAGCAACGATAGGCGCGGCTGGGGCTGGTGTTAGCAGCGCAGATGGTACGAATGGCGGGACAACATCACTTGGCTCTTTGTTAAGCGCAACGGGCGGAACAGGCGGCGGCGTGGGCAGCGCGTCGTTAGGCGGTGTTGGGGGGGTTGGATCAAGTGGTGATATTAACATAAACGGGGAACGGGGCTTTCCGGGCGCGGGACCGTCTTCCGATGCGGGAGGCCGTCCGGGGCGCGGCGGGGATAGTTCTTACGGTAAAGGCGGCGCACCACAAGGAAATCAAACGCTCGCAGGTAATGGTTATGGTACAGGCGGCGGCGGCGGCAACAATGGTGCGGGTTCGGCTGGCGCAGCGGGTGTTATAATAATCACTGAATATTTCTAGGGGAATAATTATGCACTTAGCAATCGTCAATAACATAACAAATATAGTCGAAGATGTTGTAGTTCCTCCCGTTATCCCGCAAGATTGGGTAGCTCCTGCTGGGCGCACAGCTATCGAAACCGCAGTTGGGGGTATTGGAGATACTTGGAATGGTACGCTTTTTAGTAACCCTGCCGCGCAGGTCGACGCACCACCCGGTGACTCATAGACTTTCGACGCAGGTGAAATAAATATAAGTTATGAATAGTATTTGGGGCGACACAGATAAGCTGGAAGCACACAGAATATCTCAGGCCACGTTACGTGCAGTAATTGCAATGTAGGGCGCATGGCCTATGGTATTGGTACACGGATTAGAAATTTTCTACATCATCCTCGGCGCTCTCTGCTATCGCTTCCGTGGTCAGGCCAAGGACAGCGTGGGGACGTTCCTAGGACGGTTGCCGTGGTGTTTGCTGGTCGCCCTAATCACCTTCCAGCATTGGTGGCAGATGCCCATTATTATTGGGTTGGCTTACGTTGGAGTGATGTTTGGTTATTTCGGGGGCAAGTTCGACCTAGCTGATAAAAATAATCGCCATTGGGAAAACTACCTGAGATTAAGTGTGCGCGGGGGTTTCATCATATTTCCCGTATACTTGCTCATGGGGCATTGGTTAGCTGTGCTTGCGGGAAGTCTATTTGTGGTGTACTATTTCATAGGCTTATCTACAGGCGGTAGCAAGTTCCCGCTTATCGGTGATTTGCTTATCGGCGCAACGATTATGGCGGGATTACTATGGTAGATAAACGTCAAAGGGCTTATGACGCAACTGTAATAGGGCGGTTCTGGCACGAATCAAAGATGTGGGTTCACCTAGGTATATTGGCAATCGGGGCTGCGCTTGCATGGCAGACATTCGCTCAGGATATTGAAACCAATACGGTTAATATAAGAGAAAACTCCGATAGTATTAAAATTCTTACGCAAGCTATGGCGCAACAAGCAATTATATCTGGGCGGATAGAGCAGAAAGTCGATTATATCCGTGAGGATGTATCGGTAATGAAGAGAAAACAATGAGGCTTACCCCCAACTTCGCACTGTCTGAGTTCATCGAATCGCCCACGGCGAAAAATCTAAACATCCCCAATAACCCTACCGTCAAGATAGTAGACAACCTGACCATGCTTTGCGTGAATATTCTCGAACCGGTACGCACCAGATTCAAGTCCTCGGTCTTTATCATATCCGGCTATCGCTGCCCTGAGCTTAACAAGGAGGTGGGTGGTGCGAAGGATTCCCAGCACTTAACAGGCATGGCGGCAGACATCAGGGTCGGCGGCATACGCAATGTGGACGTTTGGCATTATATTCATGATATGCTACAATTCGACCAATTAATTGCCGAGAGATTACGAGAGGATGAAGGAGCGGCGGGTTGGATTCATGTGTCCTATTCGCCGATACTTCGCAAGCAGGCATTGTCGTTTGATGGTAAGCACTACCACGATGGCCTTGTTTTTTTTAACTAATGGAGGATTTATGTTTAAAGGTTGGAAAACGTTTACCTATGCTGCCGGTACGATGCTGGCGGTGCTTATGGTTCCACAGGTGCAAGAGCTTATCGCTCAATATCCTACGATCTCGGTTATCATTAACGGCGCTGTTATAGCGGCTCTGCGGTTTATCACCACTACCCCGGTGATTAAATAATGCCACTCTCAGTTTACCTCGCTTTCTTCCTAGTTGGCGCGGTAGCCGTCGCCTGTTTCGCTATCTTTAAATTGGGTAGGAAACAGGCGGCTGTAGACATCGCCAGCGAGAAGGTTGAACAAGCGCGGGAGGCGCTAGAACGTGCAAGAATTGCTAAGGACGTTAGGGCTGGCGGCGATTTGCCTGATGACAAGCTGCACTTCCGCGATTAACGACTGCTCGTGGGTGGCTGACATCAAGGCATCCCGCAAGGATGTTTTGACCAAGGGAACGGCTGACCAGATAAAATGGCATAATGTATTGTATGAAAAGTTTTGCGCTAATCCTATTAATTAGCCTCTCCGGCTGCACCTGCTACGGAGCCCCATACTTAATATCTGAGACGTTATGAGCATCCTGCTTTACTGTTAAGCTACGCAGCGGTCTTTTCCGGATTGTTTTTGTGCCATTCCTTTTGAGTAGCAGCGACTTTCTCCTTATTTGCTTGGTACCAGACCCTGCGCGTACTCTTTTCTATTCTGTGACGACATCGCAAATCTCCTGCGCCAGCTTAATGGCGTCTTCTTTGTTAAACCAGTAGCACGCATATTCAGCCTTGCCCCTGCTGGTGGCGTTATCAGGCAGCAACATGTCCAACCTAATCCCGTCGGGATCTGTTGCTTTGGTCAAGTAGTACATTGGGGGGCTTTTCCATCACATTCTCTCCAACCCAGAGCACACTTCAATCATCGGAGCACCGCAATCTTGGCAAAGGCTGTCCTCTCCAAATATATTTCGACCGTCTGGTACCCCACGTGCACCGCTGGCATTTTCTGTGCGCGGCGAGCTTTCTAAAATCATCCACTCCTCATCACGCTCGGCAGCAGCCTTTAATATTTCATCTTGTTCCATAGCTATCTCCCTATCTGGTTTCGTAATAAAGTTTCCGAACTTGTGCCCTATCGCTACCGTAAACCCTAACATGCTCCTCGTATTCCCTGTCCTCAATATTTTTATATCTCTCGTTGCGGTAGTACCTGATGGCATCTTGCTGCGCCTCATATTCGGTAGGGAAGTATCTATCGCCCTCGACTTCTTGGCTATCTATTACCCAGATGAATTGGGTGACGATTTTACGAATCTCAAACTCAACCGAATCTATTTCGTTTGTGGTGTCTACCAATGTGAAGTGGGACATGAATCCTCCCTAGTTATAAATTAACTTGCTTAACGTATAGCACTCATGTGGATTAATAGCGGAAAATTACCGGAGCCAATATTACACCATAAGCGGTTGGTGGTTTGGAAAAAGAGCGACATCGTGGAATACGGTAAGGCGCATGGAAATAAATAAAATCCTCCGATTTCCCACCAAGCCAGAACGCATAGAGTATTATCATGGACTCTATAATCAGGCCGTCGAGGGATTGCGTGTTGTCAGGACGACATTGCCCATAAAAGGCGGTGACCGGCGCAAGTATGTACAGGCAGTGAGGAATCTCGAAGCCGCGATAGAGGGGTATTATAGAGCTTTATGACAACCAGCCGCACCTTCAGTCTATCCCACGCCGAGCTTCACGATATGGTTGCCCGTGAGCGCATCATGAAGAAGCCGAAGTTCGTGCCGGTGGAGAAGAAGCCAAAAACGAAATTCGAGTTTGGATTATTTTTACCAGTAGAGAAAAGACGTGACGAACTTATGCAGGAATTGGCGAAATGAAAAAACTAACATTTGAAGTCTTTTACAAAAAACGTCCGAATATCCCAAAGGAATTGACGGTATTCTGTCGGCCAGATACTAAGGTCGCATTGATAAAAACTGGATATGCGATTGGCATATCTCCAGAGCCTACCGCGAAGCCTAAGAGCAAATCTTTATCTCCGCTTTAGGTCGGTCAACTCCTTAAGTGTGTCCAGCCATTCGGGAATGGGCTTAATGCCCGTTTCCCATGCGATGATAACGCCGCGGGTGCGCTGCGGTTTAACCCAGCGACCGAAATCTATCTGATTCATATCCATGCTCTTTCGCCAGTTTTTAAGTTCTTCTTTGGTCATAGTGGTAAATCCTCCTCCTTGTTTTTATCTACTTCCTTAGCTATCGCAGACCATGCTTTGTGCATGTGTTTGATATTCTCTTTCACTCCCGGGGCTAGCGGCTTAAGCCATGCTGTATAAGCATCCACGCCTTTACTTGCTGCCTCCGCTCCGTTTTCAATTATTATCTCCACGGTTTTATCTGGTATTTTTGCGCCATTCACGAGCAGCTGCTGCGGCTTTCTCTTTTTTATTCAGTGACTGCATCACACGTCTCCTTTGTTAAATTGTTTTTAGCCAGAGCCATCGCCAAAGCCAGAGCCATAGCCAAAGCTAGAGCCAGCGCCAAAGCCATCGTCATCGCCAAAGCCATAAATTATCATTAATGATTTATTTTCAACTTTGGGCATGATTTTTAGCTCCACGAATGGAATTTTCGGCTTTAGTGGTGCAGAGCGTCAACGAATATCTTTCGACAATG